>Ga0326597_10000321_pt1 | contig 90433 bp, 60 predicted proteins | sample RVTome_12_FD_203789 | JGI IMG/M metagenome (GOLD analysis project Ga0326597, IMG submission 203789) | Soil microbial communities from uranium-contaminated site in the Upper Colorado River Basin, Wyoming, United States - RVT100D185 | ecosystem: Environmental > Terrestrial > Soil > Contaminated >...
GAAATCGCGCCGATCGCGGCCCGCATCGACGAGACCGGCGAGTTTCCGTACGACACGGTCAAGAAGATGGGCGCGCTGGGGCTCATGGGGCTCACCGCCTCGCCCGATTGGGGCGGCACCGGGGCCGATACGGTGGCGTACGTGCTGGTCATCGAGGAGATCAGCAAGGCCTGCGCCAGCCACGGGGTCATCCTGTCGGTCAACAACTCGCTGGTGAACTACGGCATCGAGGTCTTCGGCACGGACGCGCAGCGCGAGCAGTGGCTGGTGCCGCTGGCCTCGGGCGCCAAGATCGGCGCCTATAGCCTGACCGAGCCGCAATCCGGCTCGGACGCCGCCAACCTCCGGACGACGGCCGTCCGCGACGGCGACCACTACCGCATCAACGGCCGCAAGAGCTGGGTGACGTCGGGTCCGGTCGCCGACACGGTGCTGCTCATCGCCACGACCAACCCGCAGGGCGGCACCAAGGACACGGTGTGCGTGCTGGTCGACATGGCGCTGCCCGGCGTCGAGCGGGGCAAGACGGAGCCCAAGCTGGGCATCCGCGCCAGCGCCACGTGCGAGCTGTACTTCGAGGACTACCGCGCGCCCGTCGACGCGCTGCTCGGCGGCGAGGGGATGGGCTTCAAGGTGGCCATGACCATCCTGGACACGGGTCGCATCGGCATCGCCTCGCAGTCGCTGGGCATCGCGCAGGCGGCGTTCGAGGCCTCGGTGGCCTACGCCAAGGAGCGCAAGGCGTTCGGCAAGACCATCGACCAGCACCAGGCCATCCAGTTCATGTTGGCCGACATGCACACGCGCATCGAGGCCGCCCGGCTGCTCACGCTCCGCGCGGCCGTGCTCAAGGACCGCGGCCAGCCATACGGCCGCGAGGCGTCCATGGCCAAGCTCTACGCCTCCGAGGCCGCCAACTTCGTGGCCGACAAGGCGGTCCAGATCCACGGCGGCATGGGCTACTCCAAGGAGCTGCCCGTCGAGCGCTACTTCCGCGACGCCCGGATCACGGAGATCTACGAGGGCACCAGCGAGATCCAGCGCCTGGTGATCGCGCGCCACGTGCTGCGCGACGCCTAGGAGGGGCCATGACCAGCCAACCGACGAAGGGCGACCGCGTCGACGGCACGGCGCCGGATCCGCGCGACGCGCTCCCGCCGGGCATCCGCGCCCTGCGCGAGCGCCGTGAGCGCGCCCGCGAGGGCGGCGGCGAAGCGCGGGTCAAGCGCCAGCACGATGCCGACAAGCTGACGGCGCGCGAGCGCCTGGACCTGCTCCTGGACGAGAACTCGTTCCACGAGATCGGGATGTTCGTCACGCACCGCACCCACGACTTCGGGATGCAGAAGCAGACGTTCCTGGGCGACGGCGTGATCACGGGCTACGGCACCATCAACGGCCGCCTGGTCTACGCCTACTCCCAGGACTTCACGGTGCTCGGCGGCTCGCTCGGCCGCGCCCACGCCGACAAGATCGTGACCCTGCAGGACATGGCGCTCAAGAACGGCGCGCCGCTGATCGGCCTGAACGACTCGGGCGGCGCGCGCATCCAGGAGGGTGTGGTCAGCCTGGGCGGCTACGCGGACATCTTCCTGCGCAACGTGATGGCCTCGGGCGTCATCCCGCAGCTCTCGGCCATCATGGGCCCGTGCGCCGGCGGCGCGGTCTACTCGCCGGCCATCACGGACTTCGTGGCCATGGTCAAGGACACGTCGTACATGTTCGTGACCGGCCCGGACGTGGTCAAGACGGTCACGCACGAGGACGTGACGTTCGAGGAGCTGGGCGGCGCCGGCGTCCACAACCGCAAGAGCGGCGTGGCGCACTTCGCCGCGGACAGCGAGGGCGAGGCCATCGCGCTGCTTCGCCGCCTCCTGTCGTACCTCCCGCAGAACAACCTGGACGACCCGCCCTACGAAGCCCCCCAGGACGACCCGCTGCGCGCCAACGAGGACCTGGACGCGCTGGTCCCCGACGAGCCGAACCGCCCGTACGACATGAAGGACGTCCTCTCCCGCGTCGTCGACGACGGGCAGCTGCTGGAGGTCCACGCACACTTCGCCCAGAACCTGATCGTTGGCTTTGCGCGCATGAACGGCCGCCCGGTCGGCCTGGTCGCCCAGCAGCCGATGGTGCTCGCGGGCGTCCTGGACATCGACGCGTCCATCAAGGGCGCGCGCTTCGTGCGCTTCTGCGACTGCTTCAACATCCCGATCATCACGTTCGAGGACGTCCCGGGCTTCATGCCGGGCCTCAACCAGGAGCACGGCGGCATCATCCGCAACGGCGCCAAGCTGCTGTACGCCTACGCGGAGGCCACGGTGCCCAAGATCACGGTGATCACGCGCAAGGCCTACGGCGGCGCGTACGACGTGATGAGCAGCAAGCACATCCGCGGCGACATCAACTACGCCTGGCCCACGGCCGAGATCGCGGTCATGGGCCCCGAGGGCGCGGTGAACATCGTCTTCCGGCGCGAGCTGGCCGACGCCGACGACCCGGCGGTCCGCAAGGCCGAGCTGGTGGCCGACTACCGCCAGCGCTTCGCCAACCCCTACGTGGCCGCCAGCTGGGGCTACGTGGACGACGTGATCGAGCCGCGCGAGACGCGCCAGCGCATCATCAGCGCGCTGGAGATGCTCCAGAACAAGCGCGACACGAACCCGCCGAAGAAGCACGGGAACATTCCGTTGTAGGGGGCACTGTTTGCGCCGGCAGGGGGCTTCGCTAATAATGTCCCGGCCCATTCTCTTCAGCGCAAACAAGGGCACCATGTCGCCACGTTCGGATCGCCGTCCCCATGGCCGCCTCGTGCGCTGCACCGGCGGCTACCGCGCCTACGTACCCGAGCCCCTTCCGCCGCCCATCGCGTGGTCTGGCGAGCTCGTGGCGATGCTTTCGGAGGCGGACCGCGCGGTAGGGCGGCTGGCGGGCGAAGGACGGCGGCTCCCCAACCCGCACCTGCTGATCCGGCCGTTCGTGCGGCGCGAAGCCGTGCTCTCGAGCCGAATCGAGGGCACCCAGGCCACGCTCGGGGAGCTCCTGGCGGTCGAGGCCGGGGCGGTCGTCGAGCGCAGCCCGGCCGATCTGCGCGAAGTCGGCAACTACGTCGTGGCCCTGGAGCACGGCGTGGAGCGCCTGGCGTCGCTGCCCCTCTCGCTGCGGCTGGTCCGCGAGCTCCACGAGCGCCTGACGCGCGGCGTCCGCGGCGATGCCGCAACGCCCGGCGAGTTCCGCCGCAGCCAGAACTGGATCGGTCCGCCCGGGTGCATGCTGGCGGATGCCACGTTCGTGCCACCGCCGGCCGACCGTGTCATGGAGTGTCTGGGCGAATGGGAGGCGTTCCTCCACGACGACGCGCAGCCGCCGTTGGTGCACGCCGCGCTGGCCCATGCGCAGTTCGAGGCGATCCATCCCTTCCTGGACGGCAACGGGCGCGTCGGCCGGCTGCTGATCACCCTGCTGCTCGTGGCCAAGGACGTTCTGCCGGCGCCGCTGCTCTACCTCAGCGCGTACTTCGAGGCCACGCGCCAAACGTACTACGCGCGCCTGCTCGGCATCACACAGCGTGGCGAGTGGGAGGAGTGGCTGGAGTACTTCCTGGCGGGCGTCGCCGGGCAGGCCGACGATGCGGTCCGCCGCATCCAACGCATCGACGCGCTGCTGGAAAGCTGGCGGGCCGCGCTCTCCAGCGCGGCGTCGCCGCTGCCGGCCCGGGCCATCGACTGCTTCGCAGAGAACCCCTTCTGGACCGTGAGCGCGCTGGGAGCACGGCTCGGCGTCGCGTTCACGACCGCACAGCGCGCCGTCGACCGCCTCGAGGGCGCCGGCATCGTCGAGCGCGTCGGCGAGGCGCGACGCAACCGCATCTACTGCGCCCGCAAGCTGCTCGAGGCCCTGGAGGAGCCGTTGTCTCCTTGGCGTGACGCCGCCGATTGATGGGCTCCACGGAGCCTCTACCGACCGCTCACCGCCCCGCGTAGGGCACGAACAGCGCGTCGACGTGTGGAGCGACCCCGGTTGGCGTGGTCGTGGAGGTCGGCGTCGACGGGACGCGTCCGGTCGGGCTGGGCGAGGCCGTCGACCTCGAAGCGGGTCCGTGCGCCAGGCTCCACGCCAGCGATGCGGCGCCGCCGGCATCCTTGAGCTCGAGCCGGACGGCCACTTCCCCGTCGGCCGGCAGCACGAACGGGTACGACCGACGCCACGGGCCGGGCGCGGCGTTCCACGCGTCGACGACGAGCGCGTCGCCGACCCAGGCTCGAACGCCGCCCTCTCCCTCGCCGAAGAACAGGTAGTCGCCCCCGGCCAGGCGGTACGTGCGCTCGAAGCGCGCCGACCACCCGTCCGCGGGCAGGGCCGGGTCGGGCGCCGCCAATCCCCAGTCGAGGTCGATCTCGGCCGTGTGCGCGATGGCCAGCGGGCGCTCGGCCAGCCACGGGTTGCCGAAGTACTCGGCGCGCCAGTCGTCGCGCGGCGCGTGCGCGAACGCCAGCACCCGCCCGCCTTCGCGATCCGCGACGTACAGGGTCCCGTCGGGCGCGACGGCCAGGCCGCCGGGGCGGTCGAAGGCTGCCCGCAACCCGCGCGCCGCGCGGGTCCCGTCCAGCACGGCGCCTATCGACCCGTCCTCCGCGAACCGCACGACGCGCCGGTTGGGCGTGTCGGCCACGACGACTGCCCCGTCCGGCCCGACCGCGATGCCCTGGGCCGCTACCTGGATCTCGCCGTCGGCGCCGAGGCCGGACCAGCTGGCCTGGGGCGTTCCATCGGCCGAGAACCGCTTGACCCGCCCATTCGCGCCATCCAAGAGGTAGACCGTGCCGCCATCCGGTGCCAGGGCAATGGGCTGGGCGCTGCAGGGCTGGCCGAGCACGTCCCAGTCACGGCACATCCCGTACTGCAACGCTCCCGCCCCCCACTCGCCTTCCCATTCGTCCAGCAGACCACCCACCGCGGTGACCTGCTGCACCGACCCGGACGACGCGTTCGCCGCGAAGAGCGTCCCATCCGGCAACACGGTAACGCCGTGAGCAGGGCCGGAGCCAAGGAACGACTCGGGTAGCTCGACGGGTAAGGTGCCTATCGGACTCCCATCCCGCGAGAGGTGGACGAGCTCGCTGCGCCCGGCATCCGCCACCCAGACGCTGCCGTCCGGCGCGGCGGCCACCCCGAGGCCGTCCGTCGGGTACGAGCGCTCCCCGCCGAACCCCGACCGCTCGCCCATATGGAGTCCATCCGGGCGGAACCACTGCAGGCGCCGCGACCCGAAGTCGGCAACGTACAGCGTACCGTCGCCTGCCACCGCCTGGGCGATGCGCGGCGGGTAGAAGCCCGTGCGCGCCTCGAACTGACCCGGCGCGTCGCCGGGCGCCCGTGTGCCGATGCGCCGTGTGTCGGTCATCACCCCCGTGATCCGATAGGGCGGCCGATCGCGCGCGTCGATCTCGGCAATGACGAGTGGGGACAGGACGTGCAGCCGCTGAGCGGCAACGTAGTTCTCGTGTCGCGCGACGCCCACCAGCAGCCTCCCCGTGCCCGGCGCGGCCAGCGCGACGACCCGTCCGCCTGCCGACACCTCGAGCTCGCCGGTCTCCGTACCGCTCGGCGTGAAGTGGTAGACGCTCCGAATCGACTGGTTGGCGTAGACCGTCCCGTCCGCCGCGACGGCCAGCGCGCTCAGCCACAGGTCCTCGCGCTCCGGTTGGTGCGGGTCGGACGTCCGGAAGTGCCCCAGGCGCGTGCCATCCGCCGCGTAACGCACCACGCGGTCGTGGCGGAAGTCCACGACGTACACCGTTCCGTCCGGCCCCACCGCCACCTGGCGCGGCTCGTCGAGCCGGTCCTCGGCACGGCCGGCGTCGCCGAAGGCGCCGAGGAGCGCCCCGCCGGCGGCAAAGCGCACAACCCGGTTGCCGCCGGGGTCCGAGGCGTAGACCGTGCCGTCCGCGGCGACGGCGACGCCCACGGGCCCGCTCAGCGCGTCCGGCGCGCCGGGCGGTCCGCCGAGGCGGTCGAGGTACTGGCCGCGGGCGTCGAAGCGCTGCACGCGGTCGTTGCCCGTGTCGGCCACGACCACCGAGCCGTCGCCGGCCACGGCGATGCCCGCCGGGCCGTCGAAGAGCCCTTCGGCCGTCCCCAGATCGCCCCACACGTCGATCACCGCGCCGTCCGGCGCGAAGCGCTGGACGCGGTTGGCCGCCCCGTCGACCACGTACACCGTGCCATCCGGCGCCTCGGCGATCCCCGAAGCCTCGCGGATCTGGCCGGCGGCATCGGCGGCGGCGATGGTGAACTGGAGGACGTTGGGCAGCGGCGCCTGGGCCGAAACATGGCGGCCCGCTCCACCTGGCGCTGCGAGCGTGGCAACGACGATTGCGGCAGCGACAGGGCGGGCGAGGGATCGGGGGAGGCGACGCATGTGGGTGCTCCTTTGCGCGAGGCGATCCGGGCCGATCCCTGTGAGCGCTGCGATGACCCAAACAACACCCCGGGGCCGCCGAAGTGGACTCCTGTACCATGCCCGCGGCACGGCAGTCCCAGCGGATCGAGACTGCAGTCTCAGGCCCGTGGGACTGCAGTCCCAGGCCCGCGGCACGGCAGTGTCAGGCGCTCGGAACTGCAGTGCCACGGGCTCGCCCCTGCGGCTTCCGTGCGCATGGGAAGACTAGCATGGCGAACGGAGGCTACATTGGGTTGCCCCACGGCGGTATCCTGTACGCCTGCTTCGCGCAGCGCGTGACGGCCGCGCCGAAGTCGTCACGTCCGTATCCGCTCCGCCATAGTGCAGGGACAGCCGATGGAATCTGCCTCATCTCCCACCCCCCTGATCCTGCGCCGCTCCGCCGGCGATCGCTGGTCGATCGTCGCGATGGCCGCCGTCATGGTCGCGCCGGTCGTCGCGCTCGTCGCCGGCGCCGTCGCCCTGGCCGGCCAATCCACGGGCGCCGCGGCGTTCCTGATGGTCATGGCCGCATTCCTGGCCTCACTCGCCGTGCTCGTGGTCAACGAGGCGCGGGTGCGCTGGGGAACCCGGATCGCCCTGGACGGCCCAACGCTGCGCCTCTCGCTACCCGCCCGCCGGGGCTACGTGGCGCACCCGCCCGTCCACGCCGACCTGCCCATCGCATCGATTGCATCGATCGACACGCGGGCCGAGGCCTTCCGGTCTGCCGGCACCACCGTCATCCAGCGCGCCTACTCGCTGGCCCTTGTCGACGGCTCGCGGATCGTCCTGGGCGCCGACCGCCGCCTCGTCGACGCCTACTTCGCCTCGGCCGCGGCGGCCATCGCCGAGCGCGCGGGCATCGCCATCCGCGATATCGGCACGGTCGACGGGGCGCCGGGCCTGCTCATGCTCCGCGGCCAAACGGTCCCTGGCTGGGACGAGGCTCCGCTGCCCGTGCTGCTCGCCGAGAAGCGCGAGCGGCAAGAGGGGCGCGCGTGGAAGCTGGTCACGATCGTCCTGCTCATCACCGCACTGGTCCGCCTCCTGGCCTCCTTCCTCGAGTAGCTCGGCCCGTCGACACGCCTCCGAATATCCGAGTAACAGCCCTCGACGCCCGACACCAGCCTCTTCTGCCGCCCACACCATGCCTGCGGGTGGGGTGCCCTGGAGCGAGAAGCGAGTGTGCGAGGGCGCCGGCGGTCCGAGCGTCTCCTTCCCAGACCGATGCCGATTCGGGCCTGCCGGCGCAAGCCCCAACCCCCGAGTTGAGCGCCGAGCGGAAGGGCGCCCCACCCGCCCAACGGCCGCGCGATCATCCGCCGACGGTGACGCAGTTACGCTGACAAGGAACAGCTCCAAGCCACCGCTCGCGCTTCGATCCGATCCCGCCGCCCCTTGTCCCCTGAACAGCTGCCGCCTATCCTGCCCCCATGCTCCACCCGCACCGCACCGCCACCGCCCTGGCCGGCCTGGCCGCCGCCGCCGCGATCGCAACCGCGCACCGGTCCGCGATCGCGCCGTCGTCGATCCGGCCGGCGGCGCCCGCCGAGCGCGCGGCCCAGCAGCAGACCGGCCGCTGGCACACCGGCCAACCGCTCCCCGTGCCGCTCGCCGAGATCGCCGGCGCCACCCTCGGCCAGTCCATCTACACCGGCGGCGGCTTCACCCCGCCCGGCGGCTCCGTCGGGCGCTGGTTCGGGCGCTACGACACCACGGACGACGCCTGGGCGCCGCTGGCCGAGCTGCCCGTGGCCGTCCACCACCCCATGATGGCCGCCGCCGACGCGCGCGTCTGGCTCGCCGGCGGCTACACCGGCCGCCTCCAGGTCGCGGAGGCCACGCGCCGTTTGGACGCCTACGATCCCGCCACCGACGCCTGGACTCCGATGCCCGACATGCCCGGTCGCCGCGCCGCCGGCTTCCTGGTCGCGCTCGGCCAGCGCCTCTACGTCGTCGGCGGCATCGGCGACGCCCCCGACCGGATGTGGGTCTTCGATATCGCCTCGAACGCCTGGTCCGACGCCCCCGGCCCGACCCCGCGCGAGCACCTGGGCGCCGCGGCGTCCGGCGGCCGCATCTACGTCGTCGCCGGCCGCGGCTACGGGCGCGGCAACGTCGGCCTCCTGGAGGCCTTCGATCCTGCCACCGGCACCTGGGAGTCCCTGCCCGATATGCCCGGCGTCTGCGGCGGCTGCTCGGCCGCCGCCACCAGCGATGGCCGCATCCACGTCACCGGAGGCGAGGGCGGCGGGCAGACGTACGGCGACCACTTCGTGTACGATCCAGCCTCGCGCGCCTGGCACGTCGCCGAGCCCATGCCCTCGACGCGCCACGGCATCGCCGCCGCGGCGGTCGGCGAGCGGTTCTACGTCATCGGCGGCGGCCTGCAGCAGGGGCTGGACTATTCCACGCTGGTCGAGTGGTGGGCGCCGGACGACGTCGCGACGCCGATCGAGCCCACCCGCGAGCCAGCGATCGAGCCGACCCAAGGGATCGCGGGCTTCCGGCTGCTCCTTCCTGCCACGCAGACTCGATAGAGGAAGGCCCATGAAGGTCCTGATCGCCAACCGCGGCGAGATCGCCGTCCGCATCATCCGCGCCTGCCAGGAGCTCGGCCACGACACCGTGGCCGTCTTCTCCGACGTCGATCGGACGGCATTGCACGTCCGCCTGGCTGACGAGGCGTACCCCATCGGCCCCGCCCCGGCGACCGAGAGCTACCTGCGCGTCGACCGCATCCTGGACGTGGCCAAGCGCAGCGGCGCGCACGCCGTCCACCCCGGCTACGGCTTCCTGGCCGAGAACGCCGACTTCGCGCAGGCCGTGGCCGATGCCGGGCTCACCTTCGTCGGCCCGCCGCCGTCCGCCATCCGCGCCATGGGCGACAAGGTCCGCTCGCGCCAGGCCATGATCGCCGCCGGCGTGCCGGTGGTGCCTGGCCTCCAGGAAGGCCTACCGGACGACGAGCTGCTCGAGCGGGCGGCCGGCGTCGGCTTCCCGCTGCTGGTCAAGGCCTCGGCGGGCGGCGGCGGCAAGGGGATGCGGCGCGTCGACCGCGCCGAGGACCTTCCCGGCGCGCTCCAGGCCGCCCGGCGCGAGGCGGCCAAGGCGTTCGGCGACGACACCGTGTACCTCGAGCGCCTCGTCGAGGACGCGCGGCACGTGGAGATCCAGGTGCTGGCCGATTCCCACGGGCACGTCATCCACCTGGGCGAGCGCGAGTGCTCGCTCCAGCGGCGGCACCAGAAGGTGCTGGAAGAGTGCCCCTCGCCCGCCGTCGGTCCCGAGCTGCGCGCCCGGATGGGCGCCGCGGCCGTCGCCGCCGCCGCGGCGGTCGGGTATCAGAGCGCGGGCACGGTCGAGTTCCTGCTGGACGCTAACGGCAAGGACTTCTACTTTCTGGAGATGAACACACGCCTCCAGGTCGAGCACCCCGTGACCGAGATGGTGACCGGCGTCGACATCGTCAAGCAGATGCTGCGCATTGCCGCCGGACGGAAGCTGCGCCTCCAGCAGGAGGACATCGAGTGGAACGGGCATGCCATCGAGTGCCGCATCAACGCCGAGGACCCGTTCGGGGGCTTCCTGCCCAGCATCGGCCGCGTCACCTCGCTCCTGGAGCCCTCCGGGCCGGGCGTGCGCGTCGACAGCGCGCTCTACGAGGGCTACGAGGTGACGCTGTACTACGACCCGCTGTTGGCCAAGCTGATCGTGCGCGGCGAGAACCGGCCCGACGCCATCCTCCGCATGCGCCGCGCGCTGGACGAGTACCGCATCGCGGGGATCAAGACGTCCATCCCGCTGCACCAGCGGCTCATGGACATGACCCAGTTCATCAGCGCCGCCTACGACACGAGCTACCTGGAGACGCACTTCCGGATGGACCACGAGGAAGGCACCGGCCTCGACCAGATCGCGGCGATCACAGCCACCTTGCTTGCCCACCAGCACCGCAGCGACGCCATCAACCGGCTGGCACCGGCCGGGCCCAGCGTCTGGAAGGCCTTCGGCCGCCGCGTGGGAATGCGCACATGAAGTACAAGGCGACCGTGGACGGGACCGACTTCACCATCGACATCGACCGCCACGGCGAGGTGGTCGTCGACGGCGAGCGGCGCATCGTCGACCTCCGCCCGATCGACGGCGGCAGCCTGTTCTCCTTGATCATGGACAACCGCAGCTACGACCTCCACGTCGAGCGGCGCATGGGCATGTACTACGTGATCATCGACGGCAACCGCTTTGCCGTGGACGTGGGCGACGCGCGGCTGAAAGAGCTCATCGCCATGAGCCAGCGCAAGCACGACGAGGCGACGGGCGCCGTCGTGGAGGCGCCGATGCCGGGCATGGTGGTCAAGGTGATGGCCGCGGTGGGCGACCACGTGGTCGAGGACCAGGGGCTGCTCATCCTGGAGGCCATGAAGATGGAGAACGAGCTGCGCAGCCCGGCGGACGGTGTCATCGAGCGCATCGCCGTCACGGCCGGCCAGGCGGTCTCCATCGGCGACGTGCTGGTCGTCATCCGCCCGCCGGACGTCGCCCACGACCAGCCGCCCGAGCGCGAGCCCAACGCCGGGACCCCGTCCTGATGGCCGGCGTGACCGCGAGCAACGACGACGGCATCGACGCGCGATGGGACATCGTCTTCGACGGCGGCAGCCTGGGCAACCCGGGCCGCGGGTACGGCTCGTATCGCCTGCGCCCGGTCGGCGGCACGTGGGCGCCGGCCGTCCGCATGGAGCACGGCGCGCGGATCACCAACAACGAGGCCGAGTACCTATCGCTCCAGGGCGCGCTGGAAGCCCTGGCCGATCAGGTGGCCGACCCCGGGCGCGTGGCCATCACGGTCTACGGCGACAGCCAGCTGGTCCTCCAGCAGCTGGCCGGTGCATGGCGCGTCCGGACGCCCAGCCTGGCGCCGTTCCACGCGGGCGCCAAGAAGGCGCTGGCGCGCTTTGGGCACGCGCACCTGGTCTGGCAGCGGCGGGATCGGTCGGTGGCGTTGCTGGGACATTGAGCGGCGCGCGTCGACCGGCACAAGTGAAGGAACAAGCCGCTCGGTGCCGGCCATCGTGGCGGCGGCACCAAATGGACATTGACGAAGCCCGGCGATGGACATAGCATATGGACTTAACTTGTAGCTGGAGGTTGGGTCCATGTCGATCAAACGCGTGTCCGTCGCCGAGGGAAAGCAGTCGTTGCCCAGCCTCCTGCGCGAGGTCGAGGAGGCGGACACCACCATCCTCATCTACCGGCGGGACCATCTCGCCGGCGCCCTCGTCGGCGCTGAGGCCTACGAGCGACTGATGCGCCTCCAGGCGTACGTCGACGCGCTAGCCCTCTCGAGCCAGCTCGGCGAGCTGCCCGTCCATGCGGTGGTGCTGGCACGGGAAGCACGCGAAGATGCGGAAGCGCGCTCGTGACGACGGTGGTGCTCGACACGAGCGTCATCTTGGCCTTCTACCTTCCGGCGGAGCCCCTCAAAGAGAACGCTCTCCGCCTGCTCGCCGAGTACGCCGCGGGCCGACTTCGGTTTGCCACGCCGACGCTTACGCGCTACGAGATCCTCAACGTGCTTGCGCGCTGTACCCGGGGCCTCAAGCCCGGCCAGGCGATGCGTCTAGACCAGGCGATGGCGGTCCAATCGGCGATCGCCCGCCTATCGATCGAAGAGCATCCTGTAGCACCACTGGCCGAGGACGTGCTTCGCATTGCCACGCAGCATGCACGCAGCGCCTACGACGCGGCCTACGTCGCGCTTGCGGCGCACCTCGAGGTCCCGCTGATCACGGCCGACGAGCGGCTGGCCAACGCCCTGCGGGGCAGCGCCCCCGACGTGCGCTTCCTTGGCGCGCTGGGCGTCGGTGCCTGAGGGGCGGCTTGGCTGGGTCAGCCCGAGACTGCCGATCACTTCGACTCCGAACAGATCATCCATATCGGACCGGGGGATGGGTGCTGAGCGTCGGGATCACCGGTCGCCGCCACGCAGCGCCGGCTACGGCAGCCACCAGAACCGCGTCGGCCCGCTGGGGATCGTCGCCAGGAAGCCGCCGACCCCGTCCGACACGCGGTACGCATGCACATCGAGCGCGCGCAGATCCGGGGAGTGGACGGCGATCAGGAGGTGCTCGGCGCTCGGCGACACCGCCACCGGCAAGGCGTCGGCATGCGGCAGCTCGATCCGCGCCAGGACCCGACCCTCCCGCGATAGTGCCCACACGGTGGTACCCGAAGCCTGAAACTCGCCGCGGGCTGATCCGACAGGATCTGGCGCCGGCTGGGGCGGCGGGTAGCCCATGGGCGTCGGCATGGGCGACGGATGTCCTGTGGCCGTCGGCACCGGCGTGGGGTCGAGGAACGGGCCCGTCGGCTCGGCGAACGCGAGCCACGCGCCGTCCGGCGACCAGATCGGTTGCGTGAACCCGACGGCCGACTCCCAGCCGCCGAGATCGAGGATCCCACCGGTCTGGATGTTGAACAGGCGGACGCGGCTCTCGCCCGGCCACCGTTCGGGGTCGGCGCCGAGTAATCGCGAGAGCGGGAACAGCGAGCCGTAATACGACGCGGAGTCGACCAGGGCGATCCAGACGCGATCGGCGGACTGCGCGCGCGCGTGAAATTCATTTGCCACGTCGTAGCGGCCGATCGCTGCCTGGGAGCCCGATTCGACCAACGACAGCTGCCGTGAGAACGTCGACTCGAAGGGGTGCTCGAACACCGCCACGCGGGATGACGCGGGCTCCCAGTTCCAACCGAAGTCGCAATCGCAAGCATACGGGAACGCGCTTCGCTGACCGGACCAGATGGCCTCGTCGACCCCGTCCGCCGCGTCGACGACGCGATAGGCACATGGGCTCGAGTCATTCAAGTCGTAACAGGCGCTGCCCGCAACGGCGTACCCGAGCGACCGACCGTTCGGATGCCAGCTCGGCCCCGCCAGCGTCGTGCCCTCGTCCTCGTCGAGCACAACGACGGTCGCCTCGGCCCCGTGTGCAAGCTCCCTGACGACCAGAGCCGCGCGACCGTCGCGATCCGTGATGTAGGCCGCCATGCCCGTTGTCGGCGCCACCGCCCAATGACCCAAGGTGAGCGCATCCTCCCAGAGCGTCTCACGGCGCCCTGACGCAAGCTCCAACGAGACGACCGAGCCGAGCTGTCGCTCCTGCTCCTCACGCTCTTCGACCCACACGATGCGCCCACCAAGGTCGGGTAGGGGCCGCGGCGCGGCCAGGGAAAACACCGCCAGCGTGGGTGACGGCGTGGCGGTCGGCTCGGCCGTCAGCTCGGCGGTCTGAGCCCTCGTCGCTGACGCGTCAGCTGCTGCCCTGGTCACCGACGACTGCGGAACGGCGGTGCCCGACATTGCGACGACGGGCGTCGCGGGCACGGCAACTGGCGGCACCACGGTCGCCACGGCGCGGGGATCAGGGGCGCTGCAGCCGTTGCCTAATAGCACGCCGACTACGAGGAGCCACAGGTGCGCCGCGGCACCACATCTCGGCCCGCTCGAGCCGTGGGGTTCGCCCGCTCCGCCTGGCCGTGGTTGCATCAGTGTTCGACTCCGCGTGTCGTTGACTCCACCCGGCGATGAACATAGCGTACAGACATCTCGCGACCAAGGAGGCCCTGGCCATGATCGTCCGGCGCGTATCGGTCTCCGAGTCTAGGCAATCCCTGCCCAGCCTCCTGCGCGAAGTCGAGGAGGCGGACACCACGATCCTCATCTACCGGCGCGACCACCTCGCCGGAGCGCTCGTCGGCGCCGAGGCCTATGAGCGACTGATGCGCCTCCAAGCGTACTTGGATGCGCTAGCCCTCTCGAGCCAACTCGGCAAGCTACCCGTCCATGCGGTGAAGCTGGCACGGACAGCACGCGAGGATGTCGAACGCGCGCCGCTCCGCAAATAGTACCTCGTCACTCCACCGCGCGCAGCGTTCTCGCCACCGCGTCGAATGGCTCCGGGTCGCCGTAGCCCACCATGGTCACGTCGTTCGCTCCGATCCGCGCCACCAGCTGGCTGGTGACCCCGGCCGGGTCCTCGACGTCGATCCGTACGCCGAGTACGCCGCCAGCCAGCTCCCAGGCTTCGCGCCGGAGGACGCTCCGATCGGATGGCTCGAACATGCCATCCTCGGCCGCTAGCCGCCGATCGACACGCGCATCCAGCGACTCGCCCGCCTGGCTTGCCTCGACATAGACATCGATCTTGGACATGCCTGGCCCAAACCCGTGCTGGCCGCCCATCACGGTCGACATATCGTACGACGACATGACCAGCGCACCACCGGCACTGACAAACCAGCCCACTGGAACCTCGAGCTGGTAGAGCCCTTGCTGGTCGACAAACGTGGTGGGCGTGACGCCATCGCCATACGGCACACCGGCCGCCGCCGTCGGAGGCGCCGCTGGATACGGCTCGCTCACGATCACCGGCATGGCGCCATCGACGCCCTTCGGACCGAGGTAGGCGGCCGAAGCGATCGTCGCACTCGTCTGGGGGCCGCTGGCCGCGCTCGTCCCCGCCGCCACGGGCACCCCGCCGCCGCCGACATCGGCGCCTGGCCGTACCGGCTCAGGAGACGCGCAACCAACGAGCAACGCCATGAGAACAGTACCCGTGCAGGCGCGCGCAATGACCTGGAACACTGAAGGACTCCTCACGCGAGCGGACAACCTGTCGCCGAGATGCTCTGGACCATCGCCGCCCGAATCACGTCGCTCACAAAGGCGCACCACATCGCTCACTGTGGGGCGCCATCGCCGCCAGCATCACGTCGCTCCCAACGGCGCCCCATCTCCGCCAGCGCCGATGAACCGCGACCGCAGCACCTCCGCGACATCGAGCACGACATCCGGCAGCGCCAGCGGCGCGACCACATCGCCCGGCCGCAGCACCGCCGTCTCGGCGTAGCGCGCGCCCTCGGACGAACGGTACACGTCGAGCACCTGCTCGGGCAGCGCCGCGATCCAGACCTCCGGGACGCCGGCACGCGCGTAGAGCCGAAGCTTGCGGCTGCGATCGTAGCGGAGCGAGCTCTGGGCCACCTCGATGATCAGGAGAACATCGGCCGCATTGGGCAGGCGAGTCGCGTAGCCGGACGGCTCGGACCGCAGGACGGTCAGGTCGGGCACCACCATCGTATGTAAGCCCAGCTGCACGTCGGTCTGGCACCACACGTGAGCGCGTTCGCCGAGCGCTTGGACGAGCCGTTGGTGGAGCACCATGGTCGAAGAACCATGAGGAGGGCCGGTCGGAGACATAACGCGGATCTCGCCGTCGATGAGCTCTGTCCGCACGTCCTCGGGGATCCTCCCCGCTTCGTGCAGCCAGAGGTAATCGTCCACCGAGAAGCGCCAGCGGCCCCCAGCGTGCCTGCCTGTGCGCACCGCCGTTGCCATGGTCATGGAGCCCTCCTCGCCGCGCGAGCTTGCGTCGGTGGTGAGTATAACCGCCAGCCTACACCCCCGTCACCGGTTCCGGGAGGCCCTGGATGCCACGTCGGCGACAGGCATGCGACAGCGCGGCCCCACACCATTCTCCCAATTGCCCAACGCATCGCGCCACCCCGCTCCCGTCACTCTGCGCACTCCCAGGGTGGTGGCGGTGCCCTGAAGCGAGAAGCGAGTGTGCGAGGGCGGCGGCGGTCCGCGCGCCGCCTTCCCAGCCCCCCGATGCCGCTTCCGGCCCTTCCGCGCAAGCCCCAACCCCCGAGTTGAGCGCCGAGCGGATGGGCACCGCCGCCGCCCGACCGGCTCAAGATCCGCCCTGCCCGCCCAGCCCCTTCTGGCCTGCCCACCGCTCTTCAGGTTCACCCACTGCTCTTCGGGTTCACCCACCGCCCTTCCGGCTCACCCACTGCCCTTCCGGCTCCCCAACCGCCCGCCCCCTAGAACCCCACCACCTCGTCCATAGCCGCCCGAATTCCGTCCACGCTGGGCACCACGCCCTGCATCATCGTCACGCTGTACGGCACCGGGCAGTCCGCGCCCCCCACCCGCTTCACCGGCGCGTCCAGGTGCTCGAACGCCTCCTCCGCCACCACCGACGCAATCTCCGCCCCAAAGCCTGCCGTCACGTGGTCTTCGTGGACGACCAGGCACCTCCCTGTACGCGCAACGCTCTCCAGGACCGCCGCCCGGTCCCACGGGATGATCGTCCGCAAATCGATCACCTCGATATCCCCCGACGCGCCCTCCGCCGCCTCCAGGCAACGGTGAACCATGGCGCCCCACGTGACCACCGTCAGATCCGTCCCCGCGCGCCGCGTGGCCGCGACGCCGAACGGGATCGCGTAGTCGTCCCCCGGGTACGGCCTTCTCGCCTCGACCCCGAAGTACAGCGCGCGATGCTCGAGGAAGTACACCGGGTCATCGCCGCGCAGCGCCGTGCGCAACAGGCCGACGGCGTCCTCCGCGTCCGACGGGAAGACCACCTGCCAGCCCACGTTGTGGGCAAAGACCACCTCGTCCGAGACGCTGTGCCACGGGTCGCCCGTGGCGGGCGAGAAGCCCAGCGGGATGCGGACTACCATCGGCGCCGCGAACCGGCCGTTGGTGCGCCAGCGCACCGTGCCGCAGTCGTTCAGCTGCTCCGTGGCCGGGTCGGCGTACTTGCGGAACTGGATCTCCGGCACCGGCACCAGCCCGGCGTACGCCAGGCCCACCGCGCGGCCGATGATGCCCTCCTCCGTGAGCGCCGTGTCGAACACGCGCGCCTCCCCGAAGCGCAGCTGCATGTCGCGCGTGGCCCCGTGGACGCCGCCCTTCACGCCCACGTCCTCGCCGAAGACCACCACCCGCGGCGAGGCGCGCATCTCCGCTTCCAGCGCCAGGCGCACGGCGTCGACCAAGTTGATGCGCACGGGCTCCGGCGGCTCCGGCTGGCGGCCGAACACCGTGGCCAGGCCGGCGCCCTCGGGGCGCGTCCCGCCGACCGCCTGCGCCTCGCCCGGCGTGCTGAACACGCGCGACGTCGCGTCCCCCGGATCGCCCTCCGGCTGCGCTTTTGCGCGCTCGACGGCCTCCGCGATGTTGCGCTGGACATCGGCCGCGATCCCATCCCACGCCGCTTCCTCGAGGATGCGCGGGACCACGAAGGCCCGGAGGCGCGGCAGCGGATCGCGCGCCGCCTCCATCGCCTTCAGCGCGTCCGACTTATACGCCTGGTTGTCCTGGATCGAGTGGCCGCTCAGCCGCGGGATCTCCAGGCGCAAGAGCGCCGGACCCACGCCGCCGCGCACGTGCGCCACGGCGTGGTCGATCAGGCTGGCCGCCAGCGCCGGGTCCGTCCCGTCGCCGTCCAGGATCATGAGGTCCTGGAACGCGGCCAAGTTGGCGGCAATGTTGGCGCCCGGCGTCTGGTGGCGCGACGGCACCGACAGGGCGTAGCCGTTGTCCTCGATGAAGAAGAGCATGGGCAGCCGCTCGGTCGTCGCGATGTTGAGCGCCGCCCAGAAGCCCGGCGTGGCGCACGACCCCTCGCCGCCGAGCGCCACCGCGATGGCGCCGTCCCAGCCCGTCTCGCCCAGCTGCACCGCGCGATAGCGAATGCCGTTGGCCCAGCCCAGGCTCGGCGTGTACTGCGCGCCCACGTCACCCGACATCGGCAGGATCGTCGGGCCACCGCGCGACGGGAGCGAGAACACCACGCCGATGTCGCGGCCCCCGCTCGGCGCGCCCGCCCGCGCCATCGTGCCGGCCACAGCCTCCTCAGGCGTCAGGCCGGCCGTCAGCATGAACGGGCGGGAGCGGTAGTAGACACCCGCCGCGTCGCGCGGGTGGCTGATCTGGAGCCCTAGCAGCACCTGTGCCAGGTCGTGGCCGCGCGCCGAGAACTGGTACTTGACCAGGCCGGCCGGCACCAGCTCCGCTTCCTCGACCGCATCGATGGCGCGCGATGTGAGGACGAGGCGCACCACGCGCGCCCAATCCACGCGCAGGGCCGCCGAAGGCTCGGGCGCGTCGTGCGCGCGGGCGGCGGGCTCGGGGATCATGGCGGGCTCCGGGAGGGTACGGGGCGGGCGGGCGGCCCATGATACACCAGGCCGGCGTGCCCCCTATTCCCCCGCCTCGCCGGCCGAGCCGCCCCCCTTCGCGCCCGCACCGGCGCCGGTGTCCGTCGGCTGCGGCCGGCGCGCCTTCTTCTTGTCGCTGGGGATCACCTGCTCGAGCGGGATCGGCTCCGCCTCGCGCCGGGTGAAGACCATGCTCTCGCCATCCTCCGCGACGTCGACCACCACCGTGTCACCGATCTCGAACTCGCCGCCGATCAGGCGCTTGGAGAGCGGCGCCTCGATGGTGCGCTGGATGGTGCGGCGCAGCGGCCGGGCACCGAACGCGGCGTCGTAGCCCTTGGTTGCCAACCAGGTGCGCGCGGCGTCGGTCAGCTCCAGGGACAAACCGCGCTCGCCGAGCCGGCTGCCGACCTCGGCGACCTGGAGGTCGACGATGGCCGCGATATGCTCCTGGCGGAGCTTGTGGAACACGATCACCTCATCGATGCGGTTCAGGAACTCCGGGCGGAAGGCGCGCTTGAGCGCGGCCTGGACGTCGGTGGCAAAGCGCGCGTCGCCGGCCTCGTCGCCCAGCTGGCCGAAGCCCAGGCTGCCGCCCGCCACGTTCAGCTCGGAGCCGACGTTGGACGTCATGATGATCACCGTGTTGCGGAAGTCCACCACGTGGCCCTTGCCATCCGTCAGGCGGCCGTCGTCCAGCACCTGGAGCAGGACGTTCCAGACCTCGGGGTGCGCCTTCTCGATCTCGTCGAACAGGATCACTCGGTACGGGCGGCGCCGCACGGCTTCCGTCAGCTGGCCCCCGTCCTCGAAGCCCACGTAGCCCGGCGGGGCGCCGACCAGCCGGCTGACCGTGTGGCGCTCGCGGTACTCGCTCATGTCGATGCGCACCAGCGCGTCCTCGGACTCGAACATGAACTCGGCCAGCGCCTTGGCCAGCTCCGTCTTGCCCACGCCCGTCGAGCCGAGGAAGATGAAGCTCCCGATCGGCCGGCTGGGGTCCTTGAGGCCGCTCCGGCTGCGCCGGATGGCGTCGGCCACGGCCGCGATGGCCTCCTCCTGGCCGATGAGACGCTTGTGGAGGAACGCCTCCATCTTGAGCAGCCGATCGGCCTCGTCCGTCACCATGCGGCTGACCGGGATGCCCGTCCACGTGTGCACCACCTCGGCGATATCGTCCTCGTCGACGACCTCGTCGATGTCGTTGTCCACGCGCCAGGCGCCCACCTCTTCCTCGTGGCGCTTCTCCATCTGGATGCGCTGGCTCTTGACGCGCGCGGCCCGCTCGTAGTCGCGGCTCTGCCAGGCCTCCTCCTCTTCGCCGAGGAGGCTCTGGATCTGCGCGGCGTCCTTCCGGAGCTTCGGCGGCATCGAGTACATGTCCAGGCGCAGCTTGGCCGCCGCCTCGTCCATGAGGTCGATGGCCTTGTCCGGCAGCGAGCGGTTCGTCACGTAGCGGTGCGACAGCTCGGCGGCCGCGGTCAGCGCCTCGTCGGTGTACTTGATCTGGTGGTGGTTCTCGTAGCGCTCGCGCAGGCCCTTCAGCATGAGCACCGCGTCGTCGACCGTCGGCTGCTCGACGAAGATCGGCGCGAAGCGGCGCTCCAGCGCGCGGTCCTTCTCGATGTGCATCCGGTACTCGTCGCTGGTCGTCGCCCCGACACACTGCACCTCGCCGCGCGCCAGGGCCGGCTTCATGAGGTTGCTGGCGTCCATGGCGCCCTGGGCCGCGCCGGCGCCGACCACGTTGTGCAGCTCGTCGATGAACACGATGATCCGTCCCTCCGCGTTGCGGATCTCCTCGAGCACGGCCTTCAGCCGCTCCTCGAACTCGCCGCGGAACTTGCTGCCGGCGACCATGGCGCCCAGGTCGAGCTCGATGAGCTTCTTGCCGGCCAGGATCTCCGGCACGTCGCCTTGGACGATCATCTGCGCCAGGCCTTCGACGATGGCCGTCTTGCCCACGCCCGGGTCGCCGATGAGCACCGGGTTGTTCTTGGTGCGGCGCATGAGCACCCGCATCATGCGGCGCACCTCGGGCGCGCGGCCGACGACGGGATCGAGCTTGCCGTCGCGGGCGAGCGCCGTGAGATCACGGCCGTATTTCTCCAGGACGCGGAAGCGCGTCTCGGCGCGCGGATCGGTCACCTTCTGGCCAGCGCGTAGCTCGTCGATGGCCAGCCGGATGTCCTCCTTGTCCACGCCCGCCTCGGAGAGCAGGCGCGCGGACTGGCCGCGCTCCTCGCTGGCGATGGCCAGGAGGATGTGCTCCGTCGAGATGTACTCGTCGCCCAGCGTCTGGGCCTCGCTCATGGCGATCTGGCCCAGCCGCTGGATGCGCGGCGTGACGTAGATCTGGCCGCTGCTACCCGAGCGGCCCGGGATGTGGAGCTTGCGGTTGTTGGAGAGGTACTCGTCGAGCTGCATGGCCAGCAGCTCGGTGTTGACCCCCAGCATCTCCTCGAAGATCTCGGTCGCCAGCCCGTCGGGCTGTTCCAGGAGGGCAAGGAACACGTGCTCCATGTCCATCTGGTTGTGATCGTAGCGCAGCAGGATCTCCTGGCTGCGGGCGATCACGTCTTGGGCACGCTCCGTAAAGCGGTCGAAGGGCATCATCGTGCGTTCTCCTCGCGGCGCGCGCATGCGCGTAACCGTGGACGGCCGACGCCGCATGGCCGACAGTATACGGTCTGCCGGAGTTGTCGGACAAGCGTTCGACAGCCCGCTCGCGTTGGATTCGCAATAGATTTATGTCGCGAGGAAGGCGCCGTTCGGGCGATCGCTCGTAACGGCGGCCTCGCCTCCTGCGTCTCACACGTTTGGATGACAACGCCCGACCCCCCCACCGGCGCAGAGACCCGCACAGGGACCCTGGCGCTCCTCGTCCTCTCTGCCGTCACGCTCGCGGCCCTGGCCGCGCCCGCGGGACGGGGCGGTCCTGCGTTGGCCCAGTCGTGCCCGCCATACTGCGAGACGCCCGTGGTCACGCCGGCCTGGCACCTGCACATGTGCGACGAGACGTTCGAGCAGCAGCTGGACGACAACCACTGCATGATCGGTCGCGGCATCACGGACTTCCCGTCCGGGACCAACAGCGTCTTCGTCATCTACTGCCACAAGTACAACGACACCGTGCGCATCGTGGTCAAGGACTCCGGGGGCGGCGAGCAGTTCGTCAACCACCCGGACGGCATCACGTACGACGGCGACCGCTGTGAGACGCTGGAGTATCGCGAGCGCACCGGCATCCCGCCGGGCGGCAGCCCGTACTACACGTCGGCGTCGTGGCCCGAAGGGCCGTTCTCCGGCATCGGAGCCGGCATCGAGTGGTTCGTCGGCCTCTACGTGCTGTTCGATGCGGACATCTATTACGGCCTTGGCGCCGAGGCCGTGATCACGGCCCGCGACCCGGCAGCCAACCTGGACGCGTTCCTCAAGGAGCGCATCACGGTGCGCGTGACGAGCGATCTGGACGCCGACGGCATTGCCGTCGTGCTCGAGGAGCAGAACTCCGGTGGGTCGATCTTTCGCTCGCTCCGGCCGGTGCGCTTCTCGACCGAGGCGTCGAGCGAGGCCAACGGGGTGATCAAGGTGGCCGACCGGAGCACGCTCCGGGTCGCCTACTGCCCGCGGGACTGCCGGACGCCATACGCCGACGACGCGCAGTGGCTGTCCGGCAACGCCACGGTCACCCCGACGCCGCTGCCGACCTACAGCGGCCCGCAGCCGACGGTGACGCCGACGGCGCCGCCCAACGTCGAGCTCGGCACGCTCGCGCTGCGCCCGGTGACCGAGGACGTGGGCTACGTTCCGCAGATCAGCAACAACAAGAGCCGCGTCAACCACCTGGGCTACCCCACCATCTACAGCGGCATGTGGACGCGCGGCGACAACGTCCACTACGGCATGGTCCAGTTCGACCTCGCGGCGGTGCCGGGCGACGCGCGGGTCGTCAGCGCGCGCCTCGAGCTGATCGGGCAGACCCGCCAGTTCTACGACGGCGGGACGGCGCGCGTCGAGCTGCTCGGCGGCGGCATCGACGCGCTCTGGCGCGACGCCACCTTCCAGGACGTCCATACCGCCGCCGTGCTCGGCCAGATCCTCCCCGAGCTGGCCGGAGGCGACCTGGCGGAGGATCGGCTCAACTTCTTCGGGTTCGCCGAGGATCAGCTGGCGCACATCGCCGATCGCCTGCGCACCACGCGCCGGCTCTCGTTCCGCATCGCCGGGCCGGGCGGCGCAGAGAACAGCCTGTTCGCGTGGCACTCGGGCGTCGACCTCTACGATCGCGCGCCCGAACCGCCGGACCCCGCCCTTCGCCCGGCGCTCGTGCTCGGCTACGCCATCGGTCCCACGCCCTCCCCGACGCCGACGGGCGCGGGCGCCTCGGCAACGCCCACGTCCCTGCCCACCGCCTCGGCCACCGGAACGACCAGCAGCCCCACGAGCACGGCGACTGGCACCGCGACGCACGCGCCGACCGCCGCCACGACGACCGCGCCGACCGCCACGACCACCGCGCCGACTGCCGCCGCCTCGCCTTCGGCCAGCGCGACGCAGACGATGCCGCCGCCGTCCGCATCGCCGACCGGTACCGCGGAGGCGCCGGGCACGCCGGCCACGGCAAGCGCCTCCGAGACGCCGCAGACGCCCACGCCGACCGGCCCGCCCTCCGGCCGCCAAGCCTGCGTGCTGGCGTACGACGACCGCGACGCCGACGGCCTGCGCGATCCCGACGAGCGCTTCCTCGCCGGCGTCACCGTGCGCCTAACGCACGCGACGACGGGCGCATTCATCACCTGGACGACCGATGGCGCGAACGAGCCGGACTACTGTTGGAACGGGCTGTCGGACGGTCGCTACGTCCTGCGCTTGGACGACCTCCCGTCGGGGCTCGCGCCCTCGGGAGCGGCCTCGTACACCTTCGACGTGCCGTTTGCCGACGCGTCGGTGACCTACGCCTTCGGCGCCCACCGCAGCGATCTCGAGCCCCCCACGCCGACCGGTTCCGCGACGGCGACCGAGCGCGCCACCACCGGCCCGTCGCCGACCGCCACGGCCACGCTAACGCCCTCGCCCTCGCCCTCGCCGACGGCATCGCCGACCGTCGTCGGGCCCGCGGGGGACGTGTGTGCGACGGTCTTCGACGACCGGGACGGGAACGGGTTTGCGGATGCCGGCGAGGAGCCGATCGCCGGCGCCGAGATCCTCGTCGAGACCGAGGCGCGCGGCCCGTCCCGCCGGCTGGTCAGCCGTGCAGAGGAAGCCGCGTGTGCGCGCGTTGCCGCGGGCGTCTACTTCGTCGTCGTCCAGCCGCCGGCCGGCTTCCGAGCGACCACCGCGACGGAGAGCGCCGTGCTGGTAACGGCTGGAAGCCGTCAGTCGGTGGCATTCGGCTGGCGCGCCGAGGCGCGGCCGCACCGGCCGCTCTATATCCCGTTCGCGTTGCGGCCAGCGCCTCGCCACTAGGCTGGATGGGCCTATGGTTGCGTCCACAGGCCCGCTGATGTTGAATATGGCCCGGTGCGCGCCTTGGCGGCCGAACGATCGGCGCGGGGCGATGGCTCCGCGGGAGGAGCTTCGATGACTCGGATCTTCAAGCCTGGCGGCCGCGTCCAGAGCGCCAGGGCCGTTCTCGGCACCGCCCGTGCAGCGTGCGCGGTCGTGCTCTGCTTGGCGCTTGGCGCCCACACCGCCGCCATCGCGCGGGCCCACGCGCCCGAACTCGAGCCGGCGCGCGTCGGCGTGTCCAACCTCAAGGTCTTCGAGGTGGCCGGCAGCGAGCCCGTCGCCATCGTCGCGGCGGGCACCAAGGCAGTCGAGGCGCGCTTCGACTACGAGGAGGCCTCCGGTCACGAGATCGCGTTGGTGATCAAGGGCCTTGGCGGCATCGACCTGTTTCGCTCTGCAAGCGTGTACTCGGGGAACGGGGCGGCGCGGGTTGCCATCGACGGTGCGGCGATCTTTCCCAGGCTCTCGGGCATCGTCGATGCCTCGGCTCGCGACGCGAAGCGCAACGCCAAGCAGGCAGCCACCCAGTCGGTCGGCACGCAGGAGTTCCTGCTGTCGGTGCAGGCCGGCATCCTGCGCGCGGGCTATGCCCTGACCACGCTGGTGGCCATCGAGGGGCTGCCGGACGCCATCGCGTCCAAGGCGACGACCGCCGCCGAGCAGATCGACCGGGCGCTTCGGCGCGCCGAGCGCGCCATCGCGCTGCCTGCGGACGATGTGGCAGGCAAGCAGCGCGAGGCGGACGCCATCGACGTGCTCTTGGGCCCGGTCGTCCAGGCCGCCGGCGAGCTGACCGAGAGCGCCGCAACGCTCCCTAGTCCGGCGCTGCCGACGACCGGCGCCGGCCCGCAGGATGCGTTCGTGGTCCAAGTGCACGTGGATGGCGATGTCGCCGCCACGACCGAGCTCTGGGTCGCGACGCCGCCGCGCATCTACCTGCCCTACGGTGAGCGGCGCTAATGCTGCCCCGGCATCGGACCGTTCGTGTTTGGCACGCGCATGCGCGGTGCAACGACCTCGATTCTTGCTCTGGCGGTGCCACCAGCATTAATATGACCGGTGGTCTTGCGCCCTTTGGTCGGTGCGAGGCCGCGTAGCGCCTTGACGGGGGACCCGTTGCCGAGCTTACGGACGCTTCACGACGGGCTCACGACTCCCTCACCGTGCCGTGCCAGACTCGCCGCAACACACATCAATCGGGGATGACCATGACACGCCCTTCACAGCCCTTGGCGCGCGGCTCAGGCCGCCTGCTCACGTTTCTCGCCAGCGCGGCGATCGCGCTCTTCGGCGCATTGGGCGCGCATACGGCGCATGCCCAACAAGCGGTCGTGGGCAACCTCAGGCTGGCCGCCGATGCCGAGGGTGCGCCGCTCGACGCCGTCCCGGCCGGTCCAGGCGAGAAGGTGTACGCGTTGGCCAAGGACGCTGAGCGGCTGTTCATCGCCTTCGACTACAAGGCCAGCAGCCCGGAGCGCGTCCAAGTCCGCGTCATGGGACCCATGGGCGCCGTCATGTTCCAGAGCGACGAGACCTACGAGGCGCCGGGAACGCACGTCATCGAGTTCGATAACGGCGGGCTGCCGCTGGAGGAGACCGAGTACGTCGTGAACGCCTACGTGAGCGACAGCCTCTACCTGGCGGACAGCCTGCAGGCGACCGTCGGCGAGGCACGGCTGTCGCCCGCCAGCAACGAGCAGTCCATCACCGCCCCCGAACCGCAGACCATCGAGATGCCCATCGATCGGCCGGGCGCTGACCTGGCGGCCGCCGCGCCGGCAGGGCCAACCCCTGGGCCCTCCGCGATGCTCCTCGTCGTCGCGGGCATCGGCGTGTTGGCTCTCCTCGGGGTCGTGGCGTGGGCTGGGATGTCCGCGCTCGGCCGCCGCTAGCCGGCACCCATCTTGACGTATCGTCCACGGAGGAAGACAACCATGCGCAGCATGCACACGCGCCGATCCGCATGGATCATCGCGCTGGCCATCGCGGCCGCCGCCCCAGCGTCGGTAGCGCTCGGGATCGCCAAGGTCGGCGACGTTCGCGTCGCGGGCACCGCCGCGGGGACCGGGGGAGGCGAGGTGTTCACCGCCCCCGAGGGCACGGAGAGCGTCTTCGCGCTGTTCGAGTACACCGGGGCCTCCAGGTCGGACATCACCGTGCGCGTGATCGCCAACGGCATCGAGGTGTTCAAAGAGACCACGCGCTATGACGGCGCTGGAACGGCCGCCGTCGAGATCACGGGCGAGCTCATCTACGAGACCACGTTGGAGACCATGGATACGGTCGCCCGGGAGATCAAGCGGAGCACCGAGGACCTGACGGACGAGGACGACCTGACCGCCAGCCAAGCTTATCAGGCGGTCACCGCCATCGAAAGCGGCACGAACAACCTCTTGAACGGGCTACAGATCCTCGAGTCGCTAGAGATCTCGGGCACGGGCGCCGAGGCGCTCCAGGACCTGTCCGACGCCATCGAGGCGACCGTCGACGAGGTCAATCGTGCGAACGCGCTCCCGTACGAGGACATCCAGGGGCGCCGCGTCGTCGGAGAGGAGATCGCTCCTCACGCCGATGAGATCCTCGTCGCCCTGGCCAGCCTCGAGGACGCGGTCAGCGAGTCGAGCGGCCTGGCGCTGCCGACGACCGGAACGGACTGGGAGTTTGACGTATCCGTCCGGACGGCCACGGCCAGCGGCAGCACCGCGGCCGGCTCGGCCCGCTTCATGGTCACGGGCACGACGGCGCGCGGCGAGGACGAGCCCGACGAGCCCACCGCGCGGCCGTCGGCCACGAGCCGTGGCAACGCGGCCAGCGACGCGGCCCGCGGCGCCGGCACGCCCACGTCACGGGCGCAGGCAACGGCGGCCCAGGGCGCCAGCGGATCGTCGAGCGGCGCGCCAAACGCAACCGATCGGCCGGGCTCGCTCGGCGCGGCCAACGCCTCGGCTACCGAAGCCGCCGGCGCCGATGCCATCGAGCCGCCCGACGACGTCGTCGTCTCCACCGCGCCCGCCGAGGGCGTGGACGGCGCCGCGCTCGACGCGGACGACGCATCCGGCGGCGAGCCCATCGCGATGAGCGATAGCGCGCAGCCCACGTGGACCGTGCCCGCCGGGCGCGCGGCCGACAGCGGGAGCGACGTCCCAGAAAGCACGACCGGCCAAGCCGAAGAGGCTGCCGTTCCTGGCCGCGGCCCCAACCTGGCCGTGCTCGGGATCGGCTTGGCGCTGCTCCTCGGCGTGGCGCTTTGGTTCCGCCGCCGGGGATGAGCAACCCATCCCGAGAACCCCACAGAGCCCGGATCGAATCGCCCTAGGAGAGCCCCCATGCCCCGTTCGAATGCCCTTTTGCTCGCATTGGCCTTGACGGCCCTTGGCACCGCCGGCGCGGCGGCCATCGCGCGCGCTGGCGACATCGACGCGCGAACCTTTCAGGACGACGCCAGCTTCGACCTTTACATGAGCGACGAGCGCGACGGCCCCGATCGACGCAACTTCCCCGATGGCACCGGCGAGGTCTACGCCGTGCTCAACTACGAGAACGCGGCCGGCGAGACCTTTGCCGTCGACCTGCGCGACCTGTCGGGCATCCTGGTCAAGACCCACCGCTTCCCGCCGCTGAACGGCACGAGCAAGGTGTCCGCCAAGATCGCCATCACCGACTTCGTGGGAACCTATACCCGAACGCTGACCACCCTGCTGCTCGAGTCCGAGTCCCAGGACGCGCTGACGCCGCTCGTCGAGACGGTCGCGCGCAACTGCGCCAACCGCCCGGCGCCCTCCAACCCGTGGCCGCCCGAGCTGCCGACGCCCACCCCCGGCCAGCCCACACCGGCGCCTTCCCCTCCGGACCCCTACGAGCTCTGGCTCCGCGCCACCGCCGGCCCGCTGGATGGCAGCATCCAGGTGCTCGCCGAGCTGACGCGCACGCTCCAAGCAGCGCTCAGCCTTCCTGACATGAGCGCCGGGGGACCGGGAGCCGCCGCCGAAGTCGAGCTCGAGGCCGCCCAGGATCGCCTGGTGCAGGCGGCCGCCAAGCTCGCGCGCGTCGGCTCGCTGCTCCGTCCGCCGGATCGCACGACGCAGCCCGACCCGGCCCTCGGCTGCCAGCTCGTCGACGAGTCGGCCGCCCATATCGCATCGGCCGTGCCGCACGTGGCCGCCGGCCTGGCCGCCATCCCCGCCGACGTGTCGTCGTGGTCGTTCGTGTCGACGTCGTCGCGCTTCGAGGGCAGCCGCTTCATCACGTGCCTCCAGTACTTCACCGAGCTGTTCGCGGTCGTCGGCGGCGTCGCCAACGACACGGCCGCGCAATCGGCGCTCTGGACCGTCGGCACGCCCGGCGAAGCCGCGCTCATCTTCCCGAACCCGGACCAAACCGACGCCGCCAGCCTTGGGACCCTGCGGCGCGACCTGCCGGGCGGGGCGTCCGCCGTCTACGCCAAGTCCGTCGCGCTGCCAGGGCTCAACCATTCGGCGCGGATCGGAGCTTACGTCACGGACGCTTCGTGCCGGCCCGTTAGCGGCAGGACGATCGACTTCACGTTGGAGCCGCCCGGCTTCGGCACCCTCAGCACCGCCTCGGCCCAGCTGGTCGACGGCCTTGCGGAGACGGTCTTCGAGGCCGGCGATGACGTCCCGGTCGAGACGCGGGTGATCAAGGGCATCACCGTCCGCGCCGAGGTAGGCAGCGGGCCGACGGCGGCCACCGCGGAGACGCTGTTCAGCATCATCGGCCCCGCCGAGACGTTCCGGATCATCGTCAACCCGCGCTTGATCAACCGCCTGCTCAACCAGCGCGGCGGCATCACCGTGGAGATCAAGGACGCCAACGGCCGTTCGGTCGCCGACGGGACGCGCGTCACGCTCAGCATCGCCGAGGGCAACCCGGGCCAGCTGGCGTACGAGGTTCGGCGTCGATCGGGCGGCGACACCGAGCTCGTCGTGGCGGGCCGAACGATCGAGCTGATCACCATCGGCGGCCGGACCGTCGTGCCGGCAACCCAGGATCCGGGCGTGCAGACGCTTCAGGCCGTCTACCTCGTCGCGGGCGACAGCGGCGAGGGCGCCGTGACCCTGCTCGCGACGGCCGACGGCAACGGCGGCAACTCGGACGATCCAGAGACCGGCGAGCCCACCATCTTCATCGTCAGCAGCGCGTCGATCTACCTGCCGATGGCCTTCAAGAACGGCGTGCCGCAGCCCCATCCCGCCGACACGCCCCGGCCGACCCGCGTGCGCCCATAGGCGGCCGTGGAAGGACGGGTGGGGCGATGCGGCGTCCCGACCGGCTGATCGGGCTGAGCTGATCGATCGAAGAGAGGGCGGGGCCGCTGGCCCCGCCCTCTCTTCTCATCCCCCGTTCGCGCGTGGATCCAGACTCGGCCCCCAGGATCACGGTCGCGCGAGCTTGGCCGTCCAGTAGTGCACGTAGCGCGCGCTCGGCTGCGCCAGGTAGTGCACGCCGACATGCGTGTAGTCCGGGTCGAGCAGCATGTCGCGCTGCCCCTGGGAGAACCAGGCCGAGTAGACCGCCAGCGGGTCCTGGTTGCGCGCTGCGATCATCTCGCCGACCTTAGCGGTCGGCGCGAGGCCGGCACGCTGCGCGCGCTGTGCCGGCGTCGAGCCGTCGCTCCCGGTGTGGCCGAAGTAGGCGTTGCGCGCCATGTCCAGATTATGGCCCATGGCCGCCCGCACCAGGCGTTCGTCGACCTCGAGGACCGGCGCGCCGTTGGCGGCGCGGACCTCGTTGATCAGGCGGAGCATCTCCGTGGCCTTCTCGCCCGATTCCGGCACTGCGGTCGGCAGCGGCTCGCCGCTGCCCGGCGGTCCGTAGACCACCTGGAGACGGGGCGGGTTGCGCAGCCCAGGGCCGTGCCCGGTGTCCCAGTCCATCACGTTGCTCGCGCCGCCCTTCGGGCCGTCGATGATCAGGCTGAAGCGGCCGGTGGTGGCGACGCGGAACGCCAGCTCCTCGAGCTGGATGGGATGGAGGTCGAAGACGTTCTCGCGCCCGACGCCAAAGTCGTACTGGCGGAGCGTCGGCTGCAACGCGGACGAGATGTCAGCGCTGCTGAGGCGCGTATACGCCGCGGAGCGCCATGCGCCGTCCGCGGCGCCGGTGAGCACCTTCACGTTCCACAACCCGTTGCCGGCCGACGCGAGCCAGCGCGTCGACTGGCCGGTGAGGACGAGCCGCGCCGAGCGGATGGCCGACGTCTTGGGGATGCCCGACAGGTCGAACTGCATGGCCCCGAAGTAGACCCGGTTCTGGTAGTAGCCGGCAAACAGGTTGTCGTCGCAGAAGTGGTTGAACGACTCGAACTGGCGGGCATACCCCACGTCCTCGCACGCCGGCACGATGTCCAGGGCATTGTCCGATGGCTGGACGGTCGGCGGCGGCGGCAGGGTAGCCGTCGGCGTCTCCGTGGGCATGGGCGGTGGTGCCGTGGCGGTCGGGGTGTACGGCTCCTCCGTCGGGAGCGGCGTTTCCGACGGTCCGACGGTCGGCAGATCGGTCGGTAGCGCGGTCGGCGTTGCCGTCGCGGTGGGCAGCGGCGTCTGCGGCATCGTGCTGTAGTTCACGACGAGCTTCGGGCCGGGATAGCGTGTGTCTGCGCCGAACCCCGTGTCCCACGTGAACAGGTTGGAGAAGCTGCCGCCGGTCGGACCGTCCAAGCGGATCGTGACGAGCCGCGTCGAGCCGAGCCGGTCGCCCAGGAGCGTCAGGTGGCCGCTGGTGAACGGGAACGCGTTGACCGAGCCCGCGCCCAGGTCGGGCACGCCGAGCAAGGGCAGCAGCGTGGCGTCGATGGCCGCGTTGTGGATGCCGGTGTAGCCCTCGTTGGCAAAGTTCGGGTCGATCTCGCGCCGGAGCACGTTGACGGACCACGTGCCCACGGTGCCTAGGAACTCGCGCGAGCGCCCCGTCAGCTCGATGCGCGCGAAGTTGAGGACGGCGCCCGGCGGTAGGCTTGACAGGTCGAACTGGGCCGCCCCGTGGTAGCTCCTGGCATTCCACGTCCCCGTGTACGTCTCCTCGTCGTCGAAGTGGTTGAGCGAGGGTTGGCTGCTCACCACCCACCCGACGCGGTTGTTGCGGGGCTGGAGGATCACCGTCACGGAGTCCGGCGGGGCGGCCTGGGTCGGCGTCGGCGGGGCCGGCGTGTTGGTCGGACCGAGCGTGGCGGCAGCCGTCGGCGGCGCCGGAAGGGCCAGCGTCGGCGTTGGATCGGGGTTGAAGCGCCGGCCGAACGTGACCGTCCAGTAGTTGAGGAACCCTTGGCCGGCATGGCCCGCGCCCATCTCCGTGCACGGGGTGCACAGGATGATGGCGCGATGGGCGGGGCTGTTCATCCACGTCGCGACGGCGGCGGCCGGGGACACCTGGCCGCACGCGACGATCTCGCCGTACGGGTTGAAGTACCCCGCGTCGCTGAGCCGCTCCCAGGCGCTGCTGCCGTCCGAGCCCACGTGGCCGCAGAAGCCGTTCAGCAGCATGTCGGCTGAGTGCCGGCGCGACGCCGTGCGAAGCGCGGCGTGCGTGTGCAGCGGCGGCAGGCCCACCTGGGCGCGCTCGATGTTGATCAGCTCCTCGATCTGGAGCGCGAAGTCGTTGGAGGGCGTGGCGGAGGCCGGCGGCGCCGTCGGCAGCGCGGGGGGCGTCGGGGTAGCGCCGGTGGGCCCTCCTGGCGTGAGCGTGCCCAGCTGGTGCAGCGCCGCGCGCCGGGCGTTGATGCGGCCATGGCCGAACAGGTCGTCGCGGCCGGGCGCCCCGATGTCTTCGGCGGTCTGCTCCATGATCGACTGGACCTGGGCCGGGGTCCGCGAGGGGTTCTGGCCGACCAGCAGCGCCGCGAGCCCTGCGACGACCGGGCACGCCATGCTCGTGCCGCTCCACGCCTGGTAGCCGCCGTCCGGCGTCGTCGACAGGATCCCGGTGCCCGGCGCGGCGACATCGACGTGCACGCCGAAGTTCGAGAAGCTGGCCCGTTGGTCGGACGGGGTCGTGGCGGAAACGCCGATCACGCCGGGGTACGAAGCCGGGTACGTCGGGTTGGACGTCGCCTCGTTGCCGGCGGCCGCGACGACGACCACGTTGCGGTCGATGGCATAGGCGACGGCCGTCCTAAGGGTGCCCGAGGTGAAGAAGCCACCAAGGCTCAAGTTGATCACGTCCGCCCCGTGGTCGACCGCCCAGGTGATCCCGGCGGCGATGGCGCTGTGCCCGCCGTTGCCCGTCCGGTCGAGCGCCTTCACCGGCATGATCTTGGCACCCCAACCCACCCCGGCCACGCCGACCGCGTTGTCGGTCGCGGCGGAGGCAATCCCTGAGACGTGCGTGCCGTGGCCGTGGTCGTCGCGGGGGTCGTTGTCGTTGAAGACAAAGTCGTAGCCGGCGACGCAGCGCCCCTGCAGGTCGGCATGGGTGCACATCACGCCCGTGTCGACGACGGCCACGATGACGTTGTTGCCGCTCACGACGTCCCACGCGCCCTGGCTCTCGATGGTCTCGTGGTGCCATTGGCGCGAGAGCAGGGGATCGTTGGGCGTCCGCAGCACACCGTCAGGGGACAGCGCATCCACCGCAAGCGCCGGGCCGTCCGGCATGCCCTTGATCGACGCGATGTAGTCCGGCTCGGCGAACACGACCTGGTCCAACGCCTGGTAGGCCGACACCATCGCCAGCGCGTCCTCGTCCTCGAAGCGCAGCACCTGGACGTTGAGCGCCGGGATGTCGCGAATGACCTGGCCGCCAAACCGCTCGTGGATCAGCGCCTTCTCCGATGCCGGCGTCTGGGGTTCGAAGCCGACGAGCAGCCGCCCCGCAACGTAGTCGAGCGGCGGCTCCTGCGCCTGCACGAGGGCGCGCGCATGCGGTGCGCGCAGGTCGCTCGATTGCGACGCCGACGGTGCCGGGTCCGCCGCGCGCACGCGGCCAGGCGCAGGCGCCGCCAGGAGCAGGCCGGCAATTGCAGCGACCACGGCCATGGGCACGGCGCGGCATCGAGGGTTCATGGATCCTCCCTAACTGCGGTCGGGCGGGCACTCGGGTGCTCCGCGTTCGCTACGGGTCGTGCGCTTTGGCGTCGTGATGCCCGTCCACCAATCGTCCGTAACGGCTTGTTCGACGCCTCCGTTATGGGAGCGCGAGAGACGCACGGCACGGTCCCGAAGACGCTCGGGCAGGGGCAGACCCAGGACCGCAGCCGTGCGTTTCTCGTCATGATGCCGATCCCGTGAACTAGCGTAACCTAAGCTACGTTAACGCCGGCCCAAAGTTAATGCTACTGTCACCTGCTTACGAAACCGTTAAGGTTGTTGGTCTCTACTGATTTACCATGATAACCGCAAACGCCCGGTGGAAAGCCACGCCTTCCCCACGGCCACCCCACGCTCGACCGTCGCACACCTGACGCGCGACCGTTAGCCGGCTATGCTTTGGCTCATGCAACCCTGCACGCGCAGCCTGTGCCTCGCGCTGCTCGTCGCGGCTGGCCTCGGCCTCCTGTCGGCGCCGATTGCCCCGGCCGCGGCGCAATCGCCCGACATTGAGGCCATCATCCAGGGCCTCACGCCCCGCCAGCGCGTCGGACAGCTCTGCCTCATCCCCTTTGCAGGCGGAGCCGTCGGCGACGGCTCCGCCATTGCCGCCTTCGTCGACGAGTGGGCGATCGGCGGCGTCGTCCTCGATCCCGGCCACGACAACTTTCGTAACGGCGCCGATACGCCGCGCCAGGTCGCGGAGTTGGCCGGCGCCCTGCAGGAGCGTGCTGCCCGCGGGCGAGCCGGCACATCGTTCTATCCCATGCTCATCGCGGTCGACGGCCGCATCGGCGCGCACGCGCTCGGCACGTTGTGGGGCGGCATGACGCCGCAACCCCGCGAGCTGGCGGTGGGTGCCACCTGGCAGCCCGCCCACGCGATGGCGCTCGGCGAGATCGCCGGACGCGAGCTCGCGACCATCGGGGTTAACCTGCTCCTCGGGCCTGGGCTGGACGTGGCCAGCGACCCGCGACCCGGCGGCGCGAGCGAGCTCAGCACCCGCACGTTCGGCGGCCATCCGGCCTGGGTGGCGCGCTTTGGCAGCGCCTTCATCGCGGGCGTTCATCGCGGTGGCCTGGGACGCGTGGCCGTCGCAGCGGGCAACTTTCCGGGCGCCGGCGGCGCCGAGCCAGGACAGAGCGACGAGCTCCCGATCGTCGAGCGCGCCCTCGACGACCTGCTGACGCGCGAGCTGGCGCCGTTCCTGCGCGCCACGGACCGCGTCGCGAGCGGCCAGGCAACCACCGACGTCCTCCTGGCCACCCACTTCCGCTATCGCGGCATCCAGCAGCAGATCGATCGGCCGCTGGCGCTGGACAGCAGCGGCCTGCGCTACCTCTGGGCACAGGTGCCGGCGCTCGACGCCTGGCGGCGCGACGGGGGCGTGGTGATCAGCCCAAGCCTGGGGATGCCGGCGATCCGCCGTTATGTCGATCCGGAGCTGAGCGTCTTCAGCTTGCGGCGGGTGATCCGCGAGGCGCTCCTGGCCGACAACGACCTGCTCATGCTCACCGGCCTCGGCGAGGATGGCGACGCGGAGCGCGAGGCGGCGATCATTCGCGAGGGCCTGGAGTGGCTGGCGGCGGCCTACGAAGAGGACGAGAGCGTGCGCGACGCCGTCGACGCCTCGCTGCGGCGCGTGCTTGCCTTGAAGGCCGGCCTCCTCCCCTCGGGCGATCTCGACGACGCCCGACCGGACGCGGCAAAGGCCGCGGAGCGCACCGGGCTCGGCCTCGACGCGGTCGCCGCCGTCGCGCGAGACGGCCTGACGCAGCTCGCGCCACCCGGCGGCCCGCCCAACGCGGCGGCCGGGATCGCCCCGGTGCCGTCCCCGCAGCGCGGCGACCGGATCCTGTTCGTCGTCGACGCGCGCCCGGTGCCGGACTGCGCCGCGTGCGAGCCGGTGTGGCTGCCGGACCCGGCGCGCTTCGTCGAGACCGCGCTCCGGACGTATGGACCGGAGGGGAGCGGCACGGCGCGCATCGAGCGCACGGACGACGTGGCGGCCATCCGATTCGACGAGCTGCGCGCGTGGCTGGCGGCCTCCGGCAAGCTGACGCCGGAGGACAACCCGGCCGCGGTCCCCGCGCTGCCACCAGAGCGCGCCGGCGAGGTCGCGAGCGCCGTCGAGAACGCCGACTGGCTGGTGTTTGCCATGGGCGACATCCGCCCGTCCGTCCCGGCGTCGGACGCCATGCGGCTGTTCCTGCGCACGCGACGGCCGGACGCCACGACGCCGCAGCTCGTGGGCATCGCTATGGCGGCCCCCTACCACCTGGACACGACGGAGATGGCCAAGCTGAGCGCCTACTACGCGGCGTACTCCGTGCTCAGCCCGTTCGTCGACGTTGCGGTGCGCGCGGTGTTTGGTGACCAGCCGGCGCCCGGCAAGAGCCCGGTCTCCGTCGCGGGCGCCAGCTACGACCTGGCGCGCCAGATCGCGCCCGACCCCGGCCAGGCAATCGAGCTCCAGCTCGTGGGCTTTGATCCCGCGCGGCCGCTCCGGCTGGGCCAGACCGCCACGGTGCGCACCTCGCCGGTGTACGACGCCAACGGCCATCTGGCGCCCGACGGGACGACGGCGGCCTTCCGGACCTACGTCCGGGCCGAGGACGTCTTCCTGCGCGACGTCACCGTGGGCACCGTCGACGGGATCGCGACCGCGCCGCTGGCCGTCGATCGCGCCGGCGAGCTCGAGGTATCGGGCGTGTTCGAGAACGGGCTGGCCACCGCGCCGCTGGTCATCACGGTCGCCGACGATCCGCCGCTCGCCGACGCCGCGAATGCAGCGCTGGCCGCGCTGCCCCGGCCGCTGCCAGCCGCGCCCATCGACTGGTCGATCCTCCTGCTCAGCCTCACCCTGGTGCTGCTCGGCGCGGTCTTGACGTACGGCGCGGACGCCGAAGCCGCCCACGCCCCGTCCCACATGCTGCGCCGCTCGCTGCTCAGCATCGCCTGGGGCCTGGTCGGCTACCTGCTGGTCGTCGTCGGCGGGCTTCGCCTTGGGGAGCTCTCGGGCGACCTCTTGTGGCCACCCGGTTGGAACGCCGCCTACCAGGCGCCGGCCGCCAGCTTCGTGCTTGCGCTCCTCCCGGCCGTTTGGGCGTTGCAGAGGGCCCTGCGCCGCCGCTGACCGCGGGCGGGGTCGGCGTGCCGGCGTCGCCGTCGCCAGCCGTGGCGCGCCACGTGGCCAGGACCGCGAGCAGCAGCAGCATGAGCACCATGGCGACCAGGCCCAGGTTGTCCCACACGGCCTGGCGCCATGCCGAGGCGGCCGGCAGCACGTCGGGGTCCGTCCGGAGCGGCGCCGAGCCGAAGAGCAGCTCGCGCAGGTCGTCGACGCTCACCGGCCGGCGGTCGGGGTGGAGCGCCATGGCGCGCAGCACCGCCTGCTCGACGCGCGGCGAGATCTCCGGGTTGATCCGGCTCGGCCGCTGGAGCGCGTTGGGCATGAGGAAGCGCTCCTGCGCCGTCGCGGGCGGATGGCCGGTCAAGAGGTGGTACAGCGTCGCGCCCACGCCGTAGATGTCGGCCCGCACGCCCGTGTGGCCCGTGTCGCCCGCGTACTGCTCCAGCGGCGTGTAGGGCAACGAGCCGACGCCGCGCGCCACGGTCAGCGTCCGGGGGTCGGACGGGTCGAGCGTCTTGACCAGGCCGAAGTCGACGAGCTTGATGCGCCCGGCCTCGGTCAGCTTGATGTTGGCCGGCTTGATGTCGCGGTGGACCACCGGCGGGTCCTGCGCGTGCATGTACGCCAGCGCGTCCAAGAGCTGGCTCGCCCAACCGAGCACCATTTGTTCGTCCAACGGCTCGCCCGAGGCGCGCGCCTCGTCGACGAGCTGGCGCAGGTCGGGGCCGGCGACGAAGTCCATGACCAAGAAGTCGACGCCGTCGATGGCGTAGTAGTCGGAGACCTTGGGCAGCGCGGGGTGGTCGAGGCGCGCGAGCGTGCTCGCCTCACGCTGGAACTGGGCCTGCGTCTCGCGCATGATGTCGTCGGTCGCCGACGGATCGGGCACGATGGCCTTGACCGCCGTCACCCGGCCGGGCAGCCGCAGGTCCTCGGCGCGGTAGACGGCGCCGCCACCGCCCTGCCCGACCAGGTCGAGGATGCGGTAGCGGTCGCGGAGGACGATCCCGGGCACGAAGGTCGGCACGGCGAGCTACGGTACGGTCCGGCCGCCCCGGGGTCAAGCGGCTTGACCCCGCCGGATCGGCCAACCATGATTTGCCGGCCCGCGCGACACACGGGCAGCGAGTGGGAGGGACCCTTGTCTGACGAGCGCGCGCTCTTGGTGCTGCGCGACGACGCGGGCGTGCGCGAGTGGCCGCTCGGCGAGACCACCGAGCTGGTCGTCGGGCGCGACCCGGACGCTGACGTCCACCTGCCCGACCGGCAGGTCTCGCGCCGCCATGCCATCATCCGCCGCGAGGCCGATCGGTACGTCATCGTCGACCTGGACAGCAAGAACGGCACGTGGGTCAACGGCCAACCCGTCGGCGCCCAGCGCGCGCTGCGCGACGGCGACGAGCTGTCGATCGCCGCGCGCTACAAGCTGTTCTTCGTCGACGCCAACGCCACCCAGCCGCTGGTGTTCGAGCGGCGGGGGATGCGCCTCGACGCCGAGACGATGGGCGTGTGGATCAACGGCCAGCTGCTCGACCCGCCCCTCTCCGGCCTACAGTTCGCGCTGCTCCGCGCCCTCGCCGACGCTGGCGGCGCGCTGGTGACGCGCGATGACATCATCGAGCGCATCTGGCCCGACGACGAGGGCGGCGTGTCCGAGGACGCCATCGATGCGCTGGTCCGCCGGCTGCGCATGCGGCTCATGGAGGCCGATCCGGAGCACCAGTACGTGGTCACCGTGCGCGGCTACGGCTTCCGGATCGAGGCCCCGTAGCGCGCCGGGCGACCGGCGGCATGCGCCTCGTGCTGATCGGCCCGGCGCGCCCGCTGCGCGGCGGCGTGGCCCAGCACACCACGCGCCTGGCGGCCGCCGCCGAAGCGGCCGGCCACGACGTGCTGCTGCTGTCCTACGCGCGCCTCTACCCGCGGTGGCTCTACCCGGGCCGCGCCATGCGCGAGCCGGACGACGCCGGCGCAGCCGTCGGGCGGCCGGTCCTCATCCCGTGGTGGCCGCCGACGTGGCGCGCCGCGGCGCGCGCAGCGCTCGCCCACGGGCCCGACCTCGTGGTCATCCAGTGGTGGGTGCCGTTCCTCGGGCCGATGGCGGCGTGGCTGGCGTGGCGCTTGGCGCGCGGCGGCGCGCGCGTGGCATGGCTCTGCCACAACGTCCTGCCGCACGAGGGCGGCGGCCCGGTCGACCGCGCGGTGATCCGCGCCGCCCTCGGCCGCGGCGACGCCTGGCTGGTGCACTCGCGGTCCGACGCCGACGCGCTGGCCGCTCTGCTCGGCCCGGCGCGGCTCGCGCGCGGGCGGTTGGCCGTCACGGCGATGCCCGCCGTCGCGCCCGAAGCCGCACAGCCGCCGCCGGATCGCGCGGCCGCGCGGCGCGCGCTCGGCGTGCCGGGCGGCGCACCGCTGGCGCTGTTCTTCGGCTTCGTGCGGCCGTACAAGGGGCTGGACGTCCTCATCGATGCGCTGCCCGCGGCGCGCGCGGCCGTGCCGGGGCTACGCCTCTGGGTGGCCGGCGAGTGCTGGACGCCGGCGCGCGACTTGGCCGCGCAGGCGCACGCGCTCGGGCTGGGCGCGGCCGAGGTGACCATCGAGGATGCTTACCTCCCCGCCGCGGAGGCCGGCATCCGCTTTGCCGCCGCCGACGTCTGCGTCCTGCCGTACCGGAGCGCGACGCAGAGCGCCGTGGCCACGGCCGCGTTTGCCCACGGCCTGCCGGTCATCGCCTCGCGCGTCGGCGGGCTGCCCGACGCCGTCGCCGACGGCGTGGACGGGCTGCTCGTGCCGCCCGGCGATCCCGCGGCGCTGGCGGCGGCGATCGCTCGCTTCTTCACCGAGCCTGGCCTCGCAGCGCACCTGGCGGCCGGCGCCGCGGCGCGCGGCGCGCAGCTGGGCTGGGCGCCCATGGTGGCAGTGATCGAGGGCCTGGCGCGGGTCGGGGATGACCCGGGGCCGCAGAGGGACCGGTGGGCTGCCGGCCGCTCCAGCGGTTGACCCGCGCATGACCGTGTCCGCCATCATCCCCAACCTGGACGCGCCGGCGGTCGATCGGACCGTCCGGGCCGTGCTGGCCCAGCGCGGGGCGCACGCGGACGAGGTCCTGGTCGTCGGCCGGGACGCGCCGGGCCGGATGGCCGCCTTCGCCGGCGAGCCGCGGGTCCGCCACGTGGACGCCTCCCCGCGGCCGCCCGGAGCCGCGCGCAACCTGGGCGCGGCGCTGGCCGCCGGGAGCGTGCTCGCGTTCGTCGACGCGGACTGCGAGCCCGAGCCCGGCTGGTTGGCGGCCCACCTGGCCCGGCACGCGGCCGGCGAGACGGTCGTGGGCGGCGGGGTGCTCTGGGACGACGCCAACTACTGGATGCTGGCCGACAACATCTCCATGTTCCACCCGTTCGCCGCCGAGCGGCCGGCCGGGCCGCGGCCCTTCCTCCCGTCGCTCAACCTCTGCGTCGCGCGGGCGGCCTGGGAGGCCGCCGGCGGGATGGACCCCGTGCTGCGCTCGGGCGAGGACATCGACTTCACGGCGCGGCTGGCCGCGCTCGGCCATCGGCCGTTCTTCGCGCCGGAGGCGCGCGTCTGGCACCGCCCCCCGCGCGCCTCCGCGCGCGCCATGCTCGCGCACTGGCGCCAGAGCGGGCGGTGGATGATCCATGTCCGCCGCGGCCACCCAGAGTGGTTCGCTGCCCCGCCCTGGCTCTACCGGCCCCTGGCGCTCGTCGTCCTCGCGCCGCTGATCGCCGCGGCCGCCACCTGGCCGATCTACCGATCGGGCGCGGCCGGCGCGCGTCACCCGGCCACCCTGCCCGCGGTGTTTGCCACCAAGCTGGCGTGGTGCGCGGGCGCCGCGCGGCCCGTCGACCTCACGGCGGCGCGCCGGGCGGCCGCCGCGCACGGCCTTCTGGGCTAGAATTCCGCGGCGCAAGGCCGGGCCGCGCGCCAGCGTCCATCCGGCGCGGCCGCTCATCTCGACGGCCTTGCGCGGAGGACCTCTGCATGACCACCATGAACGACATCCGCTTTGCGGTGTACCAGGGCAGCAACCACCTGGCCCAGAAGGCCAGCTACGCCGTCGACCGCCGCCTCGTCGCCAAGCCGAACAAGGTCACGATGATCGTCACCGACGCGTGCGCCGCGCGGTGCACGATGTGCGACATCTGGAAGCTCTCGGCGCTGAACGAGCTGACGCTGGACGAGTGGAAGACCACGCTGGACCGCCTCCGCGAGTGGCTGGGGCCCTTCTTCCTGGTCATCTCGGGCGGCGAGCCGTTCCAGCGCCGCGACATGTTCGACATCCTGGCGCACTGCCGCGCCATCGGCATCAAGACCAAGATGTCCAGCAACGGCATGTTCCTCACGCGGCGCTCGCTGGATCGGATCCTCGAGGTCGGCCCGGACTTCCTCAGCCTGTCGATCGACCACCACGACCGCGACGTCCACGACACGCTGCGCGGCGTCCCGCTCTACGACACGTGCGTCGAGGGCCTGGCGTACCTGCGCGGCAACGACCGGGGCATCGTGCTGGGCGTCGCGTCGATCATCATGGAGGAGACGTACCGGGACCTGGCGGCCACGACGCGCTGGGCGCTGGAGTTGGGCGTCGACCGCGTGCTGTTCCAGCCGCTCTACCCCACCTTTGCCACCGACGAGGGCATGGACCCCGCGTGGTTCGCGCGGAACCCGCATTGGCCGCGCGACCCGGACGGCGTGGCCGAGGCGCTGGAGGCGGTCAAGGCCCTGAAGGCCGCCGGGGCGCCGATCTGGAACCCGGTCGACCACCTGGTGGCCATGCAGTACTACTTCCGCGATCCGGCCAGCCACCCGCGACCGGACGAGTGCATGGTGCGCTACAACACGTTCAACATCGCGGCGCGCGGCGACGTCAACTTCTGCTGGACGGTGGACGACGTGGTCGGCAACGTGCGCACCAGCCACCCGCGCGACATCTGGGCCTCCGCCACCGCCGATGTGGTGCGCGACAAGATGAAGCCGTGCAAGGCCCCATGCCTGCTCAACTGCTACCGCAGCGCGGGCCTGCGCGACCAGGTGGCCATGTTCAAGTACTTCTTCGACCGCCAGGGCTTCTAGCGGTGCGCGCGACCAGCGTCGTCGTCGACTGGAACGGCGGCGCGCTCACGCTGGCGTGCCTGGCCTCGCTCGAGCGGCTGAGCGCGCCGCCCGGCGTAGCCCACGGCATCCTGGTCGTCGACAACGGCTCCCGCGCGGGCGCGGCCGACGCCCTCCGCGCGTCATACCCGGACGTCCAGATCGCACGCCTGCCGGCCAACGCCGGCTTTGCCGGCGGCGCCAACCACGGCCTTCGCACGGCGTTCGACGCCGGCGCCGAGTGGGTGCTCTTGGTCAACAACGACGTCGAGGTGGACCCGGACCTGCTCGCCGAGCTGCTGGCCGCCGCCGCCGCCGGGCCGCGCATCGGCATCGTCGCCCCGACGGTCCTCGTCCACGGCACGACGGACACCGTGTGGCCCTCGGCCGGCACGCGCCGCTGGGCGACGCTGGCGCCGCGCGACACGACGGCCGACCCGCCGTCGGCGGCGCCGTACGACGTGGCCTGGGCCAACGCCTGCTGCGTCCTGATCCGGCGGGCCATGATCGAGGCGATCGGCGGCTTCGATGCGCGCTTTGCCGTCTACTACGAGGACCACGACCTTGCCCTCCGTGCCCGCGCGCGCGGCTGGCGCATCGTCCACGCCCCGGCCGCGCGCGCCTGGCACCGCGTGGCGGGCTCGACGGGCGAGGGCTCGCCGCGGCAGCGCTACCTGAAGGCGCGCAGCAGCGTCTACTTCTTTGCCAAGCACGGCACCGGCGTGCGACGCGCATGGATGGTCCCCTACCGCGCCGCCAGCGCCGCGCGCGCGGTGGCCAGCGCCCTGTATCGCGGCCGGCTGGCTGAGGCCGCCGCCACGCTGCGGGGCCTCCGCGACGGCCTGGCGGAGCTTGCCGCCGAAGGCCTGGAGCCGCGGACGGCGCTGGCGGCACCGCCGCGGGCCATCGAGGGGGACGAGCACGCTGCGGGCGCGGGGTCGGACGCAGAGGCACCGCCAGGCGTAGGCCCGGCGCTCCCGCGCTCGGCGCGGGAGGTCGCGGCGTGGCTGCGCGGGGTCGAGGTCCTCGAGGACGGCATCGACGGGCAGATGCTGATCGCCGCGCGCGCCGACCTGGAGAAGTACGCCTGGCTGCACGGCCGCTCGGCGCAGCTGTCGCTGGCCATGCTGGCGCGGCACGTGGCCCTGCCCGCGGACCGGCCGCTGCGCGTCCTGGAGCTGGGCGCGGCGCCATACTTCTTCAGCGCGCTCGTCCACCGCGCGTTCGGCGCCGAGCTGACGGCCGTCAGCGTCGAGGCGGGGTCGTGGCCGGGCGAGCCGGCGCGCCGGCCGCGGGGCACGGTGCGCGTGGCCCTTCCGAGCGGCGCAGGAGCGGCAGCGCGCGGCCGCGCGGAGGGCGCCGGGACGGACCGGCTGGCCATCGACGTGCGCGTGTTCAACATCGAGAAGGACCCGTTCCCGCTGCCGGACGATGCCTTCGACGTGGTCCTGTGCATGGAGGTCCTGGAGCACCTGGGCTACTCGCCCAGCCACATGCTGGCCGAGAGCCACCGCGTGCTGGCGCCGGGCGGGCTGATGTTCATCACGGTGCCCAACTTCATCAACCTAAAGCGCACCGTCAACATGCTGCTGAACGTCCCGACCGAGTTCCCGTACTCGGGCTACGGCATCTACGGCCGCCACCAGCGCGAGTTTGCGCCGCGCGAGGTGGCCGCGCTGCTCGAGGCCTGCCACTACCGGGTGGCCGAGCTGGCCACGGCCAACGTCTGGCCGACGTTCCGGGGCAGCGCGCTGAAGGGCCTGGGCAACGCCGTCCTGAACGGCCTCCTGCGCCTCCCGGTGCCGTGGCTGGCGGCCAAGCGCGAGTACATCCTGTGCGCGGCGCGCGCCGAGGGCACGCCGGTGGCCGCCTACCCGGCCTGGCTCTACGAGCACCGGCACATGTACCCCGCGCCGCCCAACGGCATCCCGGCGGTCTTCGACTGACCGGCCAGGCCGAGGCACGCGCGGCGAGCCGGCGACCGGCTGCTTGGCGCGCCGCGGCGGCGCTGGCGGTCTTGGCCGTGCTCGGCGCCCTGGGCTACCGGCTGGCCGGCGATTGGCGCGCGCTGGCCGCGGCCCTCGGCGACCAGCTGGCGCTCCGGCCGGCGTTCTTGGCGCTGGCGTGGCCGCTTCAGACGGCCGGCTGGCTGCTCCTCGTCGACACGTGGCGCCGCATCCTAGTCCGCTTCGGCGTCGACCTGCCGCTTCCGCGCCACCTGACCGCGTGCGCGTACTCGGCGCTGGCCCGGGCGCTGCCAGGCAGCCTCTGGGCGCCGGCCGGCCGCGTGGCCTACTACCGCCGCCTGGGCGCGCCGGCGCTGGACGTCGGCGCGGCGGTGCTCCTGGAGTGGCTCCTCCTCGGCCTGGCCGGCCTCGCGCTCTACGCCCTAAGCGCGCCGTTCGCCCTGGCCGTCCCCCCCCGGTACGCGCTGCCGCTGGCGGCCTGCGCCGGGCTGGCCGCCGCGCTGCTCCTCCGGCCGCGCGCGTTCGGCGCCGCGGCGCGCTTGGCGGCGCGCGTGCTGCAAAAGGACCCGGCGGTGGCCGGGCGGAGCGCCGAGGCGGTGCGCGGCGGGCTATGGCGCTGGCTGGCCGCGGAGCTGGCCGTCCTGGGCGCCTCCGGCGTCGCGCTCTACCTGGTCATGCGGGCCGTGGCGCCGGCCGCCTCGCTGGGCGACGCCATGAGCGCCTGGGCGCTCACCGTGGCGCTGGCCAACCTGCTGGCGTGGCTGCCGCTCACGGGGCTGATCAAGGACGGCTCGATGGTCCTCCTGCTGGCGCCGCTCTACGGCTCGGTGCTGGTCGCGGGCGCGGTCGTCGTGGCGTGGCGCGTGTGGATGGCGCTGTGCGAGCTGTCGTGGGCCGCCCTGGCGTGGTCCGTCGCGCGCCTTGCGCGCCGCGCTACCACCTTCGGCTGACGCCCGGGCCCTCGCCGAGCGCCCGCAGCACGCCTGAGGGCCGCGCGCTTCACCCAACGGTTACTTGCGCGCGCGGGCCCGCCGAACGACACTGCACGCGCGCCCGCCGGCATCCGCGCTCCGGGCGACCAGGAGGACGACATGCACAGGACCCGTTTCGCGCTGGCCACGGCCGTCGCCGCGCTGGCCGCAGCCGGCGCCGGCTGCGCCGCGCTCGGCAGCCCGATGGCACGCGGCCAGCGCGCGCTGGACACCGGCGACTACGAGGCCGCGCGCACGGCCTACAACGAGGTGATCGCCCGCGAGGACCCGGAGACGCTCGTCGTCGCGTACGCCAACCGCTGCATTGCCAACGGCGAGCTGGACGACTCAGACGCGGCCGTGGCCGACTGCACCGCGGCGCTGGAGGCCATCGACGCGCACGGCGTGCCGGAGGGCGTCCGGCGCGAGGAGATCCTGAACAACCGCGCGGTGGTGTACATCCGCAAGCGCGACCGCGAGAGCGCCATCGCGGACCTGGACGAGGCGATCGCGCTCGACCCGGAGTACGTCGAGGCGTACGCCAACCGCGGCCGGGCCTACAACGACCTCGATGACTACGCGCGCGCGCTCGAGGACCTGGACAAGGCCGCCGAGCTCAACGACCAGCTGTCCGACGTGTTCGGCAACCGGGCCTACGCGCACCAGAACCTGGGCGACCTGGACGCCGCCTACGCGGACTACGAGCGCGCCATCGCCATCGACAACAACGAGACGGCGTACTTCAACCGCGCCTGGCTGCGGTACACGTACGGCGACTTCGACGGGGCTTACGAGGACTTCAAGTCCGTCGTCCGCTATGCGGGACCGCTCAGCTTCAACAAGACGATCGCCGAGCAGCAGGTCGAGTTCCTCGTGAACCGCCCGTCCGCGGTGGGAACGGCCACCTCGGAAGCACCAGCACCGTCGGATGACCCCGAGGCCGAGGGCGAGGCCACCCCGAGCCCGACCGCGGGCGAATAGCGCGCGATCTCGGCCGTTTCCGGCCCCACTACCCCGTTGGTAGTAGTGATTTCCCGGCCTTTTGCCACCCTCGGAGCATAGGCAAACGGCCGGCCAGCCCCGATAATCGTCCCACGAAGCTGGCCGACGGAGTGGTTCCGTCCGGTCGAGAAGGGCGGAAGCGCCCTCGGGTCAGTCCCGATCCCGCACCATGAGGAGACCATCCGTGAAGAAGCTCACCGTCCTCCTGTCGATGGCCGCCGTCGTCGCCGCGCTCGCGGCCGGCGTTTCCGGCGTGTTCGACACCGGTTCGCAGACCGTCCACGCCAGCCGCCTGGCCGGCATCTCGCAGGCCGGCTCGACCGGCATCCAGGTCCAGAACCTGGACGCAACGCAGCCCGCCAACGTCCTCGCCGAGTTCTACAAGCACGGCGCCACCGGCAGCCCGGTGGGCATCCCCCGCAACGGCGTCCCGGCCGGCTCGGCGACCAACATCTATCTGCCCCTTGAGACGACGCTCCAGCCCGGCGCGTACGCGGCCATCATCAGCGCGGACCGCCAGATCGCGGCCATCGCCCGCACCGACTGGGCTTCCAGCGGCGGCGCGGCCATCTACAGCAACGTGATCCCCTCGACCGAGGTGGCGCTGCCGCTCGCGGTCATCGACTACGTCAAGCAGTCCTCGATCGTCTCGATCCAGAACACCGACACCACGCAGACCGCCTCGGTCGCGGTCGAGCTCTACGCGACCGGCAACGCCAGCGCGGTCCTCACGCAGAACTACTCGATCAACCCGGGCACGGCGATGACGATCGACCTCGGCAACAACCCCGCCTTCCTCGGCGTGCAGGACAACACGGCGCAGGGCTTCCTGGGCTCCATGCTCGTCAAGTCCGCGGTCCCCGTCGGCGTCCAGTCGTTCGTCGACATCACCAGCAGCGACATGGCCGTCTACGCGTTCGAGGGCGTCCCGAGCGAGAACGCCTCGGACACGCTGTACGCGCCGCTCATCCGCCGCCAGCAGCAACCTTCCCCTGGCACCTTCTACGACACCGGCATCTCGGTGGTCAACCCGAACGCGTCGCCCGTCGACGTGACGGTCACGTACTACGGCGGCCTGTTGGCGTGCGCCGGCAACACCTACACGCACGGCCCGATCAACATCGCTGCCGGCTCCAGCCACGTGTTCTACCAGGGTCCGGACAGCACGCTCGCCGACAAGAACGGCCTTCCTGACAACTGCGTCGGCTCGGCGGTCATCACGTCGACGGGCGGCAACGTCCTGGCCATCGTCAACGACTCGCTGAACTTCACCGTCCAGTCGGCCGCCTACAACGCCGCCAGCGCCGACCAGTCAGCCACCAAGGTGGCGCTGCCGCTGGCCCGCAACCGCCACGTGCCCGGCTACGACTTCACGACCGGCATCCAGATCATGAACGTGGGCACCTCGGTCGCCAACGTCGACGTCATGTTTGCCGACAACAACGGCACGCCGCTGAACACCTGCGGCGCCGACTGCACGTCCACGATCCAGCCGAACGCGTCGTTCACCATCATCCCCGGCGTTGGCAACAACGCCATGCCGGCCGACTCGTACGGCTCGGCGGTGGTGAACAGCTCGAACGGCCAGCCGCTCGTGGTCATCGTGAACGACTTCAGCTTCGCCGGTCGCACCGACGCGGCCACCTACAACGGGATCAAGGCCGACCTCTAGCCCTTAGGGCTCGAGCCTGTCTTCGGGACCGACCCGCTTCTCCGCGGACCCCGCGCTTCGGCGCGGGGTCCGCTTGCTTGTGGGCAGAGCGCGCTATCATCGCCGTCCATGCCCACCCTGACCGTCCCCTGCCCCGCCTGCGGTGCCCCCGACCACGTCCCGCTCCACGCCGCGCGCGACCGCTGGCTGGGCGTGCCCGGCACGTTCCGCTGGGCGCGCTGCGCCGCCTGCGACCAGGCGTACCTGCGCGAGCGGCCGGACGACGCGGAGCTGGCGCGGTTCTACCCGCCGGCGTACGTGCGCCCCGGCCGGGCGCCCGCGTGGCTCAAGCGCGCCCTCGACCGCCTCGACCTCGGCGCGCGCGTCCGGCTCGTCCGGTCGCTGGCCGGCCCAAGCGGGCGCGTGCTCGACGTCGGCTGCGCCCGCGGCGACTTCCTGGCGGCCGTGCGCGACGGCGGCGGCGTCGCCGCCCTGGGCGTGGAGCCCAGCGCGTGGCTGGCCGACGCGGCCGAGGCGCGCGGCCTTTCGGTGCGGCGCGGCACGCTCAGCGACGTCGACCTCCCGCCCGCCGGCGTCGACGTGGCCACGCTCTGGGACGTCGTCGAGCACCTGCCGGCGCCCGCGGCCGACCTGGCCCGGCTGGCGGCGGCCGTGCGCCCCGGCGGCCACCTGGTCGTCGCCACGCCGCTCCTGGACGGCTGGGAGGCGCGCGCCTGGGGCCAGCGCTGGCCCGGCTGGGACACGCCGCGCCACCTCGCCGTGTACACGCACGAGACGCTGGAGCGCCTGCTGTCGACCGCCGGCTTCCAGGCCGTGGCCTGGCGCTACACGTCCGAGAGCTACCTCATCACGGCCATGGCCGTGTCCCAGGCCGCCCGCGAGCTCCTGCCCCGGCCCGCCGCGGCCCTGGTCCACGCCGCGCTGCACGCGCGGCCCGTCCGCCTGCTCATGCGGCCCGTCTTTGCCGCGCTCGACCGGCTGCTGGGGGGCTGCTGGGCCACGGTGGTGGCCGTGCGCACGGCGGGCCCACCGGCGGCGGCCACCGCCCTGGCCTCGGCCGCCCGAACGACGGTGCAGAGCGCCCGAGGATCGGCCGCGAGCGGCCACCTGCCGGCGCCGGCGGCCGTGAACGGCGACGGGGCGACCCCATGCGCGTGATCGCCGGCCAGGCCAAGGGCCGGCGCCTGAAACCCGTCCCGGGCGACACGACGCGGCCCATCACCGACCGCGCCAAGGAGGCCCTGTTCAGCATCCTGGGCGACGCCGTGGACGGAGCGCGGTTCCTCGACCTGTTCGGCGGAACCGGCGCCGTGGGCATCGAGGCGCTCAGCCGCGGCGCGGCGCACGCCACGTTCGTCGACCTCGAGCCGCGCGCGGTGGCCACCATCCGCGCCAACCTGGCCCACACCGGGCTGGAGGGCGCCGCGCGGGTCGTTCGCGGCGATGCCTTCGCGCTGCTGCGCAAGGACCGGAGGGCGGCATACGACATCATCTACATCGCGCCGCCGCAGTACAAGGGCCTCTGGCGCACCGCGCTCCTGGCCATCGACGCCGCGCCGGACGCGCTCAGCGACGAGGGGCTGGCCATCGTGCAGATCCACCCGCGCGAAGAGCAGAAGGACCTGGCGCTGGCCAACCTCGTCGAGGTCGACCGGCGCTTGTACGGGAGCGTGCGGCTGCTCTTCTACGCCAAACGCCCCCTGGACGTAGAGGCGGATGGCGCGGTGGACATCGCGGTGGACGTCGAGGCGGCCAACGCGGCGGCCGACGGGGTCGATCCGACGTGACGAGGCCCAGCGCGACCTACGATCGTGCTCGCGAGGTGCAGGATCGGCCCGATCCGGAGATGACCCGACCATGACCAACGCTATCGGTCCTGCCGACCCTGCCCGCCCTGCCGACCCTGCCGTCTGGAAGCGCACGGACACCCTCCACCACGACCGCGAGGCCGAGCGGTACGATCGGCTGATCGGCCGCGAGTTTGCCGTCTACGACGGGCCGTGGACGAGCGGGCGCTGGGCGGCGCGCCTGGTGGCCGACGGGGCGCGCGTGGTCCTGGACGTCGGCAGCGGCACGGGCCGCGTGGCGCTGCCCGTGGCGGCTGCGGGCCCCACGGTGGTCGCGGCCGACCTGTCGCGCCGCATGCTGCGCCAGGCACGTGACAAGGCAAGCGCCCGCGGGCTGCGCGTGCTCCCGCTCGTAGCCGACGCCGAGCGGCTGCCGTTTGCCGACGGCGCCCTGGACGGCGTCGTGGGCAGCGGCGTGCTGCACCACCTGCCGGACGTGGACGGCGCGGTGGCCGAAGCGGCGCGGGTGACGCGCGCGGGCGGCTGGCTGTGCTTTGCCGAGCCGGGCGCCGAGGCCACCACGGTCTACCAGGCGGTGCGCTGGCTGGCGCGCCGCGCCGGCGCGCTGGCCCGCCCGCTGCGCTGCCTGAACTCGCCCGCCGCCGACCACGAGCGCCCGCTGGCCGCGGGCGCGCTCGTCGCGACCCTCGCGCGCCACGCCGCCAGCGTCGAGGCCGCGCACCTCACCCACGTGCCCATCGTCTACCGCTTCGCGCCGGCGACCCTCAGCGGCTGGCTGGTCCGCCGGCTCAACCCGGGCGATCGCACGGCGCCGCGGCCGGCCGACATCGTGATCGCGTGCGGGCGGAAGGCGTGAGCGGGCCGATGGCTTCCCAATGCCCTGCGGTGCGCGGTGATCGTTCGGGTGTAGGGGCGCACGGCCGTGCGCCCCTACGGGGCAACAACCGATCACCCATGGGGTCGGGTATCACCGCCCCCTGGACGACCCACGCGCCGCTCAGCTGCCAACCCGCCGGCACCAGGTGCCTCAGCCTCCTTGTCGCCCTCGCGCTGCTCCCCGCGACCTGGACGCTGCGGGAACTGCCGCCCACCTCCGCCGCGACGCAGCTGCCGCGGGCCGGCGCCGTGGGCTCGCCGGATCTCCTGGCCCTGCCCCAAGCCCCATCCTGGACCACCACCGAGGTCCTGGTCGACGCCCGCATCCTGCCCGACGGCCGCGTGGCCGTGACGGTCATCCGGGCGGTCGCCTTCGGCGCCACGACCGAGACGACGATGGCCTTGGACATCCCGCTCGACGGCGCGGCGAGCATCGAGGTGCTCGAGGTGGGCGAGCCTGGGCGCCACTACGCGCTCAGCACGGAGGCCGCGCCGCGCGCGTACGCCGTGGAGCACGGCGACGACGGCTCCGCGCTCCGCTGGGGCGTCGCGGCCGCGGCGGGCGAGACGCGGCGGTTCATCGTGACCTACCTGCTGGAGGGGGCCATCGACATCGACCCGCGCGGCGATACCCTGGCGCGCACGCTGCTCCTGCCCGGCACGGACGCCGTGGCGTCCGCGGTGGTGCGCGTCTCGGTGCCCCCGACCGCCCAGGCCATCATCATCGCCGCCGCCGAACGCGTGCCGGCCGGCGAGGCCGTGGCGATCGAGCGCGAGGGCGACACGGCGGTTCAGACCGCGCCGACGGCCCTCGCGGCCGGCGAGGGCATCGCGGTGCGCGTGACGTGGCCCACGGGCGCCGTCGCCGGCACACCTCGGGAGGACAACGGCGCCCCCGGCGACGACGCCGGCTCCGGTGCGCTTGCCGAGACGCCGGGCGCCCCCGCCGCCGGCATGCCGCGGCCGTGGGCGCCGCAGCGCGACCACCGGCCCGCCCTCGCCATCGTCCTCGGGCTGGTGGGCGCCGTCGTGGCCATGGGCGCCGTATTCGGGGCCGCGCTGCGCGTGCTGGCGCGGCGGGCAGCGCGGATGCGGTAGCGTACCGCGGCCCGCTCCTCACTGCGGTAGGGGGCTCATCGGCGTATGCGTGACCGGTAACCCAAAGCTGTACTGGACATCAACAAACCGAGCAGGGCGGGTCACCGAGCGCCGAACTGGACGCCACCTTACATTGCCAGCGTCCTTGGCCCGCTCCTTCCACTGCGCTAGGATAGTCCGCCGCTGCCGCCGGCCAGCCCGGAGGCGGCGGCGTGTGTCCGGCGCGTGCTCCAGCGTTCGCGCCGGAGGAGGTTCGATCATGGACGATATCCCTCGCGCCTCACGGCGCTGCCCGTCCTGCGGCGCGCGCGTGCGCGGAACGGGAACGGCCTGCGCCGCCTGCGGCGCCCGGCTGCCGTGGCGGTTGACGCTGGGCGGCGTCGTGATGGAGAGCGCGCTGGCCGTCGGCCTGGCCTTTGCGGCCATCGGCGGCCTCCTGTGGTGGCGCTCCGGCGGCCATGTGGCGCTGCCCGACGGCGGGACCATTGGCGACCTCGTCGCGCGGGCGCCCACCGACGTGCCGACGCCGACGCCCGAGCCGCCGGCAACAGCCACGCGTCCGCCCAACACGCCCTTTCCCCCGACGCCGACGCCGTTGCCCGAGGTGATCGAGCACACCATCGCCTCCGGCGACACGCTCTTCGGCCTCGGCCTGGAGCACGGCGTCACGCTGGACGACATCCGCGCCGCCAACCCCGAGATCGACAGCCTGGACCGCCTCCAGATCGGCCAGGTCATCCGGATCCCAGTCCAGCGCCCCGAACCGGCCGAAGCGCCCGAGGGCGCGGAGGCCGAGGCCGTCGCCCAGGTGCCGCCCGCCGAAGAGCCCGCGCCTGCGGACGCGCCCCAGGACGCGGACGCCGACCCGCCGGCCGACTCCTCCTCGGGCGAGGAGGGCGCGCCGGAGGGCGCGCAGCTGCCGGCCGGCGACGGCGCCGCCGCGGCAACCGCCATCGCCATGGCGGCGCCGACCGGCATTCCCATCGTCGTCTCCGAGGCGGTGACCCACGCCATCCAGTCTGGGGACACGCTGGGCGGCCTTGCCGTCGCGTACGAGGCCGGGCTCGACGACCTCATCGCGTGGAACGACCTGGTCGACCCCAACGAGAACCTGCCGATCGGCCGCGAGCTGGTCGTCAAGCCGGAGGTGGTGGTCACCGCGACGCCGCTGCCCGTGCCCGAGCGCATGGCCCAGTCGGCGTCGGGCGGCGCCTCGGACCCGTCGCTGCCCGCAGAGGAGGGCCAGGCGCCGCTCCCGCCGCAGTTCACCGGCCCGGTGGCCTTGTCGCCCGCCGAGGGCGCCGGCGTCTCGGGCGATCCCCCGCTCCTGCGCTGGACGTCCGCCGGGGTGCTGCCGCCCGGCCACTTCTACGTGATCGCGGTGCGCGACGCACGCGATGCCGACGCCAAGCCCCGCCTGACGTGGGTGCGCGGCAGCGCCACCGCGCTGCGGCTGCCGCCGCGCTGGCGCCCGGCCGTGGGCGCCTCGCGGACGCTGGCCTGGTCCGTCACGGTGCGGCGCGAGAGCACCGGGCTGCTTGCAGGCGAGGGCGTGATCGTCAGCGGCGAGCCCGTGTGGCACACCTTCGTCTGGACGCCGCGCGGCGAGGCCAGCGCGGCGGCGCCGACGGGCTGATCGGCGGAGCGCGGTAGGGCGCCAAGCAACCCGGTTGTCCCCCGGGCAGCACGCGGTTGATCGCGCACGGCACCGCGCGCCGTCGCGCGGCGCAACGCGAGGCCTTGACGCGCGAGAGCGCGCACCCGATCCTACGGTCGCCGCGTTCGCGGTCTGACGCACAAGGGGCAAGAGACGACGTCAACGACTACCGGCTGAAGGCCGGTAGCTTGCCCATGGCGCTGGCGGCGCCGACTGAAAGTCGGCTTTGCCAGCCCGGACGTTCGGCCGGTTGACTGCGGCCCGGTCGGGACAAGCCCGACCGCGAAGGTGCATGTGCGCATGCACACGACTCTGGAGATTTTGCGTTGACAAAGGTTCCTGCCAACAACCCCATATCACCAGTTGGTAAAGGCGCCGTAGTAGCAGTTAGCCCTCGGAAGGGTGTCTTTGGCGCAGAACAATTGTACTACACACGCCGAAAGGAGTCGAGGCTGAAGCCGAGCTTCGCCCGACCATGGGCTAAAGCAAGCCCGCCTGAAGGCGGGGGTGTCAACCCCCAGGAGGGACCATGAAGCACGTGTTGACCGCGGCGCTGTTCGCGGTGGGGGTGGGGTTGGCCGGCTGCGCCGAGCCGGCGCCCGAGCCCGGACGGTTGTCGGGCGCAGACGCTGAGCAGGTCGGCCGGCTGTCGCTCGAGGTCTTGGGCCACATGGCGGTGGCACAGGCGCTGGCCGCGGATGGCCGGGCCGACATGGCAGGGGTGCACAGCGCGCACCCGCTCGCCGAGTACCTAACCGCGTTCGACGCGCTGCTCGGGGCCGATATGCCCCAGGTGGCCGCGCTGCGCGCGGCGGCCGATGCGCTGGCCGCGGAGGATCCCTCGGACGCCGGGGCGGTGGCCGAAGGCGCGGAGCAGGTGCGCGAGGCGCTGGACGGGGTCCTGGCCGCCGCTGCGGGCGGCGACGCCGACGCGCCACGCTTCCGCGCGGCGGCGGCGATCGACGTCCTGGCCACGGTCGAGGACGAGTACCGCGAGGGCGTGGCGGGCGGCGCTGTGGTCAACGTCGCGGAGTACCAGGATGCCTGGGGCTTTGTCCAGGCCATGGGCGCCTGGCTGGACGCAGCGTCGCCGGCGCTGGACGAGCGCGCGGCGGTCGACGCGGCGGTCAGCGCCCTATCGGACGACCTGCCCGGTCCCGTGCCGCCGGACGCGCCGGCTGAGCCTGAGGCTGTGGCCGCGCACGTCGAACGGGCGCGCACGGCGCTGGCCGACGCGGCCGGGATCCGGCTGGCGGCGGATCTGCCCGCGGCGCCCGATCCAGAGGCGGACCCCGAGGCTCAAGGTGGGACAGCGGCGTCGCCCGACGCCGAGGAGGGCGCGGGCACGGCTGCGCCCGGCTCAGGCGGCGCGCTGGTCGTGTACTCCGGGCGCAGCGAGTCGCTGGTCGGCCCGCTCGTCGAGCGGTTCCGCGACGCGTCCGGCATCGACGTCCAGGTGCGCTGGGGCGACACCGGCGAGCTGGCGGCCACGCTGCTCGAGGAGGGCGCCTCCTCGCCGGCCGACGTGTTCTTTGCCCAGGACCCGGGCGGCCTGGGCGCCGTCCAGGATCTCCTCGCGCCGCTTTCGGACGACCTCCTCGCGGTGGTCGAGCCCGGCTTCCGCGACCGCGCGGGCCGCTGGATCGGCGTGTCCGGCCGGGCGCGCGTCGTCGTGTACAACACCGACCGCGTCACCGAGGCCGACCTGCCCGCCGACGTCCGAGGCTTTACCGACCCGGCCTGGTTCGGCCGCATCGGCTGGGCGCCGACCAACTCGTCGTTCCAGACGATGGTCACCGCGATGCGCGCCGCCTGGGGTGAGGAGGAGACGCTGGCGTGGCTGCGCGGCATGGTCGCCAACGAGCCCGCGGTGTTCGACGGCAACGCGCCGATCGTCGCCGCCGTCGGGACCGGCGAGGTCGACGCGGGCCTGGTCAACCACTACTACCTCTACCGCTTCCTGGCCGAGGAGGGCGACGACTTCCCGGCGCGCAACCACTTCGTGGACAACGGCGGCCCGGACGCGCTGGTCATGGTCGCCGGCGCCGGCCAGCTGGCCTCGGCCCGCCACCCCGAGGAAGCCGAACGGTTCCTCCGCTTCCTGGTCTCCGAGGAGGCGCAGGCCTACTTCGTGGACGAGACGCGCGAGTACCCGGTGCGGGTCGGCCTCAACGTGGCCCTGTCGCCCGGCCTACCCCCCCTCCAGACGCTGGCCGCCCCCGACATCGACCTGGCCGACCTGGCCGACCTGAAGGGCACGGCCGCGCTCTTGCGCCAAGCGGGCGTGCTGCCTTAGGGGCGCGCCGCGGGGCAGCCCTCGAAGGTGCTCGACCGCATAGGATGACCGTTGATCCCCGGTAGGGGCGCTGCTTGCTGCGCCCTCGTTGCCTGCCAACCAAGAGAGGGCGCAGCAAGCAGCGCCCTTACAGCAATTGGATCACGGCGCAGGAAGAGGCGTGGGAATCCGTCGGGCCGGACACAGACAGTCCGGCCCGTGCCAGCCGTGCGAGACTGCAGTTCCGGCCGCGCGAGACTCCAGTGCCAGCCGCGCGAGACTCCAGTGCCAGCCGCGCGAGACTCCAGTGCCAGCGGCGCGAGACGGCAGTGCCGGTGGCGCGGTTGTCCCGCCCATCCGGCCCGCGTATACTCCCGCGTCGCTCGCTCGCGCCGGATGCCGCGGGCCGACGCTCCGGAGTTCGCGCATGTCCGTCGATCCCCTCGCGATGCCCGCCGCCGGCGCCGCCGACCCAGACGCGGGACGGATGGGCGTGCTGGCGCTGACCGTCGACGTGATCCGGCGGCCTGCCGCGGCCATGGCGCGGATCGCGCTCCGGCCCAAGTGGCGCTGGTTCCCGCCGCTGGTCGCCTTGGCCATCGTGTCGGTGCCGGTGTCGATCATCGGCGCGCGGCAGGCCATAGCCCTACAGGCGTCGACCGTGGCGGTCGAGGCGGGGTCGGGCGAGGGCTTTCGCAGCGGCGCGGTCGAACAGGGGGAGGACGGCGCCGAGATCGGGGCCACCCAGGCGGCGGCCGCGCAGCGGACCGGGATGGTCGCGGTCGTCGGGGGCGTCGTCGCGGGCGTCATCGGGGCGTTCCTGGTCCCGCTCGTCGCCGCCGGGGTGCTCCACTTCCTGTCGACCGTCCTCGGCGGGCAGCAGTCGTTTGCCGAGATGTTTGCCACCGCCAGCTGGGCGCGGGTGCCGCTGATCCTGCGGGGCGTCCTCCAGCTCGTCGTCTTCGGCGCCGGGAGCTTTGATCCCAACCCGGCCGGGCTGGCCGGCCTCGTCGCGCCGTCCCCCCTGGACTTCGGCGCGGAGCGCAGCTACCTCGAGCCGCTGCTCGCCCAGGTCGAGATCTGGAACCTGTGGTACCTGGCGCTGCTCGTCGTTGCTGTCGGCGTTGTGGCCCGGTTCCCGCGCAAGCGCGCCCTCGTCGTCGTGGCAGGGTTCGCGGGGCTGTCCATCGGTCTCGGGCTGGCCGGGATCGCCATCAACAACGCCATGTCGGGCCTGATGGGCGGGTAGCCGACCGGTGAGCGCCGCCGATGCCGCCGTTCGCCCCGAGGGGGCAGCCCCCGCTCCCGGTGCGCCGAGCGGGGCGCGCGCCCCGCTGGTCCGCGTCCGCGGGCTGGTCAAATCGTTCCCGCTCGGGCACCAGACCGTGATGGCGCTGCGCGGCGTCGACCTGGACGTGGGCGAGGGCGAGTTCCTGGTCATCATGGGCCCGTCCGGCAGCGGCAAGAGCACGTTGCTCAACATGATCGGCGGCCTGGACCGCCCGACCGAAGGGCATATCTGGGTGGGCGACCGCGACATCGCGGAGCTGGACGAGCTGGCGCTGGCCGGCTACCGGCGAATGTACATTGGCTTCATCTTCCAGTCGTTCAACCTGATCCCCACCATGACCGCACGCCAGAACGTGGAGTTCCCCATGGTCTTTGCCGGCCGCCCCGTGGCCGAGCGCCGCAAGCGCGCCGAGGCGCTGCTGCGCGAGGTTGGCCTGGGCACGCGCATCGACCACAAGCCCGTCGAGCTATCGGGCGGCGAGCAGCAGCGCGTAGCGGTCGCCCGCGCGCTGGGCAACGCGCCGCCCATCCTGTTCGGCGACGAGCCGACCGGCAACTTGGACACCCGCACTGGGCGCGAGGTGATGGACCTGCTCCGCCAGCTCGCGGACGAGGGGCGGACCCTGATCGTGGTGACCCACGACCCGCGCATCGGCGACTACGCCGACCGGATCGTCCACATGGAGGACGGCCGGGTGCTGCGCGAGGCACCCGGCAGCTCGCCGAGCGCGCTCCGCCAGCCAGAGGAGGCCGCATGAACCCCTTCGCCAAAGGCGCCGCCGCAGCGCTCCTGTCGCTGGCCGCCGCCGCCGCGCTCGCGGGCACGCTCAACGCGCCCGCCCGCGGCCAGGGCCTCCGGCGCCCGATCGCCCAGCCGCCGGAAACGGCGACGCCGACGAGCCTCCCGACCGCGACGGCCACCGACGAGCCGCCGACCGAGACGCCGTTTGTCCCGACCGCCACGCGCACCAGCCCGCCGACCACCCCGACCGCGACCGCGACGGCCACCGCCCTCCTCGCCGCCACGGCCACCAGCGGGCCCATCCCGACGGCCACGATCGTCCGCCGTTCGCCGGACGACCGGCCCGTGCTGGCGCTGGACAAGATCAACGCGCGGCCGGAGCGCCCGGCGCCCGGCCAGGCGTTCGACCTCGAGATCGAGGTGCGCAACGTGGGCAAGGCGGTGGCGCGCAACGTCCGCGTGAGCCTGCAGAGCGACAGCTTCCTGGCCGAAGGGCGCAGCTCGGGCATCTGGAAGGACGGCATCGCGCCCAACGATGAGCGCGACTTCGACACCCGGCTGCGGGCGCTCTCCACGCTCAAGTCCGGGACGTACGCCGTGAATGTGACGCTGTCCTGGGAGGACGACGAGGGCAACCCGGACACGCTGGACGCCTCGTTCGGCATCGACGTCGGCGACGGCGCCGCCGCGCGGCCGCTGGTCACCATCCTGGCGTCGCGCGTGCCCGGCCGGGTGGCGCCGGGTTCGCCGTTCAGCGCCGTCTTCGACCTAAGCAACCTCGGGGGCCGCGAGGCGCGCAACGTGCTGGTCGTCCCGTCGGGCGCCGGGCCGCTGGCGCTCCACGGCGGCGGCGAAGCGGCGCCCATCACGCTCGGGCCGGGCGGGCAGGCCACGGTGAGCCTCAAGCTGGTGGCCGCCGAGCAGTCGGCGCCGGGGGCCGTCTCGCAGATCATCGAGCTGCGCTACGACGACCCCGACGGCGTCCGCTACAGCGAGACGCAGCCGATCGGCCTCACCGTGATCGGCGACGCGGCCCTCGGGCCGCTGCCGATGGTGGCCGCCTACCGCGGCGGCGACGCGCTGAACCCCGGGCAGTTCTTCGAGCTGAGCCTGGACATCCAAAACGCGGGGCGCCAGGACGCGCTCCGGACCATCCTGGCCTTCGGCGGCGGGTCCACGCTGCTGCCGGACTCGACGGCCTCGACGTCGACGTCGCTGGGCCCGTTCGCGCCGCTCGACCGGGGCAACCGCGTGTTCCTCGACCGGCTGGCCGTGGGCGAGACGCGCACGGTGACCCAGCGGATGGTGGTGGACGGCGCGGCCAAGCCGGGCGTGTACACGCTGGAGATCAGCTTCTCGTACGCCGACGGCGACGGCGCGCTCCAGGTCGCCACGGACGTGGTCACGCTGCTCGTCAGCCGCCGGGCGGCGCTGGAGATCAACGCGCTCGAGGCCATCACGAACACGGTGGTTCGCCAAGCGGTGCCGTTCGCCGTCGAGGTCATCAACGCCGGCACCGCCGCCATCAACGTCGGCGAGGTCGAGCTGATCGGCAGCGGCGGCCTGCGCGTGGAGGCGACGCCGCGCTTCATCGGCGCCCTGGACGCGGGCGCCGCCGACGTCGTGGACGCGCTGGTGGTCCCCGAGCGGGCGGGCGACGACGCGCGCCTGTTGGTGCGCGTGCACTACACGGACGACTTCAACCAGCCGCAGACGGTCGAGCAGTCGTTCGCCTTCCGCGTGGCCGAGGCGCCCAAGCCGAATGCGACCGACGATGAGGCGGCCCAGCCCGTCGGCCGCCGGCCGCTGCTCGTGCGGATCCTGCGCGGGCTCCTCGGGCTCGGCGCCTCGCAGCCGGCCGCGACGCCGGGCCGTGACATCCCCTCGGAGGGCACCCTGGGGCCGGCCGGCGCGCCCGTCGAGCGCGCGGCGCCGCAGCCGGCCGACGCCGAGGGCGAGCCCGAGCTCGAGGGCGAGATCAAGTAATGCGAGCGGCGCCATGAGCCGGCGCGACCTCTTGCGGATCGTGCTGGCCAACCTGAACCGGATGCGGATGCGCGTGGCCCTGACCGCCATCGGGGTGATCATCGGCACCATGGCCGTCATCCTCCTCATCTCGTTGGGCGTCGGCCTGCAGCAGAGCGCCAGCGCCTCGCTGAGCGACCAGTTCGGCGACCTGACCACCATCCAGGTGTTCCCCGGCGGCCAGAACCCGTTCGGGCCGCCGAGCAGCGGGGGGGACGAGCCGCAGCGCGCGCTGGACCGCGCGGCCATCCGCGAGCTGGGGCAGATCCCGGGCGTGGTCGTGGCCACGCCGCGCGTCTCCGGGTTCGGCCTGCTCACCTACGGCCGCGCGGAGACGTACGGCAACCTCCAGGGAGTTGACCCTGCGGCCGTCGACCACCTGGAGTGGCGGCTGGCCGAAGGCCGGGCGCGCCTCGGGCGCGGCCAGATCGTCATCGGGCAGCGCGTGTTCGGCGGCGGCGGGCCGTTCATGTCGGTCGGGCCGTCGGGGCGGGTCAGCTCGAGCGGGGGCGAGCGGGAGGAGGAGCCGCCGACGGCCGAGGAGCTGGTGGCCCGCACGCTCACGCTCGAGCTGAGCAAGGTCGACGCGGACGGCAACGAGGTCGTGCGCCGCGAGCGGCTGCGCGTGTCAGGCGTGTTCGAGGTGATGGACGGCGAGAACGACTACTCGGTCTACGCCGACATCGAGGACGTGGAGGAGTTCAACCGCTGGATGGGCGGCGAGCGCCGCGAGCGCAACCCGACGTACGACCAGGCCCTGGTCAAGGTGGGCGACCGCGAGGCGGTGACGGGCGTCCAGGAGGCCATCGAGGCGGCCGGCTTTGGGGTGTTCTCGTTCGTGAGCATCCTGGAGGGCATCAACCGCGTCTTCGTCATCGTCCAGCTGGTGCTCGGGGCCGTGGGCGCGGTGGCGCTGGCGGTGGCGGCCATCGGCATTGCCAACACCATGACCATGGCCATCTACGAGCGGACGCGCGAGATCGGCATCATGAAGGCCGTCGGGGCGACGAACCGCGACGTGCTCCAGATCTTCCTGTCGGAAGCGGGCGCCATCGGCTGCATCGGCGGGGGGATCGGCGTGGCGGGCGGCGTGGTCATCGGCTGGGTCATCGACTTCGTCGTGCGCACCCAGATGCAGGCCTCGGGCACGGCAGACCCCCCGCACATCGTGGCCACCCCGCTCTGGCTGATGGCGTTCGCGCTGGCGTTCTCGGTGGTCATCGGCCTGGTCAGCGGCATCTATCCAGCCCTGCGCGCGGCCAGCATGAAGCCGCTCCGCGCGCTGCGCAGCGAGTGAGCGACCGCCGGCCGGCGGCCGCCGAGGAGGGACCATGAGCCTTGACGCCGACGTGGGAGCCGCACCGGGCGATACCCTGGACCTCTTGTACGGGCGCCTGGTGCTGTGCTCCGGTACGGCCAACCCGGCGCTGGCCGAGGAGATCGCCGCGTACCTGGGCACCAAGCTGACGCCGTGCGACATCATCCAGTTCCCCAACAGCAACACGTTCATGAAGCTGCAGCAGTCCGTGCGCGGCTCGGACGTCTTCTGGATCCAGCCCACATCGCCGCCGACCAACGACAACCTGATGGAGCTGCTCATCGCCATGGACATGCTCCGGCGCGACTCCGCCGGGCGCATCACGGCGGTGGTGCCGTACTACGGCTACGGCCGCAGCGACAAGAAGGACCAGCCGCGCGTGCCCATCACGGCGCGCCTGGTCGCCGATATGCTGACCACCGCCGGCGCCAACCGGGTGCTGACGATGGACCTGCACGCGGGCCAGATCCAGGGCTTCTTCACGATCCCGGTCGACGACATCACCGCGCAGCACATGCTGGCCGCCTGGGTGCGGGCGCAGGGCATCGCCGACGGCGTGGTGGTGTCGCCCGACCTCGGCCGCGCCAAGGACGCGCGCAACTTTGCCACCGAGGTCGACATGCCGCTGGCGCTCATCGAGAAGCGCCGGAGCCGCGACGGCCGCTCGACGGAGGCGCTCAACCTGATCGGCGACGTGGCCGGCTGCGACGTGATCATGATCGACGAGGAGATCGACACGGCGGGCACGATGGTGCGGGCGGCCAACTTCGTGCGCCAAGAGGGCGCCCGCCGGGTCTTCGCCCTGGCCACGCACGCCATCTTCTCGCCGCCGGCCATGGAGCGCCTGGCGGAAGCCCCGTTCGAGCGCATCGTGGTGACCAACTCGGTCCCGCTGCCCCCGGAGAAACGCCTGGACAACATCGAGGTGCTCAGCGTCGGGCCGCTGCTGGGCGAGGTGATCCGGCGGATCCACTACGGGCGCTCTGTGGGCGCGATGTTCAACGAGTGAGCCGTTGAGCCGGTGAGGCGCTAGGGCATGCCGGAGCTCATCACCGCCATCCAGGACTACGCCGGGTGGCTCTACGCCGTCATCGGCGTCCTGTTCGCGCGCGAGCTGCTGGCCACGCTGGCCGGGCTGCGCGCCCGGTCCAACGCGCGCTTCAGCGTGGAGCTGCACGCCGCCAACAGCCGCGTGGCGCGCGGCCTGGTCTCGCTGCTGCTCCTCACCGTCATCGCCTTCGGCACCAACCTGGTGGCCACCGTGGTCGCCCCCGCGCTGCCCGCGGACGTCCGCCGCCGCCTGGGCGACGAGCCGCTGACGGTCCCGACCATGCTGGCGCCGCTCCCGACGGAGACGGCCACGCGGCCGCCGTCCACGGCGCCGCCGGAGCCGGTGCGCATCGTGACGCCGACGGCGGTGGAGGGCTGAGGCGGGCGCCCTGCAGCGCACACCGCGCGACTAGGCGATTCCGCGAACGCGCGTTAGGCCGAACCGCCAACGCGCCCCCCGATTCGCGAGGTTAAACTGGACGGTGCGGTCATCACGCCTGCTCATGCACAGCGCGCACTGGGCTCAGCCGCATGAACCAGCCACGTCCAGCAAAGGGGGCCAGATGCCACGCGCCGCAGTCACGATCGACGGCAACGAGGCGGCCGCGTTCGTCGCGTACCGGACGAGCGAGGTGATCGCCATCTACCCGATCACCCCCTCGTCGGCCATGGGCGAGTTGGCCGACGCATGGTCGGCCACGGGCGTGTGCAACATCTGGGGCACGGTCCCTTGCGTGCAGGAGATGCAGAGCGAGGCCGGCGCGGCCGGTGCCATCCACGGGGCGCTGCAGACCGGCGCCCTGTCGACCACGTTCACGGCGTCGCAGGGCCTCCTGCTCATGATCCCCAACATGTACAAGATCGCCGGCGAGCTGACCGCCACGGTCTTCCACGTGGCCGCGCGCTCGCTGGCCACCCAGGCGCTGTCCATCTTCGGGGACCACTCGGACGTCATGGCCGCGCGCAGCACGGGCTGGGCCATGCTGTGCGCGAACGCGGTGCAGGAGGTGATGGACTTCGCCCTCATCGCACACGCCGCCACGCTGGAAGCCCGCGTGCCGTTCGTCCACTTCTTCGACGGCTTCCGCACCTCGCACGAGATCATGAAGATCGAGCCGCTGGGCGAGGACGACATCCGGCAGATGATCGACGACGGCCTGGTGCGCGCGCACCGGGCGCGCGGGCTCACGCCCGACAAGCCCGTCGTCCGCGGCACGGCGCACAACCCCGACGTGTACTTCCAGGCGCGCGAGACGGTCAACCCGTACTACCTGGCCCTGCCGACCATCGTCCAGCACACCATGGACCGCTTTGCCGCGCGGACCGGCCGCCAGTACCACCTGTTCGACTACCACGGCGCACCCGATGCCGAGCGGGTGATCGTCATGATGGGCTCCGGCGCCGAGACCGCTGAGGCCACCGTGGACTGGTTGAACGCGAAGGGCGCGCGGGTCGGGCTCCTCAAGGTGCGGCTCTTCCGGCCCTTCTCGGTGACCCACCTCGCCGAGGCCCTGCCGTCCACGGTCAAGGCCATCGCGGTGCTGGACCGCACCAAGGAGCCCGGCGCAGCCGGCGAGCCGCTCTACCAGGACGTGGTCACGGCGGTCTTCGAAGCCGCCGCCGCCGGAACGATGCAAGCCGGCGTGCCCCGGGTCGTCGGCGGGCGCTACGGGCTGTCGTCCAAAGAGTTCACCCCGGCCATGGTCGCGGCCGTCTACGACAACCTGGCCGCGCCCGAGCCCAAGAACCACTTCACGATCGGCATCCACGACGACGTCACCCACACCAGCCTGACGTTCGACCAAGGGCTGGACATCGAGCCCCCGAGCGTCGTGCGGGCCATGTTCTACGGGCTGGGCGCCGACGGGACGGTCGGCGCCAACAAGAACTCGATCAAGATCATCGGCGAGGAGACCCCCTACTACGCCCAGGGCTACTTCGTCTACGACTCCAAGAAGGCCGGCTCGACCACCGTCAGCCACCTGCGCTTCGGGCCGGAGCCCATCCGCAGCACGTACCTGATCGAGCAGGCCAACTTCATCGCCTGCCACCAATGGGGCTTCCTAGAGCGCTACGACGTCCTCCGGAACGCCGTGCCCGGCGCCGTCGTGCTGGTCAACAGCATCTTCGGGCCGGACGACGTGTGGGACCGGCTGCCGCGCGTCGTCCAGGAGCAGCTCGTGGCCAAGCAGCTGCGCCTGTACGTCATCGACGGCTACAAGGTGGCGGCCGAGACGGGCATGGGCGGCCGCGTGAACACCATCATGCAGACCTGCTTCTTTGCCATCAGCGGGGTCCTGCCGCGCGAGGAGGCGATCGCGCAGATCAAGCACGCCATCCAGACGACCTACGGCAAGCGGGGCGAGGCCGTGGTGGCGCAGAACTTCGCCGCCGTCGATGCCGCGCTGGACAACCTGCACGCGGTGGCGGTGCCGGCCGCGGCGACCAGCCGGATCGAGCTGGCACCGCCGGTGCCGCTCGCGGCGCCCGAGTTCGTCCAACGGGTCACGGCGCGGATGATCGCCGGCGATGGCGACCAGCTGCCCGTGAGCGCGCTGCCGGTCGACGGCACCTTCCCCAGCGGCACCGCCCGGTGGGAGAAGCGCAACATCGCGCTCGAGATCCCCGCGTGGGACCCGGAGACCTGCATCCAATGCGGCAAGTGCGTCCTGGTCTGCCCGCACGCGGTCATCCGAGCCAAGGTGTACGACCCCAGCTTGCTGGAGGGCGCACCGGCCACGTTCCAGCACAGCGCGGCGCGCTTTGCGGACCACAAGGACCTCGTCTACACGCTGCAGGTGGCGCCCGAGGACTGCACCGGCTGCACGCTGTGCGTCGAGGTCTGCCCGGTCAAGAACAAGGGCGAGACGGGCCTAAAGGCCATCAACATGGTCGCGCAGCCGCCCATCCGTGCGGACGAAGCGGCCAACTGGGACTTCTTCCTGGGCCTGCCCGAGCTGGACCGCACGGCCGTCAACGCGTTGTCCGTCAAGGACGTGCAGCTCCTCGAACCGCTGTTCGAGTTCTCGGGCGCCTGCGCGGCCTGCGGCGAGACGCCCTACCTGAAGCTGATCAGCCAGGTGTGGGGCGACCGCTCGGTCATCGCCAACGCCACCGGCTGCTCGTCGATCTACGGCGGCAACCTGCCCACCACCCCGTGGAGCCAGAACCTGGCCGGGCGGGGTCCGGCGTGGTCCAACTCGCTGTTCGAGGACAACGCCGAGTTCGGCCTTGGCTTCCGGCTGACGCTGGACAAGCAGCGCGAGCACGCCCACCTGCTGCTGGACCGCCTGCGGCCCGAGCTGGGCGACGCGCTGGTGGACGGACTACTGGGCGCGGATCAGGCGACCGAGGCGGGCGTGATCGCCCAGCGCGAGCGGGTGGCCGCGCTAAAGCACCGGCTGGTGGGGATGGCCAGCGCCGCCGCCCTCGACCTGGCCGGGCTGGCCGACGGGCTGGTGCGCCGCTGCGTGTGGATCATCGGCGGGGACGGCTGGGCCTACGACATCGGCTTCGGCGGGCTGGACCACGTCCTGGCCTCGGGTGAGGACGTGAACATCGTGGTCCTGGACACCGAGGTGTACTCCAACACCGGCGGCCAGATGTCCAAGAGCACGCCGCGCGGGGCTGTGGCCAAGTTCGCCGCCCGCGGGAAGCCGTTGCCCAAGAAGAACTTGGCGCTGGCGGCCATGAACTACCGCGACGTCTACGTGGCCCAGGTGGCCATGGGCGCCAACGACAGCCACGCGCTGAAGGCCTTCGTGGAGGCCGAGTCCTACCCCGGGCCGTCGCTGATCATCGCCTACAGCCACTGCATTGCCCACGGCATCAACATGGCCAAGGGCATGGACCAGCAGAAGCTGGCCATGCAGACGGGCTACTGGCCGATCTTCCGCTACGACCCGCGGCTGATCGACCAGGGGCGCATCCCCTTCCAGCTGGACTGCCGGGCGCCGACGCTCCCGCTCGAGCGCTACATGTACAACGAGGCGCGCTTCAAGATGCTCACCCAGACCAACCCCGACGTGGCCAGCCACCTCCTGGCGGCGGCGCAGCGCGATGTGGACGAGCGCTGGCGGCGCTACGCGGCCATGGCCACCGCGCCGCCTCCGCCCACGCTCTGAACCCAAGGGCCCAACCCAAGCACGCGAGGAGACGACGCCCATGATGGACCTGACCACCACCTACCTTGGGCTGGAGCTGAAGAACCCGCTGGTTCACTCGGCTTCGCCGCTGTCCAAGTCGCTCGACATGCTCCGGCGCCTGGAGGACCACGGTGCCGCGGCCGTCGTCATGTACTCGCTGTTCGAGGAGCAGATCAGCCACGAGGGCCGCGAGCTGGACCACTACCTCACGCTGGGCAGCGAGAGCTACGCGGAGGCCACGAGCTACTTCCCCGATCTCGGCACCTACAACGTCGGCCCGGACGCGTACCTGGAGCACCTACAGCGGGTCAAGCAGGCGCTCAGGATCCCCGTCATCGGCAGCCTGAACGGCGTGTCAGCGGGCGGCTGGACCCGCTATGCGCGGCTGATCGAGCAGGCCGGGGCCGATGCGCTGGAGCTGAACATCTACTTCCTGCCCGCCGATCCGGCCCTGACCGGCGCAGACGTGGAGCGGCAGTACGTCGAGCTGGTGCGCGAGGTCAAGTCCAGCGTCCACATCCCGGTGGCGGTCAAGATCGGCCCCTTCTTCAGCTCGATCCCCAACATGGCCGCCCAGCTCGACCAGACCGGGGTCGACGGGCTGGTCCTGTTCAACCGCTTCTACCAGCCCGACATCGACCTCGAGCACCTGGAGGTCATCTCCAACGTCACGCTCAGCCGCTCGTCCGATCTACGCCTGCGCCTGCGCTGGGTGGCCATCCTGTGCGGCCGCATCCGAGCCGACCTGGCCGTCACCGGCGGCGTCCACGTGGCTTCCGACGTGCTGAAGGCGATGATGGTCGGCGCCAAGGTGGCCATGACCACGTCGGCCATCCTGGAGCACGGCCCGGAGCGGCTCGACGTGATCTTGTTCGACCTGATGCGCTGGATCGAGGAGCGCGGCTACCAGTCGATCCGCCAGATGCAGGGCAGCATGAGCCAGATCCGGGTGTCCAACCCGGCGGCGTTCGAACGCGCCAACTACATGAAGGCGTTGAACAGCTTCGAGCCGAAGTGGACGTAGTCGGCCGCGGGCATCGAGCGCGGGCGAGCGCGGGCTGACCTAGCGCTCGTTCTGGCTCGGCTTGGCTGGCTCTAAGGCGACGACGCGCCGAGCGCCTCCAGATAGGCGTCCACGCGGGCGTACTCTGCGTCGGCGAAGGCGGCGTCGACGGCGTCCGGCGCGATGGCGCCCAGGCCCGTCAGCAGCGCGCCGTAGAGCAGGCGCTCTGCGTGGGCGGACGACACGAGCGCGGATCGATCGGCCCGCTGCGTGTCGCCCTCGGAGAGCGGTTCGGCGGCTGGCTCCTGGGGCTGGGCGGTCTCCACGGCCTGGCGCAACAGGGCCACGGCGTCGTCCTGCTTCCCCAGGCGCCGGGCCACATAGCCGCCCAGGTAGAACGCGTCCACGGCCCGTTCGTTGAGCGTGCGCGCCTGGCGCAGGCTGGTCTCCGCCGCGTCCAGCCGGCCCAATGCAAGCTGCACGCCGCCCAGTCGGCCGAGCGCGCCGCTCTCCTCTGGGTTGATCTGGACCGCCCGTTCGAGGCTCTCCGCCGCGGCCTCCAGGTTGCGCACGGCGCCCGCGGCGGGCATCGACTGCAGGCTCCCCAGCTGAAGGTGGCCGCGCAGGCTCATCGGCTGCGCGGCGACGAGCCGTTGGAACTGGGCCACGGCGCCCGGGTAATCGCCCAGCTCGTAGAGGCTGGCGCCCAGGTAGTACATGGCGTCCTCGTGGGTGGGGTCGATCTCGAGCGCCCGGCGGAAGCCGTCCGCCGCGCCCGCCCAGTCCTGTGCGCTCCGCATGCGCTCCTGCGCGCCCTGGTACGTCGTCCAGAAGGCCTGCACGCGCGCGCGTTCGTCCGCCGCGGCGGGCCGCGGGCGGCCCGTCACGGACTCGCCTCCGGCCGCGCTGCCGGCCGCGGCGCGCTGGGAAGCGCTCGCGGGCGGCTCCACCGCCGGAGGCAGCGCGACGACGCGCGCCCCTTCGCCCTCCACGAAGGTAACGGTGTGGCGGGCGGGCACGGCGGTGACCTCCTCCACCTCGCCTCCGGGCCATGCGACGCGCACCCGGTCGACGGATTCCGCCGCGCCCAGGCCGAAGATCGCCTCAGGGGCATGCTGCGACAGGTACGGGCCGCCGGTCGCGTACTCCTGCATCTGCGCGCGGCCTTCGGCTTCGACGTCGATGCGCGCACCGGTGACGTCGCGGTGGTCGCGGCCCTCCAGGCGCACCTTCAGCCACGCGTTGGTGGCGCCCTCCGACATGAGGAGGCGGGCCGGCCCGCCGTGATCGACGACCACGACGTCCGGGTCCCCGTCCCCGTCGAAGTCCGCGATGGCGGCGCCGCGGCTGACCGCCTCGGTCGCGAACCCGGGGCCGCTCACGTCGCCCACGTCGAAGTAGCCCTCTTCGCCGGCGTTCCAGAACAGCTGGCTGCGCATCGGCAGCAGCCGCGTGGGCTCTGCGGCGTCCTGCATGGTGTGGCCGTTCACGGCAAACAGGTCGGCCCGTCCGTCCAGGTCGTAGTCCAAGAAGCCGTCGCCCCAGCCCACGAAGTCGAGCGAGCTCTGCCCGAGGCCGAGGCCATCGGCAATGTCGGAAAATAGCGGGCGGACCAACGCCGGCGAGGCCGCGCTCTGGGACGCCGGCGCTCGGTCGACGAGCAGGTTGTCGTAGAGCGCGTTCTCTTGGGCAATCCAGTGCGTGATGAACAGGTCCAGATCGCCATCGGCGTTCCGGTCGCCGATGGCGATGCCCATGGCGCCGCGATAGTCGGCCAGGAGCGATTCGGCCGCCGACGCGACGAAGGTGCCGTCGCCGGCGCCGAGGAACAGCGCGCTCGCCGAGACGTCGTTGGCCACGTAAAGGTCCAGTCGTCCGTCGCCGTTCAGGTCCGTCCAGGCCGCGGCAAGGCTGCGCCCCTCGGCGTTGGCCACGCCGGCAGGCCCCGCCACGTCCACGAACGTGCCGTCGCCCTGGTTCTGGAGGAGCAGGTTGGGTGCCGGGGGATAGGAGGACGGGTTGAGGGTGAACGGCGTCGAGGACCCATACTGCTCCGACGAGCGCGCGACGTCCTTGGCGTTGAACGCGTAGGCCACGTAGGCGCACGCGTACAGGTCCGGGTCGCCGTCCGCGTCGTAGTCGCCCCACGCAAGGCCCGTCCAGAAGCCCTCGCGCGCCGCGACGCCGGAGGCCTCGCCCTGACGGCTGAACTGCCCGCCGTCGTTGCGGAAGAGCTCCAGGCGCCCGTAGCTCGACACGGCAAGGTCCAGGTCGCCGTCGCGATCGTAGTCGGCCCAGGCGGCCCCCATCCCCAAGCTGGCCATGCCCACGCCGGCCGCCTGCGTGACGTCCTCGAACGAGCCGTCGCCGCGGTTGCGGTACAACGCGTTCGTCCCCGTGCCCTCCGTTCGGCCGTCGTGCCCCAGGCTGCCCGCGACGTTGACCAGGTAGAGGTCGAACCAACCGTCGCCATCGTAGTCGCCCCAGGCGGCTCCGGAGCCCATGTCCTCGGGCAGCTGGATCGTGCGCGTCGCCGGGAAGTGCCTGAAGTCGATGCCGGCGGTTGACGCCACGTCGCGGAACGTCACATTGGGCCGACCGTCCGGGATCTCGCGGCCCAGGGAGCGCGTGATGCCCTCCGTTTCCTGTCCGGGACGGTAGGGGAGGGCCTCCGGCTCGCGGACCGTGATCCAGGCGACGGCGCCGGCGAGGAAGGCGCCCGCCGAGGCCAGGGTGAAGAACAGCCGACGCCGGCGCCGATCGAGGCGCCGCGTCAATTCGCACGCTCGTCGCGGATCGGGATGTCCACCTCGGCCGTCGACATGTCCGTGATGGGGGAGGTCAGCCCGGAATCCTCGCCGAACACGTAGTTGAGCAGGAACTGGTCGATCTTGCGGTACTTCAGGATCGCTCGGACGTGCAGGGCGTCTGGAGCGCTCTGGACCTGGCGCAGGCCGGGGGCGGCGGCCGCGAGGGAGTCCGGGACGGTGAACGCGTACTCGGCCGTGTCGGTGAAGCCCGGGAACAGCGACCGCCGGAAGCGCACGCCGACCATCTCCCAGAGGTTGTGGCGGTCGATCAGGTTGCCGTACTGGTCCACGCCCTCCGCCTTGAACATGAAGGAGCCCTTCTGGATGAAGTGGTCCTCGTCCACGGTGCCCGACGCAAACACGACCCGGCCGCCGGCATCCGTCACCTGGAGCTCCACCCAGGCCTGGATGATGTCGAGGGGGCCGGTCGGGAAGTCGTGCCCGACCTTGTTGGATTCGAGGACGACCTGCACGGTCACGTCGTCGCCCGGAGCGGCCTCGGGGGGCGTGACGATGTCGATGAGCACCGCGGCACCGCCAGCCCACTTGTCGGCGATCTCGGGGATCTTGATCTCGCCCCGCAACCAGGCCTCCGTGAGCCGGGTCTGCTCTTCCGCGCCGGCCAGCTCGAGCAGCCCCGGCATCAGCTGGTTGGCGCCCAGGAACCGGTGGCTGCGGTGCATCCCATCGTCGGGCGTGCGGTTGTAATCCGAAGCATCGCCGGCCGACGGATCGTCCGACGCGACGAGCGGCATGTGGCACTCGCGGCACTCCACGGTCTTGGTGGGATCGTCCTCGTGGTTCCAGCGGCTCTTGCGCCAGTTGTCGTACTGGTTCTGCAGCTGAACCCAGCCGATGTCGTTGACCTCTTGGTCGATGAACTGCTTGTGGCACGCGGCGCAGTACTCCGGCGTCTTGAACAGGCGCTTGGAGAGCGAGTCGACGTGCTGGCGGGGGTACGCGCGGATGAGGAAGTCGCGTACCGGTTGCGTCCGGTCCGAGCCGTCGATCTCGAAGAGGTAGCGCTCGGCGCGCCCGATGACGTAGTCGGCATTGCCCTTGACGTCCGTCTCCTTCACCCCGTGGCAGCTGAGGCACGACACGCCCTCCTCGTAGCCCTCGAGCTCCGTGAGGTTCTCCGCGAAGATGTTCTTGGCGCCCGAGAAGGTGGAGATGGGGTCGTGGCACCCGCCGCAGTAGCGCGTGGACTCGGCACCGTTCTGCTTGGCCATGACCTCCTGGATGGCCTGGAACGCGGCGTCCTTGGCCGCATAGCTGTGCGCGCTGACGGCCCACTCTTCGGTGATCTGTTCGTGGCACCCGGAGGTGCCGCAGGACTTGGATCCCGAGAGCGTCCGGCTGTCGAAAGCCCAGTTGGTTTCGGTCCTGGCCAGGCTCGGCGCGAACGGCCGCTCCTTGCCGTGCGTGAACGCGTAGTCGGCCGGGAACTCGTCGTTGATCGTCGGCGGCCGGTACGCGGCGACGCCGGCGCCGACCACGGCGAGCGCCAACAGCCCGACCAGCGCCGCGCCGGCGCCGTAGCGACGCTCGGACCGGAGGACCGCGACCCGGGCGGCTTCCTGGAGCGTCGTCTGGGGCTTGGCGCGGCCGTCCCGCCAGACGAGCAGGACGATGTGGGGCATGACCAGGCCCACCACGGCAAACGTGGTGACCAGGTGCACCTGATCCCAGACCGGGCCGATCCGGGTCCCGAAGGCCGCCTGCCACGTGAGCACAAGCCCCGAGACCAGGCACGCCACCGTCACCCCCATGCCCAGGTAGCCGGTGGCCTTCGTGTGCGTCATGGTGTAGTGGCGGTAGGTCCGCCAATGGACGAGCTGATACCACGCAAACGGTGCCACCAAGAGGAGGCCGAACAGGGTGTGGACGATCATCATGACCTGGTTGGACACGCTGAACGGCAGGAGGTACAGCGCCAAGCCCGAGCCCAGCTCGAACAGCAAGATCCCCCCGACGGCGATGGCGAGCCGCGAGCGCCACTCGACCGGGCGATCGACCCGTATAGACCCGCCTGGAGCCGTCATTTGGCATCCTCTGTTGTGGGCGTGCAGAAGGCTGCCAGCGTCCTGTACGCCGACGGCCCTTGCCGACGCGGATGATGCGGTTGTTGGCGCTGGGGGGGTGGGTTGGCGCCACATGCCAGCCTAGCGGCGCGCGTTGAGCGCGGAATCCGCAATACGGCCTACGCGCGCCCGGCGGAATGGCTTAGTAGGGGCACGGCATGCCGTGCCCTCTTCTCTTGCCCCGCCTACGGCCGTCGCATGCTCGCGTAGGGCAGGAAGTTGACGTGGCGCGGCCCGTCCTTCGTCGGCGTCGGCGACACCGTGCCCGGGGTGGCCGTGGGCTCGCGCGTGCCGGTCGGTGTGGGCGTCGGGAACGTCGGCGTGCCCGTCGTCGTCGGCGAAGGCGACGGGGGCTTGGGGGTGGCCGTGCGGGAGGGCGTCGGCGTCGCCGTGGGCAGGACGTAGGCCCAGCGGGCGTAGTGGACCTCGCTGTCGGCGTCCTCGCCCTCCATCCATGCGGCGTGGACGTAGCCGTCGCGGTAGGCCACCGACGGCGAGCGGACCGTGCCGTCGGCAATGCGGACCGTGGCGCGCTCGGGCGGTGGGGGGCCGCTGCGGAACGCGATCTCGCGCGGCTGGCTCGCCTCGCGCTCCTGCCACAACACCAGTGCGCCGATCCGGTCGTCCACCGCGACGCTCGGCTCGAGCGATCGGCCGTTGGCCGTGGCGCTGTGGTTGTACTGCGCGGGCTGGTTGTTGCACTCCAGGAACACCTCCTGGTTGGTGCCGTCCTCGTCCACCGTCTCCTGCCAGGCAACGCACATCGTGTCCCGATCGATGCCGATGCGCGGCACGCGACCGCGCGAGTTCGTGTCGTTGAGCCACCGCGGCTCGAGGTCGAAGCCGGACGTGCCCGGCGGCCAGGAGCTGAGGTAGATCAGTTCCTCGTCCGCCGCCTCGGGCGCGTTGCTCCAGGCGGCCCAGACCGTCCCCTCGGACTCCACGGCCACCGAAGGCGCCTGGACGTTGGTGTCCGACGCGCGGATGGCCCCGCTGCCCAAGGGCTCGCCGGTGGCGCCGAGGTGGGCATAGTACGGCGTGAACGTGCCGCCGGAGGTGTTCACCCAGGCCAGCCACAGCGAGAGGTCGGGGCCGAAGGCGATGTCCGACTGCTGGCCGTTCTCCGTGAGCGAGTACCCGCTGTGCGTGACGGCGCGAATGGCCTGCCACGAGCCGGCCTGCCAGCGCGCCGTATAGATCTCCGTCGGGTCGCCGGCATCGAACTGGCTGCGCGTGAACGACAGCGCCAGCGCCTCGCCGCGGGCCGTCAGGCTGGGGTCCTGACCGGGGTAGTAGACGCTCGTCTGGACCGACCACGCACCGCCCGGCAGCAGGCGCGAGCGGTGGACGATCTCGCCGTCCTCCTCCCAGACCACGTGGACGCGCGTGGCCGCGCCCTCGGTCGTCAGCGCGATGGCCGGCGAGAGCGATGGCAGCCCTGGGCTGGCCGAGAGGTCGATCTCGTCCTCCGTGGCAATGCGCGGGTGGCTCTGGCTGGCGCCGGAGGGTCCGATGACGCCGAGCGCGACGGCCATGCTGACCGTGGCCAGCGTCAGGCCCGTTCGTCGGCGCGCCGGCCGGGCGCGCGGCGCCATCATTCGGCCCAATCCGTCCGCACGCGCATGGCGATGAACGTGCCCGGCGTGTCCTCCTGGAGCCGCGCATGGACGAGGATGCCGGCGCGCGGATCGGGCGGGGCCAGCCGCACGTCGATGACGGCGAGCGAGCGCACCTCGAACGCCTGCTCGCCGCCGCCCTCGATGGCGATGCGCCACGTGCCGAGGAGCCCGCCGGCCGGAACGCCGACGAGTCGGCCGGTGACCTCGCGGAGCGACTGCTCCCGGTCGGCCCGGCGGGTGAGCAGGCGCATGCCGGTGGCGTCGATGACCTCCTGACCGCCAGACTGGCCGTCCGCCAGCAGCCGGCGGCCGCTGATCTCGACTTGGTCGCCCCGCGCCGGCTTGACGCACAGCCCGCCCTGATCGGACCAGGCGTCCTTGGGCACGTTGACGGTGTAGTGGTCCACGCGCAGCCGCTGGACGCAGTCGTCGGGGCTGCCGACGAACACGGCATCCTGGACGACGCCGCGCCGCCCGCTCACGTACGACACGACGTCGACGGTCTGCGCGGTCACGATCGTGGCGGCCGTGAGCGTGGCGTCCGGGTTCTCCTCGCCCTCGGCCAGCGCGTAGGCGCCCTCGGCCAGCTGGCCCTGGATCAGGGTGAGCGCGTCGATGCGCACGATGCGATCGAGGATGACGACGTGCGAGGGCCGGTTGGTGCCCGCCGTGGGCGGCCCCACCCGCTGGATGCTGCCCATCAGGCGCATCCGTCGGCTGGCGCGGTGGACCGAGACCCGCTCGGCCTCCAACCGGCCGTCCAGGTGCGCCAGGGCCTCGACGCTCACCGGGTCGCCGGCGCGCGGCGCGATGCCGGGCGGCTCGATCCGCGTGGCGTCCGTGACCTGGAGGGCGATGGTCTCGAGCGTGTCGTCCGCGCGAAGGCGCTGCACGCGCCAGCAACACCGCGTGAGCGGGCTTGGCAGCGGGCCGACGAGCACGCCATCGAAGGAGACGCGGCCGCGCGATAGGTCGCCCGGCACCGCGCTGCGCGCCCGGCAGCCGCTGTCGAAGCCTAGGACCAGGGTGAGCAGCGGGTCCCCGTCGCCTGGCAGGCCGAGGGGAGCGGCAAAGCGCAGGCGCAAGGTGGTGCTGCCGCCAGCGGGCAGCGTGGCCAGCCCGCCCAGATCGATCCGCGCGCCGCTCGTCGCCGAGCGACCGGACCAAAGGACGATCGGGGCCACGGGCCCCAGGGGCTGGACGCTCACCTCGACGAGGTCGGGAAGGGCTTGCAAAGGAGGCCAGGCGAGCTCGACCCAGCGCAGCACGTCGCCGGATCCGTCGCCGGCATGGCGGATGACGGCCGTGGCCAGCGCAGCGGCGGCGTCGACCTGTACGGGGTCGACCGAGACCGCGCACGCCTCCTGCGTCCGCTCGGGCACCGTTACCCAGAGCGCGTCGCATGGGGCGCCGCTGGCGGTGGCGAACGCCAGCTCGACCGTGTAGCCGTCCGGGGCAGCACCGTCGGCAAAGCGCAGGCGCAGCGCGCTCGGGACGTTGCGCTCGATGACCGGTCGAGCTTCGGCCGCCAGCGTGAGCGTATACGGTGCGGCCGACCAGCGCACGGGCTCGGCCAGCAGCTCGACCCCGTCCCAAGCAACGCCCGTCAGCGGCCCGTTGCGCGCGTTCCAGCCGATGACCAGGCGCTCGAGCGCCGCGGCCGCCCCGCCGTTGCTGACGGCGATGGCCACCGTGCGCTCCGCGGGCACCGCCACGAGCGCCCCGGCGGACAGGTCGCAGGCCTCGGGCGCCGCGAGCGACGTGTAGACGACGCGGCAGCCGCCGTCCAGGCTGGCGACCAGCGTGAACGCGCCCAGGCGCGCCGAACCGTCGTCCGCCCCGGGCAGGGCGCCCTCGGGCCCTTGGAAGCGCAGCGTCAGCTCGACGGCGCTCCTCCCGTCGATGGCCAGCGGCTCGGCCAGCCCAAGGACCGCCGGCGAGATCTCGGTCCGACCCTGCCACGCCGACCGGCCGTCGACGAGCAGCTCGACGAGCGCCGTGCCGTCCCCTGCCGGCCAGAATGCCTCGACGGCGGTCAGCGCGCGCGCGATGTCGCGCGGGTTGCTGAGGCGCAGCCGGACCGCATCGCCCGAGGCCTTGAACGCGTCGACCGTGACGCCACAGTCGGGCACCGCGACCAGCGTGGTGCCCGCCACCGTGCAGCCACCGGCGGTGACCGCCGAGATCGTGTAGTCGCCGGCGGCGACCGGGTTCTCGAACTCGAGGCCGAGCCGTACCCGCTTGCCGGGCGGGAGCGCAATGCCGGCTCCGAGCCAGCGGGCCAGGTCGATGGTCGCCGGGGCATATGCGACGGCGCCGTCGAACGCGACCAAGGGCGCGTCGTCGAGCGTGAGCGCGCGCAGCGCGCCGTTCACGGCGGCCGGCCAGTCGACCTCGAGGGCGACGATGGTATCGGTCACCGCACCGGCGTTGCGGAACGCCATGTCCACGTGCCGGCCTTCGGCCTGGGCGGAGGGCCGCTCCGCGGCGAGCGGGCAGCGCGGGGCCTCGACCGGGCGAAGCACGACGCGGCACCCCTCGGTCACGTACCCGACGAGGAGGTGCGGCACCCAGGGCGTCACGCCGCCGTCCGAGCGCACCCGCACGCCCAGCTCCACGACCTCCCCAGGTCCGAGCGACAGCGGTTCGTCCAAGGGCACGAGCGCCGGGCTCTGGAAGGCGCCCTCCGCCAGGTTGCGGGTCGCCCCGCCCGCGCGGGCCATGACGGCGACCAGGTCGGCATCGCCCGTCCAGCCGACCTCGACGGCCGTCAGCGAGACGGTGACGCTGCCGGCGTTCTGGAGCGGTCCCCAGGCGGCATCCCCTGGCTCGGCCTCGACGGCGAGGCCACCGCCGACGACGCGGCACGGGGTGCCGGGCAGCGGCTCGGGATCGACGGGCGTGGCCTGTGCAACCGCGTGCGTCAGGGCCGGCGCCTGGGCGGTACCACGCGCGGCGAGCCACGGCCCCTCCGCCAGGGCCGCCGAGAACCCGACGATCAGCCCGGCGGCCGCAACGAAGCCGGGGCTGGCGCGGGGGTGCCGAGGTGGCGCAGCGCGGCGCGCCGATCGCTGCTCCCTGGCCGTGCGCCAACGGATCATGCACCGTCCTGATCGAGCAGCACGCCGCTGGTTGGGCGGCGCGCGAGTAGATGCCGGCAAGTATAGTCGCCCGGGGCGGCGCCCGAAGGCACCGCCCCACGTTGCTCAGCCTTCCGCGCCCTGCTCCGGCGGCGGCGGCAGCGCCGGAGGCACCGGCTGCTCGATGTCCAGGCCCGGCGTGCTGGTGGGCGACGGTTCCGGCGTGCTCGACGGCACCGGATCGAGGGTGGCCGTCGGCGTCGGCTCGCCCGGCGGCGCCAGCCGGAGCACGACCACGCGCTCCGCCTCGATCAGGCGCGCGGCCTCGTCGACGACACGTCCCCAGACGCTGACGCGCTGGCCGGGCTCGACGACGGCGGGCTGGCCCTGGTACGTGACCGTGGCCGGATCGAAGCGCACGGTGTAGCTGGCCCCGCCGATCTCGAGCGAGAGCGACCCGGCGTCGAGCAGAGCGCGCACGACGCCGTTGTACTCCTGGCTGGCCGGCGTGGCCTCGGGCTTGGCACCGCTCACCGTGACCGCGCGGGCGACCAGCCGGCCGCCGCACTCCTGGTGCGCGACGACGACCGTGCTGCCGACCTGGATGTCGCCCTCGATGGTCGGCTCCGCCGCGGCGTCGAACTCGAACGACGTGCCGTCCTCGAGAACGAGGCCGGCGCCCGGCTGGTACTTGGCCACGACGCCGAGCACGGCCCCGCGGTCCTTGCACGCCACGTCCCGCGGCATGTGGCTGATGATCTTGGTCGCGGCGAACTGGTCGCGCCGCCCGTTGACGTACTCGCCGCGCAGCCGGACCCGGTCGCCCACTTGGACGGCCGAGGCGACCTGCGCGTTGCTGAGCGCGTCCATCGATACCGCGACGTCGATGGCCACCGCGGCCGGATCGCCCCGGCGCTCGTTGGCGGCGCGGCGCACGGTCCAGCTGCCGCCGTCGATGCGCAGCACCTGGCCCTCGAGCTCCTGACCGCGCGGGACGCCCCGCTGCACGACGGGGTTCATGATGGTGGGCGTGGCAACGGCCAGCGTGGGCGTGGGCGTGGTCGTCGCGGTCGGCGCGAGCGTGCTCGTGGCGGCAGCCGTCGGGGTCAGCGTGGCCGTCGCCCCGACATCGGTCGGCGTGGGCGACGGCGTCCCCGGCGTCTGGGTGAGCGTGATGGTCGGCGTGGCCGTCACCGTGAGGGTGGCCGTCAGCGGCACGAGCGGGTCGAGGCCGAGCACGGCCACCTTGAGGGCCAGCGGCGGGTCGTCGCCCGTGCGGACCTTGAGCCGGAGCGAGGCGCCGGCGGGCACGTCGCCGAGGCTGGCAAAGCCCTCCGGCAGCGCCATGCGGGTCACGCCGGCCCGCCAGGCCGCGGTGAGCGATCGGTCGCTGCCCTGCTCGCCGAGCGCGACCACGTGGATCAGCCCGTGGCCCTTCTCGCCGGGCTGCGTCAGGTCTTCGAAGCCGCGCAGGCGCCCGTCGACGGACACCTCCACGTCGTCGGCGCTGGCCGCCGCGATGTCGGCCAACCGCTCGCGGCTGATCTCGGCGCGGACCGACGCGCGCCAGCCAGGGTCGACGACGGCCACGGCAAGCCGGAGGTCCTGGATGAGGAGCTTATGGCGATAGAGAAGGCCGTCGCCCGGCCGCGCGCCGGCCGAGACGGGCACGAGCAGCGCGTTGCCCGCAAAGACGGCCAGCCCCATAACGGCCGCCATGGCCGCGACGTGCGGGCGCAGCGGGCGGACGAAGCCGCCCAGCCATCCGAGCAGGCCGTTTGCCGCGGGCGCGGCCTCAGCCGCGGCAACGCGCTCGGGCGCGCGGAGCGCGCGCACGCCGCCGGCGACGTGGAGCAGGCGGGCGCGGCCGGCCGAGAGGTCGGCGGCGGGCGCCGGCGCGGCGGCGGCCACGGCCTGCACCGTCCCGAGCAGCCCGGCGAGCGCGCTGGCGGCGTCACCCGAAGCGCCGGCGACGATGGCGGACACCGTCTCGCCGGCCATGAGGCGTTGGATGGCCGTGTCCAGGGCGTCGGCGCCGATCGCCGCATCGGCGGGCTGCCGATCCATGGCGATGGCCAGCCCCTCCGCGGCCGCGAGGAAGCGGGCGCGGCCGCCGGACAGGGCACCGTTGAGAGCCGGCGCCGGAACGGCCTCGCGCCGAAGGGCTGCGGCGAGGCCGACGAGCGCATCGAGCTCCGGATCCAGCGGGAAGCCGCTGGCCGTCGCGCCGTTCAGCGCGGCGCCCTGGGCGTCGCGCAGGGCGCCGGCCGCAGCGAGGAAGCGCTCGCGTCCGGCGGCCAAGCCGCCGGGAGGCGGCGGCGGGGCCACCGCGGCGCCGCGAACGGCGTCGTACGTGGTCAAGAGCGAGCGAAGGTCGTCGGTCTCGTCGGAACAATCGGCAAGCGCCTGGGCAATGCTCTCCCCACGACGCAGCCGGGCAATGCAGGCTTCGAGCGCGCTTCGCGCCCGATCCGTCCCCCCGTTGCGCATTCCCTGTGCCATCGTTTGAATCCTATGCTAATGCCAGAATGGTCAAGACGTGTCGAACGATCAAACCCGTGCCAACCGCGCCGAGCCTCACAGCTCGGCCTCGACCTGGCTCTCCACCCCGACGACCCGCCGCAGCGCGGACAGTGCGCGGTGTTGGAGCGCCTTCACGGCCCCCTCGGTCTTGCCGATGATCTCGGCCACCTCGCCGTTGGAGAGCCCCTCGACAAACTTGAGCATGACGACCTGCTGCTGCTCCCCCGTGAGGAAGCGCATGCCGATCCGAAGCTGGTTGGAGTGGAAGAGCCCCTCGAACGTGGCCGTGTAGCTCTCAGCGGCCATCCAGCGCTCGTCCAGCTCGACGCCGTCGCGCTTGCTCGCGCGCCGGAAGTGGTCGACCACCAGGTTGTGGGCGATCCGGTACAACCAACCCTGTAGGCTGGTGTTCCAGCCCCGGTCGTCGCGCACCGCCTCGAGCATCCGGACGAAGACGTCGCTGGTCAGGTCCTCGGCTAGGGCGCCGTTGCCCGTGCGGTGGTAGACGTAGCTGTAGATCTTGGGCGCGTACGCGTCGTAGATCTCCGCGAGCGCCGCAGGCTCCAGAGCCTCGACGCGCTGTCGCAGCTCCATGTCGTTCACGATCATGACGTCTCCATCACAAGGTCGAGGATCTAGACGCAGCACCTTGGCCAAAGATACGCCGGCGCTGTGGTGTGGCAACGTCTGGCGAGCGCTGGGCGTTTCGGTAGGTCGGCGCCCGCGCGGCGTCGCCGAACGCCCTAGCGCAGGGCCACCGGCATCACGTGCGCGCGGAACGTCGCGGGCAGGTAGGCGACGGTCAGCTCGATCCGCGAGGCGTTGCGCACCCAGACGCCGTCGGGCGTGGCCACGAACAAGAGCTCGCAGGTGGCGACGGTGGCGTCGCTGGGCACGAGCGTGAGGAGCGCGCTCACGTAGGCGCCCTCGGGCGTGGGCATCGGCACCGCCTGCCACGACCGGCCGCCGTCGGCGGTGGCGTGCAGGCCGCGGCCCCAGACGCCGGCGTAGGCCCGCCGCGGCGCCGCGGACGCGGCCACCGCGCGCACGACGTAGTCCGGGAAGGCCGCCACGTCGCCCGATCCGCCGCCTACGGTGGCGTAGCGCGACCACGACGCGCCGCCGTCGCGCGACACGCGCAGGCCGAGGCGCCCGGAGGGGCCAAGCTCGGGCTGCTCGCCGAGGCCCGCGTAGACCAGGTCCGGATCGGTCGCGTCGAAGGCGACAGCCATGACCGTGGCCACCCCCAGCTCGGCGTCCCCGACGGGCGCCCACAGCGGGTCGCCGGCCGGGTCGCCGGCCGGCGGGTCGGCGCGCCAGAGGCCCTGGCCGTGCGTGCCCGCCCACGGGCGCCCGCGCGGATCGACGACGAGCTCCCAGAACTGGATCGTGTTGATGGCGTCGCTGCCCGCCTGGCGCAGCCAGTTGCCCGTGCCGTCGGCGTCGAGCCAGATCCCGCGCTGGGCCGGCCCGCTGGACGCCGCGTAGAGGCGGAACGGCACCGCGGCCACGGCGGTCACCCACTCGCCGGGGAGCTGGCGCGGCCCGAAGGCGTTGCCCGCGTCCGCGGAGCGCGCGACGCCGTCGCCGAAGAGGCCCGCGATGACCTCGCCGCCGCCGAGCTGCACGGCCACGTCGGTCACGCGCCCGAGCGAGCCGATCTCGCGCCACTGGCTGGGCTCGGCCAGCGGCCCGCGGTGCAGCGTGCGGCCCTGCGCCGTGCGCGTGGCGGCAAACACCCAGCCCCCCTCGGGGTCGCCGGCCAGCGACTGGATGGCGATCCCGTCCGGCGTGTTGACGCGCAGCCAGCCGGGCGACGTGCACGCCTCGAGCGGCGCGGCCGGCCGGGCCGCCGCGGTGGGCGGCGCGGCGAGCGGGGCGAGCGCGAGCGCCAGCCCCAGGGCCAGGGCGCGCCGCGACGCGCGGGGCGTCACGGCCGGCGGCCGGAGGTGGACGCCAGCGGCGGCGTCCCGGTCGGGGTCGGCGTCGGGGTCGGCATGGGCGTGGGCGTGGGCATCGGCGTCGGCGGTTCGGGCGTCCACGTGGGCGGGATGGACACCGGCACCGTGGGCGTGGCCGTGGGCGAGGGCGTGATGGACGGCGTGAAGGTCGGCGGCGGCGGCGTGGGCGTCAGGCTGGCCCCCGGGGGCGGCGTCGGCGTGCTGGCGTAGCGCACGCGGATGACGTACGGGTTGAACGCGTCGCCGAAGACGGTGGTGTAGTACGTGTCGACGCGGAAGGCGACGGTCTGGCGGGACGTCAGGCCAAAGGGGATCGCTTCGTCCGCATCGCCGGTCCGGGCGCTCCGCAGCCCTTGCGACTCGCACACCGTGGCGCTGGTCTTGTGGAAGAGCTCGATGTCGTAGTTCTGGTCCCGGGGCACGTCGAGCGTCACCTGGTAGCTACCAGGATCGAGGTCGATCTGGAACCAGTCGACGTCGGTGCCGGGGTTGATGACGCCGAAGTAGTCCTGGTCGAACGTCAGCAGGCACGCGTAGCGGCAGCCCTCGAGCGAGCCCGGCCGGTCGCAGACGTCCTGGAAGGGCAGCGGCGTCCGGGTGGCCGTCGGCGAGGGCTTGGGCGTGTTGGTGGCCGCCAGCGTGGGCGTCTCGGTGGGCTCGGGCTCGAACTGGACGACCGACACGTCGTAGGCCGCGTCGCCGCCGAAGGCGCTGCCGCGGTTGTCCAACGTGATGATGGCCTTGCCGTCGCCGGTGGCGGTGAACGTGATCTCGGACTCGAACGTCAGCGCCGACCGGTCGTCGCTCCAGCAGCCCCACGTGGGGTGGAAGGGCTCGCACGGTGTGCCGGAGGGCAGGTTGCCGAGCGCCATCACGGTGTCGACGCCGGGCGCCAGGTTGCTCGTGGCCACGCGGTAGTGGCGGCCCGCCTTGACCGGGAACCAGACGAGGTCGATGTCGAAGGCCGAGCAGAAGTTGTGGCTCTGCGCGGCGCCCTCGCCAAAGCTGACCGGCAGCTCCTTCTCGAAGCCGAGGCCATCGTCGAACTCGAACTCGTCCGGGTCCTCGCAGCCCGCGGACGCGCCGCGCCCGCCGCCGGGGACGTTGGACAGCGTCGGGAAGGGCGTGTTGGTCGGCTCGCCCTCCGGCGTCTCCTCGGGCACCTCGCCGCCCTCGGGCGTTTGGGTCTCCTCCGAGATCACCGTGGCCACGGCGGGCGGGCGCACGGTGGCCGTCGGCGGCGGGCCCATGAGCCATGGGCCCGTGGCGGCCTGCCGCCGCACGGGATCGCGCACGACCAGGATGAGCTCGGGGCCGGTCGGCCAAGCCGGGTTGAACCGGATCGGCGCGTCGAACGTGCCGTCGGGGCCGGCGGAGATCGTGGTCAGCGGCGTGACGAACGCCGAGAGCGGGTCCGCGTTGCGATCGGCCACCGCCACCTGGAGCTGGGCCTCGGGCTGGAAGCCGGAGCCGCTGATGCGCGGCGAGGCCGGGTCGGAGAGGTCGACGTCGATCTGGCCGGCTTGCGCGGCCGGCGGAACGGGCGCGCCCGGCGTGCCGTCGAGCGTTGCCCCCGGTTCGTCGAGTTCGCCGGGCAGGAGGACCCGCACCTCGCGCGCGTCCAGGTAGGCGCTGTCGGCGTCGCCGGCCAGGCGCCCGTAGGCGACGATCCGGCGGCCGGGCAGGATGGCGTCGGCCCCGGCCTTGCGGCCGCCGACCAGGATGCGCGTCTGGCCCGCCGTCATCTGGATCATCGGGGTGGCGCCCTCGAAGCCGTCGACCTCGAGCGCGATGATGGGGCTGCCCACCTGGTACGTGCCGTCGACGACGCCGGCAACGCGCGACTCGTCGGGGTCGATCAGCGCCTGCTCGAGGCCGCTCGGACCCTCGTCGCAGGTGGGGCACGCGTTCTCGCCCGTGGCCGCGTCGACGAGCCCCACATCGTCCTTGGCCACGGTGTAGACGTGCGCGCGATGGCGCCCGGTGGCCCGCGCGGTGTCGGTCTCCGCCGGGAAGAACACGTAGTAGTCCGCGTCGGTCTCCATGACGATGCGCCCGCAGACGTCGCGCAGGTCGATGGTGGGCTCGATGTCGACCTCGTCGGGCTCAGCGCCCGGCGGGAGCGCGTAGAACTGCGCGCGCGACAGGTCGCCGCCGTCGCACATGTCGCGCTGGGCGTAGACGCGGCCGACGCCGGTCAGCCAGAAGCCGAGGAGCGCCAGCAGCGCGGCCAGGCCAACGATGCCGCGCCGCCGTTCGTCGGCCGTGAGCGGGGCGCTGAACCGGGCCAGCCGCCGGTCGCGCAGCGCGAGGAGCAGCCGGTTGAACCCGGGGTAGCGCAGCCGCCAGCGCACCGGCACCTCGATGGCGGTCGCGCGGTGCGCCAGCCAGCGCACGCCGCTCCAGGCCGGCACGAGCGCCAGCGCCAAGAGGACGAAGCCGCCCAGCTTGATCAGCCAGCTGCCGGTCTGGTACAGCGCCAGGACCGCGCTGAGGCGCGGGCCGCGGGGCAGCGCGTCGCCGACGAACCCGGCTGCGCGCACGGCCTCGGGCACGAGCAGGAAGAAGCCGATGCTGAACGCCAGGAACAACCCGCCGATGACCGCCAGGCGCGCGTTGGGGCGGGTGACGTCCCGGAGCATCTTGAGCGCGAGCAGGTAGGCGAGGGCCGGGACGGCCAGCGCCGCGACGAGCACCATGGCGAGCGCCAGGAGCGCGAGGGGCGCGGTGATGAGGACCTCGAGCATGAGGCCGAGCACGCGCAACAGCCCGGCCATCAGGTTGGCGCCCTGGCCGAGCCTGACCAGGGCCGTGTCGAGCTCGAAGCCGCCGTTCGAGAGGAAGTAGGCGCGGCGGAAGAGCCAGCCCCAGAGGTGGACGAGCGCGACGAGCCCGAGCGCGACACCGGCCAGGACCGCCGGCGAGACGCGGCCGAGCGCGAGCGACGGCAGGCGCAAGCCGGCCAACCGCCCGCCCGCCCGCGGCGCGGCGAAGCCGGCGCCCGCTCTGCGGCTGGGCCGGCGCGCGATGTAGACCGAGGCGAGGTCGACGTTCTCCAGGGAAGCGCCGTCGAGGACGGCGTCGGTCAGGTCGGCGCCGGTAACGTCCGCCCAGCCGAGGTTGGCGCCGCCGAGATCGGCCTGCGCCAGGTTGGCGTTCTTGAGGATCGACCAGCGCGCGTCCGCGCGCCGGAGCACCGAGGCGCGCAGGTTGGCCCCTTCGAGGACCGCCCAGCGGAGGTCGGCGCCGGTCAGGTCGGCGCGGCTGAGGTCGGCGCGCCGCAGGTCGAGGCGCGTGAGATCGGCACCGCTGAGGTCGCGACCGGAAAGGTCGATCGGGCCGCCGGCGTCGATGCGCTGCTGGATCTCGTCGCGGTCGAAGCTCATGCGTCCATCCCATCGGCTAGCCGGCCTGCCGGCGCTTCACCGGTCGCGCGCGATCGGCGGATTATACCTTGCGACCCGGTCACGGCGCCGGCAAGCCGGCCGCGCACGAGCAAAGAGCGTCCGGTCATCGCCGGCGCCGGCGCGAGGCCGAGCAGGTCGAGGACCGTCGGCGCGACGTCCGCCAGGCGGCCGTCGGAAACCGCCTGGACCTCGGCGGCGCCGGCGACGACGATCGGCACTGGGTTGGTCGTGTGCGCGGTGTGCGGCCCGCCGGTGGCCGGGTCGATCATCTGCTCCGCGTTGCCATGGTCCGCGGTCACGACGGCGACACCTCCGGCCGACAGCGCGGCGAGGACGACCCGGCCGAGCGCGGCATCGGCCGCCTCGACGGCGGCGACGGTCGCCGCCATGTTGCCTGTGTGGCCGACCATGTCCGCGTTGGCGAAGTTGACGACGGCAAACGCGTCGTGGCCGCCCTCCAGGCGGGCGACTAGCCCGCCTGCGACCTCGGCGGCGCTCATGGCGGGCGCCTGGTCGTAGGTGGCGACGCGCGGCGACGGCACGAGCAGCCGCGTCTCGCCGGGGAACGGCGCCTCCCGCCCGCCGTTCAGGAACCAGGTGACGTGCGCGTATTTTTCGGTCTCGGCGGTGTGGAACTGCAGGAGGCCCGCTTCGGCGATGACGCGGGCGAGCGGCTGTTCGACGTCCACCCCCGGGAACGCGATGGCCGCCCGCTGGCCGTCGCGGAACGCCGTCATGGTGACCACGTGCAGGTCCGCGGGCATGCGGCGGGGGAAGCCGTCGAAGCCCGGCTCGGTGAACGCCGCGAGCAGCTGGCGCATCCGATCCGAGCGGTAGTTGGCCATGATGACCACGTCGCCGTCGCGGACCGTGCCCAATGGGGCGCCGTCGGCCCCGACGATGACCGTCGGCGGGACGAACTCGTCCGTGATGCCGGCCTGGTAGGCCGCCTCGATGGCCGCCGCCGCGCTCGACGCGCGCTCGCCCTGGCCGTCGACGATGGCCGCCCACGCCCGCGCGGTGCGGTCCCAGCGGGAATCGCGGTCCATGGCAAAGTAGCGGCCGCAGACGCTGGCGATGCGGACGAGCGGCCCGGACCCCAGCCCCGCGATGGTGGCCTCGAGGTCGCGAACGAAGCCGAGAGCGCTCTGCGGCGCCGTGTCGCGGCCGTCGGTGAAGGCGTGGATGCGGGTGGTGACGGCGGCATCGGCGGCCATGGCCAGGAGCGCCTCGAGGTGGCGGTCGTGCGCGTGGACGCCGCCGTCGCCGACGAGGCCGGCGATGTGGAGCGCGCTGCCGCGGTCGCGGGCCGCGGCCAGGGCGCCGCAGAGCACCGGGTTCCGCGCGAAGATGCCGCCTTCGATGGCCGTGTCGATGCGCGCCAGGTCCTGCACGACGACGAACCCGGCGCCGATGTTGAGGTGGCCGACCTCGCTGTTGCCGAACTGGCCGGCCGGCAGCCCGACGTCGGCGCCGGACGTCAGCAGCCGGCCGTGCGGCCAGCGCTGGGTGAGGGTGTCAAAGGTGGGCGTTCGGGCGGTCTCGACGGCGTTGCCGGGGCCGGGCGGTGCCAGGCCCCAGCCGTCGAGCACCACGAGGACGACCGGTCGGTAGGCCATGGCGTACGCTCCATTCGGCGGAAGGCGAGGCTACCGGCCCGGACTTAGCGCGGCGTGAGGGGCCGATGAGCAGCCACCCTGCGCGCCGCGCCGGCTCAAGCGACGTGCTGGTCCTGGACCAGGGCCTCCCCGCTGTGGGTCAGCAGCAGCGGGGGCGCGCCGTCGCGCACGGTCTCGGCGCGGATGACGCACTTCTCGATATCGTCGCGGCTCGGGATGTCGTACATGACGTCGAGCAGCGTGCGCTCCAGGATGGCCCGCAGCCCGCGCGCGCCAGCGCCAGAGGCCAGCGCCAGGTCGGCGGCGGCGTACAGGGCATCGTCGGTGAACTCGAGGCTGACACCATCCAGCTCCAAGAGGTGCTGGAACTGGCGCGTGAGCGCGTTGCGCGGCTCGACGAGGATCTTGACGAGCATGGCCACGTCCAAGGGCTCGACGCTGGCCACGACGGGCAGGCGGCCGATGAACTCGGGGATCAACCCGAAGGCGTGGAGGTCCTCCGGGAGCACGTGGCGCAGCAGCTCGGCGTCCGGCACGTCGATGCCCGCTTCCGCCTGGAAGCCGAGCGCGCCGGCGCGGCTGACGCGGCGGCGGACGACGTCGTCGAGGCCGGGGAAGGCGCCGCCGCACACGAAGAGGATGTCCGACGTGTCCAGCTGGAGGAAGTCCTGGTGCGGGTGCTTGCGCCCGCCCTGCGGCGGGATGTAGGCGACCGTGCCCTCGATGATCTTGAGCAGCGCCTGCTGCACGCCCTCGCCGGACACGTCGCGCGTGATCGACGGGTTGTCGCCCGACTTGCGGGCCGTCTTGTCGATCTCGTCGATGTAGATGATGCCCTTGGAGGCCCGTTCGAGGTTGCCGTCGGCCGCTTGGATGAGGCGCAGGAGGATGTTCTCGACGTCCTCGCCCACGTAGCCGGCCTCGGTCAGCGCGGTGGCGTCGGCGATGGTGAACGGCACGTCCAAGAGGCGCGCGAGCGTCTGCGCGAGCAGCGTCTTGCCGCAGCCGGTGGGCCCGACGAGCAGGATGTTGGACTTCTGCAGCTCGACGGCGCCGCTCGTGGCGGCCTCGCGGCCCAGGACGCGCTTGTAGTGGTTGTAAACGGCGACCGAGAGGACCTTCTTGGCGTGGTCCTGCCCGATGACGTACTCGTCGAGCCGCGCGCGGATCTCGCGCGGGACCGGCAACGGCGCATCGCCGATGGGGCCGATGTCGATGGCCTGGCCGTCTTCGTCCTCCAGGATCTCCTTGCACAGGTCGACGCACTCGTCGCAGATGTAGACCGAATCCGGGCCGGCGATCAAGCGGCTGACCTGATCCTGCTGGCGCTTGCAGAACGAGCACGTGTGGCTGGCGTGTGCGCTGCGGGCGCTCATTTCGGGCTGCCGTTGCCGCCGGCCGCACCGCTACGGCCGAAGTCGATGTCGGCGCCGCTGCGGGCCTCGGCCAGTCCCTCTGGGCCGGGCAGGACGCCGTCGATCAGGCCGTAGGCCACGGCTTCCGCCGGCAGCAGGTAGCGGTCGCGCTCGAAGTCGTGCGCGATCTGTTCCGGCGTCTGGCCCGTGTGGAACGACATGATCTCGTGGATGCGGCGGTTGAGGCGCAGCAGCTCGCGCGCCTGGATCTCGACGTCCAAGGCGTAGCCGCGGCTGCCGCCGCCGGCGGGGTGCATGTGGATGGTGCTGTTGGGAAGCGCAAAGCGCTTGCCCTTGGCCCCACCGGCCAGGAGCACCGTGGCCATGGACGCCGTCGAGCCGATGGCGGTGGTCCGGACGTCGGCGCGCAGCAGCTGCATGGTGTCGTAGATGGCGAGCCCAGCGTAGACCACGCCGCCCGGGGAGTTGATGTAGAACTGGATGTCCTTGCCCGGGTCCTCGCGGTCGAGGTAGAGCAGCTGGGCGACGATCAGGTTGGCGATGTTGTCGTCGATCGGGGTTCCGAGGAAGACGATGCGGTTCTGCAGCAAGAGGCTGTAGATGTCGTAGGCGCGTTCGCCGCGCCCCGTCTGCTCGATGACCATCGGCACGATGGCGCTTGGCGGCAGGGACTCAATGCTCATCGGGTCACGTCCTTCGTTCGCATGGGGCTGGCGGCGTTGGCTTGCCACCCGAACGCGCGCAATGATAGCGGATTCGCGCGGCGGGCATGTCAGGGCTGCGCCCGTTCCTGCTCGGGGCTCATCACGGCCAACAGGCGGTCGATGACGTGCGCCAACATCATCTGGTTGCCGAGGCGCGCGCGCTGCTCCGCCGTCGGCTTCAGCTTCTTGCGGCTTCCCTCTGGTAGGCTGCGGATGGCCGTCTTGACCACGCGGTCGAGGTCGGCTGGGTCGATGCGAATGCCTTCGGCCAGCGCGAACCGCTGCAGCACGAGCGAGCGCTCGAGGCGCAGCTTGGCCTGTCGCTCGATGCTCTCCAGCAGCCGCTCCTCGTTCTCGCGCTGCGAGGCAATCCACGCGTCCCAGTCCAAGCCGGCGCGCTCGACATCGGCGCGCAGATCGTCGAGGATCTCGAGGACCTCGTACTCCAGGAGCAGCGGCGGGTACTCGATGTGCGCTTGGCCGATCAGCGCGGCGACGGCGGCCTGGGCGTGGGCATCGCGGGCCGCGTCGGACCGATCCGCGGTCATGCGCGAGCGGATGCGCTCGCGCAGCTCGGCGAGCGTGGCGCCCTGGGCGGCCTGTGCGGCAAACACATCGTCCGGCTCCGGCAGCTCGCGCCGAGCCAGCGACCGGATCGTGGCCGAGAGGGCGACGCGGCGGCCCTGGAGGCGCGCGTCCGGCCAAAACTCGGAGTAGGCGACCTCGACGTTGCGCGTCTCCCCGACCCATGCCCCGATGAGCGCATCCACCGCGCCGGGAGGCACGGTGCGCTCGGGCAGCTGGGCCGGGTCCAGCGGGAAGCGGAACGTCTCGTCCACGACCGTCTCGCTCTCCAGCGTGCCGACCACGGCCACCTCGGCGATGTCGCCGCTCTCGGCCGGGCCGTCGAGCGGCGTCAGGATGGCCATCTCGCCGCGCAATGAATCGATGACCGCATCGACGTCGGCCTCGCCCACGCCTTCGATGGCGGGGCTTGGCACGCGCAGCGCGCGGTAGTCGCCCAGCGTGACCTCCGGCTGGAGCGGCACGATGGCCTGGAAGACGAGCGGCTCCTCGGTGACAATGCCCAGCCGGACGGGTGCGCTGGGCTCGAGGCCCGCCTCTTTGATGGCTTCCTGGAGGACCTCAGGCCCGATCCGCTGCAGAAACGCGCCCTGGAACGCTTCGCCCCCGACGATGGCCTCCACCTTCTCCGGCGGGATGTGGCCCGGCCGGAAGCCGCGCACGCGCTCGCGCTTGCCAAGCTCCTGGGCGACGGCGTGGCGCGTGCGGGCGCGCCGCTCGGTGGGCACGAGGATGGTCAGCTTGACCTGCCGGGGCGCGACGGTCTCGCTAGAGATCTGCACGAGGGCGGGCTCCTGGGACATGGCACGGGTTCGACGGGGTGGTGGGGAAGGGGAGACTCGAACTCCCACGGGCTATGCCCACATGCTCCTAAGGCATGCGCGTCTGCCAATTCCGCCACTCCCCCGCGGCGGCCTCATTCTACTCTAGCGCGTGCGGCTTTCCACGACGTCCCAGTGCTCGTCCGGCGGCCACGCATGGGCCGAGCAGGCGGCGCGCAGGTGCGTGTCGCGGTACCACGCCACCTCCGCGCGCACGCCGTCCTCGTCGAGCAGCGCGAAGTCCGCGATGGCCCGCACGGGCAGGCCGCACACGGGGCACGTGATGACGTCGGCCAGCAGCCGCCGCCAGTCCGGGTTCCGCGCCTGCCAACGCCGAATGGCCTGCGTGATGCCGGGCGACTCCGGGAAGAAGACGATGGCCACCGGACCCGACGCACGCCAGCGATCGGCACGTCGGTCGGCATCGTCCGTTGGCGCGCGTCGCTCGGCCACTACGGCTTGGCTGCCTCCGCCAGCACGGAGAAGTCAGCCTCCTCGGACAGCGTATCGAAGAGCACCATCGCCGAGCGCTCCAGGCCTTCGCTGGCGTGCCGAGCGCTGAGCTGCTCACCATGCAGGAAGACCAGTGCGTCCTCGCGCTCCTCGCCTTCCTCCCAGCCGTGCTCGGCCATCTGCTCCCTGAACCACGCCGTCATGTCCTCGACCGACGTGTCGGCCGGCAGCGCGAAGTCGACGCGCGCATCCGCTTCGGCCGTCGCCGGGATCGTCGTGATCGGGCGCGCACCGATCGGCACGGGGACGCCTGGCAGCGCGTCCAGCTCGATGGGGTGCAGCGGGTTGGCCACCGGGTCGACGGTCGGCGTCGCCGTCGGCGCCCGGCGCGCGACGACCGTCGGGCTGGCCGCTGGCAGCAGGGCGACCGGCGTGGTCACCTGCTCGGGCTCGTCCCCTGCGCCGGCACAGGCGGCGGCGGCCAACGGGGCCCACGCCAGGACAGCCGCCAACAGCAGGCGGCGTTCGGTCGCGTTCATGGTCCCTCCTGGGGGTTGAAACCCCCGCCTTCAGGCGGGCTTGCTTTAGCCCATGGTCGGGCGAAGCTCGGCTTCAGCCTCGACTCCTTTCGGCGTGTGTAGTACAATTGTTCTGCGCCAAAGACACCCTTCCGAGGGCTAACTGCTACTACGGCGCCTTTACCAACTGGTGATATGGGGTTGTTGGCAGGAACCTTTGTCAACGTAAAATCTCCAGAGTCGTGTGCATGCGCACATGCACCTTCGCGGTCGGGCTTGTCCCGACCGGGCCGCAGTCGACCGGCCGAACGTCCGGGCTGGCAAAGCCGACTTTCAGTCGGCGCCGCCAGCGCCATGGGCAAGCTACCGGCTTTCAGCCGGTAGTCGTTGACGCTCGTCCTCCCTGCGCCGCCGGTGGGGGTGTTCGGCGGGCCTAGCTTATGAGACCGGCATCGCGAGTCAAGTGCGCGGGCATGAGGACCGCGCGCCGCGCGGGTGGCGCAGGCTCGAGGTCGTGAAGTGGCGCGTCGGAGGGCACAACGCCTCCGCACGCGCCATGCGGGTCAGGGCAATCGCATTCTCGCCGGGCAGCGGCGCCCAGCACTGAAGTGCCGGGCTCGTACAGGACGAAGCCCGCTTGCGCGGGCTGGCCACCGTCACAACGTGAGACGCGTGCGCACGCGAATGCGGCCAAGGCGAATGCGATTTCCAGCGCAT
>Ga0326597_10000322_pt1 | contig 90369 bp, 79 predicted proteins | sample RVTome_12_FD_203789 | JGI IMG/M metagenome (GOLD analysis project Ga0326597, IMG submission 203789) | Soil microbial communities from uranium-contaminated site in the Upper Colorado River Basin, Wyoming, United States - RVT100D185 | ecosystem: Environmental > Terrestrial > Soil > Contaminated >...
TTGCATCGCACCGCGCGCTACACCCGACCCGCCTGGCCGCCACCTCGCCTGCCCGAGCCCAGCCGTGCTTGGCTGACCAGAACACCTGTTGAGCACAGCTCACCTAGTCACCCCTGTGGGTGCAGCCCCCAACCCTTGGGCGCTAACTCATGGCGGGACTGCTCTGGACCCAACGCTCAGGGAGTGCCCGAATCACGCAGGGGTGAGGTGGCCTCACCCGCTCCGCGCCGCGTCACCCGGTCGGGTGAGGCCAGTCCGTCGCGGTGCATGCATGGTGACGTCGTGGCCGCAACGAGCGGTCCAGGCGGGGAGGTCTGCCATGCACACGCACAATCGGCGCTTTGGGCGCCTCGGTCTCGTGGTCCTGCTACTGATGGGGGTGCTTGCGATTCCGACGTCAAGCGCAGCATCAACGGGCACCGCTGAATTGGTCGGCACGATCAGGTTTGCGGAGGAGGTACCTCTGGCGAACCCGGAGCCCATGTCGGCCGGGGGTGGGTTCCAGGGGCTCGTGACGACGGACACCTTTCAAGGGCTCGTGAACTGCTCGTTCTCGGCCTCGGTCGTCGAGAGCGTCGTGCAGGGCCACGGCACCGGGACGCTGAATTGCGCCAGCGGTGGCAACTCGGCTTCGTGCGGTGTGGCCTACACTCACGTCGGCACCACCGTGACGGGGAACATGTCCTGTTCTGGTCAGATCATGCCACCGTCGCCGATCATCGTCTGTGTCGTGGTGTACGTGCCCCCGAATGCCTACTTCGTGTGTGTGATCGTGTCGCTCTGAGTGGGCGGCGGAGGACGCGGAACCGCTACGGCCAGCTACGGGAACCCGTGAGCTGGACGTAGCGGGTTCCGTTCTGTGGCTGATGGTTCGGAGATGACGGTGAGACGCTCGCTTCGGTCCGCATCGGCCTTCGTGCTCGCTGTCGTGGTCGCTGGGTGCGCACCGTCCAACTCGGCAGAGCCACCGTCACCGGCCGACGCGGTCCGGTCGTTGCAGGAGGCAGCGTCCGCGCCGGCGGTGAATTCTTCCGGCGGCGAGGGTCCTGGTCGAGAGGGGCAGCGCCCGTCCCAGGCTTCTCCACGTCCGTCGGACGCCGACCCGACCGGCATGGCAGCCTCGGGGGATGACCACGCCACCACGCCTTCCCCGGCTCCCGGGGTGTCGGAGTTCTCGATCACTGCCCGGTTGGATCCGACCTGCGTGATCCCTGGTGGACGAGTGACCATCGTGGTCGAGGCGGGCCTCGATACCACTGTCACCTACTTGGCCATCTACGCCAACGGTGAGACCGGTGCGCCCCCGCCGCACGGTGGGGGTCACGGCGGGAACGACGGTGACATGACCGACGACGAGGTCTACGAGGACACCTGGATGGTGTCGCCTGGAGCCCCGACGGGGCAGGCGCGAGTCCAGGTGGTAGCCGGCCGTGACGGGGGCTACGCGAGCGTGCAGGTGCCGTTCCTCGTTGCAGACCCCACGGATGGTGGCTGCCCTTAGAGGCACTGGCGGGCATGGTGTGCACGGAAGGCAGATTGTCCACCTGCTGCCTCCGGGGAAGTCCCGCAAGCTGCCCGACGAGGAAGAGTTCCTGGGCATGGAGGGGCTGGTGCGCTGGATCCACTTCGTTGGACACGGCGAGGCCGAGTCCGGAGCCATCGCCCATGCGGCGTTGCTGATTCAGGAGGGTGTGGACGACAACGGCACCTGGCGGCCGGACCGGCTCACCTCGACGGACGTGGAGGGCGCGCGTGACCTGTGGCCGAGGACGGCGACGGACGGCCAATGGTGGTCCTCAATGCCTGCCAGGTTGGCCGTGCCGGGTACCAGTTGACCGACATCGGCGGCTTCGCGCGCGCGTTCCTGCACGGTGGTGCCGGGGTGTTCGTTGGCTCGCAGTGGGCCGTTGGTGACGACCCGGCGAGCACGTTCGCGCAAGAGCTGTATGCGAGCCTGGGGGCGGGTGCGGACTTGTCCGAGGCAGCCTCGGCTGCGAGGGCAGCGTCCAGGACAGCCGATGACGCCACCTGGCTCGCGTACGTCGTGTATGGCGACCCCTGCGCGAAGGTCCACGATCACGACCGATGACGTGTCCACGCAGGTCGGGTCCACCTCCTTCATGCGGATGACGCCGTCGGCTACGGTCGAGCCGACCTCATCCGCTCGTGGATACACGAGATGCCTGCGCCAACCGCTTCCGATCTCATAGACCTCGTCGACGCCGCGAATCAGCCCGTCGGCGTCGTCACCAGGGGTGACGCACGGCCCCGGGGCGTCAACTTCCGCACGGTCCACGTCCTCCTGGTCCATGAGAACGACAGGATTCTCCTGCAGCGGTTGTCGTCGGGCCGCGAGCGCCACGCGGGAAGCTAGGGTCGTCCGTTGCGGGCTATGTCCACGCTGGGGAGAACTATCCGGAGGCCGCGTCCCGGCGAACGTTCGAGGAGTTGGGAATCCGGCCAGCGCTCCGGTCGCTCGGCGCGGTATCGACACGGGACGGCCCTTCGCGGAAGTTCGTGGGCGTGTTCCTCGGCCCGGATCGGGGGGCGAGGATCCAAGACCGGTCGCACGTCGCCGAACTGGTGAGGATGCGCAGGGCGGAGGTCGATGAACACGTTGCCTCAGACCCGGGCTTGTTCACCCCCACCTTCCGGTCGGTCTGGCGCCACTTCAGAAGCCACGCAACGTGAGTGACGCGACCGACGAATTGATCGCGAGGAGTTGTGGCGCCAGTACGCGCATGTCCTGGACGAGTACCGATTCCAGGTCCAGCTCAACTGGGTCGGGCGAAGTACCTCCTCACGCTTGACATCGGTGTCGTTCCGACCGGGGCGGCACTGTTGGGGCTGCCCGACGTTGACCGTGGATTGGTCGCGGCGGTCTATCTGGCAGGGCTCGCGGTCTCGGTGCTGGGCGTCGTCACCCTGCGAACCCAGCGGAGCTAGTACCGAGCGGCCCGATTGCTCAAGGGCGACCTGGAGGATCGGCTGAGCCTTGGGGCCGCGGCCATCCGGACGACACCTGGCATGACCACAGGGGCGCCTTCGCGAGGAGGCTGGCCCACCGTCCATGCTGTTTCAGACCATCATCTTCGTGATTCTCGGGCTCGTGCATCTGGGCGGTGCGGTCTGGTCGATGTGCGCACCCTGACGCCTGTGCGGTCATGCCTGCACCTGCGTGGATCCGGGCCACTTGCGGGTGGTCCGGCACGGCACGAAGCGCGGAGTTGCGGAGTTGCAGAAGGACGACGGGGACCATGAGGAGCAGGCTCGGCTGGCTCCCTCCTGGGGTCGAGTCGATGACCGATCTGCGTGCACGCTGGCCCGAGGTCGGCCCGCCGCCCGAATCGCCGGGGCGCACGCCGAGTTCCTGGACGCGTGGGACCCGGCCGCCTTCATCGCTCAGGATCTGCTCATCGCCGCAGGCGAGCATCCGTTGGCGTGGCTCCCGGCACCGGCCGCTGAGGCCCAGGAGCCCTGAGTCGCTCCGTCAAGGGAGGATTCCGCCTCGGATCAGGGGATGATGTCAGCGAGTCGGATGGAGCGCTGCTGATGCGGACATGGGTCACTAGGTGGCGGCTGGGCACAGTCGCCATGACCGGCCAGGTGGCATCCCAGTAGCGGCCCAAACCGCATCTCGGCCCAGACCGAAGGATGATCCGTGGGAATGGAGGTCCCGGTCGCGCCCAGGCGGATGGTGGATCTGCGCACCGGATCTGGCCCGCGTGACGTGGCGGAGATGACCGACGGTGAACTGATTGCCTGCCATCGGTCGGGAAACGGCGACGCGTTCCATGAACTCTACGGGCGCTACCAGCGTCGACTGGTCGAGTTCTGCGCGGCCAGGACCGGGGACCGGCACGAGGCCGAGGACCTGGCCAACGAGACGTTCCTGCGCGTCCTCATCTACGTGGACAGCATCCACGCCGACCGCCGCACGTTGTGGCCATGGCTTCGGACAACGGCGTCGCGGCTGATCATCAACGGGCACCACGCCATGGTGTCCGACCTCTGGGCGACCGGCGACCTCGCCGGACAGGAACTGCCTCGGCGGGCGCTCGTGGCCGAGGCCGACATCGAATGGGCCGAGTGGCGCATGCTGATCGGTGACGCCATCGGACAGCTTCCCACCAGGCAGCAGATTGCCCTGAGGTTGTTCTACGGGCACGACTGGACGGCCGCCGACTCCGGTCGCTCGATGGGGCTCGGTCGGCCGGCGTTCCGGCAACTCGTGCTGCGGGCCCGCCGCAACCTGCGTGCTCAGCTGACAGGTTCGCCGAACCTTGGCGTAGCACTTCTTGCGCCGCTGGTCGAGCGGGTCCGGTCGGCGTCGGCAAGGGTTCGGTCGCGGATGGGGGCGGCGCAGCAGGCCACCGGGGCAGCACTGGTGGCCGCAGACGGCATCGTGCAGTCCCTGGCGGTGGTAGCGGTCGTCGCGGGCCTCAGCGCGGGCATGGCCGACGCCCCCGCCGACGCGCCGATGTCGGGGAGTCCCCTGCCGGCCGCCGTGACCGCTGCATGGTCGGAGCCAGCGATCGGCGCGCCGAGGATCACGGCACCGGTGCCCGAAGTCGACATGGCTGCTACGGCGGCCGAGGTGACGAAGGACGCGTCGGCCAAGCAGACGACCACCGTGGTGGCCCCGTTGCGCAATCCCGTCGATGAGGACGCGGAGGCGTCCGTCGTGATGAGCTCCGACGACCAGGTCGTCACCGTCGAGGAGCACGTCTGGATGACGGTCCCGCCGCACGACGAGGAGGCGTCACCCATTGTTGTGTGGCGGACGGAGCTGTATTGCGACGGCCCCGGCGCCGACATGGCGTGCGAAATCCTCCGCACTGTCGGTGATCTGCTCGAGCCCTAGAGCACGGGCCACTGGTCACACGAGGCAGAGCGGATCGGGGGCCACAGGATTCGGCACCCAGACCCCCACAACGACGTGCACGACGTCTGGCGGCCCCAGTTCTGGTCGGGTAGAGGTCAGCGTGTTGCAACCAGTTGGATGCACGCAGTACTTCTCGGTCACGCCCATCGCCGCCCCACCGAGGACCGACACCCAGGCCTCCACGCCCACGCACTCGTCGGGGATGGCCGTTGTGGACGTGGTGGCGCCCATGGTGAGGGCCGCTGCCATGCCCACCGCTGCCGTTCCCCAGACCCGGAGTGTGTTCGGCGTCCGGTTCGCCGGTGGACGCTTGGCGGCCATGGGTCTGCTCCTTCGTCAGAGATGGTCTCTCTACTCAGTACCGGTGGAGCGACGGCTGCGTGACGGAGCGGGACCAATTGAGAATGGCTGTCGCAGCGGGGCAAGGACGTCGTCGAGTCCGCTTCGAGTTCGCACTCCAGCGGGCCCGACGTGCGACCAGTAGAAACCCACTGCGGAGCCAGCAAGTCCCACGAGAGCGGTGAAGACCTGATCCGTGGCCGGCGAGCATGGCGTCGAGCGATTCGGGCCGCAGCAGGGCCGCCTCGTTGTCGGCGGCGCCGTCGTTCGCGTGAGGCTGGACTGCCATTACGAGCTCCCGAGTCGTCGCGGCCGACGGTCAGCGGAATACCACGACCTGGACCTTGCCGGTCTTGGAGATCCCGCGACGTTCCGCGATCTCCTCGAGAATCCGGGCCACCTCATCGGAGAAGTTGGCCGAGATCCGGTGAGCTCGCTTTTGGCTCTGAGTGCTCAAGTTGCCACGCCTCCATCGTCGCCAGTGGGGACCGCGAGCAGCCGAGAACCGTGCAGCACGGCGTGTCCCATGCCCGCGAGGCTACTCATCATCCGTGAGGTTCTCACCGAGCACAGCCAGGCGCCGGAAGAGTTGAACGTCACGTTCAGCCATGTGAGGTCGCAGTGGACCGACCTCGCCGACCAGCACCTCGAGCTTGGTCCGACTTCGGCGATCCCGCCGCATGACTTCGCCAGCAGACGAGCGACACTCGAGGACGCGAGGCAGTTGCCATGCGAGTGCAGCGATCGTGTCGTAGCTGTCCCATAGGATCGGCGCGCAGAATCCGGAGAGAGCCATGGTTGCCGCGCCACCGCCGCACGTCCTCGAGTTGGCGGACGCACGCCCAGGTCTGCAGCGCTTCAAGGTGGCGCTGCAGGTCAACCCCTATGCCTACATAGGTCGGCAGGGGAGGCAGGACAAGTGGGGCTCCGCCGACGCCTACAACAAGGCGATGGCGCAGGCCGCAGTCGACGCCGGCATCGCCATGGTTTCGATCACGGACCATCACACCACGGAGACCGATGGCCTCGCGGAAGCGTTGTTGTCGGTCGGGATCGTCGTCCTCCCCGGCGTGGAGATCACCTCGAGCAGCGGGATCCACGTGCTGGGAGTCTTCCCCGAGACGACGGTGCCCCGGACGATCGACGACGTCGTTGCCCATTGCGACAGGAGCCCGGGAAGCGACGGAGGGGACAACGGCAAAGCACTCCACGAAGTCATCGAGCGGATCCATGAGGCGGGAGGGCTGCCGATCGCCGCCCACATCCTGTTGCCCAAGATTGGGCTCATGGCCGCGTCGTCTGGCCGGGAGCGCGCAGACGCCTGGAAGAGTTCTCTCCTCGCGGCCGCTGGTCTCGACCAGGACGAGCCGAAGGAACCCGCCCACAGGAAGATCATCGAGGGTAGGGACGCGAACTATCGCCGGGAGCGGCCCCTGGCAATCATCAACGCTGCCGATGTATCGGCACCGCCCCATTTCGCCAAGAGATCCACGTGGACATGGATGTCCATGACCGACCCGTCGTTCCGGGGTCTCCGACAGGCCCTGATGGACCCCGAGTCACGTGTCAAGCGGCCGTCAGCCGCCAGCCTGGAGATCGCGACCCCGCACATCGCGGGCGTCGCATGGGAAGGTGGGCGCTTCGATGGCGTGACTCTGCCGTTGCACGAGCACCTCAATGTCCTGATCGGTGGCCGTGGAGCAGGCAAGTCCTCGGTCATCGAGAGCATCAGGTACGTGTTCGGCGGCGATTGCGCCAGCGAGCGCATGCGCGAGACTCATCAGAATATCGTCACGGACGTGATCGGGACCGCCACGACGGTCCACGTGGTCATCGCCGACGGCGACGACCACTACGTGGTCAGCCGGTCGGCGGGCGGGCAGGCGACCGTTCACGATGGGCAGTCCGTGGTCGGGGTGCTCCCAAGCAAGCTCTTGCCCGACCTTCGCATCATGGGCCAGCACGAGATCGCCGAGACGGCGAACAACGACGAGCGGCGTACCGCGCTGCTACGACCCTTCCTGTCCGGCGGCGAAGGTGTCGAACCGGCAAAGGAGATCCGGAAGCGACTCGAGGAATCCAGGCGCAAGATCGCCACTGCCACGAGCACGATCAGGACCCTGGAGGAGCAGGCCGAAGAGTTGGAGGCGCTCACCCAGGAACTCTCGCACCTGCAGCAGCAAGGGATCGAACAGCAGCTTGGTCGCGTCACCGGCGAGGACCGGGCGATCGCGTTGATCGACCGCGTGACCGAGTGGCTCGAGGACGCGGCGGAGGCGGCCGACGAGCATCGCGAGGTCGCGAACCGGGGACCGGAACCACTTCTGAGCAACGAATTCATCCAAGCCCTGCCAGCCGCGGACGAGCTCCGTGACCTGCGCACGGCGCTAGCCAAGGCCAAGCGGCGTGTCGACAAGCACGTCACGATCCTCTCGCAGGAATACCAGGGCATGCTGGACGGCGTCGCGGCCGCACGGGAAGTCCGAGTGAAAAGCCTGCAGGACGCCGAGGCCGAGGTACAGAAACTCCTTCGCTCCCGGGATACGCGGGCCCAATCAGCGGCCGATGCCTACCGCCGGAAGGTCCGTCGTCGCGAACAGATCGCGAACGTTCCTGCGCAGCTCGACAAGCAACGTCGGTTGCTGGAATCGCTCGTCCGCGAGCGCAGCGGCTTGCTGGACGACTTGGATAGCGCGGTCGGGGAGCATGTCGCACGCATGAGGACTGCCGCGAAACGGATGCAGAGACAGTTGCGCGCACAGGCAGGCGTACTTCACGGTTCGTCCGAGCCGAAGGTTGAGGTCACGTACCGACCCGTGACCGACGCTTCACGGATGGCTGCGTTGGTCGACCAGGTGATCACCGGCCAGCGGAAGAGCATCACCTCGGCGCTTGCCCGTCGAGCCGAGGCCGACTGCGATGTCGAGACCGGGCCCCTTGGCGCATTGACGGGCCGCGAGCTCGTGGCTGCCTGCCGTTCCGGTCCGCGTGCCGTCAAGAAGCTGCTTCCTGGCGTCACGGACGCGCAGGCCAAGAAGGTGTGCGCCGTCATGGAGGACAGCCCCGATGCCATGCTCCAACTCGAGGAGGTGCAGCCACGGGACCACACCGCCTTGAGGCTGGACGTAGACGGGACGTGGCGAGACATCAATCGGGTGAGCATCGGACAGCAGGCGACCGCCGTACTCCTGGTGCTCCTGGCAAGTGCTGACGGGCCTGTGGTGATCGACCAGGCCGAGGATGACCTCGACAACGCGTTCGTCGCCGAGGCCGTCGTCCCGCTGCTGCGCGCGTCGAAGCAGCACCAGCAATACATTCTCAGCAGCCACAACGCGAACATCCCAGTCCTGGGGGACGCCGAGCTGGTCACCGTCCTGCGGAGCGTTCCGCCGACGGCGGCGGACGGGGAGCCCTCGATCGAGGCGTCAGACCAGGGCGGGCTCGACGATGCTGACGTCCAACGGCAGGTGGAGATTCTCCTCGAAGGCGGACGAGCTGCCTTCGAGGAGCGCCGCCGTCGCTACGGAGTGAACGATGCTTCGTTCTGAGCTGCTGGAACTGCTGACCCATGACGAAGGCTCCCAGCTCGAGTTCAAGGACGACCGCGTCGCACCCGAGGAACTCGCCCGAGAATTGGTCGCCTTGGCGAACCACGAAGGTGGTCACATCCTGCTCGGCGTGGATGACGAAGGGGTCGTGATCGGGCTGACGCGACGCGACGTCGAGGAGTGGGTCTTCAACGTGGCCAGGGACAAGGTCCGGCCACCCTTGAATCCGGGCTTCGACCTGGTTCACGACGTGGACGGCGACCGTGACGTCGCCGTCGTGACGGTCGACCGCGGCGTCACGGTTCACCAGAGATGGCACAACAACCGTGGCCAGTACTACATCCGGGCAGGCTCGGAATGTCGTGAGGCGTCACCCGAGGAACTTCAACGTCTGTTCCAGCGGCGCGGCAACCTGCGCGCCGAGATCCAGCCGGTGGGCCGAGCAACGATCGATGACCTGGACCATCGGCGACTCGATGACTACTTCGGCCGTGTTCGCGCTCAGGAACTTGCGCCCGAAGGTGACCCCGAGCGCGAGCGTCTGCTGCACAACCTGGACTTCCTCGTCAGCGGCGTCGGGGGCGTCCGGCCCAGCGTGGCCGGGCTGGTGCTGTTCGGCCGAGAACCGGGACGGTTCCTGCGGCACGCACAGTTGGACCTGATCGCCTTCGGCAGTGAAGAAGTCGACTACGACATCATCGACCGGGAAGAGATATCCGGGCCACTCGTCGCTCTCGAATCGGATGGCGCGTCCGAGTGGGGTGCCATCGAGCATGCGGTCAACTTCGTCTCCCGACACCTCGACGTGTCCTCCGAACTCCTCGAGGGTGTCCGCAGGCAGACGTCGGTCCAGTTGCCCCAGGAACCCGTGAGGGAGGCAATCGTCAACGCGGTCGCGCACCGCGACTACCTCCTGGAGGGATCTCGGATCCAGGTGCGCGTGTTCCGCAACGCGCTCGAGATCGTCTCGCCGGGGCGCCCACCCAACGGGGTGACGCTCGAGAGCATGCGGCAGGGTGACCGCGCATCGCGGAATGACCTGTTCGTGGACGTGCTCCGCGACTATGGCTACGTCGATCGACTGGGAATGGGCATTGCCCGCAAGATGATCCGAGTCATGCGCGAGTTCAACGACACAGAGCCCCAGTTCGACCTCGTGAACGAGACACTGACCGTCCGTCTCGATGCGGTGACACCGCACGGTTGACCCGACGGGGTGAGGTATCACCCCCTTGTCGGCCCACGCCCGACGTGACCCCGTGCCGTGACCTACGGTTCGGTGTTCGTTCGGGCAGCGGGTGCGGCGGGGTGCCGGGGAGGCAGTGGTGGCGGAGTTCGTTCGTCGCAGTGGTGTCCGGGTGCAAACCGCACCGTCCCTGACCGTCGCGGAGACGCCCGAGGAATTCGCGCCGACGGGCCCCCGCCGCCGCCGGGCTCGCGACGTCGGGCTTCCCGGTGACGGCGAGATCGAGGAGGGGCGGATCCCTCCCGAGGCTGTCGTGGCGAGCCTCGAAGACGACCTCGAACTCGTCGACGTCATCCCGATCATGCCGACGGTCGAACCGACGGAGGTATCAGGGCGTCGCACCCGCGGCGGGCCGCCCGCCCCCGGACGCTCGCCGGTCGCATTCGACGTCGACGTCGAGGAGGGCGAGTCCGCCGTCTTGCTCGTCGAGCAGGACGGTGTGTACACGTGGGTGACTGGCACCGAGACAGCGGACGCTGAACGGCGCCGTGTACGCGGCGCCCCAGCCGGGCGGACGCTGCATTTCGAACTCGCCGCTCACGCGCGCAGCGATCGCCGCCGACCAACGCTGCAGCGCGGGTTCGTGGCCGACCTTGTCCTGCGTCCGATGAAGGCGTTCGTGTTCCGGTTCGCGGCGGGGATCGTGGTCGGGCAGGTGATCCGGCGGCTCGAGGGCGAGCGGCGTCGCGGTCTGGTGAGGGTGATTGGCCACGACCCCGCGGAGTGGGAGGACGTCGAACCGGCGGACGTGAGCCTGCCCGACGATCGCCCGGCGCGAATCCTGCTCCTCGTGCACGGCACGTTCAGTTCGACCCGGAGTGGGTTCGCGGGCCTCGGAGCGACACCCCGCGGCATCGAGTTCCTGGGGCGCGCACTGGAGGTGTACGACGCGGTCGTCGGCTACGACCACCGGACACTGAGCGAGGACCCCCTCGACAACGCCGAGCAGGTCGCAGCCGCCCTTGAAGACATGGCGGAGGGCCGACCGGCGCCCCATGTGGACATCGTCTGCCACAGTCGCGGTGCCCTCGTCTCGCGCTCGCTCGTGGAGATCGTCCTGCCAGCTGGCGGCGCGGACGTTCCCAGGATCGATCGGGTCGCGATGGTCGCTGGCCCGAACGGCGGTACCGCCCTGGCCGACCCCGACAACTGGGCGGGCTTCATCGACCTCTACACCAACCTGGCAGTCGCGGGGACGAAAGCGCTGGCCACGTTCGCGCCGCCCGCCGCGACCGTTGCACTCGTCCTCAAGGAGTCGCTGCAGGCCATCGCGGGCTTCGTCAAGGCCGTGGCGGTCAGCGCGGTCGACGCGGGTCGCGCACCCGGGCTGGCAGCGATGGATCCCGACGGCGCGTTCATCACCGAACTGAACCGGACGCAGCCGAGGCAACCGGCGCCGGGGGGCACCGACTACTACGCCGTGACATCGGACTTCGACGTCTCGCTCGCCGATCCCGGCGCGCTGCCCGAGCGGCTCAGGCGCGTGCTCGTCGACACCTTGGTCGACAAGGTGATGGACCGCCAGAACGACCTGGTTGTCGATGTCCCGTCGATGACCCACGTCGACCCGCACGTGACGGGGTACCTGACCGACGTGTTCGACTTCAGGACGAACCCGGCCGTGTTCCACACCAACTACTTCCTGCAACCCCAGACGGTCGATGTCCTACGGCGATGGCTGAGCATGGACATGGCGGTGGAAGGCCACGGCGACGCCGAGACGCCCGGAGTCCGCCGGGTTGCGCCCGGAGCCTTCGTCGACGAGTTGCCGACCGTCGTGAACCAGGACGTGATCCGAGTCGACGCCGCCTGGTCGGTCGAACGGATCCGTGGCGCGATCCGTCGTCACCCGAGCGAGTTCGTGGTCGTACGCCGCGACGAGCCTGGCACGACCGACAGGTACCACTACGCGTTCCGTCGTGACGAACTCGAAGACGTCATGGCGCTCGTACCCGACGATACGCAGATGGAGCAGGTCGGCATCCTCCACGAGACCGGGTCGTCGACCGAGCAGGGCCCGGAGGCCGTCGGTCACCTGTCGCAGATCGACGCGCCCGAACCGTGGACCCGTCGCGTCGTGGTCCTCGTCGATGGCGACGTCCGTGGCGTGGTCCCGCACGTCTCGGACGAGCCGGTGGCAATGACCGTGAGCGGCGGTGGACCGGGCAGTCCGGAGGCAGTTGCTGCCGACAGCCCGAGGACCGAGTGGTCGACGCCCGCCCCGTCCGCCGCTCGCCGCACAGCGCGACGCGCCCCCGCGAAGAAGGCGGCGAAACGGACGCCGAAGAAGGCTGCGAAGAAGGCGGCACCACGCCGAGGAGGCATCCAGGGGCAGCAGGCCGCGTCGCGACGGGCGAAGCCGCCAGCTCCTACGGCACCCGACAGCGCAGCCCCTCCACACCATGTACGTGCTGAGATGCCGTCCATCGTGGCCGTCGGCGCGACCGTGGACGTCATCGTCCAGATCACGACCGAGCAGATCACCGCGGCAGTGGCGGGCGCGGTTGCCGAAGGCGTAGCGGCGGACGTGGATTCCGCCCGCGAACTGGTCGTGACCCTGGTGCCGCGGTCCGGCGTCGTGGCCGTCGACGAGTGGCAGGCGACTCTCGACCCGCTGGCCCCCGGCGGTCACGCGGTGCTGGTGTTCCAAATCAGCGGCCACGCGGCCGGTCCGGCCGAGGTGTGGGTTGTCGTGCGCCAGGGGCCGCAGTCACTCCTGACGCTCACACTACGAGGGACCGTGGCGGCGACGGACGAAGGCACCCAGCTTCGCGCCAAGGCCGAGGCCGTCGTGCAGCCGCCGTCGCCGTCGGCGTGCCAGCGGCGCACGCTGCGCATCTACGAGTCGACGGCGCCGACGGGCGAACTGATGCTGAAGTTCGACCTGGAGATGCGGGACCTCGGTGTGTTCGAGCACGCCGACTCCAGCCCGATCAAGGGCGATCGGGATGCCTACGTGCGTGGGTTGTACGAGGAGATCGAGGCCGGCTGGACCGGTTCACACGGCGACGTCGAGGTCTTCACGCAGCGCCTGCGCTCGATCGGGGCTCAGATCCTGCGGCAACTGGTCCCGCCGGTCATCCGTGATCCGCTGTGGACGCATCGCGAGGAACTCGACCAGATCGAGGTCATCAGCACGGAGCCGCAGATCCCCTGGGAGATCGTCCACCTGCTGCCGCCCGGCAGGGCCGGGAAGCTGCCCGACGAGGAACAGTTCCTCGGGATGAAGGGGCTGGTCCGGTGGATCCACGCCGCAGGAGCCGCATCCACACACGTGCATCTGGGTGATGTAGCAGCCGTCGTCCCTGACTATCCGGCGGGTTCGGGCTGGGAGCTCGAGGCGACGGCGCACGAGTGGACGTTCCTGTCGGGCACGATGGCTGCACGCCGTGTCGATGCGAAGCTCGCGACCGTGCTCGACCTGATCCGCGAGCCGGCAGGGTTCGACGTGCTGCACTTCGCAGGACACGGCGAGGCCGAGTCCGACAGCATCGCCCGGGCGGCGTTGCTGATGGAGGAGGGCGTGGACGACAACGGGTCGTGGCGGCCCGACCGCCTCACGTCGACGGACGTGGAGGGCGCATGCGACGTGTGGCCCGACGACGGCGGAGTACGGCCGATGGTGGTGCTCAACGCCTGCCAGGTCGGTCGATCCGGCTATCAGTTGACCGACATCGGCGGCTTCGCGCAGGCATTCCTCAAGGGCGGCGCCGGCGTGTTCGTCGGATCGCTGTGGGCCGTCGGTGACGAGCCGGCGAGCACCTTCGCCCAGACCCTCTACTCCCGTCTGCGGGAGGGTGAGGAACTGTCGGATGCTGCATCGGCCGCTCGGGCCGCCTCGCGGAAGGCCGACGATGCCACGTGGCTCGCCTACGTCGTGTATGGCGACCCGTGCGCCACGGTCGAGGGGCCCTGACGCGTGTGTGGGTACTTGCACTGACCGGGATGCTGCGCTGGCCGCCCGTTGCGCGTGATCGGGGGGATGAGAAGGGCGCGGAGGGCCTGTTGCTTGTGGCAACGTCGGCCGGCCCGACCCTGGAGAAACGGTCGGACCCGCGGGGGTTGTTGCGCTCCGCGCCATACCCGCCGGTGACCGGATACCAACGGGCAGAAGTCTTCTCGATAGGGGATACGAACGAGGAGGGCGGTTCGTTACGGTCGGCCCACGAATTCGCCAAAGAATTCTTGTGGCCGCGGCTGCCAGGCAGACGTCGATCGGAGGCGGTCGGACCTCCTTCCGCCGGCCTGGACTGTTCGATACGGTCGAACCGACCTCATCCGCGCACGGATGTACGAGATGCCCGCGCCTACCGCCTTCGATCCCATAGATCTCGTGGATTCGGCCAACCGGCCGGCCGGCGTGATTGCTCGGGGGGCGGCGCGATCGCGTGGAGTCAACTTCCGCACGGTGCACGTCCTGTTGTTCGACGACGACGATCGCGTGCTACTGCAGCGACTCGCAGCGCCCAGGGACCGCCATCCAGGCAGGCTCGGGTCCTCGGTTGCCGGGTACCTCCATGCCGGTGAGGGGTTTGCGGAGGCGTCGCAGCGAAGGACAATCGAGGAGTTGGGGATCGATCCTGACCTCGAGTCGCTCGGCGTGCTCGCCATGCTGGACGGCCGGTCGACGAAGTTCGTCGGAGTCTTCCGGGGCTCCGGTCGCGGTGCACGGGTTCAAGACCCATCACACGTCGCCGAATTGATCTGGATGGGCCCCGACGAAGTCGATCGGCAGGTCGCGGCAGACCCGGATCAGTTCACGCCGACCTTCCGGACCGTCTGGTGTCATTACCGGACGGAGGCCGGGTGAGCGAGTCCGATGAGTTGCCCCGCGAGGAGTTGTGGCGTCAGTACGCACACGCGCTCGACGAATATCGGTTTCAGGTCCAACTGAACTGGGATCGGACCAAGTACCTGCTCACCCTCGATATCGGTGTCATCCCGGCCGGTACGGCCCTGCTTGGGCTACCTCGGGGATCTGGCACTGCAGACAACGCCCGGAATGAGGGCCGGACAGAGCGTGCCTCGCGGTCTCAAGTCCGTCCGTTCGGTTCAGATGGCGATCTTTGTCGTGCTTGGCCTCGTCCACCTCGGTGGTATCGGGATCACCCTCGTGGCGTAGTGCCCGCCGGGGACTCCCAGCCCGTAAAGGATCAGGCAGCCGAGTCCGTGGCAATGGTGGCGATCTGATCCACCGGGTTCTCCGTCGTCGCCCTCGCCACGTTGAGCGGCCAGTAGGTACCGGATGCCGAAGTCGACTGGCGAGTAGTGGTTCCGTCGGGAGGCGTGGTCCAGTGTCGCTGGTGGGCGTCTTGGCACCTACGCAGAGGGGGTGACCCGTCACCCTCATGACAGCATGAGCTCTCACCCTCGGCGATGCGATCTCTCCCGCCCTCGACCCGGGTGATGACTCCACCTCGCTGGCGGGGGAGGCCTCACCCGTTGCGCGAACGCTTCTCGTCCTGGGTCAAAGATGACGGACGACGACATGTATGTGTGCGCGGCCATGGTTTTCTCACCGCTGGCGGTCACCAGACTTCACCGCTGACGGACAACAGAACTCACCGGTGATGGCCATCGGATCTCCCCGACCCTGACCGTTGCCCTGTTCGAGTTGCTGGGAATGGGGTGGTCCCTCCCGTATCACGCGACGTGTCGAAGCGTGCGCGTCCGGGAGGGACCGATATGAAGCATGCCGGAGAGATCATGGAGATTCTGGAGGCCTACGACCTTGTGGGCACGTTCAGCGGCGCGGCCAGGCTGGCCCGCTGCGACAAGAACACCGTCAAGCACTATGTGGAGCGTCGCGCGTTGGGCGGCGATCCGATCGAGCCTGCGCTACGCCCATCGGTCATCGATGGCTACCGCGACAAGGTCGAGGAGTTGGTGAACCGCTCCCACGGTGAGATCCGCGCGGACGTGGTTCATGACCGGTTGGTCGCGATGGGGTTCGACGGGTCGGAGCGCACGACCCGGCGGGCGGTCGCGGACGCCAAGGACGTCTATGGCGCTGGGCGGCGTCGGGTCTATCGGCCGTGGATTCCTGAGCCGGGGGCGTGGCTGCAGTTCGACTGGGGCAGCGGCCCGTCGATCGCGGGACGGGTGACCTTGCTGTTCTGTGCGTGGTTGGCGTGGAGCCGCTTCCGGGTGGTGATCCCGACCTGGGACCGCACGCTGGGCACGACGCTGTCGTGCATCGACGAGACCCTGCGCCGTATCGGTGGCGCACCGACCTACGCGTTGACCGACAACGAGAAAACGGTCACGACCGAGCACATCGCCGGGGTCCCAGTGCGACACCCGGACATGGCCGCGGCGGGACGTCACTACGGGATGGTGATCGCCACCTGCATCCCGGCCGACCCGGAATCCAAGGGCGGGTCGGAAGCGACCGTGAAGATCGCCAAGGCCGATCTGGTGCCCACCACCGCGAACCTGCGCGACGAGTTCCACAGCTTCGCGGAGTTGCGTGCCGAGGCCGCGATCTGGTGCGAACAGGTCAACGCCCGCCCGCACCGTGAGACCCGCCGGCCACCGATCGACATGCTCGCCGAGGAACAGGCACGGCTGCACCCCATCCCCGTGGAGCCGTACGTCGCCGCGCTCGGCGAGACCCGGGTCGTGACCCGCTCGAGTGTGATCTCGCTGGGCGGCACGAGATATTCGGTGCCGCATCAGCTGGTCGACCAGACCGTGTTTGTCCGGGTCGAGGGCGACGAGGTCGTGATCTGCCACCGTGGCCGCGACGGGGTCCGGGAAGTCGCACGGCACCGCACCGCGCCTCCCGGGTCACCGCAGCTGGACCTGGCGCACTATCCGGCACGGTCGACCTCGAAGATCCTGGACCACACCCCGCGACCGCGCACCCCGCAAGAGGCTGCGTTCCTCGCGATCGGGCCCGGCGCCGCGGCATGGCTGGTCAAGGCCGCCGCAGCCGGGACCTCCAAGGTCCGCATGAAGATGGACCAGGCGGTCCAGTTCGCTGCGATCCACGGCAAGGACGAGGTCGACGGCGCGCTGGCTGCTGCCGCGGAAGCGGGACGGTTCGCCGAGGACGATCTCGCGTCCATCCTGCGCCACCGGCAACGTGCCATCTCCGACGACGGTGTCGTGGTCGCGCTGTCCGAAGCCCACTCGCTGCAGACCGGGACGTCGCGGTGGCAGGAGCTCGGCCGATGAGCACCCAAAGCTCCCAGCAGCTGCTCGACGAAGTGGTCGGGCTCACCAAACGGCTGCGGATGCCCTATCTGCGCAAAGCCGCCCCCGACGTGCTCACCACCGCGAAGGCGCAACGGTGGGACCCCGCCGAAGCGCTGCGGGTCCTGCTCGAAGAAGAAGCCAAAGGCCGTGATGCGGCGACCATCGCCACCCGGCGACGCCAGGCCGGATTCCCGACCGGCAAGACCCTCGACACCTGGCGGGAGTCGGCGTCATCGATCCCGCCCGCAACCCAGCAGGCGCTGCGCAACCTCGAGGGGATCCGACGGGCCGAGAACCTCGCGGTCGTCGGACCGTCCGGAACCGGCAAGTCCCATCTGCTCGAAGCGCTCGGTAACGCCGCCATCGACGACGGACTCACCGTCGCATGGTTCACGGTCGAGACCCTCGGACAGCTCGTCCGACGACACCGCGCCGACGACACGGTCACCAAAGCCGTCACCCGCGTGCTCAAAGCCGACCTCATCGTGGTCGACGACTTCGGTCTGCTCCCGGTCCCGGCCGAGGCAGCCGAACGCTGTTCCGCGTCATCGACGCTGCCTACGAACGCCGCTCCATCGCGATCAGCTCCAACATCCACCCCGGCGGGTTCGACGAACTGCTGCCCACCACCATCGCCTCCGCCGGCGTGGACCGGTTCATGCACCACGCACACATCGTGGGCACCGAAGGCGACTCCTACCGCTTCGCCGAAGCCCGCGACGGCAAGGGGGTGACACCACTGACCTAAACCCTGCGGGGAGAACTCATGTCCGCCAGCGGGGAGAACTGATGTCCGCCAGCGGTGAGATTCAAATGGCCATTGACAGTATGCAGCTCCGGCTCTGATCAGGCTGGGGTCCTGGGGGGCAGAATGATGCTCCCGGCTGGTTCGGCGAGCGGCGGGAGAGGCGACACTGAGGGAAGCGCACCTGCGGGTCCTCGTTAGTCTGTTTGCCGGCTCCGTCCCGGTCACGGGTGACCCGGAAAGGCTCATGGGACGACCCGAAGGGTCGGACCCGGATGGCGACGCATGTGTGGGGTCCGTGGCACGGGCTCCAGCCGAGTGGGACCGTGACAGATCGCGTCCTCGTGGACAGCCGGAGCAGCGGCTGTCGCACGAAAGGAGACGCGATGAGACAGCGGCATCTGGTCGGGATCGACCTGGGGATCAAGACTGCGCATGCGGTGGTGGTCCTCGACGAACAGGGCAGGCTGGTGGCACGCCGGCGGTGCGTGCCGACGGTGGCGAGCCTGACCCGGATCGAGCAGGACGCGTTGGGCGGGTTGCCGCCGGGGTCGGTGCTGGAGGTGGTGATGGAACCGACCGGGGCGGCGTGGCTGCCGGTGGCGGTGTTCTTCATCCGGCGGGGCCATCAGGTGTTTCGGGTGTCCTCGTCGAAGGCGGCGGCGTTTCGGCGGTTCTTGTCGCGGCATGCCAAGTCGAACCGGATCGACGCGGACGCGTTGGCGCGGTTGCCGCTGGTCGATCCGGATGGGCTGACCGAGCTGGAGTTGCCCGACGACGACCGTGCGCGGCTGCGTCGTCGGGTACGGGCGGCGGACCGGTTGACCGAGGAGATCACCCACCGCAAGCAGCGCATCCGAGACCTGGCCCGCCAGTGCTACCCGATGCTGCAGGTCGCGATCTCGGGCGAGATCGCCAAGTGCGACATCGCGGTGCTGCGCGCGTGGCCGGACCCGCACGATCTGCTGGAAGCGGGCCCACAAGCCCTCGAGACGCTGATCCGCGACGTCTCCAAGAACCAGATCGACGTCGACCAGCGCGTGGCCGGCTGGTGGGAAGCGGCGACCGAAGCCGCCGCGCTGTACGGGCACGACCCGGCGGTCCCGTTCGCCGAGCTCAGCGACGAGATCGTCACCCAGGCCCGGCTGATCGAGGTGCTGCGGGCCGAGCAGCGCCGTCACGCCGACGCGCGCGAACAGCTGTATCTGGCGGCCGATCCCAAGCAGCTGGCCCGGTCGCTGCCCGGGATCGCCACGACCGGCAGGCCCGTGCTGGTCGCCGCGATGGGACGACCGGAACGATTCAGAAACGCCGCAGCGTTCAAGTCGTTCTGCGGACTGGCCCCCAAGGCCTCGGAGACCGGCGAGACCGACAGCAAAGGCCAGGCGATCTCCAAAGCAGGACTGGCCTGGCTGCGCGACCAGCTCGTCCAGTCCGCCAACACCGCCCGACGCCGGGACCCGCGGCTGGCCACGGGCGACCACCACCAGATGGTCGCCCGTGGCGCGCACCATCAGAAGGCGCTGACCGTGGTCGCGGCCAAGCTCGCGGAACGGGTCTGGACCGTCATGGCCCGCGGCACCCCCTACGTGATCTGCGACCCCGACGGCGCCCCGGTCGACCCCGACCAGGCACGCCAAATCATCGCGCAGAGCTACGTGGTCCCGCCCGAGGTCCGCGCCGCCCGGCGATCCCGCAAAACCCCAACGGCGAGAGGGGAAGGCCCCTCACCCAGTGCTCACGGCACAGTCCTCGCGGTCAGACGCGTAACACGTCGACAGTCGAGGCGACCTTCCCCAACCGCCATCCTCGCCCCGACACCCACGACACGTCAACCGCTCCACCCCACGCATGGCCTCCGCCACGCGCGACCTCGCACGCCCCTCTTGACAAACCCAACTCCAAAGGCTCACAGACTGGCAATGGGCATCGCCGAAAGCTCCGAGTCATGCGTGAGTTCAACGGCACAGAGCCCCAGGTCGACCTCGTGAACGAGACGCTGACCCTCCGCCTCGATGCGACGACGCCGAACGGTCGACCCGACGGGGTGACGTATCACCCCCATCTCGGCCCACGCCCGACGTGGCTACGTGCCGTGACCTACGGTTCGACGATCGATCGGGCATGGGGTGCGGCGGGGTGCCGGGGAGGCAGTGATGGCGGAGTTCATTCGCCCCAGTGGTGTCCGGGTGCGCACCGCGCCGTCGTTGACCGTCGACGAGACGCTCGAGCAATTCGCCCCGACGGGTACCCGGCGTCGACGAGTACCCGATGTCGGCGTTCCACGTGACGGCGAGTTCGCGGAGGGAGGGATCCCTCCCGAGGCCGTCGTGGCGAGCCTCGAAGAGGACCTCGAACTCATCGACGTCATACCGATCATGCCGACTATCGAACCGACGGAGGTGTCGGGGCGTCGCACCCGCGGCGGACCGCCCGCCCCCGGACGCTCGCCGGTCGCATTCGACGTCGACGTCGAGGAGGGCGAGTCCGCTGTCCTGCTCGTCGAGCAGGACGGTGTGTACACGTGGGTGACTACTTGGGCTCAACCGGTGGTCGCAACACCGGGCTGAGGGGGGGACTGTAGAAGCTGATCGAGGGCTTCTGCTGGTGTCTGCCAGCCAAGAGTCTTCCGAGGTCTCGGGTTCAGTGCCAGCGCGACAGCGTCGAGGTCGTCGCGAGAGTGGCGGTGCAGGTCGGTGCCTTTCGGGAAGTACTGACGCAGTAGGCCGTTGGTGTTCTCGTTCGTGCCGCGCTGCCACGGCGAGTGCGGGTCGCAGAACCACACGTCGATGTCGTTGTCGATGCGGATGTCGGCCCACGCGGCCAGCTCTGTGCCCTGATCCCAGGTCAGCGACCGGCGCAAGAGGTCAGGCAGCCCGCCAAGTTGGCCGGCGATGGCATCGCGGACGGCCTCTGCGCCGCGGCCGGCCAGCGGTGGACCGTTCTTGGTTTGTGGCTGCTCGAGGTGGCCCTCCATCGGCGGGAGCTGCAGCAGCATCGTGAACCGGGTCGTGCGCTCCACCAGCGTCCCGATGGCCGACCAGCGGGCACCGAGGATCAAGTCGCCTTCCCAGTGGCCGGGCACGGCGCGGTCCTCCACCTCGGCGGGACGCTCCGAGATGAGCAGCGCGGCCGGGATCGACTTTCGACCACGCTGCCCCGTGCGGGCGGCTGGCTTGCGCAAGGCGCGTCCCGTGCGCAGGTACTCGGTCAGCTCACGCTTGAGGGCACCGCGCCCCTGGATGTAGAGCGCCTGGTAGATCGCCTCGTGCGAGATCCGCATCGTGTCATCGTCCGGGAAGTCGATCGGCAACCTCCTGGCTATCTGCTCGGGACTCCATGAACGTGCCCACCTGCGGTCCTGCCGGCGAACCCGCCGTCGTCCCTTCCACGCAGGGAGGTCAGGGCCGGGCACGGGGCTGCCGTCGGGACGTCGGATCTGGCCGGCGAGCCGCTCCTGGACGTAGTCACGAAGACGTTCGTTGCTCGCAAGCTTCGCTTCCTTCGGCCGGGCCGCGCGGCGGTCGCAGTGCCACTGCGCGACTGTGGCCCGGTAGGTCAGTGTGCCGCCCCGCGTCGAGGCGTTGCGTCGCAACTCCCGGGAGATCGTCGACGGGTCACGGCCGAGCTCGCGCGCGATCGCTCGCACGGACATGTCCCTGGCCTTGAGCAGCGAGATCTCTTCGCGCTCGGCGAAACTCAGGTAGCGCCGCCAGTGGGCTCGGTGAACTCGACATCGGGCATGCCGCCTGCCTCCCGGAACCAGCGTGAGCCGACCGCCGGCGCCATGCCGACGGCAACGGCGGCATCCTCGCTGCTCGCCCCGGCCGCAATCTGGATCCAGAACGCCTGCTTGTGCTCAAGCGTCCAACGCTTCGCGCGGCCGGGAGACCGCATCGGCGGCCTACCCGTTGCCTTCGCACCCCAACCTGGTTCCTTGCCCATCCGTCCACCTCCGAAGTCGAGGTGTTGCGACGACCCGTTGAATCCGCCCAATTCACCTCGGTCGGGTGGAACCCAGCTACTTTCCGTCGGTGCCGTCGAGCAGCCTGAACAGGGCGCCGTCGTGGGGAGTGCCTGGTCGTGTGTGACCACGGCGGGAACCAGGGTTCTGTCCCCGCGAATGGGGGGTGAGTGATCCCCCTGTCATCGGGTGAGTAGGTCCCCCGTTCTCGGTTTCCTAATGGAGCGCCTGTCTCTACCGTGAAATTCGGTCGCTCAACGTGGCCCCGGGAGCCGGATGCTCCGGCCCGGATAGAGGGAGGTTGTTCATGAGGTTCACCAAGAAGTCCATGCGCTTCGCGGTGCTCGGTGCCGCGATGTCCGTGTTTGTGGTCCCGCTCACCCCGGCGACGGCCCTGCCGCAGGTAGTGGCGATCGCAGGTGTTGCCCATCTCGCAGGCGGGCTGTCGTCGCCCGGTTCGGTTGGTTGCTTCGGGGGGACGGCAGTCGGTGCCAGCGCCGACCCGAGCGTCAGCGCGGCCTCCGAAGCGCACGCCCACTTCAACTACAGCAACCCGGAGACCGTCTTCGGTGACGCGGACGGGACGCTCGCCGTGCACGCTACAGTCGGGCCCCACCACCAGGCGGACTTCCACTGGGAGCGCTTTGGTGTCGTGGCCGTTGTGACCGGTCAGCCGGGGTCGGAGACGGACATCGTGGCGGTGGCAGCCTTCGCGCCTGTCGACATCGGTGAGACGGGCGACTGTGGCACGCACGAGGACACTAGGCACCCGGCAGGCGGTGCCCACGCGGCCTTGGCAGGAGCTGGGATCATCACGCCCCACGGTGACCACGACCACTGAGCCAAGTCGTCCCTGACGAGCCCCAACGGGCCGGGTTCCAACTGCGGTTCAGTCGCAGGGCCCCGGTCCGTTGGGCATTCCGCCGGTTGCGTGACATTCGTGGAAAGTGCTATCCCAGAGATATCGCTGGGCCATCCGGGTTGATCGCGCTCTGCGAGCTTGCGGGCAGAATCCGCACGATCACCAACGAGACTCCGGACGATTTTGTCCACCGACCGTAATGGATTGCTCTGCCAAACGTATTCCCTAGAGAGGGCGGTCCCGGCCGTTCGCTAGCCCAGCGAGACCATCACGAGGAGGGAACGATGCGAACAAGCCACCTGAGACGTCGATTGACGGGACTCATCGTCCTTGCTGTGGCCGGGGCAGCCTGCGTGGCTCCGACGGGAGACGGTCAGGCCTTCAGCGCTGCGAAGGCGGCCGAGTCGTTCGTCGAGGAGGCCAAGCGTTCGTCGAGTGAGACGCCAAGTGACCACGGTCACGACCACCGCGGTCATGAGCATGCTGACGATGAGCAGGAGCCGTCCGAGACGCCGAGGCCCAGTTCCGAGGAGCCCAGTCCTTCCCCTGCAAGTGAGCCTTCCCCTGCAAGTGAGCCGAGCCCCATGCAAGCGCCGTCCTACGACGACTTCCCCATTTCGGCGTCTGTCGACTCGGCCTGCGTCATCGTTGGTGACGAGATAACGCTCGTTGTCGCGGCTGGCCCGGAGACCGGCGTTGGTTACGTCGCGTTCTACGCCGACGAGAAGAGCGGCGCTCCGCCGCCATATGGAGAGGGTTATGGCGGGAACGACGGCGGGCTGACTGACGGGCGCGGTGAGTATCGGTCCACCTGGACAGTCAGTCCGGCCACTCCGACAGGTCCTGCCCGCGTCGAAGTGATCGCCGGGCGAACGGGTAACAAGTACTCGACGATGGCCGTCCCGTTCGAGGTCGCCCCCGTGGGGGGCTGCGCCTAGTCGTCCGTCCACACCCACGTGCGCTTGGCGCTCATTGGTGTCGAGGGGCGTGACCAACTATGTGCCCGAAACCATAGTCATTAGAGAGTCCAGAACGAGAGAGTGAACCCAGTGAACCGATCGTCAATAACCTGCACATTGAGGGCCGGCGGCGGGCGGGGGGTCTCAATGCACCGACATCTCGTGCTCGTTTTTGCTCTTCTGGCCAGCGTGCTCATCGCACTTCCCTCTGGAACGAAAGCACACGCGGTGACAGCACAGGGACTCCAGGTCCTGGGCGAACTCAAGATCCCGGACTACGAGCCTACCCAGGGGGTTAAGACCGTCGCAGTCGATTCTGCCCGTGGAAAGTTGTACCTGGCCGAAGGGGATGCGTCGTCTTCCGTGTTCTTCGAGTTCGATCTTGCCTCCGAAATCCCGACGTACGTGAGACGAAGCGAACCCGGCATTGTCCGTTCGCGCAACATCAACCCAGGCATGGTCTTTCACGACGCGGGGCGGCAGCGTCTCGGACTGGTCGGCTTCGACCCAAGCAACAACACTGAGTTGCCAGTCGTAGACATCATCGACTTGGAGACGTTGACGAGGGTTGCAATGTGGGATCTGGCCGCGGATCTTCCCGGTTTCGTTGCTATGGGAGTGGCCTTCAATTCTGAAACGGACCGCGTCTACATCGCGGGCGAGTTCAAGGGCAGCAACCTCGGCGGAAGCGTCGTGAGTGTCGGCGGGTCGGGGCAACTGACGCCGACCTCCGTCGTCGTCGCCCTCGACGCTGGAACGGGCTCGCTGGTCTGGCTCGACTACCTGACGGGGTGCGATCGGGTGCTGACCAGAGCTGCCACGGGCGGTCTTGTAGGGCTAAGCGCCACGAGACCGCTCCTCTACACGTTCTGTGTGGGTGGCGCGACCGGGTCTCAGCAGACCGGCTTGAATGGTGTGATGCGGCTGGACTTGTCGGATGAGTCCGAGCAGGCGGGTGTGCTCGCGGACTTCCCGGCGGAGTTCTTTCCCGTCTCGGGCCTCTATGCTCCCCCGGCGGGGTCGATGCTTGGATTCGCGGTCTTCGACCGAACCCGCGAGCGCTTGTTCGCACACAGCCTATCGCAGCGTACGCATGGGGCGTGGGTCTTCGACGGCCTCGCTGACAGTTGGGCCGGCTTCATCCGGTCCCCCGATGCGCGAAACAGCCTCGGGGCTGTCAACGAGGTGACGGGAAAGCACTACATGGGCGCGCCGTACGTGTCCTCGATTGGGGCGGATGGTTACATCAACGTGGCCTCCAACACGCGTACCGACGTGACACAGGGCCAGTCGTACCGTGTTCCACTCCTCGGGCTGTCGTCGCCGCTCGTTGACACGAACAGCGCGCGACTCTTCGTACCATATGCGAATACCGCCCCTGAGGAGACGTCCGACAAGAGCAACCACACGTACGGCTGGTTCGTCCTCAGGGATTACACGCCCGATTTTGTCCCGCTCCCCGGCATCGACTTCGACGGCTTATCGGTCGACCTCCCGGACGACCAGGCATTCCTGCAGCCCTCGGCACGGACCCATGGATATGGGGCCAGCTACGGTCTTGTCGGCGGATGGGAGACTTTCTACTCTCGAATTCAGCCGACCCCCTACGAGAGCATCAACCGGCTCGTGTTGGCCCCCAACCCGTTCGGAATTGAATACGGGACTCGCGGAGCCAGGATGGCGTCTGTCGCGTTGAACGACATCGAGTTGTCCGGCGTCGAGGCGCAGGCTGCGGCTCTCCGGCCGGACGGGAGTACCGAGAAGGATGAAGCCGGACAGACAGGGGGATTGCCGGGCCTCGAGGACGGCACTGGTCCGGCAGAGGAATACCGCGGCGTCATGGAATGCTTCGACGGAGAGGGGGTCAGTACCTCGAAGAAGAGCGAGAGCGCCGACGGGGCTGCGGAGTCCCGCGTTTCATGTGACTTGGAGGCCATGCGAGCCGAGTCGGCGGCGTCATTCGAGGGACGCGTCACCACGGGAACCGCGTCGATCGGTCCATCAACATTTGAGACGGTCAGCTATCAGGAGCCCGGCAGGGGTGCCGTCACCGAGACGACATCGACGGCCGAGGGCCTTCTCTTGGGTATGGAGGAGACCGGCTACGTGTGGGTGGACCGCGTGATCACAAGCGCGACGACAGTTGCCAACGGCCGGCCGGGTACTGCGTCCGCCCGTTGGGAGCGGAAGGTCGAAGGGGTGCGTTTGCTAGACGCCCAAGGGGTTGCCCAGGAGCCACGCTCGTGCAGCACTGTCGTGGAGTCGGGCAAGGAACCCGTTCACTCCGGCGACTGCGCGCAGATCGAGCGCGCGATGAAGGACCAACTCGGGTTCCGCATGCAGGTTCGCTTCCCAGTCCCCCTTGTGGCTGCGACGTCTGGAGGTTCTCGGGCCATCGTCGAGGAGTCCGAGTCCGACTACCTGAATGGGGTCACGGCCAATGACGAGCTATCTCGGGCCGTCCCGGGGATGGAGGTCGTCACCTTCTTTGACGGCGTTGATCGAGGCCGGTTCCTTGTGCAACTCGCGGCGATCAGGGCCGAGTCCGTCCTGACTCGTTCGCCGCTCTATTTCGGCGTTCCGTTCCCCGAGACCCCAGGTTCCCCCCCCCTGGGCGGCCATCCGGTTGAACGGACCATTGACGCCCCTCCGGCTGTGCCCGGACCGGTCGTCGCCATTGGCGACCCGGCCGTTCCGGAATCGATCCCCCCGAACGTGCCCATCGCGTTGCACCAGGAAAGGTTGGTGGGTGCGTTCGGTTGGCTCGCGGCGTTGCGTGGCTTCGGGGAAGCCGTTCTGACCAGTGTCCTGTACCTGCTGCTGCTCCTGCCCCTGGTCGAAGTTCTTCGCCGTCGTCGCCTGTTGAAAATCCTTTCGAGCGAGTGAGCACGTAGGCGACCTCGGAGGATTTTCGACGAATCCGTGAGTCCACCGTAACGAAACGACACGCCATCCGTACTCCCTAAGGACAGGCCAAGTCTGTCCACCGTCCATACCGACTGAACTCGAGGACGAGCCATGCCAGAGCGATTGCCGTCACTACGCCGCGTCACCCCGTCCACGAGGGTGATCGCGGTCTTCCTTGCCGGGGCCCTGTTCGGGGCACTGTCCATGGTCAAGATCGTCCCCGCCTCCAGCATGGTCGAAATCGAGAACTTTGGCACGGCTCTTGGATCGCCGGATGGAGGGGGATCGACAGACGGATCCACCGCGACCGACGGATCAACCGACACGGGCGGCGCTGAGGTCACCGACGGAACCGCGGGAACGACCGATACCAGTGGGACTGGCGGAACGGGGACAACATCAGGAAACGGTTCGACAAGCGGAACCGGTGGCACGGCGGGCACCGCGACCACAGGGCAGACGGCTCCACCCGGAGTGGAGTGCGCCCCGGGCCGCAACGGTGGTGCGACTGATCAGGGCGTCACCGAAAACTCCATCAACATGGCTACGACGATCGTGGCGAGCGGCATCGGCAAGGCGTTCCTGGGTGAGGTCCGATTCGCCATGGACGCTGTGAAGAACAGGGTGAATCGGGAGGGAGGCATCTGTGGACGCCTGCTTGACATCACCTATGTCGATGACGGGTGGGATGCCTCGGACGGTGCGCAGTTCCTCCGCAACTTCCTCGAGCAGGGAGACATCTTCGCGGTTCCTGTCGGTCCGTCGTCCGAGGGCCTCAATATCGTCATCGAGCGTGGTGACTTCGACAAGGCTCAGGTCCCCGTGGTCGGGACCGACGGGCTCATCGTCAAGCAGTACGAGAAGCCGGACGGTAGTGCCCAGCCGTGGGTGTGGCCCGTCTCGGCCGCCACGGTGTCGTCGGCGCGCATCATGGCAGTCGACGCATTCGAGCGGGCGAAGGCGAATGGCGAGACGCTTACGGCTGAGGACTTCTCGATCGTCTTCGACTTCGACTACAAGTTCGGCGAAGAAGGGGCGGAGGCCTTCAATCAGGAGGTCAACCGACTGACGGGTGGCGACGTGCCTGGCTACAGCCCGGGCACGTCGTCGTGCACTCCAGGCACGCAGTTCTGTGCCGTGGATTCGGGCGCCAGCTCCTACGCCGGCGAGGTGGACAACTTCCAGCCTGGCAAGTTCGTGGCGCTGTTCCTCGAACCCGACACAGGTCAGAAGTTCATGACCGACAAGAACGCGACGGCGGCAAGTGATACGTCGACGGTCCCCTACGGCTTCGGGGCCGCGCAGCCACTGTTCACCGCGCAGTTCGCCAAGAACTGTGGCGCGCAGTGCGACCAGATGATGGTGTGGACGGGATTCAAGCCCTTCCAGGAGGAGTACCGGTCGGATCCCGCCGTGCAGGCCTACGTGAATGACCTCCACACGACCAACAGCACCGCCGATGAGAACAACCAGTTCTCTCTGGGCGCCTACATCGGGATGGAACTCCTGGTCGAGGGACTGCGGGCCGTCGGGCCCGACCTGAAGCGAGTGAAGCTCAAGGCCGTCCTCGATCAGATGCAGCTCAGCACCGGCCTGACACTGACGGACCCCATGGTCTTCTCGCCGTCAAACAGGTATGTCGCCACGAACATGCAGGCGTGGGTCATCCAGTACGGCGGAGTATTCGGAGGCTGGAAGTCCGGACAGGTCGTCACCGATCCGGACTTCCGATGACTCGGGCAGTCATCGAGCACGCTGACCACAGCGCCACCAGAGAGGTTCAGCGATGAGAGAGATCATCGGGTCGGGCTTCCTGTCGATCCCGCTCATCGGCGCCTTCGCGATGTTCGCGTTGGGGATCGCCGCGATCTATCGCGCGTCCCGGGTCCTCAACCTCGCGCATGGCGCGATGGCGATGGTGCCAGCCTATGTCTACTACACCTTGGCAGATCTTCTGCACCTGAATCGTTTCGTCGCTCTGTTCGGCGCGATCATCAGTGGTGCGCTGCTGGGCGTGGGTGTGGAGTGGCTGTTCGTGCGTCGGCTGCGGCCGCAAGGTCCCACGGCCCAGACGGTTGGAACGGTTGCGGTGACCGGGCTGCTGGTGGCGGCGACGGCGCAGATTTTCGGGTCGTCGTCGATCCTCGTGTCCGACGTCTTTCCCGACCGTGCCATCGAAGTCCTCGACAAGAAGATCGCCTACGGAAGCCTTGGGCTGTTCGTGGTCGGAGTCGTCGCGTCCCTCGCGATGTTCGCCTTCTTCAAGTACACGGCGTACGGCCTGGCCATGCGAGGGGCGGCCCAGAATCGCACGGCGGCGCGCCTGATGGGGGTCGATCCTGATCGGGCCGCTTCCGTGGCGTGGGCGCTCGGCGGCGGTCTGGCCGGCCTCGCCGGTGTCCTGCTGGCCGCCCTCAACACCCTCGATCCCTACACGATGGCTCTGCAGGTTCTACCCGCCTTCGTGGCTGCCCTCATCGGTGGCATCGAGTCACTCGTCGGCGCGCTCGTCGGCGCCCTTGCCGTCGGCTTGGTCTATGGCATCGTGCCGTCACTGGCGCGACTGCCGATCATCGGTGCAACCATGGGGTCGGCCGGCGCTGCGCAGCTGGTACTCACCATCACGGTGCTGGTGACCATGATGCTTCGTGGTCGCCGTGTGGCGGGCACCGAGGAGGCGGGGGCAGGCTTCGCGGGCGGGCAGACCTTCAAGTACCTGGACCCGGGGCGCTACACGAACCGAGTGCTCGTCGCGTTCGTGCTCCTGGCGATCTTTCCCTGGGTCGTCAGGACGTCGATCTTGGGGTCGAGCCTCAAGGCAATGCAGTTCGCGCTCATCGCCATGTCGCTCGTCCTACTCATCGGATGGGTCGGTCAGATCTCGCTCGCGCAGGCCACGTTCGTCGGCCTCGGTGCGTTCATGACCGCGATGGCCGGACGCGAGTTCGGGCTCGGGTTCCCCTTGACCCTCGTCGTCGGGGCGCTCGCCGGCACGGTCGCCGCTGTGGTGCTCGGCGCCGTGGCGCTCCGCGTCCGTGGGTTGTACCTCGCGGTCGCGACCCTCATCTTTGCGTGGATGGGCCAGGAATACCTCTTCCGCGCCCGATGGATGGGGGTCGAGGGCGGATCCTCGCTCCTGCCCGCCGAGATCATTGGAACGCCAGGATCCATCCCGTCCTTCGATCTGACCAGCCGTCGCGTGCTGTACTTCGTCCTTCTGGCCGTCCTCGTTGCCGTGATGATCGGTGCGGCGAACCTCCGTGACACGCGGACCGGCCGGGCCTTCTTCGCCGTTCGTGGCTCGGAGATGGCGGCGGCATCCCTCGGCATCGACGTGACCCGGACCAAGCTGGTGGCCTTCGCCGTATCGGGAGCGTTGGCTGGTCTGGCCGGCACGCTCGTGGCGCTCGAGCAGGGTGTGGTCGTGCCAGCGCAGTTCGTCTACACGGAGTCGCTGCAGTTCTTGGCGATCGCTGTGGTCGGAGGGTTGTCGAGCCTGGGTGGTGCGGTCGCCGCAGGTGTGCTGTTCGCGGCGTTGACGGAGGTCTTCTTCCAGGTCCCGGCGCTCGAAGGCTGGCTGCCGACCGTCTCTGCGGGACTGCTCGCCGTCGTTCTCCTGCTGTATCCGGGTGGGCTGGCTGCTGCTCCCGAAGGCCTGCGCCGCCTGATGAAGTTGTCGCCCGTATCGGCCTCCGCCGTTGATCGAGGGGTGGACATCATCAGCGGGGCGTTGCGATCAGCGGGGCGCCTGGCCTTTCGATCCCTTCGAACCGTCTTCGCACTCGTCATCGGATTCCTCAACCGGCCCCCGGATCCCGAGACGCCGGAGCGCCCCCACCGTCGACACCGGCTGGACGAGGATTTCGACTGGATGGCGGTAGGAGATGGCCAGGGGACCCCAGCCCTTCGCGCGTCCGCGGCCACCTTGCCACCGCCCAAGTACGTCGGACGCAAGCCTGGCGAGGCCAAGCTCGGGGCAGCGCCATCCAATGGTCAACGTGGGCAGACCACACTGGCCGTCAGTCCTGGTGCCGCCGATGAACGCCCTCGGCACGAGCGCTCGGCACTCATTGATGCCGAGAACATCACGGTGAAGTTCGGAGGTCTGACTGCTGTAGATGATGCCAGCCTCACTGTTTACCAGCACGAGATCGTCGGACTGATCGGTCCGAACGGCGCAGGCAAGACGACACTGTTCAACGCGATCCTGGGGCTGAACGATCCCACGACAGGGACAGTGCGAATCCACGGTCAGGATGTCAAGGGCAAGGGTCCGCACGATCGTGCACGTCTCGGCATCGCCCGAACGTTCCAGGTCGTGCAGCTGTTCAGTGATCTCAATGTCAGCGACAACCTGCTGGTTGCCACACACATGCACAACGACAGCGGGCTGTTCTCCAACATCGCCGCGAGCCAGCGCACCCTGGACGCCGAGGTGGAGGCACGCAAGCGCGTCGACCGCATCATCGAGCTGCTGCACCTCGAAGAGGTCCGCAACGCCCAGGTCACCGACCTGCCGTTCGGCCTGCTCCGGATGGTGGAGATGGGGCGCGCCCTGGTGACCGGCGCCCCCGTCCTGATGCTGGACGAGGCTGCATCCGGTCTCAACGACACCGAGACGGACCGGCTCATCGGCGTGGTCCGTGATGTCCGGGATCTCGGTGTGTCCGTGCTGCTGATCGAGCACGACATCCGGATGGTCACCGGCGTGTCGGACTACATGTACTGCCTGGACCGCGGGAAGATGATCGCCGAGGGCACACCCGACCAGGTCAAGCGCCACCCGGAGGTCGTCACGGCCTACCTCGGCGCATCGGCCGACGACGACGCGACCCAGGAAGCAGAGGTGGACGCCTGATGCTCGAGATCGATGGCATCGACGTGTACTACGGGCCGGTTCAGGCCCTTCGTGGCGTGAGCCTCACCGTTGGCGAGGGCGAGATGGTGGCGCTACTGGGCGCCAACGGTGCCGGCAAGACCACGACCCTGCGAACCGTGTCGGGGCTGCTGTCGCCGAAGCAGGGCTCGATCCGCCTCGACGGGCAGGAGATCGGCGGTGTTCCCGCCCAGGACGTCGTCGGCATGGGCATCGCCCAACTTCCGCAGGGCCGCGAACTGTTCAGCGAACTGACGGTCATGGAGAACCTGCGACTCGGCCACTGGTCACGTCGCAAGGAGAGCTCCAAGGAGTTCAACCGCCGGCTCGACCACGTCATGAACCTCCTGCCCAAGCTCGACGAGCGGCGCAACCAGGCCGCCGGGACGATGTCAGGCGGCGAGCAGCAGATGCTGGCCATGGCCAGGGCGCTCATGTGTGAGCCGCGCGTGCTGCTCGTCGACGAGCTTTCCATGGGCCTGGCCCCGCTCATCGTCACCCAGTTGTTCGACGCCATGGAGGCCGTCAACCGCGAGGGCACGGCGATCCTCGTGGTCGAGCAGTTCGTCACGATGGCGCTCAAGCACACCCACCGCGCCTACGTGCTCGCCAAGGGCGAAGTCGTCGCCGAGGACACCAGCAACACCATCCTGGAGTCTCCCGAACTGGTCGAGGCCTACCTCGGCTGACAAGTCGGCCGGAAGGGGTGAGGACTCGGCCGCATTTGCGGGTGATTCCCTCCCCCTCGGGTCAAGATTGTGGCTGCGAAGTGCCCTAGCCTCTGTCTCGTAAGTACTAGTACCTGCGCTCGTAGCTCAACAGGCAAACGGACGTCGGGGGAAGCGGCCCATCTCTGGATGAATCCCTTTTGGGCGCAAGCAGCCGCCGGCCAACACTCCGGACGGATGAGTTGTGTCGATGGGACCAGGCGGTTGGCACGTGGATATCGCTGTCTCAAGAGCCCCGGGCTTACTCCCCGGGAGGTGCCGGTTCGAACCCGGTCGAGCGCTCGTGGGAGGAACTGGAGGCTCATTCACGGGGATGGGCTGACTGAGACCTGTTCGGGTCAAGGTCGTCCGGGATGGGGATGTCTTGGCAGTTCATGAGAGGGTGCCAGCAGGGCTGATTCGTGATGGCCAGATATCCACAATTCTTCGTGACTGGCGCTCTGTAGGTCGTCAGGACATCGATCCTGATGCGGTGGCGAGGGTTGATGAGGCTCGCGAGGTCTTGGCGGGCTTAGAGGCCGCGGTCCAGGACAACCCGACGGCCCTCTCACGATCCTTCTGGCTGGCATGGCTGCCGATGCTCGTGGATGTTCATTACGAGCGGTGCCGGTATGCGACGTATGTCGGGACGGGAATCCTGAGCGATCTCGTTGAGGTGACCGCGGACGAGCGAGAGAGCAGGGGGGAACTGATTGGGATATTGCTCGCGCAGCTCCTGATGTTTGAAGTGGAGGGGTTTGGTCTCACCGTGGGGGCTAGAGAGCAGCCACCCCCGACCGACCTGACACAGCAGCGAACGCGCCTGATCTCCGCCGGGCTCCGGGCATGGGCCCGCCAGGAGTGCAAGGATCTCGATGGGGTTGAGTTGGCCGCCGCAGTCTTGGATGATTGCCCTCCTGACCTGCGCCTCGCCGTGGACTGTGTGCTGCTACCGATCACGAAGGTCCATGACGAAGTGCTCTTCATTCGCGTCCTCCAGGTGTTCGAGGTCGTGTTCCTCCAGATGTACGCCCTGCTGGCATCCGGCCGGGATCGAATGGCGGCAGGCGATCTTGTGGGTGCGGCCGACCACTTCTCGCAAGGGGCCGATGTCCTCGACAAAGCGTTTCCCGTGTTCCGGGTCTTGGCCACAATGCGACCCGAGAGCTTCGCGGTCATCCGCACGAAGACGACAGGCGCCAGCGGGCTCCAGTCCGAAGCGTTCAAGCGGATCGAACTACTCGGGGGTACGCCGACGCTGGCACGTGCTGACTCCGAGGCTTTCACGTCGGACGAGGTGGCACAACACCTGGGGAGAGAGCAGCCGTCGATCGAGACGGTCCTGGGAAGGAGCCGAACAGCCCGAACCGACCCCCGCGTGCTTGCAGGGCTAGAAGCGGTGAACCGATCATGGCTCCGGTGGAAACGATCACACTGGGCGGTGGCGTCACACGTCATCGGTGCGTCGCCAGGGACGGGCGGCACTAGTGGTGTTTCCTACCTGCTTGAGTACGTGCTCGATCCCCTGGTTCGAGGTCTGCCGCATTCGCGGGCCGATGGACATTCACGGATCAGCCTTGGCACGCGCATCCCTGTCAGTCCCATGGTCGAGTATCTGCGACGGGATCTTGCAAGGTCGATCGAGCGGGAGGTTGCAGTCATCCACGCTCCGCGTCGTCGACTGGGAGACTTCAAGGTCGATGTTCGCACCATCATCGAAGGACCAGCTGAGGCCGATCGGGACGTCTGCAGTGCCGTTGCCGACGACCTCACATCCCGGGGCGAGATCGATCGTGCCGTGCCGGTTCCGCCGAACGTGTACGTCACACCGAGGCTCGAGGTGCTGGCCCACGTCGTGACGGCTGAGATCGCCGATGCAGGCCAGGCATACGCGCGGGGCAAGCCGATCGACACGGCGGTCGTTCAAGTCCAGTACGCCTGCCCGAACCTGAACAAGGGACTACACGTCGGCCACCTGCGCAACGCCTTTCTCGGGGCGGCGTTGGCGAACATCGTGGAGGCGGCTGGGCATCGGGTGATCCGCGTGGATCAGCCGAGCAACCGGGGTAAGCACATCGCCAAGGCTGTTTTGGCCTACCAACTGTGGGGCGACGAGTCGACGCCGGCGAGCACGGCGGAAAGGCCCGACCAGTTCGTGCAGCGGTTCTACGCTCAGTTCGCAAGCCATGCTGCAGATGGAGATGATGCCGCGCTGACGGAGCAGTTGGATCGAACCCTCGATCGCCTCGAGGTCGGGGACCCTGAGGTCGTGCAGATCGCGGATCGGCTGACGGCATGGGCCTATGAGGGAATCCAGCAGACCTACGGTCGCATCGGTATTCGCTTCGATGCGGTATTCGCGGAAGGAGACACCCTCGATCTCGCCGAGGACGTCATCCTGGGCAGCCAAGACGTGGCCTTGCGCCGCCCAGACCAGTCGGTCTATGTCGATCTGTCGGATCGTGGACTTCGCGAGATCACGCTCCTGCGCCAGGACGGTAGTCCGCTCCTCCATGCCCAATTCCTGGGAGCATGCCTGCGGCGACAGCAACTCGATCCGGACACGACCTTGCTGTTCGTCATGGGCGAGGAGTACCGGCACACGGTTCCGGAGTTGTTAGGAACCTTGGAACTGCTGGGCCACGAACGCCTGGCGGCCAGGATCGAGGCCGTCCACCATGGCATGGTGACGATCGACGGCACGAAACTCAGTTCGCGGGAGATGGGAGTGCCGACGGCCGACAGTCTTCTCGATGAGGTCAGGGACCGCCTCGCGGACGATTGGGAGCGAGAGTCTGGCCAACGACTGGGGTTCCACGAGCGCGATGTTTGCGACAGGCTTGCTGTTGCCATGGTGAAGTACCTGTTCCTCGGTACCCGGCGGGATCGTGCGATCGACTGGGACCTGGATGCCCTGTGGGAGTCAATTCCGGGGAAGATCCGACGGGTAGTCATGTGTCTCGACGAGGGCGCGGACGGCCGAGGCTGGCGTGAACCGTCAAAGCGAGATGGCGAGGACGTCCGCTCGACACTGCTGCACCTGGATCGGTTCGGCGCCTGCATCGAGGAGGCCCTGGACCGACGGGATCCATTCGTGCTAGTGCGCTATCTCGACGACTTGTGCTCGCTCTCACGAGCCGCTACTGCATCGACCCTGGCTGATCCGAGACTGCCGCAGGCAGCGGCTGCTGTGGCGCGGACGACGTTGGGGTTCTTGGACATCCAACTCCCACCGTTTGGTGCTCTGCCGCCAGTTTTCGGCTCTGATTCCCCAAGAGGAAGGGGCCAGCCGAAGCCAGTCGACCGGGGTGTTGGTCGGTGAGGAGACAGAAGGCCGCGGCCTCTCGCAGCAGAGTGCGGGTGACGGGTCATCCCCTCGTCGGGGGATCTCTCCCCCGACGAGGGCGTGACCGTGCCAGGCGTCGTTCGTAAGGTGACGGTGTGCAGTTCGTTCGCGTCGTTTCGCGTCGTCTTGGTTCGCGTCTTCGTTCGCGTCGCGCAGAGGAGCACACGATGCAGTTCCACAGGGTTCGGGTTCTCGCGGTTGCGGCTGTGCTGGTCGGTTCCCTCTCTGTGCCGTTCGTGCCTGCCGCCGCTGACGGTCCCGCCACATTCACGGTCGTTGGCCAGGCCCAACTCGGTGGAGGAATGCTGAATGCGGGAACTGGTTGCTTCGAGGGAGTAGCCGTCGGGGGCCACGCAGAGGTGGACCTTGGCCCGCCGCACAGCGTCACCGTCGACCCCGCTCTTGCCCGTACGGCGAGCGCAACCTTCTGGTACGACAACACCGCTGGCCTCACAGGTACCGCGGCCGGGCAACTGACCATCGAGCTCGACAGCGGCGCTGAAATCCCGGCCGACTTCTTGTGGGAGCGGGTTGGCACTGTCGCCGTCGTCAGCCTTTTCGGCTCGCATTTCGGCTCCGCCGTTGCCACGATCGTTCCGACGACCGCCGTAAACAACGCGCAGTGGGTCTGCCAGCCGCTGAGCGGCAGCGATGAGTTCGCCATCGTTGCTGGTGTGGGAGTGCTCTCCTGACGCGGATGCGCCAGTGGGTCCAGTTGGTGATCCCGTATACGACGCGTTTTGATCTGCTTGGCGTGGTCGAGATCGACACCGTCACGATCCCAGTCCCTCAACTCCCGATGCGCACTTTCACTCACCTGGGTGATGCCGAGCATCACCCTCCGGTCCATGATGGCCTCGGCCGGCCTCCGGTCGGTGTTATCAGAGAGGGAGACTCACATGACAAGCACACGTAAGCGCCGCGCGACGTTGCTCGCGGCAATCATTTCCGTTCTCGTGCTGGTGCTGGGCGTCATGCCCGCCCTTGCGGACACGGGTTCAGGCGTCATCCAGGGCACCGGAACGATCAGTCCGGGTCTCAATGTGACGCCGGAGAAACAGGAGGTGACCTTCGACGGCACCGGAGCCATTGTCAGCGATGTCGGCCAAGGGACGATCTCGTGCACCTTCGACGGCGAATCGACCATCGAGGAGGATCTGTCCACAGGTGAGGGTGAGGGATCATTGGAGTGCACCGCCCAACTCGTTCCGTCCGGCTCGGCGTCGGCGAGTTGCTCGGTTGAGTACGAGCGCCATGGTTCGGCCGTGACGGTCGACGGCTCATGCTCCGGTGACATCGCCGGCTCGGTGACGGCAGCCTGCCACTTCGAGCCCGACCCCGGTCTGCCGGTGACCTCCTACCGGCTCCAGTGCACCTTCGCGGTCAGCTAATCGGGGGCCGAACGCGCCTGAAGAATTCGTTCTGAGGCGCGGGGTCTCGATGGGCCCGTGACCACGGCCGTCGGCGGACATGCCAGAAGTGTCCGTCGGCGGCCGTTCCAGCGCATTTTCCAACAGGACCCCCAATACGCGCACACGCGTGCGCAAGACGCGCGATGGTCCAGTTAGCCAGACTTTGTGGGGGGCGGTCCGTAACGAGTAGGGGGTCTCGCCCGTATCCCCATATGAGAGCTCGCGCGCGGACCGAGCCTTTCGCCGATCGTCCCATGAGAGGAGTACCAGTTGCAGCGAAGTCGTCGCGGGATTCGTTCCCTCCTCACCTGGTTCGCCATCGGCACCCTCTTGGCTGTCGGCATCCCCGTTACTGGCGCCGCAGCAGCGAAGGACGGACTCGAGACGATTGGGACGTTCGTTCCACTCACGCAGAGTCCTCGATACAACGCAGGCGGTACGCCCTATTCTGATCGTCTGCTTCAGCTTGTCGGGCTCGAGCGCCTCAGGGCGCTCATCACCATCGACGACCTTGGCCCGGGCTTCGCGGCAGCCTACGACCTCGACACCCTCAGCCCTCTCGGCGAGGGCATCGACCTGCCCGGCCGCGCTACCGCCGTTACGGTAATTACGGACGCCCAATGGGTGGTCGTCGCCACCTCGTCCTCCCTCGGTACGGACGGTCTCGACGTCCTCACGAGGGGTGACTCCGGCATCGTCCGGGTAGGCACGCTGGCGATCCCCGCAGGTCTCGGATCACCCGATCACGAGATTCGTGGGCTTACACAGGTCCCAGGAACGAGCCTCGTTTTCGCGCTCGCCAGCGTCCCGGTGGCAGGGGTATCCACCAGTGGGACGATGACCGTCAGCCTGGTGGACTTGGCAGGCGTCGGCGAGGGGAGCGGGCAGGTCATGTGGACACAAGCCGTGCCTGACTGCGTCGCGCCTGTCGACAAGTTGTCCTACGCAGCCCTGGGTTACGTGCCGGAGCAGCAGGCCGTGTACTTCGGTTGCGCCGACGCGGAGGAAACGACAACGGCAGAGAAATTTCCGACACCTGGTGGCGTTGGACGCTTCCGCGTCACGGTGACTGACGGTGTCCCAGACCAACCAGGCGGATTCACGCTCTTCCCCCGCGAAGGCGATTTCCGCTCAGGGCTGTCCGCCTTCGACCCGTCCACAGGTCGCCTGCTCGTGTCCGCCGGCCGGTCGAGCACCGGATGGTCCCTCTTCTCCTTCGACACTCGACACGAGGCGTGGGTAGGTGCCCTGGCCGTCGGTCCGACGACCCTGAGTTCCATCGGAATCGGACCACGGCATGGGCGCGTGTACACGGTGAGTCCCTCCATAGGGTTGTTGGCCGCCGACATCGCCACAACCCCGTTGGAGCAGGGCCGAAGGGTCGAGGAGTACCGAAATCGGCTTCCCGACGACTTCAGTCGCGAGGCGCTTGGAACTCCCCACCCACTGTTCGTCGACGATACGACGCAACGTGTGTTCCTGCCCCCGTACTCGGAGCGGGAAACGAATGAGAAGCGCGACATGTGGTACGTGGTCCAGGATGACCGCGCGCCGTATGTCGAAGCGCTCGCGTCTGATCCGGATGCCATTACGGACGGGATCGAGGAGGTCCCTGGCAAGACGGGGCGCACCGTGTCCGGAAGTGCTCAGGGCTATGGCACCCGGACTCGCCAGGTCGGCGGGGGCGGGGCCCTCACACTGAATCTCGGCCTGGGCGACACCTTCTGGGGATCGAGCGGAGGCACTCGGGAGTTTGCGACGTCCTTCCTTGATCGCATGATAGTGAGCAACAACGAGGCGACCGCGCAGGCCATCGCGGCCGAACGCGACGCGACCACCAGCGGTGACCAGGGAACCGCCGGCGAGATCTGCAATGAGGACGTCGAGGAGTCCTGCACACCATCGGAGTGGCCCGTCAGGGCGGCGCGGTGTGCCGACTTCGGGGGCGCATCCGCCAACGAGTCACAGGACGGGTCGACCGTCCGCTGCGACGTCGATGAACTGACGGCGGAGGCTACGTCCACGAGCGGCCCGTCGGAGGCAGGCGGCGTCGGAACGTCGGGATCAGCGCTCACCGCCGAAGTCGAGGTGAACGAAGACCGAGGTTTGGTCGCGACAGTGACCGCATCCGCTGACGGCATCAGTTTCCTCGGTGGTGCCGTGACGATCGGCCGCGTGGAGGCGCGCACCGAAGTGGTTGCCGGCGGACGTTCGGGGACCGCCACCGGGTCATACCAGCGGAGCATCAGCGACGTAACGGTGGCCGGGCAGGTGATCTGTGGTGATGCCTGCGACATCGATGAGGTCGCCGAGGTAATCAACGAGCGCTTCGTAGGTCGTGCCCGTGTTGCGTTTCCAGAACCCGATGCCCATCTGCTCGCCGGTTCTCCCGGCGGCGCCCAGGCGATCGCTCAGAGCAGCCTCGAGAATCACGTCCAGGCCGTGACGATGGACGAGCAGGATTCCTCGCGTCGTGAAGTGGCCGGCATGGTCCTCTACCTCTACCAGGACAAGGACAAGCCCTCTCGAACGGTGTACGAGTTTGCGGGCGTGCAGGCCGAAGCCCGCTACGGAGTCTTCTCACTCGGCCTCAATGGCGGAATCGGCCCGGGACCGAACCCCGGCAACGGTGGCTCGTCCGGTTCCACGACGGGCGGTGCAGGCCCGGTCGAGACGAATTCCCCGCGCGATTCCGGAGGGCCGATCTTCTTCACCGATGGAGAGCCTTCCGGGGGCTCGGCAGGGGACGCCCCTCCGCTCGTTGAGGTGCCTCCGGCGGCCGCGCCATACCTTCCGAATGTCATTGAAGGTGTGCGCGGTCTCGTGGCGAACGCGCCGCTGCAGGCAGCGGGGCTCTTCTTCGTCTGGCTGTTGATGCTCATGCCCGTCTATCTGTCGGCGCGGCGCTCACTGTTCCTGCGACGTGAACTCCTTGCCGCCGCTCTGCCCGCCGCAGGAGGAAGCTCATGAACCGACTCGGACCCGCGACCGAGAGTGCCCTGTCAACGTTGGCGATCATCGTCGTTACGGGCATAGCCCTTTCCGTCTTCACGGTCGTGCCCTCGGCGACCGTTGCCAGCCCCGGGCAGGACCGCTCAGATGCAACGACGAGCGCCATCACCGAGGACGAGGCCCCCGGTGATGGCGTCACGGCTGACGATCCGGTCGACGCAGCCCCAGGGCGGGTCCCGGGATCGACGACCCAGCCGCACCAGGGTGACAGTGCCGATCCCGACACACAGCCAGTGGACAATCCCTCTGAGCCAACAGCCACGAACGGGAACCCCCAGGAGCAGTCTGCCGCCTGTCAAGCAGGCAACAACGGCGGCCAGACGGACGTTGGTGTCACGGAGAGCCAGATCTTGCTCGCCGCCACGGTCGTCGACGACGGACCCGGAGCGAGCTTCCTGGCTCCGGTGCGCACGGCGATGCTGGCCAAGGTCAACGCCGTCAACCGTGCAGGGGGCATCTGTGGGCGGCAACTCAAGCTCTTGCTGCGCAATGACTCCTGGGATGCCCAGCGAGGGCAGGACTTCATCCAGCGATTCGTCGAGCAGGAGCAGGTCTTCGCGCTCGCGGTCGTGCCATCGTCGGAGGGCTTGCGTGCTGCTGACGACTACATCGAGCGCGAGCGCGTGCCGGTTGTCGGTACCGATGGGATGCTCATCCATCAGTACACGAACCCGTGGATCTGGCCGGTTGCTACATCAACGATCTCGACGATGCACATCATGGCCAAGGAGGCGTTCGATCGGGGGGCGGAGCACTTCGGGATCGTCTTCGATGCGAAATTCCACTTCGGCGTGGAGGGCGCCTTCGCCTTCAATCAGGCGGTGAAGCGCCTTACCGGAAGCGACATTCCAGGGTTCGACCCCTCTCTGAAGAGCTGTCAACTGCGCTTTTGTGGAATTCAACCCAACGCTTCCACATACGCCGGCGATGCCCAACGATTCGACGAGGCGTGCTATTCGACGGCTCCGAGCTGCAACTTCATTGCCTACCTCCTCGAGCCGGACACCGCTGTCTCGTTCATCAGATCTGAGGCGCGAACTGCGAACACGACCCACGGTTACGGCCTCGCACAACCCCTGTTCAACCGTCATTTCGCCGAGCAGTGCAAGCGGATCTGCGACGGGATGCGCGTGTGGACCGGCTATCGCCCCCCGTTGGAGGGTTTCGCCCAGAACCCCGCGATGCAGGAGTACATCAACGAGATCCGTCGTGAGTCGTCCACCGCAGACGTGACCAACCAGTTCCTTCAGGGCGGATTCGTCGGGATGTCACTATTGGTCGAAGCGCTTCAGCAGGTCGGCCCGGAGCTGACGCGGGACCGTCTCGCTGCACAGTTGGACTCGATGACCTTCGACTCGGGCTTGTCCAGTCCGCTGACCTGGAAACCAGGAGCGCACTTCGCCAATCTCAGCGCGATCGCGTTCGAGATCAAGTACTCCCAGGGCTTCAACGGATGGCGTCAGGCGACGGACTTCCTCGACGACCCCTGGGTTGGCCAGGACATCCCGGCGGGGGAGGGGTAGGCCCTGTGTACACCCTGACCCAGTTCGGGATCTACCTCCTCCTCTCGCTACCACTTGTCGGTGCCTACGCCATGCTGGCGCTTGGGCTGGTGGTCATCTTTCGCGCATCGCGGGTCCTCAATCTCGCTCATGGCGCCATGGCCATGGTTCCGGCATACGTGGTCTACGGACTTGTCGCGCGTGGTTTGCCCATCCTCGCCGCCTTGCCACTCGGCGTCGTGTCGGGCGCTGTTCTCGGCATGCTCGTGGAGCGGTGGTTCGTCCGGCCGCTGCGAACCCAAGGCCCCACCGCGCAGACCGTAGGGACGGTCGCCGTCTACGGAGTCTCCGTGGCTGCCGTCGCCCAGATCGCGGGGTCAGGATCCAAGATCGCACCGACGGTCTTTCCCGAGGGCGGGATCAGGATCTCCTCGTCGATCCTGCTGTGGGGACATATCGGACTGCTTGGTGTCGCGCTCGTTTCAACACTGGGCGCCATCGCACTCTTCCGCTACACCCGGATCGGCCTGTCGATGCGTGGAGCTGCGGAGAACCCGGCTGCCGCGTCACTCATGGGGATCGACCCGCAGCGGATGGCACGAGCCGCCTGGGCCTTGGGCGGGGGACTTGCAGGCTTGGCCGGAATCCTGCTCGCCGCGGTGACGACGCTCAACCCCTTCTCGCTCTCGCTGCAGATGCTTCCCGCGTTCGTTGCCGGGCTCGTGGGTGGGCTTGCGAGTCTGGTTGGATCGCTCGTCGGCGCGCTGATCGTCGGCGTCACCCAAGGGGTCGTGCCTGCGTTCAGTCTCATCCCGGGCTTTCGTGGACTGGCCACCCAGGTGGGGATGCCGCAGCTCGTACTGGCAGTCATCGCACTCGTGGTGATGTATGTCCGGGGGCAGCGCTACTCGCTGGCCGAGCAGGCCGGCCTTCGTGCCGAGCAAGGCCGACGCCACCTTCGAACGGCGTTCGATCCAGCACTCGTCGTGGCCGGCGGCTGGCGAAGGCGCCTGCCGCGGCTCGCGCTCGTGGCCGTACTGGTTGCCTGGCCATTCGTGACGTTCCCGTCCTGGTTCCCCGTCGATCAGTTCTCGCTGCTCAAGGATGTCATCCTCGCAGCGGAATTCTTCGTCGTGGCCGCATCGCTCGTGATGCTCATCGGCTGGGTCGGTCAGATCTCGCTGGCACAGGCCACGTTCCTCGGCATGGGGGCCTTCGGTAGTTCCCTGCTGGCGCGCCACCTGTCCGTCGCCTTTCCCCTCAGCCTCTTGCTTGCCGGACTGTTCGCCGCCGCTGTGGCCACGCTGCTGGGCTTCATTGCACTGCGCGTCCGCGGCCTCTACCTGGCCGTCGCGACTCTAATCTTCGCCTGGATGGCCGACGAGTACCTGTTCGTCGTGCCATGGTTCGCTGGCACGGGAGGCTCGGCTTCGGTGGAGCCCACAACAATCGGGACTCCCGGTGGTGCGCCGTTCTTCGACTTCACCCGACCGCGGACGTTCTACTTCCTCGTCGTTGCGATCGCGGCTGCCGTCCTGTTCGCATTGCTCAACCTCCGCGACTCGAAAACCGGAAGGGCGTTCGCCGCCGTCCGCGGGTCGGAGGCCGCTGCGGCGGCCTTCGGCATCGATGTCACACGGGTGAAGCTCTTCGCATTCGCGCTCGCGGGCTTCATCGCCGGGATCGCCGGAAACCTGATCGTGACGAACCAGGTCACCGTCGTTCCCAATCAATTCTCCCTGCAGGCTTCACTGTTCTATCTCGCGATCGTCGTCGTTGGTGGCGTCCGCTCACTGGGCGGCGCCGTCGCCGCCTCCGCAATCTTTGCCGCATTGAACGAGGTGTTCTTCCGGGTCCCCTCACTTGGGAGCTACCTGCAACTCGTATCGGCCCTGCTGCTGGCCGCCATCCTCCTGGCGTACCCAGGCGGGCTCGCCGCACTCCCCGAGACGGTGCGCCGACTTGCCCAGCGAATGCGTCCGGCATGGGTGACCACTGCAGTTCGAGGACTTGAAGGTCTCGGAGGCATCCTGTGGAACCGAGCCGTGCGAGTCTGGTCGGCAGCGGGACATGTCGTGCGACGGACGATCGCTGCTGCATTTCCGCCTCGGGAACGAGAGACGGTCACGAGGGGCGGCGCCGCAGCGGTTCTGACAGGACTCGTCGCGACCGTCAATAGGGACCGAGGGGCGCGGCCAACGGCCGCGGTGGGGTCCCCCGACCACGCCGCCGCCGATCCTTCGGTCTCCGCTCACATCGCCCAACCCGCACCGGAAACCGACCCCAAACGCCAACCCGCACGCCGGAGTGATGTCGTCGTCCTCGAGGCCCAGGGGGTCACGGTGAGGTTCGGCGGTCTCACGGCCGTCGGCGACGCATCCGTCCGCGTCCACGAGGGCGAGATCGCAGGACTGATCGGGCCGAATGGCGCTGGGAAGACGACCCTCTTCAACGCCATCTCGGGCCTGAACTCCCCGCAGGCTGGCACCATCCGGATGTTCGGTGAGGATGTCACTGGGCTACCTGTCCACGTTCGAGCGGGACGCGGGCTCGGGCGTACGTTCCAGGTGATTCAGCTGTTCCCCGAGTTGACGGTATTCGAGAATCTCCTGGTGGCGACCCACTCCCACAACCCGACCGGGCCCCTGAGCCACATGGTGGTGACCGCGACGGCCGTCCGTGCGGAACTCGCCGCTGAGGAGACATGCCGCCGCGTTGTGCGCTTCCTACAGCTCGAGGAGATCGCGGATCGGCCCGTAGCTGGGCTGCCCTTCGGCACGCTGCGATTGATCGAGTTGGGGCGTGCCCTCGCGACGGGCGCTCCCGTCGTCATGCTGGACGAGCCAGCTTCCGGGCTCGACAACAATGAGACCGATCGCATGGTCGAGGCCTTGCGTTACGTCCGTGATGAGCTGGGCGTGTCGATCCTGCTCATCGAGCACGACGTGCGCATGGTGACGGCCGTGACGGATCACATCTTCGTTCTGAACCGCGGGCGGCTCATCGCCGAGGGCACGCCCGCTGATATCCAGCGTGATCCCGAGGTCTTGGCGGCCTACTTGGGCGAGCCAGAGGCTGCTGAGGTGATGTCCTGATGCCACTCCTCGATGTCGATGACATCAGCGTCGCGTATGGGCCCGTCCGCGCACTGCGCAGCGTTTCGCTGTCCGTCGACGCTGGGGAGATGGTCGCATTGGTAGGGGCCAATGGAGCGGGGAAGACCACGACGTTGAGGACGATCAGCGGAATGCTGGCCCCGACACATGGGACGATCAGCCTCGACGGGGTCGCTATTGGCGGTCGGCCGGCTCATGACATCGTGGGCCTCGGTGTGGCTCATGTTCCCGAGGGTCGCGAACTCTTCGTGGGGATGACCGTAGAAGAGAATCTTCAACTCGGGTTCGCCTCACAACCGAAGGACGATGCGCTGTACGCCGCGCGGCGCGAGCAGGCCTACGACTACTTCCCCATCCTGCGCGAAAGGGCCGGGCAGGCTGCGGGAACCCTCTCCGGCGGCGAGCAGCAGATGCTCGTCGTGGCGCGCGCCCTCATGTCGGCCCCGAGACTCCTCCTTGTCGATGAACTGTCGCTCGGGCTTGCGCCAATGATTGTGTCGCAGCTGTTCGACATCCTGCGAGCGGTCAATCGGGACGGTACGGCCGTTGTGCTCGTCGAGCAGTTCGTGCACATGGCCCTGGGGAATACTGACCGGGCCTACGTGCTCGCCAAGGGGGAGGTCGTTGCCGAAGACGAGTCGAGTCGCCTGCTTGCCGACGAGCGTCTGATCGCCAGCTACCTCGGCGAAGCCGTCGGAGGGGTTTCGTGAGGGCCGGAACACCGTTATCGCTGAGACGCTCGTGGCCGATCGTCCCTCTGGTACTTGTCGGCATCGTGGTGCTGCCGACGCTGCAGGACGAGAGCAGTATCCGACCAGATGAGGTGCGAGCGTTCTCGGAAGGACTTGCGCCGATCGTTCAGTCCTGGGGATCCGTGGAGATCCTCGGCATGCGACCGGCCGTTGCCGATCTCCGAGATGCCGGCGGAGTCCCTGCAGGGGCCATCGTCACCGAAGCCCAAGCATGGCAGGAGGCCTTCGCGCAGAACCGTCGTGATCTGGCTGCCCTCGGCATTCCCGCCGGGTTGGAGGACGTGGTACGGATGCTCGAGGCATCGCTCGACCACTACATCGCCGCGGCCAAGGCTTTCGAGGCGGCAGCCGCGAGGGTTGAGGACGGTGCGTCGCCGGACCTCGACGCCGGTATTGACGAAGCGGCCGCAGGAGCGGAGCTGTTCGATCGTGCTGCGGCCCTCTTGCAAGAGCTTCGCCGTTCGCCTGGCCTCGCTCCTGATCCCTCGCTACCGACGGGCAATGACGAGACAGGGAGTTGAGCATGCGATGGGCATTGGCTCTGCTGATCCTTGGACTCCTTGCGTCGAGCGCGTGCTCTAACCCGGGGCCGGCAGCAACGCCAAGCCCAGCCGTGGACGGGCCATCCCTGTCGCCCCCTTCACGCGCTGAGGTCGCGACGTCGATCGGGACGCCTGGTCAGTCGGACCACAATGCGTCGGGGCGGGCCACAGAGATCCAGCCATCGGATGTCGAGCAACCATCCGCCGACCAGACTGGCCCGGCGGCCGCGTTTGCACCGCCAAGTGAGTCGGCCGCTCCTCTGGCCATGAACGCCGCCTTGGAGCCCGATTGCGTCCGGCGTGGTCAGCAGATCACCTTGGTCGTGGAATCCGTCCCGGATGGGGGAGTCGCTTTCCTGGCCTTCTACGCGAATGGGGAGAACGGCGCGGATCCCCCATTTGGTGACGGGCATGGGGGGAATGACGGCGGCCTCATCGGCAAGGACGGGCGTTACGAGGCCACCTGGACGGTTTCTCCCACTGCCCCAGTTGGCGTCGGTCACGTGGAGCTTTCTGTCGCCCGGGGCGGGCGGCGCGGCGCGGCGACCGTCCCCTTCGAGGTCGTCGACGCGGTGGGGGGCACCTGTTGAGCGCGGTCCCGCGTAGGACACACCAGAGGGTGATGTCTTCACCCAGGTGGGTGAAGCGCGGCGCATCCGGGTCATGGACAGTGGGCGCGGCTCGCCCCCGCCCGGGGACGGCCACTGATCCCGTGGGAGTCCGAAATGATCACGTCCATCCATCTACCCGCCAAGGTGGTCATGCTGGCCACCATGATCGCTCTGGTCGGCCTGCTCGCCCAGACCGCCGCCTTCGCCTCAACTGGGACGGCGGTCGTCGTCGGCGATGGGACGATCGAGCCCGGGCTGCCAGAGGACCCGCTCGCCGACCCAACCCCGCAGACTGTCACGTTCGGCGGCACGGCCGTCGTGGCCACCGACACCGCGCAGGGCACGACCGAGTGCGACTTCTCTGGCGAGACCGACGAGAGCGTGCTGTCCGGATCGGGGACCGTCACCGGCACCTGCACCGGCCCGATCTCGGCCGGCTGCTCGATCGACTACAGCCGGACGGCGGCGGTCATCACCCTGGACGGGACCTGCGGCGGCGACGTTGCCGGTCCCGTGGTGGGGTCCTGCCAGTTCGCGGTGACGTCATTCAACAGTTACGCCGTCGTGTGCGAGCTCGTCGTCGGGGTGTAAGCAGGCAAGCAGCAACGACGCAAGTTCGGTGGGGAGGGTCGCTCGGCGGCCCTCCTCACCGCCATCATCGGCAACTTCGGGAGTGCGGGACATGGTGAGGAACCGCATCCTGGTGGCCGCCGTCGCGGTCCTGCTGACGGTCACACCCGTCGTGGCGGCTGGGGCAGAAGAGTCCTCCACCCTCGTCACCGTCGGCACCTTCGTCCCGACAACCGTCAACCCGAACTACAACGACCTCGATGGGGCATGGCCGTACGCGTCCGATGTCCACCTGCACCTCGACGGCAAGCGGCGGCTCCTGTACTCGATCGACAGCCAGAACCCGGCGTTCGCCGCTTCCTACTCGGCCGACGAGCTCACCCCCCTTGGTGCGGGCGCCCACCTCGGGGCGCGGGCGCAGGTCGTCGTCGTGGACGAGGTGCGCGGCCTCCTGGTCGCCACGGGGGGCTCCGACTCCCGCAACGCGACCGAGTCGATCGAGGTCGTCGCGCCGGACGCGTCCGGTCAGCTCACGGTCCACTCGGCTCCGCTGCCGGTGGACGGTCTCGGCGGACCCACACATCTGGCCGTTGGCATGTACGCGGTCCCTGACAGCACCCTGGTCTACGTCCTCTCGGTGGCCACCAGCGGCTTCGTCCCCAGCATCGACGGCACGGTGACGTTGAGCCAGGTGGACATCGCCGGCATCGAGGCCGGCAGTCTCGCGGTCAACTGGACCCACCCGCTTCCTGACTGCCTCGTCCCGGCGAGGTCGATCGCCACCGCCGGGGTGGCGGTCGGATGGGTGCCCGAGACCAACTCCGTCTACTTCCCGTGCGCTGACGTCGATGTGGTCTTCAGCGTCTACAAGGCGCCGGTCCCCAGTGGTGTCGGACGGCTCGTCCTGACCGACACGGCGGACGGAGCCCCATTGCCGGACCACTACGAGCTGTATCCGCTCGCCGGGGACTTCAAGCGGGGCGACTCCCACTTCGACCCTGCGACGCGCCGGCTCGTGGTCACCGCGACGAGCACGGCCATCGGCGCGACGGCCTACGTCTTCGACGGCACCACGGGGTCGTTCGTCGGTGGTGTCGCGGTCGGCTCCATCCCGCCGTACGGGGCCACCCTCGCGCCGGAGACCGGCCGGTACTACGCGATGAGTCCAAACATCGGCCTCGTCGCCGCCGACATCCGATCGACCCCGGTGTCGCAGGGCCGTTCTGACAAGCGCTACACGAAGTCGCCCGACCACGAGACCTCGTCGATCGGGACCGGCCCGTTGCTCGCCGACCCGGCCCGCGACCGGGTCTTCATCCGGCCCTACGTGCTCGGCGTCGAGCGGGAGGATCACTTCACCATCGTCGAGGACCGGGCGCCGAGGTGGGCACCCCCGCATGCCAGCTCCCCTGACATGCACACGGTCGACGTCGAGGAATCCGAGCGCACAGGGGCGAGCTTCGCCGGCTCCGTGCAGGGCTACGGATCCCGTCAGCGGCAGGTCGGCGGCTGGCGTGGGCTGCAGTTCAACGTGGTCCCCGTCAGCTTCAACGTCGAGCCGGTCCGCGGAGGCACCCGCGAGCTGCGGGGCGCCTACCTCAACGCGGTCGCGCTGACCAACCAGGAGGCGTCAGCGTCGGCGATCGCCGCAGACCGCGACGAGAGCAACACCGGAGGCGACCAGGCAGCCACGGGAACGGAGTGGCCGTACGCGGCCGCCCACTGCGCGGACTTCTCCGGCGAGGCGACCCCGGACGACACCGATGGCGCCACGGTCGCCTGCGACCTCGCGAACCGGCAGGTCACCGCCGGGGCCATCAGTATGGGCTCGCAGGCCGGCGCGGCCGGGACCGGGCCGTCCTCGGTCGACGGCGAGATCGTGCTCGATCCGGACCGGGGCATGGTCGCGCGCGTGACGGCCTCGGCTGAGAGCGTCACGTTCCTCGACGGCCTGCTGACGATCGGGCGGGTCACGGCCACGACCGAGGCGGTCGCCTACGGTCGACCGGGCACGGCCTCGACAACCTTCGAGCGGACCCTCCACGACGTCTCCGTCGCCGGCCAGCCGCTGTGCACCGGTCCGTGTGACCCGGAGGCGGTCGCCGCCGCCGTCAACAGCCGCTTCCCCGGCCGTCTGCGGCTCGACTTCCCCACGCCGGACGAGCAACTGGCCGCCGGCTCGCCCAGGGGCTACCTGGCCATCAGCCGCCGCATCGAGGCCGAGCAGGTGCAGGCGGTCCAGTTCGACGAGCAGGCGGCCGACCGCCTGGAGGTCCCCGGCATGGTCGTCACCGTCTACAGCGACAACGCCAGGCCCGGCCGCACGATCTACGAGTTCGCGGGCACCGAGGCCGAGGCCCGCTATGGGATCTTCCTGCTGGCACAGCCCGGGCCGGCAGGCCCGACGCCGCCACAACCCAGGCCGGAGTCCCCTCCAGTACCGGACGACGTGATTCGCGACCTTCCGTTCACGCCGCCTCCCGAGGCCCCTCACCTCCGCGTTGACGTCGTCGCCCCCGCGGAGCCACCTGCGGTGCCGGCGGTTTCGGCACCGGACGACCTCCTGCGCGAGGTCACCGAGCGGGTGCGCGGACTGCTCGTGAACGGGCTCGACACGGCGCTGCCGGTCTTCGCCGTCTGGGCGCTGCTGTTCGTGCCCATCTACCTCTCCGCCCGCAGACGGATGATGCTGGCACGCGGGGAGGTGAGCCCGGCATGAGGTGGCGCATGGGAACCGCGAGCGAGAGCGCCCTGACGACCCTTGTCGTGGTCCTTGCGGCCGCCGTGCCGCTGTCCATCGTCGCGCTCGGCCCGACCGAGACGACGACGACGGTCCGGTCCGGGACCGACGCCGTCGGGACCGAGGAGGAGACCAGCGGCGGGACCGTGATCGCGGGTCTGCCCGGCGCCTCGGAGGGCGCCGCAGAGGACGGCGAGGGCCCGGGCGAACATCGTGGTGGCGGCGAGGAGCCTGCGGCCGGCACGCCGTCCAGCACCGCCCCCACGTTGCCAGGGACCGCTCCGCGGCCGGGCCTGTCCTGCAGCCAGGACGCCAACGGCGGCGTGACCGACGCCGGCGTGACTGCGACCTCGATCAAGCTGGCGGCGACCGTGGTCGACGACGGTCCGGGTGCCAGCTTCCTCGCACCCGTCCGCACCGGCATGATCGCGGTCACCAACAAGGCCAACCGCGCCGGGGGCATCTGCGGGCGCCAGATCGAGCTGATCCTGCGCAACGACTCGTGGGAGGCGCAGCGCGGCCGTGACTTCATCCAGCGCTTCGTCGAGCAGGAGAAGGTGTTCGCGCTGGCCGTGGTCCCGTCCTCGGAAGGCCTCCTTGCGGCGGACAGCTACATCGCCGAGAAGCAGATCCCGGTGGTCGGCACCGACGGGATGCTGATCCACCAGTACCAGAACCCGTGGATCTGGCCGGTCGCCACGTCGACGATCTCGACGATGCACATCATGGCCAAGAACGCCCACGACCGCGGGGCCGAGCACTTCGGCATCGTGTTCGACGCCAAGTACCACTTCGGTGTCGAGGGCGCCTTCGCGTTCAACGAGGCCGTGCGACGGCTGACCGGCGACGAGATCCCCGGCTTCGATCCCTCCCTGAAGACCTGCGAGGAGCGCTTCTGCGGCATCCAGCCGGCCAAGTCGAGCTACACGCCCGAGAACACCCGGTTCAACCAGTCGTGCAACAGCGGGGGCAACCAGTGCGACTTCGTTGCCATCCTGCTCGAGCCCAACACGGCGGAGACGTGGTTCAGCAACGACAGACGGATCGCGGACCCGCGCTACGGCTTCGGCGGGGCGCAGCCGCTCTTCAACCGCGGGTTCGCGGAGGGATGCCGCACGGCCTGCGACGGCATGTGGGTGTGGACCGGCTACGCGCCCCCGATCGAGCAGTTCGCCGGCACCGCCGCGGCCCAGACTTACGTCGACGACGTGCGCGGCGAGTCGTCCTCTGCCGACGTGACCAACCAGTTCCTCGAGGGCGGCTACGTGGGCATGAGCCTCATGATCGAGGCCCTCCGCCAGGTCGGCCCCGACCTGACCCGCGAGCGTCTGCGCACCGTCCTCGACGGCATGACCTTCGACTCGGGCCTGACCCAGCCGTTGTGGTGGGAGCCGGGCAACCACTTCGCCAACATCTCCGCCCACGCGTTCTCGATCCAGTACGGCCAGTCGTTCAACGGCTGGAGGCAGCAGACCCCGTTCCTGCAGGACCCGTGGGTCGGCCAGGACATCCCACCCGCCTCCTAGCTGTTCGAGGTCACGATGCACTTCATGTCGCAGGTGGGGCTGTTCGCACTGCTGTCCCTCCCGCTCATCGGGGCCTACGCGATGCTCGCCGTTGGCGTCGTCGTGATCTTCCGCGCGTCCAAGGTCCTCAACCTCGCCCACGGGGCGATGGCGATGCTGCCGGCCTTCGTGGTGGTGCTGCTGCACGACCGGGGCCTGCCGATGCCCGTCGCGGTGGTCCTCGGTGTCGCCTCCGGCGCCCTGCTCGGGATGGCGGTGGAACGGCTCTTCGTGCGCCCCCTAGCGCGCCAGGGGCCGACGGCCCAGACCGTGGGGACCGTGGCGGTCTACGGGCTGGTGGTTGCCGCCGTCGCGCAGTTCTTCGGTTCGGGGTCACGGATCGCCGTCACGGTCTTCCCCGAGGGGTCGGTCGGTGTCGGAACCTCGGCGCTGCGGTACGGCGACCTGGGGCTGTTCGGGGTCGCGCTGCTCGCGGCCGCCGGGCTCATCGCCCTGTTCCGCTACACGCGGTTGGGGCTGCATCTGCGGGGTGCGGCCGAGAACCCGTCGGCGGCCAGCCTGATGGGGGTCGACCCGACCGCCATGGCGAGGCTGGCGTGGGCCCTGGGTGGCGGTCTTGCCGGTCTGGCTGGGATCCTGCTCGCCGCCGTGACCAACGCGAACCCCTACGCGCTGTCGCTACAGGCGCTCCCGGCGTTCGTCGCGGCCCTGATCGGGGGGCTGGCGAGCGTTCCGGGGGCCGTGGTCGGCGCGGTGGTCGTCGGGCTGGCCCAGGGGATGGTCCCGGTCCTCGGCGACGTGCCGGGACTGAAGGGTCTGGCGTCGCAGGTGGGCATGCCACAGCTGGTCCTCGCGGCCGTCGCGATGGTCGTGATGTACACGCGCGGGGCACGGTTCTCGGTGTCGTCGACCGGTGGGATCGCCAGCTCGGCGCAGGCCGCCCCGACCCACAGCTCGTTCGATCCCTCCCGGGTTGCCCCCGCCCGGGGCCGGCGGCGGGCCCTGCGCCATCTGGGGGTGCTGGGGCTCGTGCTGTGGCCGTTCGTGACGCTGCCGGGCTGGTTCCCCCTGGACCGGTTCTCACTGCTGGGAGACGCGATCCTCGCCGGCGAATTCTTCATCGTCGCCGCTTCCGTCGTGCTGCTGACCGGCTGGGTTGGCCAGATCTCCCTGGCGCAGGCCAGCTTCGTCGGCGTGGGGGCGTTCGGGACCGCGCTGGTGGCCCGCCACCTCGGCGTCGGCTTCCCCATCAGCCTCGTGCTGGCCGGCCTGCTGGCTGCGGGTGTTGCCGCGGCGTTGGGCGTCGTGGCCCTGCGGGTCCGCGGCCTGTACCTGGCGGTCGCCACGCTGATCTTCGCGTGGATGGTGGACGAGTACCTGTTCGTCGTGCCGTGGTTCGCTGGGACCGGAGGGACCGCGACGGTCCGCACGAGCCCGATCGGGGTCGAGGACGGCTTCCCGTTCTTCGACTTCACCGACCGTCGGACCTTCTACTTCGTGATCCTCGCCATGGCCGCGGCGGTGATCTTCGGACTGATGAACCTCCGGGACTCCAAGACCGGCCGGGCGTTCGCCGCGATCCGGGGCTCGGAGGCCGCGGCTGCCGCACTCGGCATCGACGTGCGGCGCACGAAGCTGTTCGCGTTCGCCGCGGCGGGCCTGGTCGCCGGGGTGGGCGGCAACCTGACCGTCGTGCACCAGGTCACCGTCGTCCCGAACCAGTTCTCCTTGACGGCGAGCCTGATGTTCCTCGCCATCGCGGTCGTCGGCGGGCTCAACAGCCTCGGCGGTGCCGTCACGGCCGCCGCCGTCTTCGCAGGACTGAACGAGCTGTTCTTCCGTGTGCCGTCACTCGGCAGCTATCTGCAGCTGACCTCGGCCTTGTTGCTGGCGGCCATCCTGCTGCTCTATCCGGGTGGCCTTGCCGCCGTGCCGCAGGGCGTCACGGCGCTGGCGGCGCGCCTGCCGTGGAGGCGCCGTGACGGCTCCACGAAGGCCGCCGAGGCCGAGTCGTTCGAAGCCGAGTCGTTCGCCGCGGCTCCGGAGCGGGTCGCCGTCGGGGTGGCCGACCGTGGTGAGCCGGTCGCCCTTCCTGGCCCGGTGGCGGTCCTGCCGGACGACTTCATGGACGGTCCGGTCCTGCAGGCGCGTGGCGTCACGGTGCGGTTCGGTGGGCTGACGGCGGTGGACGACGTCACGATCCGGGTCGACGCCGGGCAGATCGTCGGTCTCATCGGTCCGAACGGGGCCGGCAAGACCACGATCTTCAACGCGATCTCTGGACTGAACCGTCCGTCCGAGGGCCGCATCGAACTGCTCGGGCGGGACGTCACGGACCTGCCGGTTCACCAACGTGCCGCAGCCGGCCTCGGCCGGACCTTCCAGGTGATCCAGGTCTTCCCCGAGCTGACGGTCTTCGAGAACCTGCTGGTCGCCACGCACACGCACAACCGAACCGGACCGCTGTCGCACCTCGTCGCCACGGCTCGCGCCGTCGCCGCCGAGACCGACGCCGAAGCCCTGTGCCGCGAGGTCGTGCGCCTGCTCGGGCTGGACGGCATCGCCGACCGCCCCGTGGCCGGCCTGCCCTTCGGGACCCTGCGGGCCGTCGAGCTGGCCCGCGCACTGGCGAGCAGGGCTCCGGTCGTGATGCTCGACGAACCGGCCTCCGGGCTCGACAACCGTGAGACTGACCGGATGGCCGCCATCCTGCGGCGCGTCCGAACGGACTTCGGCGTCTCGATCCTGCTCATCGAGCACGACGTGCGGATGGTCACCGGCGTGTCCGACCACCTCTTCGTGCTCAATCGCGGACGTTTGATCGCCGAAGGCGCTCCAGGGGACGTCCAGCGCGACCCTGCCGTCATGGCGGCCTATCTCGGCCGGCCCGCCGGCGAGGAGCTGCTGGCCCAGGGGTGAGGCGGTCGTCACCCGGATCGCCGTGTGACAGATGCGAAGTTGGTGTCACACCGTGATGACTGGCCGTCTCGTCCGTATCCCCTTATGAGGAGCTCTTGAGGGGAGCGAACATGTCCGCCACCGCGACTGCTGCGCCCATGTATGCCGCAGCAACTCGACGTTGCGGGATCCTCGTCATGACTGAGGATCCGTTGCTCCGCGACTGTCTCGGCACCGCCCTCGATGCACAGAGCGACTTCTTCGTCGCCGGCAGGGCCAGTTCGCTGACCCGCTGGCCGGCGGGCGTGGTCCGGGACGACATCACCGCCGTCGTCGCCGACCTCGGCCCGGGCGCGGGGCTCGTCCCGGTCGTCGTACATGTCCTGCGGGACGCGACGGCCGGGATGCCCCTCGCCCTCCTCCTGGACGACCCCGACGACGACTTCGTCGCCACGGTGGCGCGCATCGGCATTGAGGGGTTCGTGGCGCGACGGTCCCCTCTGGACACCGTCCTTCGGGCCGTCCGGACGGTCGCCGGCGGTGGCACGTTCCTCGACCCGGAACTCGTCGGGCAGGGTCGGCTGCCCGAGGCACCGTCGAGCCCTCTTTCTGGCCTGACCGCGGCAGAGCGGCGCGTCCTGGCCCTGCTGCAGACCGGCCTGAACAACACCCAGATCGCCCGCTCGCTGGGCCGCAGTGTCAACACGGTCAAGTCGCAGGTGTCCAGCACCCTCCGCAAGCTCGAGGTGGCCTCACGCGTCGAGGCCGCCGTCATCTACCAGCGCTCCAACCTCGGCACGGAGGACGGCTGGACGCGCTGACGGCCAACCGTCAGTTGTGTCTCTCGCCGTTGGTTCGGCCCATGACGATCGCCGCGGCGGCAGCCCGGTCGCTCACGCCGAACTTGCCGTAGATGCTGCGCACGTGCGACTTCACGGTTTCCTCCGTGATGCCGAGCTCTGTGGCGATCTCACGGTTGGTCAGCCCGCGCGGGAAGCGCAGGGCGACCTCGTGCTCCTTCGGTGTCAGGCCGAGGTCGTTGTCGTGACCATGGCGGCGACCGAGCTGACCGAGCACGAACGGGCTGAGCGCCGGATCGAGCCAAGCACCGCCCTGCGCCGCGACCACCACGGCTCGTGCGAGCGGCCGCGGGCCCGACGCAACGGCCACGATGGCCGACACGCCGGCGGAGGCGACGCGTCGAATCAGGATCTCCGTGGGGTTGCGCACCACGGCGACGATCTTGCACTGTCTGATCGCAGCATCGACCAGTCGCAGGCTCGCACAGAGCGGGTCCTCGTCGTCGTCCTCCACCACCCCGACGACCACGTCGATGTCGAGAACCCGCTGGACCATCGAACGACCGTTGTCGACGACGGCCGAGATCGACTGGACGCCTGGGGCCGCACCCAGCCACTCACGCAGCAGGTCCCGTTCGTACGGCTCGCCGCCCACCAGCCCGACTCGTGCCATCGCCACCTCGCCCCCCGGTCCCGTCCCCGGCGTCGACCTCATCGCAGCAGTCCGCGCTCGTTGGCCACGCGGGTGGCTTGGACCCGGTCGGCGCAGGCGAGCTTGCTGAGGATGTGGCGGACGTGGGTCTTGACCGTGTTGATGCTGAGCCCGAGGTCCTCGGCGATCTCGGCGTTCGTGTAGCCGCGCGGGAACCGGCTGAGGACGCGCAGTTCGGCCGCGGTGAGCGTCGTCCTGGTCGCGGCGCGAGCCGACAGGGTCACGAGGTTCACGAGCGTGGCGCCGACCGCGGGATCGACGTAGACGCCGCCGTCCCGCACGGCGTGGATGGCGGCGACGATGGCGCTACGGCCCGACGTGTGCAGTGCCAGTCCTCGTGCACCGGCGGCCAACGGGGCCACGAGCGAGGACTCCTGGGTCCTGTGCGCGACGGCGATCACCGGCGCGTGCATGTGCTCGCGGACCCGGACTACGGCATCGGTGGCGGCCTGGTCGTTGGGGGGAAGGTCGAGGATGACGAGGTCGAACATGCCGGACGGCCGCGACAGCAGCCCTCCCAGGGTCGCGCTGTGGACGTGCACGTCGACAGCGCGGATGGCGATCGACGTGGGTCCGATGAAGGTGACGTCGTCGGACACGAGGCAGACGCGCAGCACGCGGACTCCCACCAGTTGGTCGGTCATCGGCCCGGGTTCATGCGAGGCCGTGCTCGGCGGCGAACATCGCGGCTTCCTGCCGGTTGTTCACGCCGAGCTTTCGGAAGGCGCTGCGCAGATGGGTCTTCACTGTCGAGGTCGCAATGCCGACCTCTTGGCCGATCTGGCCGTTGGTCATCCGCCTGGGCAGGTGCCCGACGACCAGCTGCTCCTGGCGGCTGAGGCCGTACGGGCCGGACACGCGCGCACCGCGGGTGGCCGCGGTCACGAACCGGGAGGCGACCCGCGGGTCGATCACTACGCCGCCACTGGCAACCTCACGGAAGCCGGCGAGGAGTTCTTCGGACGTGCGGTCCCTGAGCAGGAATCCGCGTGCTCCGTGCTCGATGGCAGGGACGACATGCCGCGCGCCGCGATGGCTGGAGACAACGACGATCCGGCCACGTGGATGGGTGGCGCGGACGGCATCGACGGTCGCCAGGAGCTCTTCGGCGCGCTCGAGATCGATCACGACGAGGTCAGGGACGGTGTTGGCCACCGTGGTCCCGACCCGGTTCGGCGGACTGGCGGCGACGATGGTGAACTCCGTGCCTGCCAGCACCAGCGACAGGGCGTCGGAACTGAGCCGGTTACCGGTGATGATGACGACTCGCCTCACGTAACATTCTCCCGCGCGCTTGACCCTCTCATTAGGTGGTACGGCTGAGACAGCGTTTCATTACGGTCGGCGCCGAAAAAGTTTGGGAGTCTCTACCGGTGTGGGTGTCGAAAACGCCCGAACGGTACGAAGAAGCTTCCCTAGGGGGGTGAGTCCTCACCCCCATTTTCCGGTGGGGTGCTAACGCCGGGCCGTCACTGCCATCGCGGCAATCCGGACTGGATCGCCGCAATTCGGTGTTTTTCGGGCCAGGCCCCGGGGCGTTCTGGTTGCTCGTGGGCGGATTTCGGTCGTCACGTTGTGGTGGAGTGGGGGAGGATTCCCCCCTTCGGAGGGCGAAGTCTCACCCCGAGGCGACGGAGAACGCGGCGAGAACCGTTCCTGGAGCCCAGGGAAGGGAGTTGCGGGATGGCCATTGCACTTCACGCGGGGGTGAGCGCACGCTCGGAGAGGGGCGCCGCAAGCCGTTTCGGCACCAGCCGGAGCGATGTGCTGTCGGGGGTCTACGCCGAGCACTACGAGCGGCTCATGGGCTACTTCGTGCGTCGGACCAGGGATCGCCTGCTGGCCGAGGACCTCACCCATGACACGATCGTCCGGTTCGTGCGATCGTGCGACACCTTCGACGTCAGCCGTCCGGCGTGGCCGTACCTGAAGACCACCGCGAACAACGTCCTGATCGACCACCTCCGTCGCGCAGAGCGGCAGGTCGACATGGACGTGGAGCAGGAACTCGAGGAGGAGGAGTGCCTCGAACCCACCCCCGACTCCCTGATGGTCCTGCGGGAGATGCTGGGCGAGGCCCTGGAGTTGCTGCCGGACCGGCAGCGGATCGCCGTGGATCTGCGCTACGAGCGCGGATGGAGCGTCCCGGACGCCGCCGAGTTCCTGGGTGTGAGCGCCGGCACCTTCGGCCAACTGCTGTTCCGCGCCCGCCAGACGATGAAGGACTACCTGGAGGACGTCGGCACTGGTGTGCACGGCGTGGTCCTCCCGGTCCTACTGGCCCTCCGCTGGCGCTGGCGCACGTGGAGCGCCAAGGGCCGCGAAGTGGCCCAGACACCGGTAACGGCGATGAGCATGGAGGCCGTCGCCAGCGTGATGGTGGCGGCGAGCTTGGGTCTTGCGGTCGTCGTCACCGCGCCATCGGGTGGTGTTGCGGAGACGCCCGTCAGACACCAGATGCCGTCCACTGTCGACGTGGCTGGGCCATCGATCGAGCGGCCAATTGACTCATCGACCGTCGACCTGAGAGGATCCTTGCCCCCCGCACCGCGGAGAACTGATGGCGAGGCGAGTTCAGCGCCTCGCGTCGATGCCGCGCCGCCGGATGCCTCGGTTACTCGGATCGCGACGCCACGGGTTGCCGGCGACGCCGCTGGCGGTGGTGTCGAAGTGGAAGACAGTGATGCGAGGTTTGCTGTCGGCCATGAGGTGAGTACCCAAACCGGCGTGGACTTGGGCGAATTCGAAGGAGTGATCTACGTTGAGTGTGACGGCATGATCGGAGATGTCGTCTGCTCGGTCGGCGACTGAGTCCCGCGGAGGTCCTCCACTCCGGCTGGTTGCCTCAAAGTTGAGGTCGGGGACCGCGCTACAGTGCGTAGCAAGTCGCTTCACCGGAGTCCGCCGGCTGTGGAGCCTTGACGTTCCAGTGCAGGCTGCTGAAGGTCCCGTCACTGCCGAGGTAGCCGCCCGTGCAGTCGGTTGGCAACAGGCATAGGTCACTTTCCTGCCCGTAGTTCTCCCCGTTGACATCCACATAGGCGTGAGCGACGACGCACTTTCCGGAAGCCATCGCGGTCTCTGGCGACGCAGTCGCGGCATTCGTCAGCGCCAAGACGGACATCGTCAAGGCTGCACCCGCCAGCCATCGGGTCAGTTTGTGCGTCACTTTCCCAGCTCCAGGCGTCGGTCGGTCGAACTCGTGGGGTCTATTAGGGACTACGAGTGGCGATCTCTGTGGTAACGCTCGCCCTCAAGAAGGGGGTGAGATCTCGCCCCCTTCTTCACTGAGCGCGCGCGGGCAGTCCATTTGGACGTCGCGGCGCGGAAGTGGTCTCTCCCGGGCCGATGGCGTCGCGCCGAGAGGATTCGGTGAGAGTGATGGCGAACTAGTGGGAAACCGCGCGATGGGAGTTGGGATGGCTGGGGTTGTGGCGGGTTGTGGCATGCCGCAGGGTGGGGGTGACGTGGTGTTGGCGGAGGTGTATGAGGAGCACCGTTGAGGTGTATCTGATTCTTTGATAGAGCCTGCCGGATTCCTAACCCAACTCATGGGCCGCGCTCGGGCGGGTGGTTTCTGTTGTAGTCGATTCGGTCGCGGCGTGCCTCCTTCATTCCGGCGACGCGCTCGCGGCGGATGCTCGGTCCGCGTCCGTGGTGCTCGTCGTCGGGGGTCACATACCCGATGGCCTCGTGGAGCCTCACCGTGTCCACTCGACCTGGATGCGGGCCAGCTCGGTGTCGAGCACGGCGGGATCATCGAGGCGTTCGAGGTGGGGCCACTCGCGCTTGAGGTGCGAGAAGAACGACTCGATGTGGGCCTGGTCGGTCGGGGTGTGCGGTCGGCCGTGGTGTTGCAGGATCGTCATGAGCGCCATGAACATCTTGGTGTCCCCAGCGGTCACCTCCGGGCCATTGTCCGACCACGCGATCAGCGCCGGCTTCTCGCGTGTCCCGGTCCGCAACGGCCGGCCCTCGACGTCGAGCAGCCCCTGGTTGTGGAGCGCGTCGGTGAACAGCAGCTGCACCTGGGTGGTGGTCTGCTCGGTCGTGGTCAGCCATCCGATCCAGTAGCGCGACACGACGTCCACGATTGCGTAGACGTGCCGTCTGCAGCGGGTGAATGGGTCGCGTCCCAGATCCAGATCCGGTTGGGTTCCCACGGGATCTCGGGCAGCACCGGCGCTTGCGGCCGTAGCCGCGCCGGCTCGCCGGGCAGCGTGACGTCGGCCGATTCGGCCACACGCAGCACCGTAGAGGGCGCTACGTACACGATCCCGAGATAGCTCCTGCGGTGCGCGAGCTTGCGGTGGGTGCGATCGGTTGGGCCCCAGGTCTCGATCAGCTCCAGGATGGCGTCGATCTCCCAGCCCAGGGGCCGGTGCACCGGGTTGCCGCCGGGCGCACGGTCCTCGAGCGTGCCGACGTCGCGAAGTCGCGACCGCCAGCGGTGCACCCGCACGTCCGCCACGCCCAGCAGCCGGCACGCCCGCGCGTGCGGCCACCTGCCGGCGACCGCGTCGTCGACAAGCTTGAGCAGTCCCTCCTTGACCTCGCCAGCAAGGCGCGGAGGGACCTCGGCGAGGGGCGTCTGGCAGGGCAACGCAGGCAACTCGAAGCCGCAGCGCTGGTGAGTCGGCAGCGCCACGAAGTCCCTTGGGAACGGGGCGAGCCAGCATGGCGGCCCGACGTCGAGCTTCAGCGACACGTCGGGGTCCCCGAGGTCGCTGGTGATCGCGATGCGCCACCGTCCTCGGCTCTCGTGCGGATGGAAGCAAAACGGCCCAAGCGACACCGCCGCCTCGCTGGCCACGACGGCGGCCAGCTCCTGGCGGTCCTCGCGCAGGTCGACGGCGGCGAGGTCGAGGTCGGTAGAGAACCGACCAGCGGGTCCGGCGAACATCTTGCGCAGTGCGGTGCCGCCCTTGAACGTGACCAGGTCGAACACGCCCCGCTCGTGCAGATGCGCGAGCAGGAAGTCCTGGGCGATATCCATCACCGCGACCGCCTCCGCCAGACCAGAGCCGGGAGGAGCGTGCCGCTTGACGTGACCGATGGTCAGGCTGGCGTGGTCGCCGATCATCGCCGCCCCGAAGCCAGATCGGTGGGGCGGATGGGCAGCACGGTGTCGGCGACGTTCCAGGTGGCGTCGTGGTGGCGGAGCCTGTCGCGCGGGCCGAACCACACCTTGTAGCCGGGCACCACATCCAGTTGCTCGACCAGGTCGGGTGCGACGCCAGCGGTCAGGTAGGCCAGCCGCACCCAGGTCGCGTGCGGTCGTCCCTCCAGCTCCGCGCGCACATCATCGATCGAGGTCGCCGCGATCAGGTCGGCGAGCACATCGAGGACCGCGCCCCAGCTGCGCACCTGCGAGGGGCGGTGCGCCAGATGCACCAGCACGGTCGCCGGGCCATGGACCTTCAAACCCCGGATCTGCTTGAGCGCCAGACGTGGGTCGAAGCGCACGACTCGGTAGGCGCGGCGCAGCGCGACGGGGACGTGCACGCCGGTTGGCAGGGCGACCTCTGCCACGTCAGGCGCCCGGTCGGTCAGATCCAGCAGCCACAGCGCCGAACCGAGCGCGATGCACACAGGCTGATCAGACTGCTTGTCCACGGTCGCCCGCAGCGTCAGCCAGCGGTCGCCGTGCGAGAACGGCCCGGCATGCTCGGCGGGCCGTTCTCCCACACGCCGCGAACCCCCGTCTTGAGCAGCCACCCACGTTCGGCCAGCCGCTCGGTGGTTACCGTGACCGGCCGCTCCAGCTCCAACAGCTCGAGCACGCCGGCCAACGTCGGAGGGATCGGACGTGTCATAGCGGCAGCCTTCATATCTGATAGCGATAGAACCAAGATGTGCTCGACACCGACCGTCATCCCAAAAGCGCCTCGCTCAGGTCGGCCGTCGCGAACGGCAGAGGCGCCACTCACTGACCGCGGTGCGCTCCCATCCCCGCCCCCGCCCCGCGCCTCGCGTTCGCTGCGAACGTTTACTCTCGTCTGAGGCTGTCGCAATCCACGCGTAGCGGGCCGCACGCACGGAGGACTGGGGCTCGCCCGCGTCGAATCTCTTTGGTGACGGTCGGGGCCTCCGGAATCACGGTGCAGCGAGGAGGACAGACGTTGACCCGCACGACGCTCCGTACCAAGGGCTGGTTGGCCGCGGCGGCGGCCGGTCTTGTGCTGTGGCCTGTGGCGGCAGGGGCGGTCAACGACCCTGGGCGTGCGGACCAGTGGGCCCTCGACATCATCGGTGCCGACCAGGCACGTACGGTCGGTCAGGGCGACGGGATCGTCATCGCGATCGTCGACACCGGTGTCGACCTCACGCACGAGGACCTCGCTGGGCGCCTGGTCGCCGGCATCGACCTCGTCGACGATGACAACGACCCCCAGGACGAGTACGGGCACGGCACCCATGTCGCCGGCATTGCTGCCGCCGCCACGGACAACGGCCGTGGCATCGCCGGTGTCGCCGGCGGCGCACGGATCATGCCGGTGCGCGTCCTCGGCAGTGACGGTTCCGGCAACACCACCGATGTCAGCAACGGCATCCGCTGGGCCGTCGACCATGGCGCCCATGTGGTGAACCTGTCGCTGGGCCGCCAGGCACAGCAGGTCTTCGGGCCCGGCTTCGTCGATGCCGTCCGCTACGCCTGGGAGAGCGGCGTGGTCGTCGTGGTCGCTGCCGGCAACGACTTCGTCCTGTCCAGCGGGTTCGCGGACGAGCCAGCCCTCGTGGTCAGTGCGACGACCCGGGACGACCGCAAGCCCGACTACTCCAGCGGCGTCGGCAGCGCCGTGTGGGGGATGGCCGCCCCCGGCGGGGGCTGCCAGCTCGTCACCTGTCCACTGGAAGACGACGTGCTGTCCACCTACTGGACCACAGGCAAGGCGAACGGCTACGCCTACCTGTCCGGTACGTCGATGGCGGCCCCGCACGTTGCGGGAGCGGCGGCGATCCTCCGTGGGCTCGGCCTCACCCCACAGCAGACCGTGGACCGCCTGCTCGCCACCGCGGCCGACATCGGGGCATCGGGCCGTGACAGCACCTTCGGCGCTGGCAGGCTGGACCTCGCCGCAGCGGTCGCCGGACTCGGCGGCACCACACCCAAGTCATCGCCGTCCCCGTCGCCCTCGCCATCACCCTCCCCGACCCCACCGGCAGGCACCAACTCGCCGGCCCCCGGGACGACCGGCGGCGCTGCACCGCCCCCGGGGGGTACGACCACGCCGTCGTCCTCGCCGCAGCAGACCGCTCCCGCGGAGGGTGGCGGGTCGCCGCAGCCGTCGGAACCTGCCACGCCGCCGTCCGCAGGCGACGATCATTCCGTCAGCCTGCAACCATCGGAGACATTGGCCTCCGACGCGGCTGCCCCGCCGACCACGGAGTCACCGGACGACGGCGACAGCACCGGCCCGATCGTGCTCATTGGGGTCGCGGTCGCCGGCCTCCTGGGCGTCGGCACTGCCCACCTGCTGTCCCGGCACGGGAGCACGCCCGGAAGCTAGACGGGATCAGCGGAACGCGGCTCCGGTGCGACGCAGCGCGTGAGGCTGCCGCGTCTTGTCGCGGAAAGGCTCACCCCGTCGGCGGGTCCGCGATCCAGCGACCGTCGCCCAGCGGGGGTAGCCGGTCGTGGTGGCTCCGGAGCAGCTTCAGGGCCAGCAGCGTGCTCATGCCGAGCTGCCCGCCCGTCGGGTCGAGTCCGGTCTGCCGACGTATGGCGCGGAGCCGATGGCTGACCGACTTCGGATGCAGGTGCAGGCGCCGCGAGGCCGGCAGGGGTCTGCCGCCGCATTCGAGGTAGGCCTCCAGCGTCTCCACGAAGTCGGCCGCCCGATCCGCGGGCAGTCCAAGCACGCGACCGAGGCATGCCCGCACGAATGACTCCACCCGGTCGACGTCGAGCCCATCGAGGAGCCCGTACACGGACAGTTCCTCAAGCGCCATCACGGCCCGGTCGCCGGCCAGCCCGGTTGCCAGCGGCAGGTGCGGACGCACGTCGAGGTACTGGCGGCCGACCTCGTCAGCGCAGGCGAACCGATGGTGGAGCACCACGGCGTCGTGGCGCCTCGCCGCCGGTTCCAGCACCTTGCCGACCACCGTGGGGTCGACGCTCGCGATCAGGGCGATCGCGTGCGTCACCGGCTGGTCGCGGACCGGCCCGGCCAGCACGCCGGACCGGCCCGCTGTCAGTTCGTCGAGCAGGTCGTTGAGTCGCCGGTCGTCCGCTGGCGACCGGGACACGGCAAGGATGAGGTGAATGGGCCCGTCGAGGTCGACCCCGAGCCGCTCCGCCTCGGCCTCCATGACGGCGCCTGCGCCCGGACCGGCCAGGACGACATCGACGAGCGACATGCGGGCACGCTCGCGGACGGCACCGCGGTGCTCGCTCTCCTGCGCGTGGCCACGGGCGATCGCGGTCGAGGCCGCCAGGGACAACAGGTGGAGCTCGCCGGACAGGTCACCGATCACCCGCACCATCCCCGGCTCGGGATCCCGCTCCGCGAGATCGACGAGCTGGCGGAAGGCGGCCTCGTAGACGTTGCGGAATGCCTGGTCGAAGACCGGCAGAGGGACGCCCTGTCGTGCCCGGGAGCGACCGATCTGCTCCAAGCGGGCTGTCTCTTTCGGTGCGAGGCCGCGATCCTCGACCAGGCAGGTGACGAACGCCTCGAACATCCAGCGGATCGACCGGAGCACCTCGTCCTGCCGGGCTGCGGGCAGCCGGTCGTACGTCGGGATCGCCCGCACCGCCGTCCACGCGTCGTCCAGCACCGCCCCACGAGTCTCCCGCACCGCGCTGAGAAGCCTCGCGCGAAGCCGGTCGGCCCCGTCGTCCCGCCTGGTCATGATGCCTCCGCCCGGACCAGGCGGCCTGCTGCCCGATCCTCTCCTCTAGGAACTACGGATGAGGAGGCCCTCGCGTTACGCATGGGTTGCCAGGGATTCGCGATGAGGGTGAGGTTGTACCGGCGGACTGCGCCTCCGGTCTCCCGAACACCGGGGTAGGACGTGCGCACAAGAGCGGTGATTCCCGCCTCGCATGCTCCCTGCGGGACAACGAAGGGCCTGAACTCGTACCCCGCGGGCTAATGACGCCACCCCCCGACCTACTTACGGTGAAGCAACTCACCGAGGGGCGGGACGATGACGACAGTGATGGTCGCCTGGCGGTCACCAGGAGCGTGGCCGCGGCGCCTTGCCGCCGCACTGGGCCGCGTCGACGAGCCGCCGGCCGAGGCCCGGAGCCCGGAGGAACCGGGCAGGCCAACGGACGCGACGGCGCGGGTACCGCGGCCGGTGCACGCCGCCCCGCTCGACCTGCTGAGCGCGGAGGCGATCGCCATCGTCCAGCGGCCGGCCGCGGCCAGCCGCGCCCGGCGGCTGGTCCCGCAGCGCGTCATCGCGCTGCTCGCGGTCCTGCTCCTGGTCGCCGGCGCGTTGCTGTTCGTGTTGCCGCCGACGCGATCGTTCGCCTACCAGTACTTCGAGGGCTACCCGCACTTCGACCATCTGCAGAAGACGACTATCCGTTGGTGGGTCCCGCCGCCGATGGCCATCGACGACCCCTACTACGTGACGAAGATAGGTCAAGCGGCTGGCTTGTGGTCAGGCTCCACCACCGTCGACATCACCCACGACCCGAACGGAAACCTGACGCCGATGCACATCGCGGCGCGCCTCTACTGGGACCCAAACGACGCGGCCGTCGGGTGGGGTGGCCCAAGTTGCTACAACGGGACCACGCATCACGTGGTCTGCTCGCCTGGGGGTGCCTTCAAGCTGAACACGGCCCATTTGGACGCCAGGCGTGGCGTTGACGACACCTACGTCACGGTCGCCGCTCTGCACGAGATGGGGCACACGCTGGGTCTGGCCCATGTGTGGGATGGCTGTGGGACTGGTTGGCACCAGGGGGTCATGCAACCAACCATGGCGTCATGGAGCGTGTGCCACTGGGCGACACCGCAGCCTGACGACATCAACGGGATCGAGAACCTGTACAGCGCCACCAAGTGACCAGCAACCACAGTCTGGCGCAGTTCGGCAGGATCAAAGGGACACGAATGGGAAACAAGCAGCGGGCGCCCATCCTGGCCATCCTGGCCATCCTGGCGATGGCCATGGCCGCGGCGGGCTGTTCACGGGTGGGCCTGAGTGCCGCGCTCGGTCCATCACCGGATGCGTCGTTTGAGCGGACAGTGGCGGGCGCCGAGGGCCCGCTCCTGGACCACTACTTCGAATCCTTCGAGGACGTATTCGAAACGCAGTCACTGGCCCTCGTCGTTCGTGCGACCGACAACGTCTGGCAGGATCGCCCGCCGGGCGCCGACCCCGCCGCGGACAAGGCGTACGCCGCTCGGCTACCCGACGACGGGACAGGCGTCGACACGTTCTTCTACCTGTGGCGCGAGTTCGAGGTGGTGGAGGTGCTCCGGGGGGACTACGACAAGCCGACGATCAACTACGGCTACTGGGTGGACCGGACCGAGGCAGGGAAGACGTATGTGGTGTTCGCTCACGTGCTGATGGCCAAGGACGGCCGATACTGGCGGACCGACGAGGACTACAGCGAAGGCATCCCGCCGTACGAACTGGCCGTCGACAACGCCCTGATATCCACCGACCCGGACGTCCAACAGAAGTTGCCTCCCACCCTCACACTCACCCAACTACGTGAGCAGATCGATGGCTGACCGCCTGGTCATCCCACCTGATGCGTGGGCCCGGAGCGCCAGCCTGATCGCTGGGGCGACTCTGGCGGTGAGCCTGGGGGCGTGTGGCGGACCTCCGGCTCAGGGCGTCGCCGGGTCCGAACTCGTGCCGACGAGCCGCACAGCGGGGGAGGTCGTGCCCGGTCCTGACGGGGAGATCCTCATCGATGGCTACGCCGAGTCCTTCTCGGAGGTCTTCGAGACGCAGTCGCTGGCCGTCATCGTGCGTGCGACCGACGAGGCATGGCAGGACCAGCCCCCGGGTGGCGCTCCTGCGGCAGGTCAACCGGAGCCCAGAGAGTCGCAGGAGGCTGCGGCGGGAGTCACCGCGGGCTACCTCTGGCGGAAGTTCGAGGTCATCGAAGTGCTTCACGGCGACTACGACAAGCCGACGATCAACTACGGCTTCTGGGTCGACCGGACCGAACCCGGCAAGACCTATGTGCTGTTCGCCCATGTCTTGCGCACCAAGGATGGCCGTTACTGGCGCACCGACGAGGACTACAGCGAGGGCATCCCGGCCTACGAAATGACGGCCGACGAGTTGCTGGTCTCCACCGACGCCTCCGTGCAACGGAAGCTGCCAGGCGCGCTGACCCTGGGGGAACTGCGTGAGCAGATCCGTGAGTGATCGGCCCGCGCTGCCACCGATCGAGGTCGTGCTGTCGGAACTCGCCGACATCGCCGGGACCCAGGGCCTGACGGGCGACATCCGCCTGGACGCGCTCGCGGACCATGGGGTCGAGTCCCTTGACCTTCTCGAATGGCTGTACGAGGTGGCCGACGTCTACGACCTGCCGATCGACGAGACCATCTTCGCGGGCCTCGAGGAGCCCGCCACGCTTGGCGCGGTCTACGAGCGGTGCGCGGCCGCGGCGGCAAGCCGGCGGCCAGGGACAGCCGAGATACGGGCCTGACCCACCGCTGGGGCACGAGGGAGCAAGCCATGCAGGGACGTGAACCCGTCGCGGTCACGGGGCTCGGGGTCGTCACCCCCGCGGGCGCCACGCTGGATGCGTTCTGGTCAACGCTCCGGAGCGGTCGTTCGACCGCGACCTCGCTGCCCGATGCCTTTGCCGACCTGTCCGTCCGGTTCGCCACCCAGGTCCCTGAGGACATCGCTGCGGAGGAGCCGACGCCGACCGAACAGCGTCGCTGCGACCGGTTCGCCACCCACGCGCTCGTTGCTGCCCGCCGCGCGCTCATCGACGCGGAACTGCCGGCACCGGACGACCCGGGCCGCGCCGGGGTCTACGTCGGCTGCGGTTTCGCCGGGATCGCGACGGTCGAACGCACCCTCGCGGACGGACCCGACAGGGCTCGACTCCACCCCACGCTCCTGCCGCGCATCATGCCGAACGCCCCCGGTGCCGTGATAGCCATCACCGAGGGCTGGCGTGGTCCGAACCTGTCCTTCGGGACCGTGTGCGCCGCGAGCAGTCACGCCATCGGTGAGGCCGCACAGGTCGTGGCCGGTGGCCAGGCCGACGTCATGCTCGCCGGCGGGGCCGAGGCTCCCATCACCCCGTTCGTCATCCGGGGGTTCCACGCCCTCTCGGCGCTGTCGACCCGCAACGACTGCCCGGAGGCCGCCTCCCGGCCGTTCGCGGTGGACCGCGACGGCTTCGTCCTCGGCGAGGGCGCCGCCTTCGTGGTCCTCGAGCGACTCGCCGACGCTCGCGCCCGAGGCGCCCGGATCTACGCCGTCCTCGCTGGCTACGCGCGCACGAGCGACGCGTTCGACCTGGTCATGCCGACCAACGACGGGACCGGTGCGGCGGAGTGCATGCGCGCCGCCCTCGCGGATGCCGACCTTGCACCGCGCGACGTCGTCCACGTGAACGCCCACGGCACGTCGACACCACGCAACGACGCCGCCGAGGCGGCCGCCATCCGGGACGTGCTGGGGCCGGACCAGGCATCTGTCACCTCGATCAAGGGCAGCATCGGGCACCTCATGGGCGCCGCCGGCGCCGCCGAGTTCGTCGCGGCGTGCCTGACCCTGCATCACCGTGAGGTCCCGCCAACGGCAAACACCACCGAGGTCGACCCCGACGCGGACGTCGACCTGGTGACCGGAGCTCCCCGCCCACTGCCTGGCGGCGCGGTGCTGTCCAACTCGTTCGCATTCGGGGGCCAGAACGCCTGCCTCGTGGTCATCGATCCATGACGGCTCGCGTCGTCCTGTTCGCCGGCCAGGGCGCTCAACGGCCCGGCATGGGTCACCCGTACTGGCGCACGCCCGCCTGGGAGGTCGTCGAGCGCATCGACGACGTGACGCACACCGACGTCACCGGGCTGATGCTCCACGCGTCCTCCCACGACCTTGCCGACACGTGTGCGGCACAGCTGGCCGTCTTCACCGGCGGTCTGCTGGCACACCACACTGCCCGTGAGGCCGGCATGACCCCCACGGCGGTCGTCGGGCACAGTGTCGGCGAGGTCGCCGCCCTGACCGCGGCCGGCGCACTCGACGTCCGCGACGCGGCGCACTTCGTCGAGGAGCGCGGCCTGGCGATGGCCGAGGCATGTGCCGCCGCTCCGGGCGGCATGCTCGCCCTCCGCGGTGGCCCTGAGGTGGCGCTGACCCTCGCCCAGGATCACCACCGCGGCCGAGTCTGGGTCGCCGCCTACAACGGGCCCGGCGAAACCGTCCTCGCGGGGCACGCCGACGAGATCCGAGCGCTCGCCGACTCGGCGCGGCAACGGCGGATCCCCGCCATGGCCCTGCCGGTGGCCGGTGCCTTCCACACGCCCATGATGTGGTCGGCCACACGCCGGACCGGCGACGCACTCCGTCACGTGCGGTTCCGCACGCCGGAGGTGCCGGTCGCCTCGACGGCCGACGGGCGCGTCCACACCACCGCCGCGGGGTGGGCAGAGCGCCTGCTGCTCCAGCTCACGCAGCCCGTGCGCTGGCCCGAGGCGGTGGCGGCCCTCCACCTCGGGCCGGCGTCCCCAGTCCTCGATACGAGCCCCAGCGGTGCCCTGTCGAGGTTGCTGCGCCGCGAGTACGCGAGTACGACCTCGTCGCTGTCCACCCCCCAGGCCGGCAACGCCGGCCCCTCCCCCCTGAGGGGGGAGGGGTGACCGCGCGGGTCGCACTGGTCACCGGCGGGTCGGGTGCGATCGGCGCCGCCACCGCGCGTGCCCTCGCGGCGGACGGCCATCGCCTCGCCGTGACGTTTCGGTCCAACCGGGACGCGGCAACTGCGACCTGCCAGGAGATCGAAGGCCTCGGGGGCGAGGCCATCGCGGTGCCGTGGACCGGCACAGAGGCCGCGACGGCGATCCTGTTCGACGAGGTCCAGGAACGACTCGGCGAGGTCGAGGTCCTGGTCAACGTCGCCGGCATCCGACGCGACGCTCCGCTGCCCATGATGTCGGTCACCGCCTGGCAGGAGGTTCTCGCCACTGACCTCACCGGGGTGTTCCTGACGATGCGCCACGCCTCCAGGGGTCTCGTTCGTCGGCGCTGGGGCCGGATCGTCAACGTCGGCTCGGTGGCGTCGACCTCGGGCATCCCGGGGCAGGCGGCCTACGCCGCCGCGAAGGCCGGTCTGATCGGCCTGACGCGCACAGCCGCGCGCGAGCTCGCTGGGCGCGGGACCACGGTGAACCTCGTCGCTGCGGGCGCCATCAGGACCGAGATGCTGGCGTCGATCACGACGAAGGCCCAGGAGACGTTCCTGGAGCGGACCCCCGTGGGGCGGTTCGGGACCGTGGACGAGGTCGCCGCGGCCATCCGATTCCTGTGCTCGGACGACGCCGGGTTCATCACCGGTGCGGTCCTTCCCGTCGATGGCGGCGCCGGGATGGGGTGGTGAGCATGGCGACCGCGACACGCGAGGCGACCGACGACCTGGTCGTCGAGCACGCAGGCCTCGCCGGTCGGCGCGCGGACCTGCACCACCAGATCTTCGCCGCAGGACGGTTGACGGCGTGGCGCCTCGGCGGACACCCCGACGCGCACGTGCGGCTCCGCCTCGCACCGGATGCCTCACCCGGCGAGGTCGGGACCGCACGAGCGAGCCGCCTTGCGGCGATCCGCCTGGCCACCCCGACCGGCTCCCTGCATCCCGTCCCGCCACTCGACGAGGTTCCCGACGCGAACTCTGACTCCGACGAGCCTGCCATCCCCGGTGCCGACATGACCCTGTGGGTATGGCTGGGCGATGCCCCCATGCAGGAGCCCGGCTTCGGGATCGTCGCCCGCAACGGTCGCACCGAGCCCGCGGGGGACGTGCCAGCGTACGCCCTCGTGCACGAGGCGGACGTCGTCGGCGCGATGGCCTACGGCGCCTACCTCGGCTACCGCTGCGGGCAGCGCACCCTCGTCGAAGCCCTGTCCGGCCGCCCCTCGGGGGGCTGGCCACTGCTCATGCTGGCCGCCGGGCTGTACGACGGGCCGGAGCACCGCCAGCGTCGCAGCCGGGTGGCCGCCGACCGCGGGACCCTGGCTGCCTGGGGCCGCTATGCGGCGCTGCTCGCCACCCCGGCCAACGACGACGCGATCGCGGCCGCCGGGGGGCCGTCGTGAACGGCGTCATGGCCCTTCAGGTCACGGGCGCCTGCGCACCCGTCCTCGACCCGCTGCTCGCCCACGTTGCCGGCCACGTCGCGGACGGGGTGCTCGCCCCCGGCGCCCAGCTTGCGGTCCGCCACCGCGGCGACTGGCTCGTCGACGCCGCCGTCGGGACCGACGGGCTCGGTCGGCCCATGCTCACCGATACTCGCTTCGCGCTGTACTGCAGCGGCAAGCCACTGGCCGCGCTCGCCGTCGCCCACGTGGTCGAACGCGGCGGGCTGACCTACGACGCCGCACTCGGCGACGTCCTCGGCGACCTGGTCGGCAGCCGCCTTGCCCCCATCACCGTCACGAACCTGCTGACGCACACCGCCGGCCTGCACCACCTCACGGTCACACAGGCGATCCTGGCCGGCCCCCGGCGACGGCGCGAGCTGGCCCTGCGCGTGGGGCCGCCACGGCGCTGGACCATCGGACGCGACATCGCGTACGCCGAGCACGGAGCATGGGAGCTGCTCGGTCGCGCGATCGCCGCCACCACCGGCATCGCACCGGCCGACTACGTCCGGGAGCACGTCCTCGCCCCGCTCGATCTGGCCGACGACCTGTCCGCGGTGATGACCGGCGACGAGTACGACCGCGACCTGGACCGCCTCGGCGTGAACGTCTACCTGCGGGCGAACCACCACATCCCGCTGCTGCTCGAGCGCACGCGCGCCTTCTGCACCGAGGAGCAGCTCGGCTACGGCGCCCGCGGCAGCGCCCGGGCGCTCGCCGGCCTGTACGCCCACCTGGCCCAAGTCCATGCCGGGGCCACGGAGGACGGCGTGGTCACCCAGGCAGCGCTGCAGGCGGCCACGGCGCCGGCGCGGCCACGTGGTTTCGACCGTGCGCTCGGCCGCGACTGCGACTACGGGCTCGGCTTCATGGTCGGATTGTCGGACCACGGCTTCGGCCGGCACCCGTCCCCGACCGCCTTCGGCCACTCCGGCTACGCGGGCGGCTCGTTCGGTTTCGCCGACCCCGTCAATGACCTGGCGGTGGCACTCGTCTACAACGGCTACATCGACGCCGACACGTCGCTTCGGCTCCGCCGCGAGGCCGTCGTCGGGACGCTGTACCGGTGCCTCGGGATCGCCATCCACCCGCCATCGGGGCCGACGTGACGGCGCCTCCTCGGATCGGGGTCGACACGAACCAGGCCACCGAGGCTGGCCGAGGGAGCGGGGTGCTGGCCGCCCGGATCGTCGTCGCGTCGGCGGGCATGGCGATGCTCGGCTTCCACTGGGACATCGCGTGGCACACGGTCTATGTGCGGGACCGGTTCGCGACCTGGCCTCACCTCCTGATCCTCGGGTCGCTCGCGGGTGGCCTCGTGGCGGCGTCGCTGCGCCGCCGGTCGGCTCGCGGGTCGGCCCGCGGGTCGGCCCGTCCGTCCGGGGTCGCCGGCATCCGCGACAACCGCGGAGCGGGGCTCGCCCTCACGGCCACGATCGCGACGATCCTCGCCTTGAACGTGGACGACTGGTGGCACGTGCTGTTCGGGTTCGACATCACCCTCTGGTCGCCGCCGCACCTGGTCCTGTCGCTCGGCTTCCTCATGATGCTGCTCGGTGGGCTGACCGAGCTCGCCGACCGAGGTACCGACCGCCGACTCCTGGCGTGCATCGCCGGGCTGATGGTCGCCACGGCGAGCCTGCTGGTCCTCGAGTTCGAGCTCGGGTACCTGCACTACGACATGCACTGGGAGCCGCTCGCACTGGCCGCAATGATGGGGGCAGGGATGGCGCTCGCCCACGGCCTGTCCGACCTCGCCTGGGCGGGGACGATCGCGGGTGCGGCGGCCGTGGCCGCGCGGCTGACAGGACTCACACTGAACGCCATCACGGGCGTCGCCCTGCCGACCCCGCCGATCGGACTGATCGCCGCGGGTATCGGCTTCGACGTCGCCCGTCGCTGGCTGCGGCGCAGGGGTCTCGCCGCTGGGCCGTCGGCTGCCGCTGCAGCCGTCATCGCGTGGATGCCCATGCTCGCTGTGACGATGGCCCACCGCCGGCTCGTCGGTCGGACGTGGTGGACGACCGCGGTGATACCCCGGGCCCTGGTATTCGGGATCGTGGGCGCGGCGCTCGGCGCGGCGGTGGGCCTGTGGCTGGCGCGCTTCGCCCGGGCCTCGGCGGGGCCATCGCAGCCTTCGACGGCTGCGCCGGTCGGTGGCAGGCTCCGCCGCGCCGTCCGGCCCGTCGTTGCCGGGCTCTCCGTGACGGCGGTCATCGGGCTGACCGGGCAGGTCGTCCTCGACGAATCGTCGCCGGACATGGTCGTCGCGGAGCTCGCACGGCAGGACGGTCACCTCGTCCTCACGATCCCTGGAGCCACCGCCGCTGACTGGGCCGGCGTGATCGGCGGCAGGGCCGACCGCCCCGAGCGCACGGTGTGGCTCGGCTCGTTGGCATGGTCCGACGGCGCGTTCCGTGGCCCCGCGCCGAGCGCGGGCTTCATCTGGGAGGGGATCTGGTTCCAGGGAGCGAACCGCGCGTGGAAGACCACACGGGTCCGCGGGCACACCGCCGGGGCGGTCATGCTCGAGCGCGACGCGTTCCGCCCGCAGGGTGCGCCGCCCGTCGCGGTGGTGGACGTCGCCGCCAGCTACGCCGTGCTCGCCGTGCTGGTGACCGCACAGGTCGGCCTGGTCGCTGCCAGGCAGCCCCCTCGCCGGCGACGCTGGACGCGGGGTGGCCCGTGACGCCGCACCCCGGGGACTGGATCGATCGGCCGCGAGACGACCGCGGGATCGCCTTCGTGCGGCGGCACGGCCGTGACCGATGGACGTACGCCCGCCTCGCCACGCTCGTGCACGGCGAGGTGGCGAGGCTCCAGGGGCACGGCATCGGCCCGGGTGACGTGGTCGCACTCGGTGTGCCCGCCGGTCCGGCCTTCCTCGCCGCACTCCACGCCGCATGGCGCATCGGTGCCGAGGTGGCGCCGCTGCCCGCCGTTCCCGTGGCGAGCCGGTCCTCGGCCGTGGCGAGGCTGGCCGGGATGCTCAGCGCTGTGCGGCCGAAGGCGGTGTACGTGACGGACCACTCCCGGTCGCTCCTGGAGGACGCCATGGCCATGGCAGACCCAGGGGCAGGACCCCTGCTCGTGCTGGCGGACCGGCCAGAGCCTGGGCGGGCGCCCGTCACGGCGGGCGAACGAGCCGGTGGCGAGACGGCCCTGCTGCAGTTCAGCTCGGGAACGACCGGGCAGCCGCGGGCCGCGGAGCTGACCCACGACAACCTCGCCAGCAACGTCGCAGCGATCCGGGGCTGGCTGAAGCCGTCGGACGCGGATGTCGCGGCCATCTGGCTCCCGCCCTTCCATGACATGGGCCTCGTCGGCTGCCTGCTGCTCCCGGTCTCGGCGCAGGTCGAGCTGACCATCATGCAGCCCTACGACTTCGTTCGGCGCCCGTTGGACTGGCTCCGCTGCTTTGGCCTCGAGGGCGCCACCCTGACAGCAACGCCGGCGTTCACCATGCGGATCCTCCTGCGTCAGCGGGACCGTATGGAGCGCGGCGCCCTTGCCGGCTGGGACTTCTCCGCCTGGCGGACCTGGATCCTCGGCGCGGAGCGGATCGACGCCCGCCTACTCGGTGAGGTTGCCGAGTGGCTGGCGCCGCACGGGTTCGACCCCGCCACGTTCGCACCCGCCTATGGGCTGGCCGAGACGACGCTGGCGGTGACCGGCACGCCGATGGCCGTTCCGCCGACGATCCTGGACGTCGACCGCCGATCGTTCCGGCGGGGCGCGCCCGTCGACGTGCGCCGGGTCGTGGGCGACGCGTCACCACGTCTGCCCGGCGACCTGGCGACCGAGTCCGTCGTCGGCTCCGGCGTACCGATGCCAGACACGCGGGTCTTGATCGTCGACGAGGACGGGGCGGCCCTTCCGGAAGGCCGGGTCGGCGAGATTGCCGTTGCTGGACCCGGCGTGTCGCAGGGCTATCGCACCGCCGTAGGCTTCGAGCCTCACGCCGCCACGGCCAGCCCCGCGTGCGACGGCACGCTGCGGACCGGTGACCTCGGGTTCGTCGTTGGCGGGGAGTTGTTCGTCCTCTCCCGGCTCGCGGACTGGATCCTGACCGATGGCGGCGGCATCGGCCTGGAGGCCCTGGAAGCCACGCTGGCCTGCCTGCCGGGGCAGGCTCGTCCCCCGTTCGCGCTCGTGCGGGAGCGTGATTCTCCTCAGCGACTGGTCCTGCTGGTCGAGGGAGGCGACGAGCCGTGGGAGCGGTCGGCCGCCGATCACCTGCGGACGGTGCTGAGCGCGGATGTGGACCTCGCGGTCGTGGCCGTCACGCCAGGGACCATCGAGCGCACCACCAGCGGGAAGATCCGCCGGACCAGCATTGCCGCAGGGTTGGAACTGGACGCAGCACCTCGACCCGCGGGGTGACCGTTGGGACCGGCGTGACCGTCCGGCGGGCCACCATCTCGGGGGCGTCCGCGCCCCGCCGACGGCAGGCCGCCCACCGGCTCCTGCGTGCGCTGCTGGCGGAGCTGCTGGGGTGCCCCGTGCCGGACCTCGTGCTGGAGCGCCGCGTCTGTCCGGGCTGCGGAGGTCCTCACGGCAGGCCCAGGGTCCGTCACCCGAGCACGACGCTCGAGTTCAGCCTGGCCCATTCGGGACGCGAGGCCCTCGTTGCCGTTGCCGACGGCATTCGAGTGGGCGTCGACCTACAGGTCGTCAGTGCCCGGCGGGACCTCGACCGTCTTGCCAGACGGATACTGGCCCCTTCCGAGCGCGAGCAGGTCGCCACGCTCGCAGCCCCTGACCAGCACCGAGCGGTCCTTGGCGCGTGGGCGCGCACGGAGGCCTGCCTGAAAGCGTGCGGGATCGGGCTCGAGGTCCCACTCGCCGACCTGCGGACTGGTCCACCGGCCGCTGGGCCGCGTCCCGTCGAAGTGCTCGGGCACAGGATGACCGTCGAGAACCTCGTCACCGACCGTGCCGAATATGTCGCCGCGCTGGCCTGCGGGCTCCAGTGATGCGGCGGGACGGGTCCGCGCCCGTCAGACCAGGCCCTCCCGGCGGGCGATGGTGCCGGCCTCCACACGGGTTCGCGCACCGAGCTTCTTGCGGGCGCTGCGGACGTAGCTGCGGACCGTCGACTCCTGCACGCCGATGTTCTGGGCGATCTCTTCATCGGTGAGCCCGAGGAGCAGCCGCTCCACGACCCGCAGTTCCTGACTCGTCAGGCCCCCGATGCCCGCGCGGCGGTGACCTCGCAGGGCGGCGTCGATCAGCTTCGAGGTCAGCCGCGGGTCCACGAACGACCAGCCCGAGGCCACCGTCCTCACGGCCGAGCGGAGCACTGCCGGCGTCGCGTCCTTCAGCACGACGCCCTTGGCGCCCGCCGACAATGCCGACATGAGCGCCGCCTGCCGCGGGCTGCTCAGTGCCACCACCGCTCGTACCCGGGGATGGGTCCGGCGCAGTCGCTCGCATGCGTCGCACGCGTCTACGGTCCGCGAGTCGGCGGACAGGACGACGACATCGGGAGCGTGGCGGCGCACCGCGTCGTCGAGCAGACCATGGTGCTGCAACGCCTCGCCGACGACGATCTCCGGGTCGCCGGCTAGGACGTGGGCGAGCCCGTCCCTCACGACAGGGTTCGTGTCGGCGAGCACGAGCCTGATCATTGGTCCGGACCCGGCACGGTCGCCACGAGCAGTGCCCCGCGCGGTTTCGCGTTTCCGACCTCGAGGTCGCCGTTGACCGCGTGCAACAGTCGGCGAAGCATCGTGAGGCCGACACCGCCGACTCGGTTGCCGCTCTGCCGGCCGAAGCCGACCCCGTCGTCACGGACCACGAGCTGCCAGGCCTCGTCGGTCGAAACCACCGAGAGGCGGATCAGTGACGAGCGGCCGTGCCGCCACGAGTTCACGAGCGCCTCATGGGCCACCCGGTACAGAACGCGTGCGGCGTCCTCGCCGAGGGCCTCCACCCCATCGTCCACGTCCACGAGGACGCGGATCTCGCTCTCGTCGCCGAAGGACCGGGCGAGGTCGTCCAGCGCGGCACCCAGCGAGCGGTCCCCGCCTGGGACGTGCGCCAGGGCTCGCACCGCCTGGTCGACCTCCCACTTGCCGCTGTCGGCCAAGCCGGCGATCTTCCGCAGATTCGCCACGACCGGTGAGTCCGGTGGGAGCCGCTCGCCGTCACTGCGTGCCATCAACCCGATCGCGACGAAGAACTGCGAGATGGTGTCGTGGAGGTCCCCCGCCATGACGTCCCGCACGGTCGCGACGGCCTGGTCGAGCGCGAGCCGTTCGACCGACGAGCGCAGCGCCCCGCGCGTGATGACGTCAGCCGCGCTGCGACCCACGGTCTCGAGGAACGACCGCTCCTCCACACCGAGGTCGGCCGGACGCACGCGCAGCGTCCCCACGACACGGCTGTTCAGCAGCAGCGGCACCGCGAGTAGGTCCTCACCGATGACGACCGCGACCGGGTTCTTTGCCCGGATGGCCCGTTCCTCGCGCACCGGGTCCTCGGCGCGGATGGCGCGTGCGAGGTCGCGGTCACGCAGGCTCAACGCAGCGACTCGGATGCCGTGCGGCGACAGGAGGCTGTCCAGGCGCCGCACGAGTGCCGGGGCGTCGGCTCCGTCGACGAGGGCGCCGCTGACCGCGGACAGGATCTCGAGCCGCTGCACGTTCTCTTCGAGCCGCTGGGTCAGATAGCTCCGCTCCAGGACCGCAGATCCCATCGCCGCGAGCGTGCGGCTTCCGGTCAACCGCTCTTCGTCGAGATCGCGCTCCTGGTCGAATCCCAGGATCACGGCGCCCCGGATCTCGCGCTGCACGGTGAGTGGGAGAACCAGGTGGCTCTCCAGGCCAGGACCGACGAGTTGGGAGAACCAGGGGACCTCCCCGAACCGGACCGGGTCCGTCGTCGTCTCCCATGTCTCGGTCAGCCGCTCGCGCACGACCGCGGGGACCATGCTGAATGGCAGCGGGGCAAATGGCTCGTCCGAGATGCGACGGTTGGATGCAAGGGCCGTGATCTGCTGCCGGCGCATGTCGAACAAGCCGATGGCGCACCAAGAGGCGCCGAGCAGGTTCGTGTAGGCATCGACCAGGACGTCGACGATCTGGGACTCGTCGGTCGTGGCCGTGAGCTCGTGCCCACCGCGGGCCAGCGCCTCCTGGATACTCGCGCGTTGCCGGGCCGACTCGAAGACGCGGGCGTTGCGCACGGCCATGCCGGCGTAGGCGGCGAGCGACTCGAGGACCCGCAGCTCGTCCGCGCCGAAGGTGCGCCGCGGGTAGTCCAGCACGATCAGTCCGCAGGGTTCGTCGGCGGCGTGGAGCGGGACGACCACGACCGACTCGAGCCCGAACCGTTCGGCCCAGTCGCGGGGGATGAGCTCGGAGTCGGAGGCGTCCTCGATGGCCACGGCGTGCAGCCCTTGGAGCAGGGGGAGCCCGTCGGGGATGTCGCCGAGGTCGATCGGTCCCATGCGATGGAAGGCCCCCCACAGGTCCTCGTCGGTGTCGCGACCGAGGGCGACTGCGGGATGAAGTCGGGTGTTCTCGAGGAGGAAGAGGCTGCAGCGGGAGGCGTTCGTGGTCTCGAGCGCAAGGTCGGCCAGGCGCCGAAGGACGTCCCGCAACTCCAGTGTCGAGTTGAGGGTGAGCGCGACACGATGCAGCAGCTCGTCAGGGGCCCTCGGCTTCGGCCGCTCACGGTCCACGTCAGGAAGGCGGATGGTCCGAGTCCCCGCCTCCACTCCGGTACCGCTCATCTGCACAGCCTCTGTCCGTAACGTCCCTCACTTGGTAGTACTGACGAGAGGGCCCCTCCGTTATCCCGCCAGGACCAATTCACCGGCCGGAGGGTGAGAATGTGCGACCATCGCACGAGTCTGCGCGCTCAACGCCCAAACGGGGTGCGGCAGGACCACCTTGGTCAGAGGTGGTACTCCCTGGCGATCGTGACCGCCTGGATCCGGTCGACGGCGCCGAGCTTGCCGACGATGTTGCGGACGTGCGTGCGGACGGTCTCGGTCGAGATCTCGAGTTGTCGTGCGATCTCGGGATTGCTCGCGCCGGCCGTCATCAGGCTCATCACGCGCTGCTCACGGGCGGTGAGCCCGAACGGCCCGCGCGCGCGTCGTCCCGTGAGGACCCTGGCCACGACGGCATGCGTGACTCCCGGGTCCAGGTACAGCCCGCCCTCGAGCACGGACCGCAGTGCCTCGGGGAGCCGGCGTTGCGCCGAGTCCTTCAGCACGAGCCCGCGAGCTCCCGCCGCCAGCAGCGCGACGATGGTGTTGTCCGTGGGGGAGTCGACGACTGCCACGAACGGCGCACGCTCGGCGTGCAGGCCGAGGATCAGCACCGCCTGAGTGGTCGCGAGGACGCCGACGGCGGGTGGGTCGCCGGCAATGTCCGGGGCAACGGTCTCGCTGGACGGATCGGCGTCGTCGACGGGGAAACCCTCGGGCATGCGCTCGATGATGGCGCGCAGGCCAAGCCGGGTCACGCCCTCGTCTGCGAGCACCACGACGCGACGTCCCGACCCCTTCGAGAGGCTTTCGGTCACGTGGTCCCCGTTCGCGAGTGGGCCAAGAGGCGGACGGCGACGGCCTGCTCGCGAACGTCCGGGCATGACGTGACAGTCAAGGGCTCCGGCGCCGCCGGCGGCATCCCCCTTTCCGGTGCGTCCGGTACGCCATGACGGGTGCGTTACGGGGTCACGGTGTGTGCGGCGACCTCACGACATGGCGGTGAGTGATCTCACCCCTCGCCCCCGGTCGCCGTGATCCAGAGACGGGCCGCCTCGTGCCGATCCCAGACATCCAACGTGCGCATCGCAGCGGACAGGTGTGACTTCACGGTCTCGGGGGAGATCGCCAGTTCGCGGGCGATAGCGCGGTTCGACAGGCCCCGCCCGACGGCGGAGAGGATGAGCTGCTGCTGAGGTGTGAGGCCGAGCGGCCGCGGGCCGTATGGCGTGCCAACGGCTGCCAGGAGCACCACTCCCGCCGTCAGCGACGGGTCGACGAAGGAGCCGCCCCCGGCGAGACCGAGGACCGCGCACGTCCAGGTGGGCCGTGGGGCATCCATGCGGATCACGCCGCGCACCGGGCCACTCAAGTTCTCGAGGACCGTCCGTGCAGGGGGGTGGCCGTGGACGACTCGGAGTACGGAAAGGTGGGTGGCGTCGGCGAGGACGTCCTGGTCGGCGACGACCAGCAGGTTGGCTCGTTGGTCCCTGCCGTCGACGTCCGGCCCGTCGTCCTCGACTGCTCGGATCCCGGGGAGGTCGTCGAGCAGGGCGAGGAGCCCGAGACGGTGCACGGACACGTCGGAGCGCACCGCCGCGACCACGACGGCCGCGTCATAGGCCTCGGGCCGTTCACGTGCGGTGTCCGACCACAATGGCCAGTTCGGCGTGTCGTAGCCTCGGCGTACGGTCCATCCATTCTTGGTGACGTGGCTCATGGTCTGATCCAGGTTCGGAACGATGATGCAAACTAGGAACACCCTGTGACATCGCCCCATCTGGACGTCGCGGCGCTCCACGCGGCGCTGGACGTCCAGCGCCGTAGCAGCGACCTCACGTGGCGCGAGGTCGCTGGCGAGACCGGGGTGAGCGCCGCGACGCTGTCGCGGCTCGCGCAGGGAAAGCGACCGGACGTGGATGGGTTCGCGGCGCTGGTTGCCTGGCTGGGCCTCAGCGCTGACCAGTTCCTACGTCCGGGAGGTGCGCCGTCGCTGCCGTCCGTGGATGGCGATCTCAGCGCTCCGGCGGCGATCTCGGCCTTCCTGCGGGCGCGCAAGGAGTTGCCTGCGGACGTCGTCGCCATGCTCGAGGACGTCATCGCGGCTGCTCACGAGCACCTGAAGGCGGCGGAGGAACCGGAGTGAGTCGTCTCCGGCGGGGTTTCAAGGCGGTGGCGGAGCGTCTGTCGCTGGAGGTTCGTGACGAGATCGACGTGGGGCCGTACGGCGTCCTCGATGCGTACGCGGTGGCTGATCTGTACGGGATTCCCGTGGAGCCCCTGTCGACCCTCGCCGAGCAGTCCGGGGTCGCCTGGGCGCTGGACAACCCCGAACAGGTGTCGGCGGTGACGGTGTTCGCCGGTTCGCGCAGGCTGATGCTGGTGAACGACGACCTGTCGGTGGTCCGTCAGCGCAGTGCCATCGCGCACGAGCTGGCCCACGTGCTGCTCGAGCACGAGCCGGCGCCCGCCCTGGAAAGTGGCGAACGGATCTGGGAGCCGGCGGCGGAGCGTGAGGCGGACTGGTTGGCAGGGTGCCTGCTGATCCCGAAGTCGGCGGCCATCGGGTGCGCGATCGCCGGCCTGGCCGACGGCGCTGTTGCGCGCCGGTACGGGACGTCCCGCCCGCTCGCGAGGTGGCGCCTGAACGCGACCGGCGCACGGATCATCGCAAGGCGGTCGGTCGCCTCGGAGGACCATGGCACTTATCGGACGGGTAGTCCGCGTAGATCACTCCGCTCGCCTAGTGACTGGCGAGAAACCGTCGAACGCGCGGGTTTTTCGACAATCGCAGTGCCCGCGATCTCGCTCCGGGCACACGACGGGGGAAACCGTCGCATTCGACGGTAATGACCTATTCCTGTCAAGGACCTCAGGGGGCGGTGAGCCAGTTGGTGATCTGGTTGACGGCAGGGGTGTCCCAGCCGAGCTCGAGGTGGTTGACCGCGATGGTGCTACTGCCGCCGTGGTTGGCGACGCCGACGGTGTCGCGGCAACTGAGGATGAACACGACACCGTCGGACGGTCCGGTGTGTTCGTTGTGGAGCAGCGCGATGTCGTTCTGGTTGCCACACAGGTTGTGCACCTTGACATCGGCAGGGATGCCGGCGTTGCGAACGGTGTTGACGGTGGACGCACCGAGGTAGGCGTTGATGCCCTGGCTGTGGGTGTAGTAGCCCCAGCCGCCGTGGTACGTGGTCCACCAGTCCTGTTCGGTCGTGGACAGCCCGTAGGTCGAGTCCCACCGCTTGAGCATCTGGGCCGAGCCGGGGAAGTACGACGAGGAATAGGTCCATTGCGGGCCGTAGTTCCAGACGCCGTAGCAGAGGATGCGGTCGTGGGCGACCGGTCCGTTCACGACACCGCCGCAGCCGGGGTAGACGGTGAACGTGTAGGTCCAGCCGTGCCGGAACGAGCCGTCGGTGCCGTTGTTGGGTGAGCCGAGCAGCACGAGGCGGCGGATGTCACCCTTGTAGGCGGTGCCCCAGCTTGCGCGTACCGACGCGGCGTACATGCGCGCGTTGAAGGCGCCCTTGGACCAGCTGACCACGTCGACGTCGGTCGCGCCCGTGCGGTCCTTGACGACGTCGATTGCGTTGGAGATCTGCTCCACCCACTGGTAGCCGTCACCGTTCTTGTGCGCGAAGGACACGGCGAAGACCCGCAGTCCCTCGGCACTGAGGTCCTGCATCAGCCCGGTGCTGGGGCAACTCGAACGCCCGCACCCGTACGCGCCTGCCTCGTTCGGGTCGGCCCATGCGAGGTCGGCGTCCTGGTTCGCGCCGTGCACGAGCAGCACCGGGGTGCCGCTGTTGGTGTTCCATCCCGGGGCGTAGTACATGAGGAACTTCGACGAGTGCGGCGTTGCGTCACCGCCGAAGAACGTGACCCGCTGGCCGGTCTGGTCACCGCGGCCATCGGGCGGGAACGTCTCCTGGGTGAAGTTGCTGTTGCTGCTCGACCAGCGCTCGACCCGGTTCCAGCCGTTGGTCACCGACGTGAATGTGGCTTCCAGGCTCAGGTCCGACGCGAGCGCGCCCGACATCGGTGTGACCAGAGCCACGACCATCAATGAAACGATCAAGAGCAGGCGTGTCCGCATGGTGAGGCTCCCTTGCCGCGGCTCTCCCGACCGCGACAGACCGCACCATGTGTCAGCGCGAGCTGCCCGTCAAGAGATCAGCAGCGGAACTGTCGATGCCCCAATGCCCCCGTTTGCGAGCTTGTGTTTCCCCCGAACTCCAGAGGCCCGGTAGGTGAAGCGTCTGAGATCTCAAGGCGGCGGGATGGCCAGCAGGTCCAGCGTCAGGCCGCGGTCGGCGAGTGGTTCGTCGAGCGTGACGATGACCCGGCCGTGCATCAGGACCGCGATGACGGCCGTGACATCGCTGCCGTCCTGAGGCGGTGCGAGCGCCGGGTCGGCGACGACCACGGTGATCACCACATGTGTCGGCTCTTCGAGGACCCGGGTCTCGATCACGTCGACGTCACCGTCCGCGAAGCCGACGATCAGCGTCCGCTCGTCGACGACCTCGAGGACTTCGATGTCGCCAGCACGCATGCTCTCCGTGGTGGGGTCGAGCATCCTGCGTCGCAGGGCGTTGTCGGCAATGGCCTCGATGCAAGGGCGACCGAGGTTGGTGACGCAGCGTCCGGACTGGGCGTCATGGAGGTGGACGTCCTCGCACGGGGTCGAACTCGGTGCGCACGCTGACGCGACGCTGACGATGACGGGCGGGGCCTGCTGCCCCGGGTGCACTTGTTCCACGAACTCACGTGGAGCCGACCACTCGGAACTCGTTGACAGGACGCCCGAGGCGTTGGCGACCAGGGCCAGCGCAACGACGGCCCCAAGCCACGCGGTACGTGTCATCACAACCCCCTCGTCGACGCCTGTCGGACGCCGCGCCACCCGCACCGGTTCCACCGCTTGTCAGATTACGACTCGGGGATCTCGGCGGAGAGGTTGCGCGTGAGTTCGACGATCGCGTCGGTGACGGCTTCCGGCGTGTGGGCGGGGGGCGTGATGTCGTGTCGGATGCGCTCGAACTGAGGCTCCAGACTGCGGAGTTGCCGTGCGATCTCCACGCTTGGCTCCGCCCAGTGGTGCGCGTCGAGATCGTCGAGAAGCTCGCGCAAGCCGGTGAGGACGCGAAGTGCCGGGGCCCAGTCGACGTCGCGTCCGAGTTGGCCGACGACTTCACGAACGATCGCACGCCGGGCGAGCTCGACGGTCGCGGTTCCCGACGACGACGTGCGGGTGACGAAGCTGGCGCGCAGGAGGAGGTCGATGTCCCCACTGACTTGGCGACGGGTATACGCAACACGGTCGCTCAGTTCGCTGACGGTGAGGGGGCGGTCGGCCAGGAGCAGAACCCGAATGACTTCGGCACGGGAACTGACGCCCACAAGTGCGCGAAGGCGAAGTTGTAGGGCACACGACTTCGTCAGGTCCGCGGTTGCCGGTCGATCGCCACGAGGAACGGCGGTAGGTCCGGTCCTCTTGCCAGGCCACGTCTTGCCGGTCGCGTGCGCCAGCGTGGCCCCGAAGGCTTCGATCGGGCCTTCGAACGGCCAGCGTTGTGCTCGGACGACGCTCTTGAACTGGCGCAAGGACAGCAGTGGCATCTGCTCGACCACCCATGAGGTCACCTCGCGCAGCAACCGCTGATCGTCCTTGCCGACGATCGCGGTGTAGGCGAGCAGCGGCTCCACCTCGATGACAGCCGCGTCGGCGGGCGAGGCCCACGACGAAACGCCCAAGGCGGTCCACAGTGACCACGCGAGGTCGACGAGCCTTTCGTCCGCACGATCCAGCAGCTGGCTCACAGACTCCGCCCCCAGACCCGCGCAACGATCGTCGGAAGGTTCGGGTCTTCACGACCCTTGAATCGCTCGAGGTACCACTGCAGAACGAGATCAACTTCCGCGGGCGCCAACGCCAGATCGCGCAGGTCACGCTCGTGGACGGATCCGGGCCCCTCGTCGACGGCGGCGTAGAGCTTCAACTTGGCCAGGTTCGGTCGGTTGGCCACCGTGACACGCAAGCCACCGTAGAGATTGCTGGCGGCGTCGGGCAGGACGTCCTCGACCTCGAGGGGAGGTACGAACGCGCCAACGGACACGTTCAGCCAGTCTTCCTCCAACCCCATCGCAGCAGCGACATCTCTGGCAGCCTCGGCCAGCGGCACCGGTAGGACGTGGACTCTGCGCGGCGTGGTGCCGAGGCCCTCGGCAATTGCGATGGCGTCTACGTCCTGCGTCGTTCGGGAGGAAGCGGAATTGAGCATCATGGCGGCTCCGCCAACGACCACGACCTCGTACGAGAGTCCACGGTCCGCCAAGGCGCCACCGAGCATCTCCAACGCCGCTGCCAAGCGGTTGAAGGAAAGGGGTTCCTCATCAGCCATAGCGGGAAGTTTAGATTCTGTATTCAGGAAGTCAAACTTCTCCACACATGAAAAATCATCCATAACTTCTGCCGAATGTCGAGTTGCCCACGGATCTGCGGGTTTCTCGACAATCGCAGCGCCCACAGTCGCGCTACGGGCACAGGACGGTGGAGAAACCGTGCACCCTGACGGGGTTCTCCCCGATCGGAGTCCCTAGCCGTTTGCGTGCGCTTCCGCGGAAGCAGAGTGCTGGGGATAGCCGCCGAACGCATACGTCTTCACGTCGGCCGTACAGGCGTGCGCTATCGGCGGTCCGACAAGATCCGCGCCCGAGCAGAACCAGGTCATGAATTGTCCAAGTCCAGACGAGGCGCGGCTGCTCCTGGTGGCTCGGTGCCCTCGATGCCTTCGTACTCAACGGCCTGTAGGCGATCGTCCCAGGTGAAGACGGTACGTGCCTCGACGATCAGAGCGGTAGCGACGTACAGCGCGTCGACGCCGGTCCTCACCGATGTCGTGGCGACCACATCACGAGCGATCTTCGCCATCCGTCGGTCGACCTCGACCAGCTGGAGCCAGTCGCTGTCAAGGAAAGCGTCCAACTTCCCGCGCGCCTCAGCGTCGGTCGGGTCGACCTCACGCGACCAACGGGTGACCTCGACCTGGATGACCGTCGGGGCCCATAACTCCACGCGGCCCTCCTCAGCGTCGAGCAGGAGTTCCCGCGATTTGTCGTAGCGCCCCTCCTCACGGTTGAGGTGGGCGATGAGGACGCTCGCGTCGACGACTCCGCGGGACAGTCGGTCAGCCACCGCGCTGGTCCTGCAGCCACTCCACGGAATCCGGCCCGCCCTGAAGTGCGCCGCCCATCTCTGCGACGCTGACGCGTCGCGGCTCGGGGGCAGCCTCCACGCGCGCGTTGCTGACCCGGACGGGGCGGCCCAGGTAGTCGCGACGAACATGGCCGACGACCGTCACACGCTCGCCGATGAGCTGGCTCGCTTCACGTAGCTGCGGTTTGCCCACGTAGCACTCCACGCCCCGCCCGTGGAGCTCGTCCTGGACGGTGACGTGAGCCCCCTTGCGCAAGGTCGCGGTAATCAATGTGCCAGTGACGGACCCGATCGCGTCACTCTCCTCGTGGAGCACCCGATCCAGTGTCCGGTACGTCTGGCGGGTGAGCTTTCGGGCTTTGCCGTTCGCACGGAAGGACACGCCGTCGATCGCGGTCTCGCCGAACCAGCCTGCGGCCTGATAGAGCGCACTGGCCGTTGCACCGCCCATCCACTCGGGAACGCCGTCGTCCTGCTCCAACATCGCCACACCGACCTCGATCCGGTGGGCCACCTGCATGAACGCATCTTCGACGTCCGCATCGGCATGGGTGGCCTGAGGAGCCCACACGATCGTCGGAGCGGAGGCATGGAGCCCCTCGATGGTGAACTCCACACCGGCGTCGCGGGAAGCGTCCTTCATGATGCGCACGGCAACGTCCACCAGGGTGCGGAACTGATCCGCCGTCACCTCGTGAGACTCCCCGTTGATCACGAACGTCAGCACGCCGTCACCTCCAGGCCATCAGGGTAGAGCGAACACACCGTCGAAGGCCGTCGCTCACACCTTCCACCACCGGTGGGACATCGTGACCGCCACGTCGCGACTACCAGCGAAGAGCGATGGGATCGTCCAGCCGCGGGTACGTGCCCGTTGACCGGCCACTCGTTCAGCGCCGAATGCTCCGTACCAAGCCATCTGACGACCGACGAGCCGCCGCGAGGGGCCGAACGCCGTCCGTGAGGTGGCCCATCCGCACCTCCTCCCGCGTCACCGGACCCCAGAGATAGGGATGCAGAACCCGCGGCCCAATCCCCGTCGTCGCGCCGCCCTCCACGCCGAACGGCCGCTGGGAGGATTATCTTCCCGCGATGTCGAAGTCCAGTGCATGGCGAACAGGGGAGCATGGAATGGCCAGTGTCGGCGGATCAGTTTCGGGACGTCGGGATGATGCCGATGGCCGGCTGCATGAGGTCTACGGGGCGTATTGGGGACCGCTGGTGGGATGGTTGGCGATTCGGACGGGTGGAGATCGTGGGTTGGCGGAGGATCTTGCGCAGGACACGTTTGTGCGGTTTGCGGAGGCGGACGGGTTTGATGGGTCGCGGCCAGCGTGGCCGTATCTGCGGGCGGTGGCCAGCAACGTGCTGATTGATCATCTACGGCGTGCGGAGCGGCAGGTGGTTGCTGACGTGGCAGACGTGGACGAGTGGTCGGTGCCGTGTGACGGGCCCGATGATGTGGTGGCGGCGCGCGAATTGGTTGGGTCGGTGCTCGGGCGGTTGTCGGATCGGCAGCGGATGGCGGTGGAGCTGCAGTATGGGCGGGGTTGGAGTGTGGAGGAGTCGGCGGTGTTCCTTGGGTGTCGCCGCTGAACTTCCGGCAGCTGTCGTGGCGGAGCCGTCAGCGACTGCGGGACTGGTTGCAGGATGCGGATGGCGGGCTGCGTGGCCTGGCCGTGCCGGTAGCTGCCAATTGGAGGAACCGGTTGCGATCCTTCACGGCCCGTATCCGCGATTGGGCGGCTGGTCCGGCACCGGCCGCCGCCATGGAGGCAATGGCCACGCTGATGATCGCAACGACCCTCAGCGTCGCCAGCATGACAGCCTCCACGGGGCATGGCGATGTCCATAACGTGGCGCCGCGATTCGAGGGCGCGTTCGCCGCTCCCGCTCCTCATGGCGAGGCTCCCGCCAGGGTGGGCGGCGCCGTGCCCAGCACTGCCGCCGCGCACGAGGCCGTCAGGGCTCTGCCAGCGACGCCGGACGTGGCGGACAGCGAGACGACGGCCGCGGTGATCCCGTTGGGCAATCCCATCGACGACGATGCCGAGGCATCTGTGGCGGTGCACGACGACGAGGACGTCATCATCATCGAGGATTACGTCTGGCTGACCGTCCTCCCGGAGGACGAGGGATCCCCCATCGTCGAGGGGCGGACGGAGCTGCATTGCGGCGGAGCGGGTGCCGACGTGGCGTGCGACGTTCTCCGCACGGCGGGCGATCTGGTCGACCCGTAGAGGACGGATCCCGGGTCATGCGGGCATCAGTTCCCGTGTTGCATGGACTGAAGCGACATCTCGTGGACTAGGCATGAGGTCACTTCTCGTATCGGCGGGGTCAGGTGTAATCGGTGGTCCCGTGGAGCCGGGCGAGGTAGAGGGCGCGTCGTAGGACGTCGAGGTCGTGGGGGTCGGACAGTGTGCGCCCACGGGCCTCAGCCGCGGCCTGGGCGCGGGACCGGACCGTTCGCTCGTTGATGCCGAGGATGGTGGCCGCTTGTTTGGCGTTGCCTCTGGTGTCGATCAGGACGTGCAGGGTCCCGAGGCACGGGTCGGAGGCATTGGCGCCGGGCAGCGGCGTCAGGGTCCGTCGTATCTCGCGCCGGGCGACTTCCTCGGGGATGGCGGCCAGCGGGAGCAGGTCGCGGAAGTTCTCGAGGTCCATCACGCCGGGTCCACGCAGTAGCCGCGCCGGCACGGGCAGGTGTGCGCGCACGTCGGCGTAGGCCGCTGGTAGGCCGGCGTAGCTCAGCCTCCCGCGACCGTCGGCGCCGGCGGGCGGTGTCGGGTCGCCTGTGCCACCGGCGTGCACGATCGTGAGGTCGTGCCGGTCCGACACTTTGCTCAGGAGTCGTTGCGTACTGGCGGGCATCGGGGCCAGACTGAGCACGACGGCGTGCGTGGCGGGAGTCTTGCGCACGAATGCGGCGAGGGCGCTCGAGGTGGTTCCTGCGAGTTCGTCCGTCGCGTGCCCGAGTGCCGGAAGCGGGGTGCGTTCGGTCGGGATCGCGACGATCAGCGCTGGGGTCGGGCCCGCGGTCAGACCGAGGCGGGCCGCGCGGTCGGCGATCTCGGTGACTGGGAGTCCTTCGGCCAGGAGTTCCTCGGCCAGCGTTGTTCGGTCCTTGAGGATCTGCTGGGGGAGCTGGGCGGGCCGTGCGCTGTGTCCGACTTCGATGGCATGGATCGCCGCGCGCGACAGCGGGATCAACTCGGTCGAAAGGCTGGGCAGGACGGCTGTCGCCGCTGGCAGGTCGGGCCGGGTCGCGATTCGGATCAGGGCGGACTGGCTGATCTCGAAGGCCACCTCGAATGCCTGGGTGACCGACGCGAGCGGGATGCCCATCTGCGCGCGGCGCATCCCGAAGTCGCGCAGTTCCGCGACCTCGCCCTGGGACAGCGACCGACTCGTGCGCAGGCAGGACACGAACAGTTGGAGGATCCATTCGACGGTGATGGCGACCTCGTCCCGCATCGCGGGCGGCATCGCGTGGTACGGCAGCAGAGCGCTGATGCGGTCCAGCGACTCACGGACCACCCCGTCGGCTGCTCGCTCCAGCGCGTCAAGGATCGCTCGCCGGGTGCCCATGAGGTCTGCATGGGTGGTCGGGCCGTCGTCTGTGGCGTTCGATGGCGTCGGAAGTGGATCAGGCTCCATGGCGTCTCCTGTCTGCTGCCCTCAGTAGGAACTACGCTTTCGGAGGGCCATCCGTTACGCACGCTCTCGAAATTCCTCCGGGTATCACATTCCGTGATCGTGCTGTGACTGATGGTGGCCATCGGTCCGGGTGACGTCCGTGACGGCAGGAACTGGCAGCGAATCCTGCCGACGCGGCTCTTTCGCCCAGTCGGGTGATCCGTACGGTCTGGGTGATGGTGTTGACCGCACGGTCATGTCGATCCAGGAGGATCCGATGTCATCCGATAACCCCGTATCCATGGCCGTCTGGACGGCCCGCCCGCCGGGCGCCCGCAGGGCAGGTCGCGCCCTGCTGGCATTCACGGTGGCGGCCCTGCTGGCCGTCACCCAGCTTGTCTCGACGCCCGCCGCAATCGGCAGCGAGTCCGGTGCCGTTGCGAGCCTTGGAGGTGGCAAGGTCTGGTCCAATGCGTCGTCCATCCAGCTTGATGCGGGGTGCGACAACCCCAACGCCTTCTACTCCTGCTTCACAGGCAATGAGCCGACCGTGATGCTCGGCGACCCGACGATCGGACTCAGGAGCCGCGCGGCAGTGAGTCTGTCGTTCGACCGGAACTCGGGCTTGCCATGTGCCGGCACGAACGGCATGGGCTCCGTGCGGGTGTACGAGGAGCACAGCGGGACATCTCAGGACTACGC
>Ga0326597_10000323_pt1 | contig 90332 bp, 82 predicted proteins | sample RVTome_12_FD_203789 | JGI IMG/M metagenome (GOLD analysis project Ga0326597, IMG submission 203789) | Soil microbial communities from uranium-contaminated site in the Upper Colorado River Basin, Wyoming, United States - RVT100D185 | ecosystem: Environmental > Terrestrial > Soil > Contaminated >...
ACGGGTTGAAAATCCATCGTCCACCGTCATGTTTGAATCACTGCGTGAGTCAGCCACGGCCCTCAGTGGATGGCTGCGCGATTTTTCAATGTCGTCTTTGGATGCGCCCGGGAACCGCGTGAGACAAATATCGATCACGCCACCGGGGATTCGATCAGAGCCAGCGTTCCGTTATGCCCGTCCAACGCCCATTTAACGCCGAATGGCAACGTGAGGTTTTCCTCGCCGTGCCCCGCGGACAATCCCATCGCTACGGGATAGGGCGCCGTCGCGAACATCTCACCGACCACTTGCCTGACATCGCGAGGCCCATCCCCTTCGCAGCCGGTCAAGTCACCGAAGAGGACACCCGCAAGCCCGTCCAGTTTTCCCGCCATCTTAAGATGCGTCAGCATACGCTCGATGCGGTAGGGCTTTTCACCGACGTCTTCCAGAAACAACAGCATTCCCTTCGTATCGATTTCGTAGGGCGTCGCCAGCGTCGTCACCAGCATCGACAAACAACCACCCATCATTTGGGCTTCCGACCTGCCGGGCCGGATGATTTCGCCGAGCTTCACTTCCCATGTCTTTCTTTTTCCGGTCAGAGTTTCCCAAAGTTGCGCTTCGCTCCGCGCCGTGAGTCCGCTCGCCAGGTCCATCGCTACCATCGGCGCGTGAAAAGTCACCATTCCGCACTTCTGCAAAAGCCAATTGAGCAGCACGGTGATATCGCTGTAGCCGGCGAATATCTTCGGATAGTTCCGAATCTCGTCGCTCAGGTAAGGAAGGACTTGAATCGAGCCGAAACCGCCGCGGGCGCAAAAAATCGCGTCGATGTCGCCGCGGCGAAAAAAGGAAACCAGGTCCCGCGCCCTCGCTGCCGCGTCTCCCGCCAGGTACCCTTTGCGTACCCGCGCGGAAGGCGAGAACTCGACCTCGAACCCCTTTCTTCGAATCGCCGCCGCGCCGGCTTCTAACGCCTCATCATCAACGCAACCGGCGGGCGCCACCACACCGATTTTACTGCCCGGCCTCAGCACCGGCGGTTTATGCACAGCCACCCAACTTATCCCCAGGCGCCCCTACGGGTTCGGTCCGGCACGCTTCCACAGCCTGTGGATAACTCCTTTGCGGATCCCGTGTGTCGTTCGTGCCATGCATGTTCAAGTCGTCATATTGTCAAAAAAGGCTTGGATTTACAAGAAACTTTCCCCTGTGTCCAGATCGCCGTGAACATGAGAGGAGATTTTCTCCGAGTTGACATCGGTGGATAACCCGTATAGATACCTCTACTAGCCAACAACCTCTACCCGATTTTCACTGACTTTGCGCAACTTATTCACAAGTTTCTTCACACCGGATGAAGATCAAACCGGAACAACTCGAGAGCCTGGCGGCGCTGCTTCTCGCCCATTACCGCTCGAAAGAGCTTATCACCACCAGAGCGGGCGAAGCCGAGATAAAAGCCAAGATCGTGAAAATCGTCGGTCAAAATTTCGCTGAGGAGGAAGCCATCGAAGAGGAGGCGCGCAGGATGCTGGTCTCCCACGCGCGCGCGGCGAAGGAGATGGATCCCCATAAAATGTTTCTGCTGGCCAAACAAAAACTCGCCGCCAAGAAAGGGTTTATCCTTTGAACCGTCTCTCGGAGAGCCGGATCTCGCACCTGGCCCATTTGATTCTCGACGGCCTCAAAAAAGACAACCTGGTAAGCTTCACGAACGATGGCCGCGCGCTCGCCGAGACCAAGCAGGCCGTCCATGAATTCTTCCAGCGCGACGATCACATCGACAGTGTGATTCGTCAAAAAATTCTTTCGCTTTCCCGCCACATCCCGCCGGGGAGCCGGGAATGGGACATTTTGTACCGGAAGTACTTAGAGGAGGAACAAAGAAAACAGCGGCGGTAGCGCACCGAACTCCGGCGGTTGATCGGGATCATATTGCGGATTCGATCGTGGAGCGCCACGGGTAAGCCCGTGAAACTTTCGAGTACACCCGTGGGGCGGAATCCTGAGCGAGAGCCTCCGGCCAAGGCCGGGGCTCGAGCCGAAGGGTCGCCAACGATTTCCAGCGCCAAAGCCTTGACATGAAGGATACGATGCTTACATTAGCCCTGCCTTTGGCCAGAGTTAAATTCTTGCATTGGAGCCGGACCTTAGGTAAACCCCTTAAAATCGTTTAGTAAAACAGCAAACGGAAAGGAGCAACCAGTGAAAATCAGGCCTTTACAGGACCGCGTTATCATCAAACGCATTGAAGAAGAGGAAAAGAGCAAAGGTGGAATTATCATTCCCGACACCGCCAAAGAGAAGCCCCAGGAGGGCAAGGTTATTGCCGTGGGCAAAGGGAAAGTGAACGATGACGGCAAGCTCATCCCGCTCGACGTCAAAGTGAACGACCGCATTCTTTTCGGCAAATATTCCGGCACTGAGATCAACATCGACGGCGAAGAACACCTGATTATGCGCGAGGAGGACATCCTCGGCATCCTTGAAAAGTAACTTTTGAAAACAATGGAGGAGGAAACACGATGGCAGCTAAAATGGTAAAATTTAGTCGCGACGCCCGCGACGCGATTCTTAAAGGTGTAAATATACTGGCGGACGCCGTAACCGTCACGCTCGGGCCCAAAGGGCGAAACGTAGTCCTGGACAAATCTTACGGCGCTCCCAATGTCACCAAGGACGGCGTCACCGTCGCCAAAGAGGTCGAGCTCGAAGACAAGTTCGAAAACATGGGCGCTCAAATGGTCAAGGAGGTTGCGAGCAAGACTTCCGACGTCGCCGGCGACGGCACCACCACCGCGACAGTGCTGGCACGCCAGATTTTCGCCGAAGGCGTTAAACTCGTCGCCGCCGGCCATGACCCGATGACGCTAAAGAGGGGCATCGACAAGGCCGTCGAGGCCATCATCGGCGAGCTCAAGCATCTTTCCAAACCAACCAAAGATCCCAAAGAAATCGCACAAGTCGGAACCATTGCCGCAAATAACGACTCGACGATCGGCGACGTCATCGCCGAGGCGATGAATAAAGTCGGCAAAGAAGGCGTCATCACGGTCGAAGAGGCGAAGGGACTGGAAACCACCCTGGACGTTGTCGAGGGCATGCAGTTTGACCGCGGTTATCTCTCTCCCTACTTTGTCACCGATCCGGAGAGAATGGAGTGCGTCCTCGAGGATGTCTACCTGCTGATTCACGAAAAGAAAATCAGCAGTATGAAGGACATTTTGCCGATCCTCGAGCAGATCGCCAAGTCCGGCAAACCATTTATCATTATCGCCGAAGACCTCGAGGGTGAAGCGCTGGCGACGCTCGTCGTCAACAAGATTCGCGGCACGCTGCGGTGCACGGCAGTCAAAGCGCCAGGCTTCGGCGACCGGCGCAAAGCGATGCTCGAAGACATCGCGATCTTGACCGGCGGCAAGCTCATCGCCGAGGAGCTGGGCATCAAGCTCGACAATATCGGGCTCCAGGATTTGGGCCGCGCCAAGAGAATCGTCGTCGACAAGGACAATACGACAATCATCGACGGTGCCGGCAAAAAGTCCGATCTCGAAGGCCGCATCAAGCAGATCCGCGCCCAGGTCGATGAGACCACTTCCGATTACGACCGAGAAAAACTACAGGAGCGCCTGGCCAAACTGATCGGCGGTGTCGCGGTGATCAACGTCGGCGCGGCCACCGAAATCGAGATGAAAGAAAAAAAGGCGCGCGTCGAAGACGCCCTTCATGCAACCAGAGCCGCCATCGAGGAAGGAATTGTCCCTGGCGGAGGCGTTGCCTTGCTCCGCTGTTCAGCAGCGCTGGATAAACTGAAAGTATCGGACGAAGAGAAGTGGGGCGTTAACATTATCAAACGTGTCGCCGAAGAGCCGCTTCGCCGCATTGCCATCAATGCCGGCGTGGAAGGCTCCATCGCTCTTCAGAAAGTCAAAGAAGGCAAAGGTGCTTTCGGATTTAACGCCGACTCTGAAGAATACGAAGATCTAATGAAGGCAGGCATTATCGATGCAACGAAGGTTGTTCGCACTGCGCTGCAAAACGCGGCGTCGGTTGCCAGCATGCTTCTGACCACCGAAGCGATGGTCGCGGAGAAACCGGAAGATAAATCGGCGATGCCGGCCATGCCTCCAGGTGGCGGCATGGGTGGTATGGGCGGTATGGGTGGTATGGGTGGCATGGGCGGCATGATGTAGCATCGAATCTTACCGCAAAGGCCCGTTGTGTGCGTCCGAGGACGTGCATAACGGGCCTTTTTATTTGCCATTCCTTGACACTGGAGTGTTTTCATACTAGTCTTTTATCTTACTTTTCCTTTAAATTATAGGGCCTTAGCTTTATTAGTTCATGTTCGAATCGCTAACCGAAAAACTTGAACTGACCTTCAAGAGACTGCGGGGTCAGGGAAAGATAACCGAGAAGAACATCGACGACGCGATTCGCGACGTTCGCTTGGCTCTCCTTGAGGCCGATGTTCACATCAAGGTCGTCAAAAACTTTCTCGACTCGGTCAAAGCCAAGGCGATGGGCCAAGAGATATTGCAGAGCCTCACCCCTGACCAACAATTCCTAAAGATCGTCCGCGACGAGCTGGTTGAACTGCTGGGCGGCGAGCACCAGGATCTCGATCTCAAAACCGCGCCTCCCGTGGTCATCATGCTCGTCGGCTTGCAGGGTTCCGGTAAAACCACCACGCTCGCGAAGTTGGCGCGTCACCTCAACAAGGACAAAAAGCGCAGCCCCTATTTGGTTCCGGCCGACGTCTATCGCCCGGCGGCCATCGAGCAGCTTAAAGTTCTCGGCCGCGAACTCGATCTGCCGGTGCACGACTCCGATCCCGAAGCTTCGCCTGTCGCGCTCTGCCGCCAGGCGCTGGCCGCGGCGCAGAACCGGCTCTGCGATGTGTTGCTGATCGACACGGCGGGCCGATTGCACATCGACGATGAATTGATGCAGGAACTCGCGGCGATCAAAGACGCGGTCCGTCCGCATCACATCCTGTTCGTCGCCGACGCGATGACCGGCCAGGACGCCGTCAACCAGGCCTCGGGATTCGATGGCAAGCTTGGGCTGACTGGAATTATTCTGACCAAGTTAGATGGCGACGCGCGCGGCGGCGCGGCCCTTTCGATCCGCGAGATGGTCGGCAAGCCGATTCTTTTTTCCGGCGTGGGCGAAAAGCTAGACGCCCTGGAACCCTTCTACCCGGACCGCCTGGCGTCGCGCATCTTGGGCATGGGCGATGTGCTCTCGCTGATCGACAAGGTGCAGCAAAACGTCGAAGAGAAAGAGGCCGCCAAACTGCAAAAGGCCTTTCTGAAGCAGCAATTCACGCTCGAGGAGTTTCAGCTCCAGCTCAAGCAAATCAAACGGATGGGGTCGCTTGGCAGTCTTCTCGAAATGGTTCCCGGCGCCAAGAAGCTGGCCGCTCAGGTTGACACGGACAAAGCGGAAACCGAACTCAAACGGGTTGACGCGATCATCAATTCGATGACGATTGGCGAGCGGCGCAACCCGGCGATTCTCAACGGCAGCCGTCGCCGCCGCATCGCCCAGGGGAGCGGCACCACGGTGACCGACGTTAACCGCCTGATGAAGCAATTCATGGAAATGAAAAAAATGATGCAAAGGGTGAGCAAGCTGGGAGTGAAATCGCTTTTCAACCGGATGCCGCACTCTTATTCTTAAAGGAGAGGGACAGACAAACATGAGTGTAACTATTCGCATGAGCAGGCATGGAACTAAAAAACGTCCGTTTTACCGCATCGTCGTGAGCGATCGGCGCTTCCCACGCGATGGCCGCTATATCGAGCAGGTCGGAACCTACGATCCCAGCGCCGCCATCGGCGGGCTCAAACTCAACCGGGATAAAGTCGAGACCTGGATCAAGAAGGGCGCAAAGCCGAGCCAGACGGTCTCGGAATTGATCAAAAAGCAGAAAACCGCCAGCTAAGTTCGCGCGCGGGAGGCAACATTCCTAATGAAGGAATTGGTTCAATACCTGGCGAAATCCTTGGTCAACAATCCCGATGCCGTCGAGGTCAAGGAGACTGAAGGAGAAAACGCTTTGGTGTTCGAGCTGAAAGTCGCCAAGGAAGACCTGGGACGGATCATCGGCAAGCAAGGACGCACGGCGAAATCCATCCGCACGCTTCTCAACGCCGCGGCATCGCGGACCAACCGCAAGGTTGTCCTGGAAATTGTCGAGGAGCAATAGGCCGTTCCGGCTAAGCCTGTGACCGAGCAGCTTGTGCCCGTGGGGGGAATCGTCGCGACCCATGGTCTTTTGGGCTGGTTAAAAGTTAACCCCTTCAATCCGGAAACCACCGTTCTCGCTGCTGGCCGTCAGTTGATTGTCGAGAAAGAGGGCCAGAGGGCACCTCACGAGATCGAGTCGAGCAAACAAAATAAGCGCCAGATTCTCATCAAGCTGCGGGGCGTCGACGGGATTGACGACGCGCGGAAATGGGTCGGGGCCACAGTCTGCGTCGACGCAAATGCTCTCGAACCGTTGGAGCCGGGGCAATATTATCACTATCAGGTCGTGGGTCTGGAAGTTTACGCTCTTTCGGGAGAGCGGATCGGTGTGATCACTCGGGTCTGGTCAACGCCGGGCGGCGAGCTTTATGTTGTCCAGGGGGCGACCAAAGAATTTTTGATCCCCGCCGTTAAGGAGATCATTGAAAAAGTCGACTTTACCGCAGGCCGAGTGATCATCAATCCGCCTGAAGGGCTATTGGATCTGTAGTCCCTGTCTCAACACTGACAATTGATTCCATGGTTACGTTTACGGTCATCACGATTTTCCCGGAGATGTTCACTTCCCTGCTCGGCCATAGCATTTTGAAGAAGGCCCAAGAGAAGGCATTGATCGCCGTTCGGCTGGTCGATCCACGCCGTTATACGACCGACCGCCACCATGTCACCGACGATTACCCCTACGGCGGCGGCCAGGGCATGGTGATGAAGCCGGAGCCGTTGGTGGCGGCCATCGAAGACATCCGTGCCAAGTCGCCCCATGCCCGGGTGATTCTGCTCTCGCCGCAAGGAGCTGTTTTCAATCAGCGCCACGCCGCCCGCCTCGCGCAAGAGAAAGAACTGGTGCTCATCTGCGGCCGCTACGAAGGGGTCGATGAAAGAGTCAAATTCTTCGTCGACGAAGAATTGTCGATCGGAGATTACACACTGAGCGGCGGCGAGCCGGCCGCCAACGTCGTGATCGACGCGGTGGCGCGGCTGATTCCCGGAGTTCTCGGCAATGAAAGTTCCGCGGCGGACGAATCGTTCGTCAACGGATTGTTGGAATATCCGCAATACACCCGGCCCGAGGATTTCCGCAGGATGAAAGTCCCAGACGTTTTGCTCTCCGGCGATCATGAGCGCGTCAGGCGGTGGCGGCGCGAAATGAGCCTCAAGCTCACCCGCGAGCGCCGCCCCGACCTCCTGGCAAAAGCTTCCCTGAGCCAAGAAGAAAGAACCGGGGCCTTGGCCGTTCAAGCCCCGCTGTACGTCGCCCTGCTGCACCATCCGGTTTACGACAAGAACGGCCAGGTCGTCACCACCGCGGTTACCAACATGGACATCCACGACATCGCCCGCTCGGGCAAGACCTACGGGATCAAAGGTTTTTATGTCGTGACACCGGTGAAGGCATTACAGAAGCTCGCGCGCAAAATCATCGACCATTGGGAGGAAGGTTACGGCAGCCAGTACAACGTGACGCGCAAGGAGGCGCTGGCGCTGGCCCGTATCTCCGACACCCTCGACGACGCATTGATCGACGTCGAGCGAGAGTCCGGCGAGAGGCCCCTGCTGGTCGCAACCTCCGCCCGAGCCGGTGAAGAGCGCGCCTCTTTCGCTGCGCTGCGAGACATGCTAAAAAGTAATACCCACCCCTTCCTAATCCTATTCGGCACAGGCTGGGGGCTGACTGAAGCAATACTTTCACAAGCGGACTACGTCCTCGAAGCGGTCCAGGGAACGAGCGGATATAACCACCTGTCGGTCAGATCGGCCGCGGCCATCGTTTTGGATCGCCTGTTGGGACAGTCCTGATCTAAGGAGATAAGTATGGATATCGTAGCTAAACTTGAAGCGGAACAGTCAAAGAAGGAAATTCCGGCGCTGCGGCCCGGCGAGACCGTTAAGGTTCACGTCAAAGTGGTGGAAGGCGAAAAAGAACGGACGCAGATCTTCGAAGGGATCGTCATCGGCCTATCGGGCAGCGGCAGCCGCGCGATGTTTACCGTGCGCAAGATTTCCTACGGAGTGGGCGTAGAGCGCATCTTTCCGATTCACTCCCCCCGCATCGAGAAGGTCGAAGTGGTGTCGCGGGGAAAAGTGCGACGGGCCAAGCTCTATTATTTACGGGAGCGATCGGGCAAGGCCGCACGGCTCTTTGGTGAAGAGGGTTCCAGGAACTGAGCCGTCCGGCTTGGCTTAGTCGCCGCCTAAAATCAGTCCCGTCCCTTCAAACACGGCGCCGGGGTGGATCGTCAACTCGCCGACTCTTGCTTCGCCCTGGAAGTGGCCACCCGGTAAGATTTCAAAACGGCCGATCACCTGCACATTGCCGGTCAGCTTTCCTTCCACTTTCAAATGCCGGGCGGAAATCTGAGCATCGACTACCGCGTTTCGGCCGATCACCAACAATTCCGTGGCTTTGATTTCACCGCTGAATCGACTGTCGATTTTTACCGGAAGGTTGTAACTGAGTTTTCCCGAAATCGAAGAGTCCGGAAAAAGTACGGTCCTGGGCGCGTTGCCCTGGATAAACGATGGAGTTTCTTTGTCGGCTGCGTCGGTCACTCTGGCATTCCCCCATTAAATTAAATGATAGCATATCATCGAGGGGCCGCTAACAAAAGTGGCAGGCTAACGAGCTACAATCCTGCGACATTGTTGTGCTACTCTGAATTGTTCATGGTCCCACGTTAAGCGACAACATCCTGGAGGCCGAGGGGTGAAGCCTGGAGGGAGAAGGCACCCGGACGGAGTGTTGCTTTGACTTGTGCGGGCTTGGTCACGGTGTTACTGGTTCCCACTGCCGTTTGCTCCTGGCGAACGGTTCGCAAGCCGGTTCAAGGCACAGATCCATTGCCATCTCCCGCAAGGTTTTACTCCTCGGCCTCTGTTTACTATGAATGATGCGGGATAGAATATTCGTATGGATCTTTTCGAATCGACACCATCTCATCCGCGCGGTTTTGTCCAGCCGCTGGCGGAACGAATGCGTCCGAGAACTCTGGATGAGTTCATCGGCCAGGAGCATCTGCTGGGTCCCGGAAAACTCCTAACCGGGTTGACCGGCGGGGGCCGGCTACACTCCTTGATCTTGTGGGGACCGCCGGGCAGTGGCAAAACCACCTTGGCGCTGATTCTAGCCAATTCCGCCGGCGCCGCCTGCGTACATTTCTCCGCGGTGACTTCCGGCGTAAAGGATCTCAGGAAAATCATTCAGGAGGCGGAGGAGCTTCAACGCTTGGGCAAACCCACAGTTCTTTTCGTCGACGAGATCCATCACTTCAACAAAGCGCAGCAGGATAATTTTCTGCCGCACGTCGAGCGCGGCACGCTGGTCCTCATCGGGGCCACCACCGAGAACCCATCTTTTGAAGTGATCTCTCCCCTGCTGTCGCGCTGCCAGGTTTTGGTTTTGCAGCCGCTCTCCGCCGACCATGTCGGAGCGATCATCGACCGCGCGCTCCGCGACTGCGAGCGCGGACTGGGAAAGTCGGGGTTGAGCTTAACCGCGGACGCGCGCGACTTTCTGATTCAACAGTGTCAAGGGGACGGCCGCGTCGCTTTGAATGGGCTGGAAACCGCCGCGGCTCTCGCAACTCGCGACGACAGGAAGATCATCGAATTGGACCATCTGCAAGTTGCGCTGCAAAGAAAGCCCCTGCAATACGACAAGGCCGGCGAGGAGCACTACAACGTGATCTCCGCTTTCATCAAAAGCCTGCGCGGTAGCGATGCGGACGCCGCTCTCTACTGGATGATGAGGATGATCGAAGCCGGCGAAGACCCCCTTTTCATCGCCCGCCGTATGATCATCTTCGCCGCTGAGGACATCGGCAATGCCGATCCCCAGGCGCTCCAGGTCACGGTAGCGGCCAAGGATGCCGTCCATTTCGTCGGCTTGCCGGAAGGCCGCATCCCGCTCGCGCAAGCGGTCACCTATTTGGCGACCGCGCCGAAATCCAACGCTTCATACAAGGCGATGCTCGCCGCGGCCAAAGATGTCGAGGAGAAAGGCGCCCTGCCGGTTCCCCTGCACCTGCGCAACGCGCCCACGGCGTTGATGGAAAAACTCGGCTATGGCAAAGACTACAAGTACGCGCACAACTACGCCGACTCCATCGTCATGCAGGAGCATCTACCGAAGGAACTGGCGGGAACAAAGTATTACTCCCCGTCGGAATCGGGCTATGAGAAGCAGATTAAAGAGCGGCTTCAGTCGTGGGAGAAGAAGAAAGCCTATCCTTAATCTTGGTCTTCAGGGTAAGGTGGCCCACAACGGATTCCGAAAAACTTTAGGAAGGCGGAACGACGATGAGTATTCCAAACACCCCAATCGATCCCGACAAACAGCCCGCCCTCGTGCGCGTCGATATGTATCAAGATTGGCGCAAACGCGAGGGCGCCCCGCTCGTGGGCGGCGTCTATATTAAAGACATGAAGGCGGTAGAAGTAGGCCCCTGGCCGCGCAAGGGCGACGGCGTCAAGGGCGCGCTTTGCTATTTGGATGGCGACGACGAAGGCGACGAGCATATCATTGAATTGCCGCCGGGCGGCGCCACCGCGCCGCTGCGGCATATGTACACCGAGGCGATCTACGTCGTCTCAGGACATGGTTCCACCTCGGTGTGGCGCGACAAAGGCGCCAAGCAGACCTTCGAGTGGGGGCCCGGCAGTTATTTCGTGCTGCCCACCAACGCCTGGCACCAGTTTTTCAACGCCAGCCTGTCGCGCAGCGCGCGCTGGTTTTCTGTTACCGACCTCCCCGGGCTCTTGCGCCAGTGGGCGAGCGAGGATTTCATCTTCAACAACCCTTACGATTTCACCGACCGCTATCGCGGCGAGCCCGACCATTTCAGCGCCGAGGCGAAGCTCTACCGCGGCCGGGTCTGGGAGACCAACTTTATTCCCGACATCAAAAAGTTGCCGCTCTACGAGTGGAAGAGCCGTGGCGGCGGCGGCACCAACGCGTTCATGGTCATGGGCGCGGGCATGATGGAGTCCCATGTCTCGCGCTTTGAATCGGGCCACTACAAAAAAGGCCACCGGCACGGACCCGGCGCGCATCTTTATATCACTGAGGGTGAAGGCTTCGTGCTTACGCAACGGGGCAATGAGCCGCGCATCCGCTGCGACTGGCAAGAGGGCAGCCTCTATCTTTCCGGCGCAGGCGAAGGGCAGTGGCTACACCAGCACTTCAACGTCGGCGCAACGCCCGCGACTTACCTCGTGTTGAACCAGGGGCTGTCGCGCAAATACGCCGTTAACCGCTGGCAGGCCAATCAATCGACCGTGCTGCGCGGTGGCGAAGTGAGCGGCAAAAAAGGCGGCTACCAGACGGAATACGAAGACGAAGCCCCGGAGATCCACCGCATCTTCGAAGATGAGCTGCGCAAGCGCGGCATCACGTGCAGGATGAAAAAGATGGTCCCCTGGTGCACCGGCGAGGCCGGCGCGGAAACCATCAAGGCCACATTCCTCGACGAGCATGGCTTGGTCGAATAGATTAAAAGTGTGAGGAGTAAGGCGTGAGGGGTAAGGTGTCCTTTCATTCCCAACTCCTCACTCCTTACCCCTTACTCCTAACCGCTAATCACGAGACTTCGAAGAACGTATGCACGATCTACCCCACGGCCACGATCACAACGACCATCAGTTCGATGTCGAGGAAGACCATCCGCTCTGGAAGCTGGACACGATCACGCTCACCAGCGTCGGCATCGATATCGGTACAGCGACTTCCCAGATTATTTTTTCGCGTCTTGTGCTGCGCCGGCTTGGACGGGAGCTGTCGAGCCGTTTCGTGGTGACGGAACGGAAAACCCTCTATCTCTCCCCTGTCCATTTCACGCCCTACGTTGTGGGCCGCGAACGGATCGACGACCAGGCCCTCGCGCGCCTCGTCGATGGCGCCTACCGGGAGGCAGGCCTCAGCCCGGCACAGGTGGACACCGGCGCGATCATTCTAACCGGCGAAGCGATCCGCCGGGACAATGCGCGCGCCATCGCGGATCTATTCGCCGCGGAGCGGGGAAACTTCGTCTGCGCCAGCGCCGGCCACAACTTCGAAGCGTTGCTCGCGGCCCACGGCTCCGGCGCCGTCGCTCTCTCCGCCGAGCGTGAATGGCGAGTGCTTAACGTCGATATCGGCGGCGGCACGACCAAACTTGCTGTGGCGGAATGCGGCCGGGTACTGAATACCGCGGCATTTCACGTCGGCGGCCGGCTAATCGCCACAGACGGCAATGGCATCCTCACGGTTCTGGAGCCCGGCGGCCAAACACTGGCCCGCCAAGTGGGATTCGAATGGCGAGTCGGCGACCGCGTGGCAACGAAGGAAGTCGCGCAACTGGCGGATCACATGGCAAAAGCTGTTCTCGTTCTCACTCAGCAAGAAAAGCCCGCGTCCGAATTCGAGCGGCTCTGGCTCACACCGCCGCTCGGCGGCGCCAAGAGCTACGACGCCGTCGTCTTTTCCGGCGGCGTCGGCGAGTACGTCTACGGCAAAGAGTCCAAAACCTTCGGCGACCTCGGCGCGCCACTGGGGCAGGCGCTCCGGCACCAGATCAGCACCGGCGCGCTCGCCTGGCCGCTTGCGCATGCCCGCGAATGCATCCGCGCCACGGTCATGGGGGCCGCGCAACACACGATTCAGGTGAGCGGCAACACGATCTATCGCTCCAGCGACGAGCTGCTCCCGCGTAAAAACCTCCAAGCGCTGCGCCCCGCCGTCGACTTGAGCGACAATATTCATCCTCCTGCGCTCGCCCAGGCGATCGCAAGCCATTTTCAAACTTTTGATTTAAAAGAGGGGGATGCGGAAGTCGCGCTGGTGTTTCGCTGGGGTGGGCCTCCGGCGGCCATCCGCATCGCGGCGTTTTGCCGGGGCTTGATGGAAGGCCTGCCGCGCACCGTAAAGAGCGTCCGGCCCATCTACCTCGTCTTCGACCACGACCTCGCGGGGCTCGTCGGCAACATCCTCAAAAACGATTTCGATCTCAAAAACGACATCCTCGCCATCGACGGCGTCACCCTCCACGACTTCGACTTCATCGACCTCGGCAAAGTCCTGGAACCCTCCGGCACCGTTCCCGTCACCATCAAGTCGTTGGTGTTCCAGTTTTAGCAGCGGACCGCTGGATAATTACCTGCAACCGGCTGAAGGCGTAACGTGTTGGGTGAGAGGCGCGGTTTGCCGCGTCCGTCTCAACCCAACGGTTAGGCGTACTCTGATTTTACTGCGCCATCCATTGCGTGACGTTCGCAGGTTTGGCACCTTGACCGCCCCGTGAGTCTGTTTCTCGATACGTACTCTTAGCTGACCGGTCGGTGAGGGAGATGCGACGATCGATGTCGGCAGCGCGGGGTTCTGGTGAGAAAAGACAGTACATTTTTCTCCTCCCAAACATCGCAAGTCAGGCATCAAAGACGTTCAATTCGGTTTCACGACCTCGGCTTCAAATTCCCGAAAAAGCCGCGAAAACTCGTCAAGAGTACGTTGCCGGATTTCCGTATGCGTTTTGTTTTGGCTCATCTCTTGTATGATTTCGGCGATACGTGAATTGCTAACATCTTTGGCCAGGCTCTCTCGCCCAACTTCATTGAAGCGCTTCATTATTTCTGCCTCCTCGCGCGAGACAAAGTAAGCGAGAAACATGTACCCCTTGTGCAATTCTTCGATGGAATCCCCTCTGGACTTAGCGACTCGCGCAACAGATATAAGAGCTTGCTTGACTTCTGGCTTGGATGCGGGAAGTCGATCTACAGATATGAAATCCTCGCTAGTTTTGAGCATCGCCAGAATCGCCCCGTAATCATTAACAAGTTTCTGCATCGCTTCTAATGACTGCGAAGCCTTCTTGACTCGGTTCTTATTGAAGTAGCGAGTGATCCACTTCACGACGATGCTCAAAAATGTTCTTTATCCATGAGTGAAGTGTCTGCCGTTGCTTCTCCCAACTCAATTCTAATTTCTGTTTCAATCTTGCGCCTAATCTTCGGTAGTTCTTTTTTGGCATAGTCGTCTGCTTCATCCCATACACGACCGGACTGTGAAGGAGGGGTGTCTTTTGATTCGACCAAAAATGCATATTTCAGCGCCATTCTATACATCTCGTTTTTTACCAGCGTAATTTCTTCGGCCAAACTAAGCGGAAAGAAAATCCGATTGGGCACGAAGAAATTCTCGAAGTCTTGGAGCGCACTGGCAAAATCCTTTCGCGCTGCTTCCCGCTCTGGCCCACGAATATTGCCCGACATGCTCACATATTCCCCTAAACGCTGTTCAAGTTTTGCGAGCTTTCCAAACCCCTCGCACAAAGCATCTATTTTGCGTTCAAAAACCAAGCGGAGCCGCGTGGCCTTGAAGTCGCGTGTTTCCTGGAGTGCACTATTCAATTTCGCTAACTCTCTCGCTGATTCGCTCCGAATCTCCTCTATTCGTCTCTGGTACTCATGCTCAACTGACCGTTTTAACCGAGTACCTAACCATAGTTGAATAAGCCAGCCAACAAATGCGCCTGAGATTAGACCAGATAAAGCGCCCGTTACAGCATCGAAAATCATAAGAGGCCACCTCTCAGATTGTAGGCGAGGATCGGGAAACGGAGTCAAAAGCTATTTTGTTCACGGTTTTTCCGCGACTATTTTGCCGTTCTTCCAGATATAAATCGGCGTTCCGTGCATGCGGGCGGTTTTGCGTGCGACCTTTGCGGCACGGCGCAGGGCGCGGCCGACGGCTGCTACGAACTCATCAGTTTCCTTTTTCACTTTTTTTCGCTTCATGGTCCTTTTTCCAAGAGCCGGGGTTTCTCACCTGAGTTATCATACACGCCCCAAGCGTCGGCTAAAAGCTTGTAACGCCTCTCAAAGTTGATCCAGCTGCGATCGAATCGGCGAAGGACGTCGGCGCGTGGGACATCGTGACCGCCCTGGCGCACGCGGGCCGCGACCCGGCGAAGAGCTAGCCGTGGAGAACGCAGGCGCAAGTAAACAATCTCAACGCGATACCCGGCGGCTTTCCAGCGCTTCAAGCGGCCCAGATATGTGAGGCCGCTCAACGTACTCTCAAAGGCAAAGTCCGAGCGTGTTCGGGCGAGGCGATCGAGTTCTTTGAGAAACAAGCGTCCCGCCGCAAGCGCGGCCAGTTCCGGCCTCAAAGGAGAAAGTCCGCTGGCGATCTAATCGGTGTTCACGAAGCGAACGACCCGAGTGTCTTTTGGCAGGAACTCCCGTGCGAAAGTGGTCTTACCCGCTCCATTCGGACCGGCGATGACGATGCAGAGCGGCGATTTTGGGCGTGGTTTGCTCATTTAAAAATCAGCCGTAAGTGTAATTGCTTGCGAAAAGATTTCTCCCTTCGGTCGAAATGACAACTGCTGTGGCCGCTGATCTGTAGCCGGGCGCGGCTTCCCGTGTCATTCCGAACGAAGTGAGGAATCATTCCCCGTCACTCAGATCCTTCCACTCTGGATTGACGCTAATCACCAAGTTATTCTTCTTCTCTCGACGCCACTTCTTGATCTCTTTTTCCCTCGCCAAAGCGCTTTGCACGTCGGCAGTTTCTTCGAAGTAGACGAGTTTATCGACGTTATACTTCTCGGTGAATCCTTTCACCAGTTTATTCTTGTGTTCATAAAGGCGCCGCTGCAGATCGTTTGTCACGCCGACATACATGACCTTGTTGTTCCAATTGGTCAGAAGATAGACGTAGAAGTGTTTTTCTTTGGGCATAGGATTTCTCACTGCGTTCGAAATGACAATTCTTTCTGCCCGCCGTTCTGGATGTCATTCCGATGGAGCGAAGCGACGAGGAATCTGGATTACGGACGAAAAGATCTCTCACTGCGTTCGAGATGACCGCGCTGCTTCCAGCGGCGGTCACTTTATCGCTTCCGCCTTTTTCAATTCCTCGATCTTCTCCGGGCTTAATCCCAAAATCTGACCGAAGACTTGATCGTTGTGTGCGCCGATCCAGGGGGCGGGGCGGGCGGCGCTGGCGGCGGAGAGAGAGGGAATTCCCGGGAGGCCATGGTGAGTCATCCTGCCCCAAGGTTGGCCATTGGTTTCGACGATATGACCGCGCTCGCGCAGATGGATGTCGAAGTAGAGATCTTCGCCGGACATCGGAATACCGGCCGCGACGCCGGCTTCCTGGAGCAACCGAAAAGCTTGCCTAGACGTATACTTAGCGGTCCACTGTGAAAGGTTCCGATCAAGCTCGTCGCGATGCTCTTTGCGCCCGTACTCACTCGCGAACTTTTCATTGGCGGCCCATGATGAAGACGTCGATTTGCCGATCAGACGAACCATGCTCTGCCACTCTTCGTCGCTCGCGCAGGCGATGATGATCCAAGCATCGTCACCGCGGCATGGATAGACTCCGTAGGGCGCGTAGGGCTCGCCGAGAATTTCTTGATAGCCGAGCGCGTCCCATTCGTTGCCGTTTACCGTGTAATCAAGAATCGCCGGCCCCATCATCGCGCCTTGAGCTTCGAGCATGCCCGCTTCGACAAACTGCCCCTGCCCGGTGCGCTCCTGGTATTCGAGGGCAGCGAGAACTCCGAGCGTCATAGTCACGGCGCCCACGCGATCCGGCCAGGCGATCTTGCAGCGGCTCTCCATTGGGGAATCAGGATAACCCCAGAGCCGCATGATTCCGGTGTAGGCGAGCAACTGCCAACCCCAGGCGACCCACGACTTGAGCGGGCCGGTGATCCCCCAGCCCGGCATGACGGCTTGGACGACGCGCGGATTGATTTGTTGCAGCACGTCGAAACTGAAGCCGAGCCGATCCAGAACACCCGAGCTGAAGTTGTCGACGACGACATCGGATTTCGCGACGAGCCGCTTGAAGAGATCTTTTCCATCGGGATGGCGCAGATTGATCGTGCAGCCGAGCTTGGCGCGGTTCATGTCGGCATGCGCCGCCGACTCCCGCTCTTTGCTGGGAACAACGGCGGTCTCGATCTTGACGACCTCCATGCCGTAGTAGCCGAGCATCTCCGTTCCCAGCGGACCAGCATATTGTTGCGTCAGATCGGCCATGCGCAGGCCGGCGAGCATGGGCCTGCGCGGCTCATTCTTATTCGCAGCGTTTTTCGAAATCGTCGGCGAGAACTTTTCAAGTTCCGCGACAATTTCCTGTTGATGCTGGCCCAAGAGCGGCGCGGGGCGGCGCACACGCATCGGCGTCAAAGACAACCTCATCGGAAATCCCGGCGCTTTGTAGCGACCGATCACCGGATGCTCGATCTCCTGAAGCCACTCGCGCGACCGCACCTGCTCACATTCGACGAATTCCCCGATTGTGTTTAGCGGCGCGGCGGCGAGATGGCGCCGCTGCGCTTCGTTAGCAAATTCGTCAGCGGTGAATTGGCCGATGAACTCGGCGAAGGCCTTCGCCACCTGCTCCGAGTGAGCGTCGCGATACTTGGGATTTTCCCATTCGGGGCCGGCGAGCGCCGGATCGCTCATCCAGTTCTGCGCAAACTCCTTCCACATATGCGGCATGTTAGTGGTGAAGTGGACATAGCGCCCGTCCTTGCAGCGGTAGATGTTCGTGCCCGTGCCGCCGTAAGCTCTGGCACCGGGCCTGCGTTCGAGACGATTCTCCAGCGTGTAGCGCGCCACCGAACTGCTGTTGGTGAAGGTCAGCGCTTCTTGCAACGACAGGTCAATGCGCTGCCCTACTCCGGTTTCCCGCGCATGGCGTACGCTGGCGAGGCCCAGCGTCGCCGCGACGCAAACCGCTACCTGATAGGCCAAATGACTCGGCGCCGTGCACTGGCCGCGCTTGTCGTCGCCCTGCCCGTACAAGAATCCCCCCGAGGCGTTGGCAATAGCGTCGCTGCCTTTGTAATTGCGGTAAGGACCAGTGCGGCCGAACGGCGTCAGAGAAACGATGACCAGAGCGGAGAATTCTTTCTGAAAGCGCTCGTCGGTGAAATCCAATTTTTCCAGATAACCGAGCGGCGTCGCCTCAACGAAGAGTTGCGCGGAACCGAGCAGTTTCCCGAAGACTTGGCGATCGGAGGAACTCTTTTCAAGATCGAGCACAATGCTGCGCTTGTTGGTATTGGCGTGGATGAACGTGAGGCTGCGCTCAGAATGCTCGATACTGCCGGCGAACGGCGGAAGCAGACGGTTGGGATCGCCACCGGGCGGCTCGACCTTGATCACATCGGCGCCCAGGTCAGCCAGCAACCGCGTTGCGTAAGACGCTGTAATATCGCCCAGCTCGATGACGCGGAGATGGCTCAGAGCGCTAGCTTCACTGCGACTTGGTTGATCAGACATACCGGACAATCTAGAGTTGTATCTCTAAAGTTGGATGCAGAAATGCTGTCCGTACGATCGTCATTCCCGCGCAGGCGAGAATCCAGCGGTCCTTCGAAGCCCTGGATTCCGGCTCGCCCCCCGCTTTCGCGGGGGTTGGCCGGAATGACGGCTAGGACATCCGATGAATTTCGGATTCGACAAATTACCGACTCAGATTAACCACGACTCTGCCCCTAATCCCGCCTTTGAGAATCAGATCGATCTTCGGCTCCAACTCTTCCAGCCCACACTCGGTGACGAGATCGCCGGAGAGATCGACCTTCCAATCGCTGGCGAGTTTCTGCCAAGCCATCGTGCGCGGGCGCATGGGGACATCGACGGAATTGACGCCTAAGAGACTTACGCCTCTGAGAATAAATGGATAGACGCTCGTGACCAGATCGCCGGACATCGCGTTGCCGCAGGCCGCGACGAGGCCGCCATCTTTCGCCGACTTGAGGGCGGTCGCGAGAATATTGCCACCGACCGTATCGACCACGCCGGCCCAGCGTCCCTTCTGCAGCGGCCTTCCGGAAGTGTCGTTGGCTTCCTCCCGCGAGATGATCGATTTGGCGCCGAGCCGAGTGAGAAAATCTTTTTCATCGGTCTTGCCCGTGGCGGCGACAACTTCGTAGCCCAATTTAGCGAGAATGCCCACGGCGATGCTACCCACGCCCCCGGTGGCGCCGGTAACAAGGACTTCACCCTGCTCCTTACTTACGCCGTACGCCGATAATCTCATCACGCACAGCGCGGCGGTAAAACCTGCAGTGCCGTACGCCATGCTGTCCCGCAATGACAAGCCCTGCGGCAGTTTCACCGCCCACCCGGACGGTACGCTGATGTAGCTGCCGTATCCTCCGGGCGTGTTCATGCCGAGGTCGAATCCGGTCACGATCACCTCCTCTCCCACGGCGAAAGCTCTCGTCGTGCTGTCGGCAACCACGCCGGCGGCGTCGATGCCTGGGGTATGCGGATACTTGCGCGTGACGCCCTTGTTCCCAGTCGCCGACAAAGCATCCTTGTAGTTGAGCGAAGAATATTCAACCTCGATGATCAACTCCCCAGCCGGTAATTCGCTCAATTCCCGCTGCTTGATCTCGCGCACGAAAGTCTTGTCGGCGGTCTCCGAAACGACCATCGCTTTGAAACTTTGCGGTAAAGGCATGATCTAGCTCCTACTCGAAAAATTTTCCTCTAACATGCGACTACCTAATATAGCGCCGGACTGTCAAGAGCCTGCGCGCCACAGCGGGCTGGTTCCAGTCGTTACAGCCGTTCCAGCCGTTCCAAGCGATTGGAACCTTTGGAACGAATGGAACGATTGGAACTATCCGATCAGAATAGCTTGCATTGGACAACGTAATCGTTGCACACTGCGGCTGGAGGACAAACCATGGCAACGGATTATGCGGCTGGACTCGCGGGAGTCACCGCCGGACAGACGGCAATTGCAACCGTCGGCAAACAAGGCAAAGGTCTCACCTACCGGGGCTATTCCATCCACGATCTCGCCGAGCATTCGAGCTTCGAAGAGGTCGCCTACCTTTTGATCTATGGGCGGCTCCCCAAGCAGGGCGACCTGCTCGAATACCGGGCCAAACTGCGCGGCCTGCGCGGATTGCCGGCTCCTTTGAAACAGGTTCTCGAACAAATTCCCCGTCACACGCATCCGATGGACGTCATGCGCACCGGCTGCTCGATGCTCGGCACGCTCGAGCCCGAGGGCCGCGGTCACGATCAATTCGCCGTCGCGAACCGGCTAACGGCCTGTTTCAGCGCGATGCTCCTTTATTGGCACCATTTTCACGCGAGCGGTAAACACATTGACACCGAAACCGACGACGAGACCACCGCCGGCCACTTCCTCCATCTGCTCCACGGCAAGAAGCCCGACGAGCTTAACCGCCGCGCCATCGACGTGTCGCTCATTCTCTACGCGGAGCATGAATTCAACGCCTCGACCTTCACTGCGCGCACGATCGTATCGACGCTGCCCGATTTCTATTCGGCGGTGACGGGCGCCATCGGCGCGCTGCGCGGGCCGCTCCACGGCGGCGCCAACGAAGCGGCAATGGCGCTGATCGAAGAATTCCCCACGCCGGACGCCGCGGAAAGAGGCGTGCTGGCAATGATGGCGGCGAAGAAGCTCGTTATGGGTTTTGGCCACCGGGTTTATAAGATTTCCGATCCACGCTCCGACGTGATCAAGGCCTGGTCGAAGAAACTCGCGGAAGCTCACGGCGACTTGCGCCTCTACGCGGTCTCCGAGCGTATCGAGCAGATCATGCGCCGCGAGAAAAATCTCTTTCCGAATCTCGATTTTTACAGCGCCAGCGCTTACCATCTCTGCGGCATCCCGACGGTGATGTTCACGCCGCTTTTCGTGGTCTCGCGGATCACCGGCTGGGCCGCGCACATCATCGAGCAGCGAGCCGACAACCGATTGATTCGCCCCAACGCGGACTATATCGGGCCGGAGCCGCGGCCCTTTGTGCCGATAGCGAATCGTTAATCACATGACCAACACAAGTTCCAACATCCGCCCTGCGCCGGACCAGATTCTCATCGCCATCGCCGATTACATACTCAACTACCTGCCGACCAGCCAGGGAGCGATCGATACGGCGCGCTACTGTTTGATGGACACCATCGGCTGCGGGCTTCTGGCTCTGCGCTATCCCGAGTGCGCGAAGCACCTGGGTCCCATCGTTCCCGGTGCGATTCTGGAAAACGGCGCGCGGGTTCCGGGAACGGATTGGCAGCTCGATCCGGTCCACGCCGCTTTCAACATCGGCGCGATGATCCGGTGGCTCGATTACAACGACACCTGGCTCGCCGCCGAATGGGGCCACCCGTCTGATAACCTCGGCGGAATACTGGCTCTGGCGGATTATCTAAGCCGAACCAAACAGAAGACGCTGACGATCGGAGATGTTCTTAACGCCATGATCAAGACCCACGAGATCCAAGGCGTGCTTGCGCTCGAGAACAGCTTCAACCGCGTCGGCTTGGATCACGTCCTGCTCGTGCGCGTCGCCACAGCGGCGGTGGCGACGGCGATGCTCGGCGGCGGCCGCGAGCAGATTATCAATGCGCTCTCCAACGCCTGGACCGACGGCGGCGCGCTTCGCCTCTACCGCCACGCCCCCAATACCGGACCGCGAAAATCCTGGGCCGCGGGCGACGCCACCAGCCGCGGCGTGCGCCTGGCACTCATGGCCATGCAAGGCGAGATGGGCTATCCGTCCGCGCTCTCCGCCAAGGGTTGGGGCTTCTACGACGCGCTCTTCCGCGGCAAACGTTTTTCGCTCCGGCGCCCCTTCGGCTCCTATGTCATGGAAAATGTCTTGTTTAAAATTTCCTTCCCCGCGGAGTTTCACGCCCAGACGGCCGTCGAGTGCGCGTTGCAGCTTTATCCCGAGGTCAAGGATCGACTGGACGATGTGGACCGGGTGATGATTACCACGCAGGAATCCGCGGTGCGCATCATCGACAAGATCGGCCCCTTGCACAATCCGGCGGACCGCGATCATTGCATTCAATATATGACCGCCATCGGGCTGATCTTCGGTGAGCTGACTGCCGATCATTACGAAAATGCTGTTGCCAAGGATCCACGCGTCGATGGGCTCCGGGACAAAATACTCGTGATCGAAGACGCGCGCTACTCCCACGACTACCTGGACCCGGACAAGCGTTCCATCGCCAACGCGGTGCAAGTCTTCTTCAAAGACCACTCGGCGACGGAGAAGGTCGTCGTGGAATACCCCATCGGGCACCGCCGCCGGCGCGCCGAAGGCATGCCGCTGCTCGTAAAAAAGTTCGAAGCGAATCTGGCGTCGCGACTGGCGCCGGAGCGATGTCGCGGGATCTTGAATCTTTGTAACGACCCGAAGGCGCTGCAAGCGACTGCTGTCTATAAGTTCATGGATATGTTTGTTGTCAGATCGGGTGATCAGTCCAGGGGCTAGCGGGCTGCTGAAAAACTCCATCGGAGTCCTTCGACGGTGCTCAGGACGAACGGAGGGGTTTGGAGATCATTGAGGATTTTCCGTTCATGCTGAGGCTCTCGTAGCATTCCGAACCTTTTTTCAGCAACCTGCAGAGTCTCGCGTCTGACGTCCATCAACCCTGGACCCTAGACTCCAGACTCTAGACAGCTGCCAAACTTTCGAGGTAAACGATGACTCCACGACAAGTTCTCAAACAATTGCTTCAACGCGACAAACTTCTCGTCGCTCCCGGCTGCTTCGACGGCCTCTCCGCCCGTCTGGTCAAGGAGGCGGGGTTCGAGGCGGCGTATCTCAGCGGCGGCGCGGTGGCCCGTAGCATGGGCATCCCTGACATCGGCCTCGTCACCATGTCGGAAACTATCCAGCGCGCGGCGCAGGTCGTGTCCGCAGTTAAGATTCCGGTAATCGCCGACGCCGACACCGGCTACGGCAACGCAGTCAATCTCGTTCGCACAGTGCGCGAATATGAGCGCACCGGAGTCGCGGCGATCCACATCGAGGACCAGATCACACCCAAGCGCTGCGGCCATCTCGACGGCAAAGAGGTGATACCGCTCGCCGAGATGGAAAATAAACTACAGGCCGCGCTCGCCGCCCGCAGCGACCCGGACTTCTGCATCATCGCGCGCACCGACGCCCGCGGCGTGCACGGATTCGATGACGCCATTAAGAGAGGTCTCGCTTTCGCAAAACTCGGCGTTGACGCCGTCTTCGTCGAAGCGCCGCAGTCGGAGTCGGAGCTGGAGGAAATTCCACGGCGCGTAACCGGCGTTCCTCTGCTGGTGAACGTTTTTAAAGGCGGCAAGACGCCGATGCTGCCGGCGGAGCGTCTGCAGAAGATGGGCTACCGCATCGCCATCTATCCCTCTGAGACGCAAAGAGCGGCGATTCACGCCATGCGCCAGGTGCTCGGCCTGCTCAAGCGCGAAGGCACCACAGAGGCGATGGACGCGTCGCTTACGACGTTCAAAGAGCGCGATAATGTCGTCGGCCTCGACGATTGGCAAAAAATCGAAAAACAGTTTATGGCCGTCGATACCGAGAAATCCTAGCTCTTTGTTTCGGTTCTTCCGGGTTTACTGTGAATGAGTAATCACTCTAGCGCGGCAAAGCCACAACCGAAGAATTTAAGAATCGGAGAATTAACCACAAAGGGCGCAAAGACGCATAGAACAAAAAATGGTTTCCGAACTTGGCGTCTTGGTGCGAGGATTATCCTAGTCCGAGGGTCTTCGACTCCTGAGAAATTTGTCCAAGCTGCGCAAATTTCGGATAGTAGTACAAAGTTCGCAGGGGTTTTTTCCAAAAGATCTTCATGAGTTTTCTCCGCGTCCTCGGCGTCCCAGCGGTGAGCACTCTCAAAAAGTTGTAGCCTGCACATACACGCATAGACTTTCGCGCCGCGCCCGGATAGGTTGTCATTCAATGGTCTACGGCCGTGGCATCATTGCATCGTTTGTTCTGGTTTTAGCCTTCATCTCCCAGACCGGCCATTCGGCTGTCGAGCAAGCGCTTCAATATGATTTGGCCGTGTCCTTCGACATCCCGCGTTCCAAGCTCATAGGCTTGGCCACAATCCCGGTTTTCCGCTCAAAGCCCTTGTTGTTAAACGTTGGCCGGCTTGCGATTCACAGCATGCGCCTCAACGGGCGCCGCCTCGAATTCGAGGTACGGAGCGGTCTTCTCGCGCTCACGCCGCCGGACAGTGGTTCCCTGGAAATTAGTTACGATGCGGTCTTCGCACCGGCAGGCTCAGTTTCCCCCGGGCGGGACGCAAGCATTCCAAGTGTGATCAGCCGGGAAGGAATTTTTCTGACCTCAGCCTGGTATCCCCAGATAGAAGCGCTGGCGCGCTATCGATTGAAGGCCAGTTTCCCGCGCGGCTTCGTTGCTGTCTCTGAGGCCGACAAAATCGACACCCGCGAAGAACGCGGCGGAGTGACCTTTGCCTTTGAGCTGGATCATCCGCTCGATGGCATCAATCTCGTCGCCAGCGACCGCTTTCGTATTACGCGGGAACGCTTTCATAACATCGAACTGTCGGCCTATTTTTTTGCCGAGGATCAGGCCCTAGCGCGCAACTATCTGGACTACGCCAAGAAATATATCCAGCTGTATGAAGAACTGCTGCTGCCTTTTCCTTTCAAAAGATTTGCCATCGTGGAAAATTTTCTTCCAACGGGATATTCCATGCCCACTTACACACTCCTGGGCCAGGATGTCGTGCGCCTTCCGTTCATCGTGGAGACCTCCCTGGGGCATGAAATTCTGCATCAATGGTTCGGCAACCAGGTATTCCCTGGCGAGAAGGGAGGCAACTGGACCGAGGGGTTAACAACCTATCTCGCGGATCACCTCTATGAAGAGCGTAAGCAGGAGGGATGGGCCTACCGCAAACAGATTCTAATCGATTATGCGAGTTATGTCCGGAAGGATAACGAATTTCCTCTCGAGAGTTTCACACGGCGATTCAATTCCGCTTCGCGGGCAATCGGCTATGGCAAAACCGCCGTGGTCTTTCACATGTTGCGGCAGATGCTGGGGGACGAAGCTTTTTTCAGCGGCCTCAAAAGCTTGATTCGGCAGAAACAGTTTCAGCGCGCGTCCTGGGATGATCTCAGGGACGCTTTTGAGACTCAATCCGGGAAATCGCTGGGCTGGTTTTTTGAACAGTGGGTCAAGCGCACGGGTCTTCCCGGGCTTGAGATGAGCGGCTTTGCGGTCGAGCGCAGCGGCGGCAACTTTGCGCTCAGCTTCGACCTGGCTCAAAGCGGTCCGGCCTATCAACTTGATGTCCCGATAAAGGTTGTCTACAAGTCCGCGGGTGAAAAAAAGACTCGTTTGCGGCTTGACGAAGCGAAAAAGCGGGTCCGACTTGAGCTTGACAATGAACCTGCCACGGTCATTCTTGACGAGGACTTTGATATTGCGCGCAAACTAGCGGACCAGGAAATCCCTGCCGTGATTGGGCCTCTGTTGGGCGAGGGTAAAACGATCGTTGTACGCCCTGTTCGAGATGAGTCCTATTATCAACCGGTCATAGACAGCTTTCGGACCAAAGGCGCAGAAGTAAAACCCTCAGAGGCCCTCGACGATCTTGCCGCCCAACCCGTCTCACTCCTCATACTCGGCGCGGACAGTCCGGCTGTGCGAACGCTTTATGGCAGCGCGGAGGCCACTGGACGCGGATTCAGTATCGTCGCCAAGAAGAATCCGGCGAATCCCGCGCAGGTGGTCGGAATAATCTCCAGCGACTCCCTTGCCGAAACAAAGGCAGCGTTCCCCAAGATTTTTCACTACGGCAAGTATTCCGGGCTAAGATTTGAGAACGGGGTCAATGTCGTCAAGACCGTCGCCCCATCCGAACGCGGAATTCAGAAGACCGTCAAAGATGAAGCGCTGGCGATCGATCTGTCGGCTACGCAAAGCCTTTCGGATGTTATTGAGAAGGTTACCGGCAAAAAAATCATTTACATTGGTGAAGGACACGATAAATACGCCCATCACCTGGTCCAGCTCCAGGTCCTTGAAACTCTGCATAGGAAGAATCCAAAAATCGCCCTGGGCATGGAGATGTTTCCACGACCATCCCAAACGGCGCTTGACGATTACATCTCGGGCGCGATCGACGAGCGCGCCTTCTTGAAACGGTCCGAATATTTCAAGCGGTGGGATGTCAACTACCACCTATATAAGCCGCTTTTAGACTACGCCAGGAGCCATCAAATCCCGGTGGTTGCGCTCAACTTACCTCGCGAGATCATCGACAAAGTCGGCAAAACCGGACTCGACTCCCTTTCCGCAGCCGAGAAGCAGGAGATTCCCCAGGATTTGGATTTTTCCGACGAGGCCTATCGCGCCCGGCTGGAAAAAGTATTTAAAGCGCACCAAAACTTCGAAGAAAAAACCTTCACTCACTTTCACCAGGCACAGGTCCTTTGGGATGAAACCATGGCGGAATCGATTGACCGCTTCCTAAAGAAAAACCCCGATTTCAGGATGGTTGTCGCCGCTGGCGCCGGGCACTTTGAATATGGTTCGGGAATACCCAAGCGCGTCTTCCGCAGAAACAGACTCGATTATTCCATTTTGCTTAGTGACGCTGCCCTGCAGCGAGACATTGCCGATTTTATCGTGTTTCCCGAGCCTGCGGAGGCCGCGACAACTCCGAAGCTGATGGTATTCCTCCAAGAACGGGACCAGAAAGTGCAGATTACCAAGTTTGTTCCGGACAGCGTGTCCGAAAAGGCGGGGCTCAAAACAGAGGACATACTTTTATCCCTGGATGACCACCCAGTCGAGAGCATCGAAGATGTCAAAATTGTGCTCTTCTACAAAAAAACGGGCGACCCCATCAAGGTCAAAATCAGACGCCCCGCTGTGCTCTTAGGCGACGAAGAGAGCGAATATCAGGTTATCTTACGTTAGTGACGACGTGCTTGCCAGGGCGCAAAACCAAAGACTTAGGTGCTGAATTTCTTAGGCCAGGAAGACATTTCTCGGAGCGAGCACGCCTATATCTAGCGGCACGACCATGGTAGCTCCGTCCATTTTGCGTCGTCCGATTCCGCGCACAAAAGAATCCTTGCGGGTCAGTCGTCTCGGCACATGGAGACCTTCGATGTCGGCCGAGGGTCAGAAGCCGGGTCTGGAAATATTGCCCAATACTCGATTTGTTTAGAAAGCAAGGCCGTGATCGAGGGTTTTTCAGGTTTCCGGGGGCCGACTTCTATTTCTCGACTTTCTTTTGAATTTTTGAGTCGTAGAAGTTTGACCTTGAACCTGGTGGGGGTTAAGCAATAGCGAGTTGTGTTATCGAGTACCCATGTTGTCGAGTTGGCGGTGTTACCGTCACCCTGATATACTTCCACAAAAAGGGAGGGCCAATGAAACTGACCGCATTGATCGAGCGCGAGGGCGATGGTTACGTATCTCTGTGCCCCGAATTGGATGTCGCGAGTCAAGGCAAAACCATAGAAGAGGCCCGCGATAACTTACGCGAAGCGCTGGGGCTGTTTTTTGAGTCGGCTTCCGCCGAAGAACTCAAGCAACGGCTTCGACACGAGGTTTTCATCACTCAAGTCGAGGTAGCAGTTGGCTAGATTGCGCGTCCTGTCGGGCAAGGACATTTGCGCTATCTTGAGAAAGTCTGGCTTTGAAGAAGTCCGCAGGCGAGGCAGCCATATCGTAATGCAGAAGTAACTTCCTCCTGGTACTGTCACTGTTCCAGTCCCCGATCACGCCGAAATTCGTATCGGTACGTTACAATCAATCATCCGCCAATCCGGCATACCACGGAGTGAGTTCGAAGAATGATTTTCGCCAAGGCGGGCACGTACATCGTCAGCGCAAGCGCGAAGGAGAACCGTTCCCCGAGTCCCATCACGCCTATTTCGTGGTGGGCTTTAAGCAATAGCGCGGTCGGCGTCACCCTCTGAGATCACCGCAGAGATCGATACGATTGTTATGCAAAACCTCGTGAACGACCCCGTCAAGATGGGGCACCGACCTTCGATGATCGCTGCTTTTCTTCGCTGCTCGCCGTCGGCCATATCGAAAATCGTCGCGCGCAGTCTCTGAGCGTGACTGTGGTTGGCCTCATGTGCACTCATCTTTCCTATCTGTCAAGCCTGACACGCGTTGCACGCGTTGCATTTTAGCGGCACGACCATCGCTGGCTCTCTCCTTTTTGCTTCGCCCGATTCCCTGCACAAAAGAATTCTTGCCCGTCAAGTGACTCGGCACGTGGCGGACCCTCGATGTCGGCCGAGGGCCGGCGGCCGGGGCCGCCCGCTAGCCGCAGGGCAAGCAGCGCTGCCAAGGCGGCGTGGTGTTCGTAGCGGTCGAGGGCGCCGGATACTCGTTTATCGACGAGCAACGCTACGATTGGAAAAAGGGGGATCTGTTCCAGCTTCCAATCAAACCTAACGGCGTTGTTTTCCAGCATATCAACGCAAGCGACAGCGCAGCCGCCTTACTGATCGCGGCGGAACCGAATCTTGCGGCCACCACCGGCGTCGACCGCGCCTGCGGCTTTGAGCAGTTGGAGAAGGCGCCGGAGTGTAAGTGAAGCCCCACGGGCAAACCCGTCGGGCAGAATCCTGAGCAAGAGCCCCCGGCCAAGGCCGGGCTCAAGTCGACGGGTCGGAGTATTGATCGAAAACTTTCACCTGGCATGATCTTACTTTGAGAAAATCAAGGCGACTAGTTTAGAGGGTGTCCTGAAAATTCGTATTATGTCCCCGGAATCCCCGCCGGGTCATTCATCTTTGGGTTTTGTGCGACCACAAGTCCTTGTATCGGAGTATCTTGGGGGTCAGAGGATTCTCTCGAGTTCGGCTTTCAACACCGGAAGGTTTTTGGCGACTGTGCTCCATACGGTATCCAGATCGACATCAAAGTAGGCGTGAATCAGACGATTGCGCATGCCGGTAATATCTTGCCACGGAATGGCGCTGTTCTGTGAGTGGGTTTCCCGTGACACTTTGCTGGCCGCTTCACCGATAATTTCAAGCTCCCGAACAAGAGACAATACCAACATGCGGTCATTGTCTAGATCGGCCCGCGTTCTGCCTTGTAATGAAAGTCAGCGCTTCGTTGGCTGCGTCCAACATGTGCTGCAGCCGTACGCGGTCATCCTTCCGCATACTGGACGCTGGCTGTGGAGAGCACTTCGTCGCGGAAATAGCGACTCAGCTCTTTGGGAGTGCGTAAATCAACCTTTCGACCGCCGAGAAGTTTTGAAAGCTCCCTCTCCATCCGAGCCAAATCAAAAAGGCTGGGCGTCGCATCAGATTGGAATTCCACCAGCAGGTCGATGTCGCTATCCTTCCGCAGTTCGCCCTTCAGAGCCGAGCCGAACAAGGAAAGTTTCCGTACGCGATTCTTTTGGCAGAAGTCAGCAATTTTCTCCCGTGGGAATTGAATGTTCGTTTTTTTACTCATTTTGGAACTCTCCTAGTCCCATTATCTGGTGAATTCAACCAAGTGGCACAACCATCACTGGCCGCCGTAAAGAGCACGGTAATGGTCCCGGTTACTTACCGAAGGACCCGTTTCTAACGAAAGTGCGGCAACGTCGTCGAGCGTCCGCAGAATGCGGGTATGCTCCGTGTCTGAAATCTCAGCTTCGATCCGAGTCTTCAGGTCACGGCCCCTTCCAGTCGCACCCGCCGATTCCCGGCGGAACTTTTTGCCGTTCTTGTTTCTCCGTTTCTTAAGCAGACCGTTTACGAACTCTTCCACTTCCTTTCTCAAAGCCGGAGGAAGATTCTTAATTCTTTCGTCAATGCTTTTCATACTTTCCCCTGCCGACAAACGTCATCTTACCATCTCCGAAATCCTCTTTCGATAGCTTCTACATCGGCGCTTCACGGATATTACTCTCTCGCTCGTCAAGTCAGCGACGATCTCACATAATCCTTCGAGGCGGCTTCGAGGGTATCAGCCATTTCTTACGCGAACGCGTCGGACTTGGGAAGGTTGCCGGATTGTCCGCAGCTTTGCCCACCAGCCTACGGGGCGTTCACCGATTGAGAACCAGCGAAATCAGTATCATGTCCCCGGAATTCCGAACGCTCTTGAGTCGATTATTTTTCAATACGCGGGCGTTGTTTGAAATTGGGAGGTACACGCCAGCGGTCTTGGCTACTCAAATAGTTTGTCGAGCAAACGAGAGGCGTTAACGTCGCAAATCAGCCTGAGCCGGGCTTCCCGGCGATAGGCTGGATTTGCTGGTTCTGCTCCGGCTTGTTCCTCTTCCAGAGTTCCCGCTCGTTTGACGCGAAGGCGGGAAGCATGACCTGGCGCCACCAATCTTTCTGCCGCGGAAAGCCGGGAAGGTAACACTCAACTGCATCTAGGAAAGGTCCGAATGGCTTCATGTCTTCGTTCACTTCGATCCACCCGTCTGGTGTTTCGAATGCCAGACAGATGCAATCGACGGCGAAGTAGTCCCGCTTGAAGGTCTTCACAGTCGTGACCACGTCCCATCGGAATGAAGCCTCGCCGGTATCGTTCTCCATCGTCAGCCACTTGATACGACATCCAATTTCGTCCGTGCTGATTTCGTACACGGTACCGGTACGACCTTGACGCCGGCTTTTGATTCGCTCGCGGACATTGTGTAGGAATCTCTTCATTTTCTCTGGGCAGAACCAAGATTATCTGGTTCCGTATAGAACTGCACTCCTTCTGTATCTTGCGGTTCGCGACGCTGTCACTGGGAGCGCTTTTACAATGGGGACGATGATTTGTAAAGTCTTGTGTAACGACCCAAGCCGACCAAGACTAAAAGGTGTATTCGTAAATTGCGGCTCGTCGGAAAGTTCTGACGATTTACGTTTCCCGTCGCCACCTGGTTCCGAGGCGTGCTGGTCATGCACAGACTGTGTGAAAGCATGCCGTTCGCCCTTCGACCACGCTCAGGACGAACGTCAAGCCTGTTGAATTGTAATATGCCACATCCCGTTCGTGGTGAGCTCGTCGAACCACGAACGAAGTTTTACACAGTTTGTGAAGCAGAAGGACAAAGAAGGGAGACAATTTCTCGGACGGTTGGAACAGTCTCGATTCGGCGCAATGTATTCAGCAGCTCTTGCGCCCTTGGCCGCCCTACGATCATATCCGTGCAACCGAAGAACTTTTTCTCGACCTCCTCGTCAGTCAAGAAGAGCGGGGCGTGGCCGCGGATTTGCGTGGCTCGGTGCGTGAGCACGTCACCGTTCGACAGATAAATCCTGACTTCGCCGTAGCGGTTGCGCTTGGATTCCGGGCTTTGCAAGTCGGGCGGAATGCGGATGACGACTTTTTTCATCAAGTCGCGGGTTTTTTCGCGGGCGATCACCTCCTCTTGGAAATGGCGCAAGCTGACCTCGCCTTCGAGAATGGCCGTCGCGACCGCGTATTCCAGGCTAAAGCGGGCCTGTTCGGCGGTGCGAATGTCGCCCGGTGGCAGAAGCACTCGATAATCGAGTTGGTGCAGGGCGCATTCGATCTTTTCGATGCGATCGATGGCGATCTCTTTTGACTCGCGCAGGGCGAGCGCCGCCTCCAAGCAAAGATGCGTCGCGGTGCAGGTGGGGAAGCGTTTCAGAGAGACGCCGGGCGATGAGAAATGAAACGGCTGGCCAAGGGCATCTTTCAGCCGAAGCCCGGTGACGGCATCGCCGAAGCCAAACAGTTCGCTCAGTCCTTTCTCCGCCTCCAGGGCGGTCGGGTTCGCCGTAAACCCTTTTGCCGCCAAAAGCGCCGCCACAACGCCGTTGCGCGCCGCCTGACCTGCGTGGAGCGGCTTGGTCATGCTGCCAAAATTTGCCTGCATTCCTCCGGCCATCGAAGATGCGATTCCCAGGGCATGGCAAATCTTCTCCGGACCAAGACGCAAGAGATTAGCCGATCCTGATGTGGCGCCCAAGGTACCGATGATCGCCGTGCTATGCCAGCCGCGGCGATAGTGCTCAAGCGAGGCTAGGCTCGCGAGTTTACACTCCACCTCGACCCCGACGATATAAGCGCACAGCGCGTCCGTTCCCGAGAGATTTCGCGCTTCGGCAAGGGCGAGAACCGCCGGCAGGACTGGAGCCGAAGGATGCATCGGCGTTAACGCGACTCCGCCGTCGTCAAAATCGAGAGCATGAGTCAGAGTCCCGTTCACCCAGGCAGCATCGGCCGGCTTCGACTTTCCCCGTCCGTTCCAGAGCGAAGACTCTCCATCCGCGCTCCCCTCAATCACCTCTCCGAGAATCGCGGCTATGGAACCCTGCGAAGAGGCCAAGGCGACACCGAGGGCGTCCACGATATGGCGCTTGGCTCTGCCGTACACCTCGGCTGGAATATTCTCGGCCTTCGTATCGGCGACAAATTCAGCTATGGCTTCGGTGGGTCCCATGGGAATTTATGATCGCTCTCCGTATAGAGTGCGAAAGAAACCGCTATCCTCCATCTCCTTGACGTAGCGGTGATCGACAAACTCCGCTGGCTTTCGGCCTTTGGCACTGGGGTGCCGCGGAGCGATTTCGAGCAGGATGTTCTCGATCCCCTTTAGATCCACGTAGGGAATCCGCTCCAGAAACGGCGCGTAGGTGTCGTAGGTCTGCGCGAGTTTTTTGTAATCGGAGGTTCGCGTGTATTTTTCCAAAACTTTGATGCTGAAATCCCGCTGGGTGCGATAAACCTTTATCCCTTCGGCAAAGGCTCGCATAACTCCTCGTAGAACTCCATCTCTTTGCTTCATCGTCGCTCTTCGGGCAATCAAAGGGGCATGGGGGAAAAGCAGATCGCGGCCAAAGTCCACCAAGACGTTAAAACCTAACTCCATTAAATCAAGATTCAGCGGCGAGGAGACGAAGCCGGCGCTGACGACTTTAGTCTTTAGGCCTGCCGCGATCTCGGGAATCCCGCCCAGTTGAATGATCGCTACGTCCCGATCAGGCTGGAGCTTGAACTGCCGAAGGGCGATGCGGCTAAGAAGGTCCGTCGCCGATCCGAAACGAGTGATCCCCACGCGGCCCCCGCGGAGACCTTCCACGTTTCTTACTCCGGGTTGGCCCATCATGTAAAAGCCGACGGGCCGGTTTAGAGCGGTAGCCAGAACCACCACATCGGCGCCGCCCAGGTTCGCCTCGACGGCGGGGTTGGCGGCAACATGGGCGAGATCGATATCTCCCGAGACGAGCGTCTGGATCATGGTGGAAGCGCCACGGATGAAAACCAGCTCCACTTCGACACCGTTCTTCTCGAAAAGGCCTGCTTCCTTAGCGATCCAGGGCACCGCCAAAGCGCCGGAAGGAGAAACATAGGCCAAGCGAAGCTTTTGCGTTTGCGCCCCGGCGTCCCACACCTCCAGAACCCCGAAGATTAAAAAGATTACGAAAAGCATTCTCGATCTGAAAATTGTCGTTCTCATTCGAGTCCGCCCTTCATACGGCTGGCCGGGATTATTCATGTTCCCGGGTAAAATGCCACATACCGGTGACCGAGGGGGAAAGCCTGGAGGGAGAAGGCACCCGGCCGTAAAGGTCCAATGACTTCTTCGGTGCTTGGCTGGATTTCTGAACTCATTCCCGGCTCTCTCTACACCACCGCCGGCTCGCAGGCGGTTTTGAGGCACAGATGCATTGCCTTCGACTCGGAGGGCTCGCTCCGTTGTTATCGTCACAGTGTGAATAATCCGGATTAGTAACCCGGAGCATAGAGCATGCCATGCGCAGCGATTTACTCATTCCAACACCGCCGGCGATAGCATCGAGAAAGAAGTTTCACAAACCATGGTGCCTCCCTTGTGCTCTATCCGAAGGCGCGGATTTACTCAAGACATGAGATGGAGAGACGGTTTTTCCAGAATCTTAGAATATTTCAATTTAGCCCGTTTATATTTTGGAATCACCATCTCTGCTTCATATTCTCAGCAAAGTCCATCCTTCAGAGATAATAGCATTTTCCCTCCTAGCAAGGCCGATAAAGGTTATGGTCTGTTTCTTGCTGCCGTTTCCTTAGCTACGCGCGCAAGTTGAGAACCACAAAGAGCCCAATCTAGTGGCGGCTACCGGCGTCGACCGCGCCTGCAAATTTGAGCAGTCAAGGGGGGGGTACGCACCGCGATGAACGAAACTGAAGTTTTGATTCTAGGAACCGGCAACGCCGCGCTCGTCGCTGCCCTGGCAGCTCGCGAAGAGGGTGCCGAGGTGACCATTTTAGAAAGGGCGCCGCGAGAAATGAGAGGTGGAAATTCCGCTTTTTCGGGCGGAATATTCCGCTGTGCCTTTCGCGAGTTCGATGAGATTCGTCCGATCTTGACCGAATCGGCCACGCTGCCGTTCGCGAAATCCGAAGTGGAACCGTACAGCGCCGATGCCTTCCATAACGATCTGATGCGCGTGACCGAAGGGCTGGCCGACAGTAACCTCTCCCAATTCCTGGTGGAGAACTCACTGCCTACGGTATCGTGGATGGCCTCGATGGGGGTGACATGGGAGTTGCACGCGAACCACGCGGCGCAGCGGAACGGGAAATTCATCTGGCGTTCCGGCACCATCCCGGTTGAGGCAAGAGGTGGCGGACGAGGTTTGGTGGACATGCTGTTCGCCAGCGTGGAGCGCCGCAAGATTCCGATCTTCTATCTTACCAGGGCCGTCGGTTTGCTCACGGACCAGAGCGGCGCGGTGTGTGGCGTCGTGGCGCATACGGCCGAAGGCAAGAAGGAGTTCCATTGCAAAGCCTTGGTCCTTGCCTGCGGGGGCTTCGAGGCCGATCCGGAGATGCGGGCGCGTTATCTCGGGGCAGGCTGGGACTTGGTTAAGGTGCGCGGTACGCGCTTCAACACCGGAGACGGCATTCGCATGGCATTGGAAGCTGGAGCAACGCCTTACGGTCACTGGAGCGGTTGTCACGCCTCGGTCATCGATTCTGAGTCCCCTGACTTGGAAGCGGCCGCCACGGAAGTCAGTCGTTACTCTTATCCATACTGCGTCATGGTCAATCGAGAGGGCGACCGCTTTGTGGACGAAGGTGAAGACCTCCAGGTCTACACCTACGCCAAGACGGGCCGAAGGATTCTCGAGCAACCGGGGAGCATCGGCTACCAGATCTTCGACAAGAAGACTTTACCCCTGCTTCGGAGCGCTTATCAGAACGCCCGGCCGTTAGTGGCCCAAAGCATCGAGGAATTGGCCGACGGCCTGGCGATCGAGAGCGAAAAACTAAAGCTAAACCTCGAGGCATTCAATCGCGCCGTTCAAAGTGGCGAATTTGATTCTTCGCAGCGAGACGGAAAAACCACGCGGGGCATCAAGCCGCCAAAATCGAACTGGGCTTCGCCCATTGATACTCCGCCTTTTTACGCTTATGGAGTAAATTGCGGAATCACGTTTACCTATGGGGGCTGCCGGATCGACGAGCAAGGCAGGGTCCGTACCGCCGAAGATCGTTTCATCCCGGGGCTATGGGCCGCGGGAGAGCTGACGGGCGGTTTTTTCTATCACAACTATCCCAGCGGGTCGGGCCTGATGCGGGGAGCGGTAACCGGGCGAGTGGCGGGGCAGTTCGCCGCAAAATACGTCAAGGGGCGCTGACGGGGAGGGCAAGCCAATGAAGCAGTCTGGAAAATTTTTGACTCTGGCTCTCTTGCTCGGGTGGCTTACGTTGGTGTCGAAAAGTCCGGTCCTATCCCAGGACGCGCGGCTGGGCCCCCTGATCGAAGGCGCCAAGAAGGAAGGCAAACTCCAGGTCTATGCCATCCTGGTAGTCTCAGATCATCTGCAGATTATCCAACGGTTCAAGGAAAAATATCCTTTCATCGACGTGAACCTGTGGCGCTCCACGGGTGAGAGTATCTACAATCGCGTGGTCACGGAGGCGAGAGGCAATGCGCATCTGGTGGACGTGATCGGCACCAGCGGATTTCAGATGTACCAGCTCGTGAAGCGAGGATTGATCCAGAAATACCTCTCTCCCGAGGCCGCATCTTACGAACCGGGATTCACCGACCCCCAGGGGTATTGGACATCCTACTATGTGAACCCGCTGGTCATGGCCTACAACACCAAGATGGTCAGCGCCGCTGACGCGCCGAAGAATTACGAGGATCTTCTCGATCCCAGGTGGAAAGGTCAACTCGTCATGGAGGAAGACGAGATCGAGTGGTTTGCAACCTTGTCGCGCCACTGGGGAGAGGAAAAGACCAATCAGTATTTGCGCCGCCTGGCCGGCCAGAACTTTCATCTTCGCAGGGGGCATACGCTGATGACAACCCTCGTGGCGGCTGGAGAATATCCCGGCGCGGTTCTTTTGTACGCGCCTCAGACGCAATTTACCAAGTCCAAGGGTGCGCCCATCGATTGGAATCCGCCCAACCCGACGGCTGTCAGCTTGAGCCTGATGGGGATCGCTGCGAAGGCGCCGCACCCCAATGCCGCCCGGTTGTACCTGGATCACATGCTGTCGGAAGAGATCCAACGGGATTACATCTCGGGAAAATTTTTCAAGCTCTCGGCGCGAAGCGGAGTATCCTCTACCGTGCAGAAGCGGCTCAACCAGGTAAAATTGCTCCCGGTAGACATCAGTCAAGCGGAACATCTCGAAAAGCTCACGAAGACATACAGAGAAATCCTACTTCCGAATCGTTGATGAGGTTTGAATGGAATGGTCATCGGACTGGTTAAGATAAGGCGGATTCCATGAGTCAGTTGCCGCTTGAAGGGATCAGAGTGTTGGAGTTGGGCCACATCGTGGCGGGGCCGACAGCGGGCCTCATTTTGGCCGACCTGGGCGCCGACGTGATAAAGATCGAGGACCCGTCCCGCGGCGGGGATCAGTCGAGGAGTAATCCCACCGGACTCGCCACTTTTTATTTTCTGAACCGCAACAAGAGGAGCTTCGCGGTCAATCTGAAGGAACCGGAAGGTAAAGAGTTGTTCCTAAAATTCGCCGCCTCCGCCGACGTCATCCTCGACAACTATGCCCCCGGTGTTTTGCAAAGGCTCGGCGTCGATTACGACAGCGTGTCCGAGATCAATCCGCGCATCATCCAATGCTCGATCAACGGATTTCTCAAGGGACCCTATGCCCGCCGGCCGGCCCTCGATGAAGTGGCGCAGATGATGGGAGGCATTGCCTTTATGACCGGGTTGAAAGACCAGCCCATGCGCATCGGCGCGTCGGTGACGGACATCAGCGTGGCCACTTACGCCGTCATTGGAATTCTCAGCGCGTTGTTGCAACGTAACCAGATGGGCCGGGGGCAGCGCCTTACCTCAGGCCTTTTCGAAACCGTTGTGTTTTGGGTCGGACAGCATATGTCGAGCTTCGCCGTCGGCGGTGAACCCTCCGTCCCCATGCCCGTGCGCAGGATGGGAACTCGGTTTCGCTGGGGCGTCTTCGATCTGTTCCGCGCCGCCGATGGGAAACAGGTCTTTATCGGCATCACCAGCAACCGCCATTGGGAAACATTTTGCCGCGAATTTGCCCAAAGCGAGCTTGGCGCGCATCCCAATCTTCAGAACAACGAGGCGCGCACGCGCGCTCGAGATTGGCTCATCCCGCGTGTCCAGGAAATTGCCGGAAGCTATGAGAGCAACGATCTCATGGGCAAATTGGAGAAGGCCGAGGTGCCCTACGCGCCCGTTAATTCGCCCGCCGATCTCTACGAAGATCCCTATTTAATGGGGCATGAAAATCGTTTGCTCCCCGTTGAGGCGGGACAGAAAACCGTGCGGCTCCCTGCCCTGCCGTTTGAAAGCGAGGAATTTCAGTTTTCCGTGCGAAGGCAACCGCCGCGTCTGGGCGAGCATAGCCGCGAGATACTGCAAGAGTTAGGACTGTCGGACAGCGACATGGATCGGTTGGTAAGAAATAAAGTTGTGATGACGGCCTGACCAAAAAAGCAGGGGGCGGATTTGAAACCCGCCCCTAGAGAGGCTGTGCGCAATTGGCCGTTCGCCCTTCGACAGGCTCAGGACGAACGGCTAATTGATTGATTTTTTGTGTGTCAGCGTCCGTTCGTGGTGAGCCCGTCGAACCATGAACGGACTTTCGACACAGTCTTTACAGGCGCTATTGGAAAAGACAAAAGTCTGTTAGGCACAAGGTCAAACCTATGGGCAAAACCATCGCGGAAAAAATCCTCTCGAAGAAATCGGTGGAACAGCGCGAACTGAACGCCGGCGATTACGTCGGCGTCAGAATCGACGGCTTGCTGCTTCCCGCCGGGGTTTCGCAGGTCGATGCCAAAGCCGTCGAAGCCGGACTGCCGGGCGGATTGCCGCGGCTCTGGGACACCGAGCGAGTGTACATGATGACCGATCATCACCAGCCGCCGACCACCGAGCTGCAAGCGCGCCGCAACAAACTCGCGAGAGATATGGCCGCGCGCCTGGGAGTCAAATATTTTCACGACGCGGAACCCGGCGTGTGCCATCAGATGATGTGCGACTACGGCTACGTGCGACCGGGCGAGTTGATCGTCGGTCCCGATTCCCATTGCACGATGTACGGCGCGCTCAATGCCGCGGGCGCGGGCATCGCCGAGCCGGACGCAGCCTACGCTGCGGTTTTCGGCGAGTTGTGGTTCAGAGTTCCCGAGACGATCAAAGTGTCCATCGAGGGGCCTGTCCCTAAATCCCATCCGATCGCTAAAGATCTGGTCTTGTTCCTCGCAGGCAAATATGGCGACGACATGGCCCAGTACATGGCCATCGAATACACCGGAGCGGCGGCGCGGGAGATGGATCTGTCCAGTCGTATGTGCCTTGCCGACCACGGTGTTGAGATCGGCGCAAAGTTCGCGCTGTTTGAAGCGGATGAAAAAACCTTTGCCTATCTGCGGCAGCGCACGGATAAACCCTTCGAGACGGTTTCCCCCGACCCCGACGCCCATTACTGTCGAGAGATCACGGTTGACCTGGAAGAGGTCGGCATCCGCGTCGCCAAACCTCATACCTTCGACAACGTGGCGCCGATCGAAGAGGTGGCAGGGAAGCGGATCGATCAAGCCCTGATTGGCTCCTGCGCCAACGGCCGGTTGGAAGACATTGAAGTAGCGGCTAGAATTTTACGTGGCAGGAAAGTCGCCAAAGGTGTCCGTCTGATTATTTCGCCGGCTTCCTATATTGTTTACCGCCAGTGCTTGGACGCAGGTCTGGTCGAGCCGCTGATCAGCGCCGGCGCTCAGTTTGTCGAACCGACTTGTGGCGTCTGTACCGCCAGGCTCGGTTACATGGTGGACGGGGAAGTCAGCATCACTTGCGCGACGCGAAATTACCGCGGCCGCAAAGGCAGCCCCAATTCCGAAGTTTACCTCGCCGGGCCGGCGACCGTGGCGGCATCGGCGGTAGCGGGCGTGATCACGGACCCGCGGGAGATGTTAAATGCTCGATCTAAGTAATTTCGTCATCAGAGGCCGGGTCTGGAAATTCGGCGACAGCGTCGACACCAACATCATTGCGCCGCTCCACGTCATGCGCAAAGGAGAAATTGAAGAGATCGCCCAGCACACGATGGCGGCAGTCCGGCCTGAGTTCCCCGCGCAGGTTCGCCCCGGCGACATCATCGTGGCAGGGACGAATTTCGGCTGCGGTTCCCACCGCGAAGAGGCAAATCGAGTGCTGGAAAAAGTCGGGGTTAAGGCGATCGTGGCGGAATCGGTGGCGCGAATATTTCTCCGCAACTCGATCAACCTGGCTTACCCGACGCTTGTGGCTCCGGGGGTTTCGTCTCTGGTGGAAGATCACGACGAATTGGAGATTGATTATCCCAAGGGAAAAATTCGTAATCTGCGCTCGGGCAACGAGATCCCGCTGCCGAAGTATCCTCCGTCGATGGAACAGATCTTTGAAGCAGGAGGAATCCTGACCTTGCTTAAAGAGCGCTGCGTCAAGGAGGGGCTGGTTCAGTTATGAGGAGCGGACCGGTGCCGTAGAGTCAGAAAAACTGTGCCTCGCGCAATGACGCCAAGAACAAAAATTTCGAAGCACGAAATCCGAAATTCGAAACAAATTCGAATGACCAAAATAAGTCAAATTCCAAACGAGCTTCCTTCGGATTCAGTGTTTTGGATTTTCCCGTTTTCAGAGTTATTTGACTCCGAATTTGTTTCGGATTTCGATATTCGGATTTCGGATTTTGTCTCGTTGGCGCGCTTGGCGCGAGGAACTTTCTTGAAGTCATTTTGTCAAGCAACTTAAGCGTAAGAATCCAAAATGAGAAAACTCAGCGCTTTCGCTACCGGATGGCTTTTCCTCTGTTTAGTGGGCGGAACTTCGGCGGCGGAAAAGATCCGAGTTGCCTTTGTCTCTCCGGTTCCTGGCTTCGCGCCCGCCTGGATCGCCAAAGAGACCGGCATGTTCACCAGGCAGGGTCTGGACGCCGACGTTATACTTCTCACCGGAAGTCCACGGCTAGTCCAAACGCTCATCGCCGGCGACGTGGATTACGCGATCGTGGGAGCGACCGCCACGATACGGGCGCGCATGCGCGGAGCGGACGTGGTGATTCTCGCCGCGACGACCAACGTCTCGAGCCAGAAGCTCCTGGTAGGCAAAAAATCCGGCATTCGCCGGCTTGAGGATTTGAAGGGCAGGGTCGTCGGCGTATCGCAATACGGCTCCGAAGCCGACGCCTTTGCGCGGATCGCCGTCAACAAAGCCGGCTTCAAACCCGACAAAGATGTGGCGATCATCCAGCTCGGCGGCCACCCGCAAGTCGCCGCGGCTCTGGTGGCTGGAAAGATCGAAGCCGGGGTCATCGGCGGATTGGCCTTCTTGACCGCGCAAAAATCCGGCGCCGTCGTTCTTGCCACCGCCGTCGATCTCCAGACCGTCTCCCTTGGCCCGGCCGTCGCGGTGACCGGCCGCTCGATTCAACGCAGCCGCGATTCGGTCATGAGATTCATGCGCGCCTTTGTCGAGGCATTCCATTACTTAAGGACGAATCGCGAGGGAACCATCCCCATCATACAGAAGTATATGGGCGGGCTCGGCGTCGAGCAGGCGCGCTTTCTCTACGAGGACTATCTGCCGCTATTCGAGGAGCTGCCCGTGCCGAGAGAAAAAGGGCTTCAGGCCGCGGTGGATCTCGAGACTGATCCGAAAGCCAAAAACTTCAGGCCGGCGGATTTTGTCGACTTGAGTTTCTTAAAGGAAATCGATCGAAGCGGGCAAGTCGAAAGAATTTACAAAAAGTAAGGATAGCGATAGGCTGATCGCTGATCACTTGATTCCGGAGGAGCCCATGAGACAGTGGCCCAAAGTAGTGTACAAAGAGGAATGCATGCGCGAGGGCATGCAGATCGAAGACGTCAACATTCCGGTGGAACAAAAGGTCAGACTCCTCGACGCCATCTCCGAGACGGGGCTGAAAAATATCGTCGTGGGCTCGTTCGTGAGCCCGAAGTATACGCCGCAGATGGCCTGCATCGACGAGATTCTTCGCCGCTTCCGGCCCAAGCCCGGCGTGACCTATACGGCGCTGGTGGCAAACCGCCAAGGCGAAGAGCGCGCCCGCGCTTATGCGCCGCCACTGACTCTGGAGCGCGAGCCGGTGCCTTATCTGAGCTGTACCTTGTGCGATGTCTTCGTGCGGCGAAATTTCAACCGCTCTCAAGCGCAGGAGATCGAGCGCTGGCCGCAGACTATCGCGCGCGCCAAAGAACGGAAACTAAAAGCGGCGGGCATAGCGATCCATGCGGCCTGGGGATCGAATTTTCTCGGTCCGTTTTCACTCGCGCAACGGATCGAGATGCTCGAGGGAGAGCGTGCGCTGTGGGACGACGTGGGCATCGAGGTGACTCACGTCAACCTTGGCGACCCGATGAGCTGGAACGCTCCTCATGAAGTAGAAGAAACGTTGGCGGTGATCAAACGACGCTGGCCCGCTATCAAGCACTTCAAACTTCATTTGCACAACGCCCGCGGCACGGCGATGGCGTCAACCTATGCCGCAATGCACGCGCTGGAAGCGACGGATACGGTCTATTTCGACGGCACCATCGGCGGCATTGGCGGCTGCCCCTACTGTGGAAACGGCAGAGCTACGGGGATGGTCGCCACCGAAGACCTGATGCACTTTTTGCAGCGCATGGGCATCGAAACGGGAGTCGATCTCAACCGCGTCATCAATTGCGCGTGGATGCTCGAAGAGATGCTCGGGCGGCTGACGCCGGGGCATGTATCCAAGGCCGGTCCCTGTCCGACCAGTCCTGAGGATTGGTATGATCCTAACATGCCGTTCGTGGAGAGCTTCGAGCAAGCCCGCCATTTTCGCCTGGGGCCCAAGGTCTACGCAGATGGTCATCGGCCGTGGAAGGAAGCGATTTCGCGGCCGCGGGTCGCGTGAGCTGGCACAGCCGGGAGTCGAGCCGCGATTTTGAACCGGCCTCCCTTTTTTTTGGGTTAGGATCAATCAACGAAGCCACTTCGCGGGCGGGGTTTTAACCCCGCCCTTGACCAAAGGGGATCTTCGCCCCCTTTGGAAACCCCACAATATTGTTCCCGCCTCAAGAGGCGGGGTTAACTATAAATTTAGGGTTGTACAACGGCGCCGCGACGTAATAGTTCCAGCGAGTTGGCACCCAGTGATTGCCGATGCGGATAGAGATTGATGCTGTCGATCTGCTGTGACGGGAGGAGACCGATACGCCGGTTGAGACATTCGAACCCGCCCCGACTCCCACAAACGCCGCTCCCCCGGCAAGTGCGGCCAGGGGAGAAGTGTGGTGAAGAATTAGCGATGCAAGGAGCGACAGAGGGGCCGTAGGATTCATTGTGGTTCTCCTCTAGTAAACCGCGGCAACAGTGAGAGACGTCGATATCCAACCCGTCTTTTGATTTTCTGTTTGCACGAAATACCAGCCGTTGTCCTCGGCCTGGACGGAGAGCTTGGTCTTTTCCTTGAGGGTAGCTACGAGTTTGCCTTGCGCGCCGGCGGATTCACGCAGATTGGCTGCGGCTACCTTTACCATCACTGTGGTGGGAAGTATGGAAGCTGATTTAATGGCTGGTGTAGAGACCCGACTGTTGTCACGCGGTTTTTCATTGACGCTCAAACCGGAGGCCGTTGGCTTTGGCGAAATTGACGTGGGTGCGGGACTCGTGACTGCTTGGGACATACCATGACGGAAATAGGTCTGAGGGGTTTTGGAAGCCAGTTCATTGACAGCTTGGAGAATCGCGACACGGATTGCTTTCTCCACCGGTGTTTTCTGATAGGTGCCCAGTCCCGCACCACCAATAAAATGGCCGCCGAATCCTGCCAGGGCGCCACCAATGTTGAAATCATTGGCCTTGCCTTCCACCGTCGTCGAGAACAGGAGGCGTGAGGTTTTCGCATCGACGACCTGGATAATCATTGCCACGTGGCTCTGACGTAATCCCCCAAGTACCCCACCGATCACAGCCCCAGGCCAGCCGAATCCGCCCATGCCGATACCTCCACCCGCACCCGCAGAGCCCGGCTCGAACTCAGTGACCGAACCTTTGACTAGGAGATCGGCGCCTTCGATCTCACCGATGGCCGCCGCGGTATCCTTTCGTACACGGCCGGAGCCCCCAAAATCCTGCTCTCTAATCACGTCGCCTATGGCTTGCCGGTCTAATACGATGAAACGGTTAGACTGAAGCAACGCGTCGCTCAGCATGTCCGCCATGCCGTTACCGATTTGAGGGCTGTACCACTGAAACCCATAACCGCCGCCTCCGCCTTTCGCGGTTTTGTCGTTAAACTGCGAAACGGCCACTCTGGCCTTGGGACCGTTGTAGGCCTCAAGCTGGGCTTGGTCGATTGATTGTTGCGTGGTCGATACGGTCTTTACGCTGGGCTGACCGGGATTCCGGATCATCTCAGCCATCGGAGCACAGCCGGTCAAAACCGCTACCATTGCAATTGACAATTTCTTCATAGAGCACCTCCGTTTAAAGTCATCGAGTTTCGGACCCCCTGGGCCATTTGGCTGGCCCGGGTACCAAGTCCTTTGATCAAACTGGATGAAAAAAAAGGGAGGGTTATTGCAGAACGTTCAGTGTGATAAATCCATAACTATTCTCAGCTAGGAGGGCGAAGACGCTGTTGGAAAGAAAGAGTTTAGGAGTATTGAAGGCGGGGCCACGGAAGTCTGGGGTTCAGAAACGGTCCCTGCCACCTTTTTCAGGCTTTGGCCTCAAGCAGGCGGCGGGCTTGAGCTTGCAGCACGGCAAGGAAATCGATCGCATGCATATATGTTTCGTACTCAGACTGCTCCACGGCGGAGAGCGCACCTTCCGTGCATTTATCGGCAAGATCGTCGATGCGGGTTTGCGCGGAAGGATCTGCGCGAAGGTTCACGAGAGCCCTGGCCACGTCTGGGGTCAGACATCGCCCAATCGGTTCAAGGAAACGGGCGAGAGTGATTGTCCTGTGTTCAGATAGCTGATCCATAAAAGAATTCCTACCCTTCTTTTTGCACGATATCTCATTGCTATTGACAAAAAAAGAGACGGAGAAGAACAAAAACCCTATCGAGCCAAAAGGTTAATGTTGGAGGGATATGCTTGCTTGAACCTGAGCAACAGCTCGTCAGAAGAGACGCTAACTCCTGGTCGACCGATTCTCGGCGGGAATAATAGAAAGCCAGCGCGGCGTGCACTTTGCGTTGTCATCTTCGGTTCAAATTTCTCGAGCACAACCCGTTGAAACCGCTACCATTGCAATTGACAATCTCTTCATAGAGCACCTCCCTTTAAAGTCATCGAGTTTCGGATCCCCCTAGGCCATTTGGCTAGCCCGGGTAACAAGTCCTTTGGTCAAGCTGGATGAAAAAAATGGGAGGGTTATTGCAACCGGCGGGCTGCAATAAATCGGAAGTTCCTTTCATCTACCTGAACAAACCCTCAGAAAGGAGAACGAATCATGAAGAATAGGAGAACAATTTAGTTAGCCGAACCGGTGTTGGCGAAGGCGTGCGCGGCACCGGCATACACATGAAACTCGTGCGGCTTGTCGAAGCGGTTCAGCTCCGCGTCTAGCTTGCGCATGTCTTCCGGCGATGGGTTCTTGTCCTCGGCGCCGAAGTGGCCCTGGATCGGGCAACCGATCTCGCGCGTGCGCTGGAACGGCGGCGGGCCTTCGACGAACGGCACCATGATACCGCTGCCGTAAAACATCACGCCGGCTTTCAAAGCCCGGCTCGCCGCCGACATGAGATAAACGATCCGCCCGCCCATGCAAAACCCAACGATACCCAAGCGCTTGCCGTCCACGCGCGAATGATTTTTCAAAGAGCCGATGGCGGCGTTAATGTCTTTGATGATTCCGTCGTCGCGCAAGCGCGCTTTTCGCGTCGGATTGTCATCTTTGCAGTCCGGGCCGTCGCGGTGATAAAGGTTCGGCGCCACCGCGGCGTAGCTCTGTAGGGCGAGCATGTGAGTGGTGTCTTTGATGAAATCCTCCAGACCAGATTGCCCATGAACGACGACGATTCCCGGCACCGGCCCGCCGCGTTCCGGCAGGCTGACGTAGAGTGGCATCTCACTGTTATCGACGCTAACTTTCTCCCAAGCGCTGGCCATGTTTTCCTCCTTAACGTTGGCGCGCATGCCGTTCCAGTTCGCTGAACGGCGTCTGCACAGCCGGGATGACTTCTTCGGCGAGCAGCCTCACCTGCTCGGCATGGGTTTCCTTGGGCCCGTAGGGGCGCATGACGAACTTCGTCGCGCCGGCCTCTACATACTCTCTCAATTTAAGCTGCACCTGCTCCGGCGTGCCGAGCGCTGAATATTCGCTCGGCGAAATGTTTTGGCGCCGGCGAATCGATTGCCCGGCGATTTTCAACGCTTCGTCTGCGTTGGCAGCGAAACAAAAAGGCACGAGCGTGCCGTAGTGGTCTTCGGGAATCTCCCGGCCGACCTCCGCGGCATGAGCGCAGATCGCTTCGATGCCCGCCGCGACTTCACGGGGAGTAACCGAAGAAGCAAGCCAGCCATCGGCCAATCTCCCGGCGCGCCGAAACGCCGCCTTGCTCCGTCCACCGACCCAGACCGGTGGCCCGCCTTTCTGACAAGGCCGCGGGAGTACGGTTAGATCGCGCACCGAATAGAATTGTCCCTCGAAGTTGACGTTCTCTTCCTCCCAGAGTTTCTTCATCAGCGTGATCGCCTCATCGCCGCGCTTGCCGCGCTCCTCTTTACGCACGCCCACGGCGTCGAAGTCGCGGGAATCGTCTCCGCCGATGCCCACGACCAGCAGCAGCCTGCCCTTGCAGAGGTAATCCAGCGTCGCGAGTTGTTTTGCGAGCACGACCGGATTTCTCGTTGGCAGCACGAGAGCGCTGGTGCCGAATTTCATATTGCGCATGCGCGAAGTCAGGTAGGCCATGAAGACGATCGGATCGAGAGTCGGCCTTGGCGCCGCGATACGGTCACTGACCCAGACGGAATCGATGTTCCAACGCTCGCAGTCGTCGATGAATTCGAGCACACCGTCCGGCGACCCGGCATCCACCGCGCCATCCCCCAAGCTGATTCCGATGCGAACCTTCATCCTTCCGCCTTCATCCTTCATCCTTGTCTAAAGATTCGGCATAATCTCCTTCGCGCAGATCTCCAGATGCTCCATCTCATCGAACATCGGATTGAAAACGATATGCTGCGCGCCGGCGCGGACGATCTCTTGAATCTTCTCCGTGCATTCCGCGCTGCTGCCCCAGATCGAGACGCGCGGTCCGAGATCGGCATTCTTGTAGCGCTTGCTGAACCACTCGCGTATGCGCTTCTCGCCGCGTGCCCTGTCGTTATCGACGGCGAGATACACCCGCTTGCCGTAAGCGAAAGTCGCGGGATCTCGTTTCGTCTCGTCGAGAAAGCGCCGAATCATTGCCGATTCGCGGATGAACGCGTCGGACGACGACGAACCCGCGCCCATCCAACCGTTGCCGTATTTCACGGCGCGTTTCAAAGCGTTCTCGTGATGGCCGCCGAACCAGAGCGGTAGATGGGGCCTTTGAACCGGCTTAGGTTCCATCGACACATCACTAAAGTTCCAGTACCGCCCTTTAAAGCTCGCTTTGGGCTCGGTCCAGAGGAGCTTCATGATCTGCACGGACTCAGTAAAACGAGTCACCCGCCCTTCGCGCGTGTAACCGAATACGTCCTCGTGCGATCCGAGATGGCCGCCCCCGAGACCGACCCCAAGCACCGCGCGTCCACCGCTCATGCAATCAAGCGAGGCATAGGCCTTGGCGAGTTGAATCGGATTGCGTAGCGTCAGAAGAATAACCGAGGTACCCAGCTTTAACTTCGTCGTAATCGCGGCGACGTAACTGAGCAGCGTCACAGGTTCGAGCACAGTGAAATCACCGATGACCCGTTCTTGCAACCAGAGGCTATCATAGCCAATCGTCTCCGCACGCGTGGCGAACTTGCGGATATGCTCCATGTCCACCGGCCCGTCGAAAAACACCTGGGGAAGTTCAATGCCGCAGGGTATGTGGTTAGCCATAGCGTAGGTGCTCCTTTGAATGGTTCTTCTGGGTTTCCTGTGAAGAGATATTCACCACAGGAGACACAGCGCGGCAAAGCCGCAACCACAGAAGCAATCATAATATCACCGCAGAGACGCTGAGTTCGCAGAGTCGGAGTATTTCTCGAATGAAGAACCCCGCCGCAAGCAGCGGGGTATCAGAAGGAATCGACCAGCTAATCGCAGCAAGCTGCGGGGAATTAACCCTATAGAGATTAAAAACATTTTCCTCCGCGCCCTCCGTGCCTCCGCGTGGGTTCTTTTGTGGTTCCGTTCATTTCGAATGGCCACTGGAACATTTGCGCAGGCCGCGGAAATTCTCAAGGATAGTAGTACAGAGATCGCAGAGTTCGGAGTATCTTATAATCGAAAACTCTTTCCTCCGCGCGCTCTGCGCCTCGGCGGTGCAATCTCCGAGCCCTGCTTCATACAGAAGCCTAAATATCCCTTCAAATAAGGCAATAAATCACTCACAACCCGATCCGCGCACCGCCCAAGAACTTTTATCACCGAACCCGCGACGAATGCCAACCCAAACGAGCTTGACAGCCTGGAACGTAGGGCGATAGAAACAGTCCATCAACGCTCGTTTCACGGGGAGGTCAATATGAATCCGAGGCATCAACCGACTCTGGTCGCTTTACTCGCGGCGCTCGCTCTGCTCGCCGGCCCGACGGCAAATACCCACGCCCAGACGCGGGTCTCGGTCGGCGTCACCGAAACCATCGAAACTCACAACCCCTACGGCGACAGCGTTTCGCTGCTTTATGGCATCTGGAGCGAAATTACAGGCCCGTTCTGCACCTACAGCTATAGCAAGGGTGATTTCGAAGGGCGCCTGGCTGAGCGCTGGAAAGTTGAGAATCCGACGACCTGGATTTTCTCTCTGAGCAAGAACTACAAGTTCAACGACGGCTCGCCGGTGACCGCGGCAGATGTCGTTCACTCGATCATGACGCGGGTCATCAAAGACCCGCAATCGAAACAGAAGGCGTCGGTAGCGCCGTCTATCGTCAATGTCGAGGCCATCGACAAATTCACCGTCAGGGTCATCACCGACAAACCGACGGCGCCGCTCCTGAGCCTTCTCTGCGACCGCTTGATCGTTACCAGCAAAGCGGCCTTCGACAAATACGGCCGCGAGGCGGCGGATAAGGAGCACATGATGGGCGGCGGCCCCTACCGCTTGAAGGAATTGATCCCCGGCCAACGGCTGGTGATCGCCAAGCGTCCCGACCATCCGGTCGCAAAAAAGAATCCGCGCGCTCCCGACGAAGTCGTCTATCGCGTCATGCGCGAGACCGAACAAAGGGTGACGGCGCTGCTCAACGACGAAGTCCAGATTGCGCAGTTCATCCCTCCGCACCTGCGCCAGCGCGTCGAGAAGAGCCCCAACCTGAAAATCACCCCGGTGGATTCGGTCGAAATCATGTTCTTGGCGATGCAGCCCAAGCCGCCGTTCGATAAAAAAGAGGTCCGCCAGGCGGTCTGCCACGCGATCAATCGCGATCAGATCGTCGCAACCCTCCTGGAAGGGTTCGCCAGCCGTCTCGACGGTCCTCTCGGCCCCGGCCAGTACGGCTACGATCCGAATCTCAAACCGAAGATGAATTACGATCCGGAGCGCGCGAAAAAGCTCCTGGCCCAGGCGGGTTATCCGAACGGAGTCGACGTCGAGCTGCAAACTCCGGTCGGGCGCTACACGCTCGACAAGCAACTGACCGAAGCGATGATCCCGATGCTCAACGCCGCCGGATTCCGCGCCAGGTTACTCACACCCGAGTGGGCGACGCTCTGGGCTAGCGTCCAGAAGGGCACCATCCCCTTCTATTATATGGGACGCGGTTCGGTTCAGGATCCGAGCGCCACGCTGCACCAATATTTCCACACCGGCGAGACGCCGCGCATCGGCTACTCGAACCCCAAGCTCGACGAACTGCTTGATAAGGAGCAGCAGGAGTTCGATCCCAAAAAGCGCCGCCAATATCTGTCGCAGGCCATGAGCATCCTCACCGAGGACGCGCCGGCCTGCTTCATGTGGCGTCACAAGCTGCTCTGGGGGCTGAATAACCGCGTGGAGTACCAGCCGCTGCCGGACGCGCGCATATACGCCATCGACATGAAGGTGCGGCGGTAAAACGAAGAATCTTACATGCCCGCTTATCTCATCCGTCGGCTTGCGGGAACCGTGCCGGTTCTGCTGCTCATCAGCCTGCTCGTCTTTCTGTTGATTCACGCGGCCCCCGGCGATCCGACACTGATGCTGTTGGGCGAGGAGACCAACACCGCCGAAGTCGCCAGGGCCAAGGAGCGTTGGGGATTGGATCGCCCGTTGCACGTTCAATATTTTAAGTTTCTCGTCGCCGCCGCGGGCGGCGATTTCGGCAAATCCTTCAAGTACGCCGAGCCCGTGATCGGCGTCATCAAAACACGTCTGCCCGCGACCATCGAACTGGCGGTTTTTTCGATTATCATCGCCACACTGCTGGCGATCCCGCTCGGCGTATGGGCCGGCTCCAAGCCGAACTCCTGGATCGATAATCTCGGCACCACCTGCGGGCTGTTCGGCATCAGCATGCCGAGCTTCTGGCTCGCCATCATGTTGATCCTGCTGCTCGCCGGAGTGCTGAATATTTTGCCGACTTCGGGCCGCAGCACCTACGGCATCGCCGGACCCGAACGCACCGGTTTCTATCTGTTCGACAGCCTCTTGCAGAGAAACTGGCCGGCGGTGTGGGATATGCTCACCCATGTCTTCATGCCGGCGTTGGCGCTGGGCGTTAACATGCTCGGCATCTTGATGCGGGTGACCCGCTCCGCCGTGCTCGAGGTCATGAATGAAGAGTACGTCGTGACCGCCCGTGCCAAAGGGCTGGCGGAGAAAAATGTCGTGTGGCGCCACGTCGCCAGCAACGCGCTGATTCCCGTCATCACCGTGGTCGGACTGGAGCTGGGCACGCTGCTCAGCGGCTCGATCATCGTCGAGACGGTTTTCGCTTGGCCGGGCAGCGGCAGCCTGCTCATCACCGCGCTCAACGCGCGTGACTATCCGCTGGTCACCGGCGTCGTGATGACCTACACCATGGCGTTTGTCGCCATCAATCTGATCATTGACGGTCTTTATGCAGTCGTTGACCCTCGAATCCGCTACTGAGAGAAGCGGCGGCCGGCTCGCGCGGCTCGTGCCGCGGCTGCACGTTAAGGCGTTCACCGGCGGCGCGATCGTGGCGATTTTCATTTTGGTGGGCGTCCTCGGTCCGGCCCTCGCCCCCCACGATCCCAACAAGCAGCAGCTCACCGCGATGATGAGGCCGCCGCAAGGCATAGGCGCGATTCATGCCCTGGGCACCGACAACCTCGGACGCGATATCTTGAGCCGTGTGATCCACGGCAGCCGGGTTTCGCTGCTAGTCGCCTTCGCCGTGGTTTTCGTCTCCGGCTTTATTGGCATCACTCTCGGCGCGGTCTCGGGATACTTCGGCGGCAAAGTGGACTTCACGATTCAAAAGCTAGTCGAAGTGGTGTGGGCCTTTCCGCCGTTGCTTCTCGGCATCACCATCATGGCCTTTCTCGGCCAGGGGCTTTTCAATCTGATTCTCGCCCTCGTCGCCCAGCGCTGGATTCCTTACTGCCGCGTGGTGCGCGCGCAAACACTTTCATTGCGCGAACGTGACTTCATCGTTGCCGCCCGCTGCCTCGGCGCCACCAAACGGCAGATCATCCTACGCCACATCATCCCGAACCTGATCCAGACCTCGCTTGTGATCGGCACCTTCGCCATGGCATCGTCGATCATCGCCGAGGCGAGCCTGAGCTTTCTCGGCGTCGGCGTGCCGCCGGAGATTCCCACCTGGGGAACGATGCTCGCCGACGCGCGCATCTACATCAGCACCGCCTGGTGGCTGCCGCTGTTTCCCGGCCTGTGCATCTTCGTCACCGTGCTCGGCATCAACCTGCTGGGCGACGCCCTGCGCGACTTGCTCGATCCGCGCTTAAAAAGGACTGCGTCGGGGATATGATCTCTGGTTCCGGGTTCAAAGTTCAGGGTTCAAAGTCTTCGCCCGTTAACCTCCAATATTTCCTCTCGTCTCTTCCAGCCTGAATTCCTTCCCCTGCCATCCTCGATCCTCCATCTTCGATCCTCCGTCTTTGACAGATCCTCCATCCTCGACCCTCAGTCTTCCGCCTGCCGGCTTCCCCCTCTATCTCCGCCTCTGTCTCCCTTTGATTGCTTCCCGATCAGACTCGTGTAGATTGAAAAAATGCGCAGGACGAAAATTGTCTGCACCATCGGGCCCGTCACCGCCTCCGACAAATTCCTCGAAACGCTGATCCGCGCCGGCATGAACGTGGCCCGGCTCAACTTCAGCCACGGCGACTACGCCTTTCACCGGCGCGTCATCCGCAAGATCCGCCAGCTTGAGCGCAAGCTCAATACCCCCGTCGCGATTCTACAAGACCTTCCCGGCCCCAAGATCCGCATCGGCGCGGTCGCGGGAGATCATGTTCGGCTGCAAACGCAACGCCCCTTTGTTTTGACAACCAGAAAAATCCTCGGCACCGAGCTCGCCGTGTCGGTCAATTTCGCCCGCCTCACCCGCATGGTCAAGAAGGGCGATCCGATCTTACTGGGTGACGGCGAAATCGAGCTGGAAGCGACGCAGATCGGAGGTCACGAAGTCAACTGCCGCATCGTCGTCGGCGGCGTCCTAGGCTCCCACAAGGGAATTCACTTCCCGCAATCGAGCCTGAACATACGCGCGCTCACAGCCCGCGACAAGCAAGACCTCGCCTTCGGCATCGCCCAGAAGGTCGATATGATCGCCCTTTCTTTCGTGCGCACCAGCGAGGATATTCTCTACGCGCGGCGCGAGATCAAGAAACGAGGTTCTTCGGTCCCGATCATCGCGAAGATCGAAAAACATGAAGCTCTGGACCATCTCGACGACATTCTCGAAAACGTCGACGGCATCATGGTGGCGCGCGGCGATCTAGGCTTGGAAATCGCCCAGGAGCGAATTCCCACCGTGCAAAAGATGATGATCCGGAAAGCCAACCACCTCGGCAAGCCGGTCATCACCGCGACCCAGATGTTGCGCTCCATGGTCTGGAACCCGCGCCCGACCCGCGCCGAGGTCGCCGATATCGCCAATGCGATCTTGGACGGCACCGATGCGCTTATGCTTTCGGAAGAAACCGCCGCCGGCGATTACCCGCTGGAGGCGGTCGAGATCATGGCGCTCGTGGCGGAAGAAACGGAGCGCATCTTGGAACCCCGGCAACTTTTCGCGGGACTCAAGAGAACCGTCCCCGAAGCGATCAGCCGCGGCGCGATCTCGCTGGCGCACGACCTACAAGTCAAAGCCTTTCTCATTCCCACCACCTCCGGCAGCACCGCCAGGTTGATCGCCCGCTACCGCCCGCAGCAACCCATCATTGCCGTCAGTCCCGACCCGCAGACCGTCAAGATGCTCTGTCTGGTTTGGGGTGTACAGGCAGTGCCAATACGCGGCTTCAAGAGCACCGACGAGATGGTGCGCCTGCTACAAAAGAAAGCCGTGGAATTGGGCGTCGTCAAACCGAAGGACCTCGTCGCCATCACTGCCGGTCTTCCCCTGCACCAGGCCGGCACCACGAACATGATCACGGTCAAGCGCATCGAGTAAATTTACTCTTTCCTTCGTGCTCTTCTTGCTACATTTCCGGGTTCACGCGGTTCGCGCAAATTTTCCAATAGCTATTTTGATTGGTTCGATCTAGAAGAGAACTCACCGCGGAGACGCAGAGAGCATAGAGTCAGGAATATTTGATTAAGAAATACTTTGAACTCCGCGAACTCAGCGCCTCTGTGGTGGTCGACATCCTCCGTCTTGCAACGCCGCCGCGACTTGAGCTAAAAATGAACTGGTAACGAGCGGAGGGCAAAGCGATGTCTGAAGCGCTCAAAGCTTTCGAAGACGAGATCCAGAGCAAAAACTTTAAAGGTTACTGGCAGAATATTCAGGGCGACTTCGCCCGCGAACCGGTGCCCTCCTTCCCGCCCTGCTTTTGGAAAGGCAAGGACCTGTTCGCCGCGATGGAAAAAGCGGGAGACGTCATCGGTCTCGACGTATCGTTTCGGCGCGTGATCCAACTGTGGAATCCTGCGCTCAAAAATGGCACCTCGCGCACGTTGGTCTTGAACCTCCAGTTGCTCAAGCCCGGAGAAGACGCGCTGTCCCACCGCCACATGGCGGGGGCGATTCGATTTATCCTCAAGGGCCATGGCACGCGCCTGATCGTAGAGGGCGAATCTTTCGAGATCGGCGAGGGCGACTTCGTCACCACGCCGAGCTGGACCTAGCACGACCACGAGAATCACGGCGGCGAGAGCATGATGTGGCTTGACGGCCTCGACGCGCCGCTGGTTAGACTCCTCGAAACCGATTTCCACGAGCCCGACCCGCGCAAAAAACAACCGGTGACGAAACCCGACGGTTATACGCTGGCGACCGTCGGCGCATTGCGTCTTTCGTGGATGAAGCAGAATTCGATTCAGCCGCCGGCCTTCTGCTACAAGTGGGCCGACACCGAAAGAGCGTTGGGTAAGGTCGGCGAGCAACCCGGCGATCCCTTCGACGGCATCGTTTTAGACTTTTCCAATCCGCTCACCGGCGGGCCGACGCTGCCGACGTTGGCGTGCCAGATTCACATGCTGCGCGGCGGCGAAAAGACCAAGAACCACCGGCACACCAGTTCGACGATTTATCACGTCTGGCGCGGCAGCGGCGTAAGTTACATAGGCGACAAGCGCTACGAATGGGAGCGAGGCGACTCCTTCGTCGTCCCTCTGTGGAATTTTCACCGCCACGAGAATACCTCGAAAGAGCCCGTGGTATTTTTCGTCATGTCGGACAAGCCGCTGATGGACGCAATCGGCCATTACCGGGAAGACGCCAAGGCCGATTGAACGGTTGTCGATCGAAGAAGACCGCGTTCATGTTCAAGCTCGAAAAGCAATTCAATTCCGACGCATCCTTTTTAAGCAGCCTGCAACCGAGTTTTTCAGCAACGTGTCAGTCATTTCTTGGCTTTTGGGCCAAATTGGCCCTCGCTCTCCAGTCCGCGTACTAGCTGGTCATCGATAAAATCCTCGGGCCTGGCGTTTTTTGCTTTTGGGTGCTCGCTCTCCCTAAGCGTTTCCATGATTCCGTCCCGTGTGGGATATGGAACTCTCTCGACAAAGTCGAGCGCGTACTGATGCATGGCATCTAAATATTCCGGCTCCGTTGTCTTTGTGTATTTACTGAGAACGGCTTTGGCAAACGATGGATCGGCAACCATACGGCGAAGACCTTGGGCGTACCCTTTGAGAAACCGTCGAACCACATCGTTGAAACTGTGGAGATACTTGCGTGAGGCGACCAAACCCGTGTGGGGATAATGCGCGCCCACCCTCGCCATATCCACTAGAAGCTTCGCTCCTACCTCCTTCGCCTTGAGGTTAAAGGGCGGGACGAACGCCGCGGCGGCAATCGCTTTGGTCCCGAGCGCCGCTGCCTGGCTCGCCAGATCACCGAGCTGCACGAACGCGACATCCTTGTCAGGTTGAAGCCCGATCTTACGGAGGACCAAACGCATGGTAAAATCCGTGGAGGAACCAATTCTTGTAACCCCAACTTTTTTGCCTCTGAGATCTTGCAACGTTTTAATCTCAGGCAACGCCATGATGTAAAACGCCGGGACATTGACAACCCCGGCAATCATCACGAGATCGGCGCCGCCGAGAGTGGCATTCACAAGGGCCCGGCCGCCCGAGAAAACGATTGGCGCCTCGCCGGCTAGCATGGCTTGAATGACGAGAGAGCCGCTGGGGATATAGATCAACTCGACATTGAGCCCTTGTTCCTTGAAGTGGTGTCCGTCGCGGGCGATCCAACTTGCGAGATAGGTAGGGCTCGGCGCTGGATAGACTACGCGAAGGCGAGTAAGACGAGCCTCTTCATCAGAACGAGTTTGAGCGCCGAGATAAGCTGACGGCGTTCCCAGGAACAGGCAAAGGAGCATGACAGGTTTCCACATCCTTCTCCGCCTGGCTGCTTTCATTGTTTCTCCTGCCGTCATAGCGTCCACTTTTTTTCAAGCTGTTGCTTGTATTCTTTACTGAAGGAATTGACAGGGGGGAATTCGTCCAGCCACTGATAAGGACGGCAAGCATCGATGAGAACGCGATCCATGGTGTTGCCTCTCGATCCACGAGCGGACGGATGGACAGCGGGCTCTACCGGCGTAGTCAAAACCCCTTTCACGATGTCTACGCCCTCGCGGACATTGCACCGGGTAGCCATTGCCCAGATCACGTCCTGCGGGTCCGTAATGTCCACATCATCGTCCAACACGACCACAAACTTGCCACCCGTGACACCGGCCTTTGCGCCACACGCGACAAGCGCCGTCTGCTTTGCATGTCCGGCGTAGCGCTGTCGAATGGCGATTACGCTAAAGGGACCCACCGGACCGTAGACAAAGCCCCAGACTCCCTTGACGTCGGGAATTCCGGCCTTTTCGAGTTGGTCCCACAGAGTCGCAGCGGCCATAGGAATCGGGAGGTATTGGTTTGGCGGCTTTAAGGGCGGAACCCCGACAAGAATTGGGTCATTTCTGTAGTAGACTCTTTGCACTTCCATTATGGCGACTTCTCCCACCGTCGTGTTCGTGTAGTAGCCAGGCCATTCTCCGAAAGGTCCTTCCTTGGGAAGCTTGTCCGGCGCGTATGGAGGAATTTCTCCCTCAAGAACGATTTCTGCCGTAGCGGGAATTGGCAGCCCGGTTAGCGGACCGGGAACCACTTGGATCGGCGCGCCGCGCAGCCAGCCGGCAAACTCATATTCGGAAGCATCTAAGGATAAGGGCGACGTTGAGGCCATAAAAAGCCAGGGATCTTGACCCAGGGAAATGACAACCGGGCACGCTTTGCCTGCCTGATGGAATTTATCTTGAGCTATGCGGCCATGTTTTCCCTTGTCCATCTTCACTGTGATCCTGTCTTTTCCCTGGACCATACAGCGATACGTGCCTACGTTGATATGTCCGGACTCCGGGTCTTTCGTTACTACACAACACCCTGTTCCGATATAGCGGCCGCCGTCCAGCTCATGCCAGATTGGCGCGGGAAACCGCGTCAGATCGATTTCTTTCTCAGTCATCGTGTTTTCAAAAAGCGGCCCGCCCTCCACAGGGGTCACTGGCACAGGTTCGAAGGCTCTCAGTTTGAAACGCCACGCGTTGAGAAGATCGATCCCCCGAAGATTCGTATCTAAGCCGAGGGTCAAGGCCAGTCGTTTGTCGGTCCGAAAAATATTTGTGAAGACGCGATATCCTGCGGGATAACCCTTGACCTCATCAAACAATAAAGCTGGCCCCCGCTTCTCGGAAAACAATTCGGTTAAGCCGCCGATTTCCAAATTCCAATCTGCCCCCGCAATTTTTTTTATCTCTCCCATCGATTCCAAAACGCCGATGAAACTTCTGAGATCCTGAATCGCTTCCATAAATACCTCTCGTCTTACGGCGGCCTGCGAGCCCCGACATTCTTCTCTGTACCGGTCAATTTTTGGCGCTTGGGTACTGACGCTTCATCTCTTCAAAAAAACCGCCTATTTTCATTTCGGTCATAAACTTCATCTCCACGAAGCGGTGGGGATCTGCGTTTACGGCCTCGGGCTGGCTGCGCAAGGATTCCCAGCATCGACTTGACCGCACTAAGGGAAGGCAAGGGTTCCAGTTCAATAAGGTCTCTGTCGCGGTTATACGAGTCCTCAAGCAATTCACGGTCCTCAATCCTCGTGTATTTTCGCAAGACGCCGCGACTCAGCTCACGATTCGATTTGAAAATGAATATACCCTCCGCCCATGCCTTGAGAAACTTGAACGTGATCTCAGGCTGCTTGACGGCAAATGAGCGCGCAGAGATCAGAGCTGAGAGCGATACCTCAAAAGGGAGCTTCGAGAAATTGATAAGCTCCTTAAATCCCAGCTTGGTTGCGGCAAGCATCTGCGCGCCAAGGAGCATGGCCCCGTCGATTCTACCTACCTGCAAGGCGCCGACCCGTTCGGCGAGACCGCCCACAGCGACGATTTTTACCTCGCGCTCGGACAATCCGTTAAGTTTGAGAGCCCCGATTAGTAAAATGTCTTCCAAGCTCTGCTTGGCCTCTGGACTAAGCTGCGGAGCCGAATGTACATTGCGGCTATGCGAATTGTAAAGCACCGAAGCAGCTGCATGCCCCAGGATTGAACTGAGCGCGCCTGTGCCTGTGAAAACTCACTTCAATCTGGGATGGCTGCAGTGGCTTCGGTAATAACGTGATTCCCTATTATTTAATGACTTTGTCCGCCCGCGCCAGCACGTTGGGTAGAATCGTGAGCCCGATCTGCTTCGCCGCCTTGAGGTTGATCACTAACTCGAACTTCATCGGCTGCTCGACGGGACAATCGGCCGGCTTTGTTCCCTCAAGAATATTTTTGGCAGTTTGATTCTGAATAGTTCTGCCCCGTCAGGTCTGGGACATTGGGAATATTTTAGGCAACGGTACGCGGATTCGCACTAGTTCCTCTGAGCAACTTCTATTCGTGTCAGCCGCTCCTCAAAACGATTCATCTGTTCTTTCATGACCCGCATTTCTATGTCCAGAGTCTCATGAAGCTTCATGAACCCATCGACGTGGGTCGCAAGTCGATCGATACGATCCTCCACGCCCGCGAATCTCTCGTTCATTTCGTTTCGGAGAACGCGAAAGTTAAGATCGACGACATCGAATCTCCGATCAATCTGCGCAAAACGGCCATCAATTTGCTCAAATCTCCGGTCAATCTGCGCGAGTCTACGATCAATCTGCTCAATTCTCCGATCATTCCGCGCAAGCCTACGATCAATCTGTTCAATTCTCCGGTTATTCTGCGCGAGTCTACGATCAATCTGCTCGATTCTCCGATCATTCCGCGCAAGCCCGCGGTCGATCTGCTGGAATCTCACATCCGTCCGCTGAAATCCAGTTCGAAGAAGCCTTTCAATAGTTGTAAAGCGCTGATCGATGGTTCGAGTTTTCTTTGCAGGTTTCTTCTTAGCCATTTGCCTTATCTAGCTGCCTGAAGCCCGGATGAAAGTCAAGTTTTAAAATTACTTGATCGCCTTATCCGCCCGCGTTACGATCTTGGATTTTGGATTTCCGATTTTGAATTATCGCGGATCTCAGATTACAATTTGCATTCTGCAATCTGCCATTTGCGCTACCGACGGATCAGCCACACCGGTGATTCGCGAGATACTCGCCCAACCATTTGTTCCAGGCATCATCGATCACGCGGATCGCGCTCAGTTGCGGGTCCGCGCCGTCGATGCTTTCGACCAGCGCCACCACCCTGAGATCGACGCCGGCCAAGTGCGGATCGGCGCAGAAGTTATCGCGGATCATTACGATGCCTTCAGTTTGCAGCTTGGCGAGTGCGTTTTCCATTTCTTCCTTGCCGACACTCGCGCGCTGCAGTGCCGCTGCCAGCTCGGTCGTAAAGCGCGCTTTCTTTGCGCGATTGCGCAGCGCATCGATGACTGCTTTCATAGCGTCGGTCAAGCTTACGTTCGATTGTTCGTCCATGCCGTGAATGTACTCGCTAACCACGATAAGACCAACGATCCTCCATCCTCGACCTTCGATCATCGGCCTTCCGAAACTTCATCACTCCAACCCCTTGTCCCGTCTCTCACTGCACTTTGAAGCACAGCTCCTTGGCAACTTCCTTATGGGTGTCCCTTCCTTCTTTGAGTATCCGAGGAGGCGCCATCCGCCGGCCCGCCTCAGATCCTCCCCTCTTCTTTGAGCTTGCGTGCGATTCTTTCCGTTAAATCCTTTTTTGAGACCTTACCGAAGGGCGAAAGCGGGAAGTCATCGAGGGTTTCGAGGCGCTCGGGCAACTTATGCTTGGCGATCTCTTCGTCCATGAGAAACGCGACGAGTTCTTGCCGCGTCAATGCCGCACCTTTGCGCAGGATCACGCAAGCGCACATGCGCTCGCCGAGCACGGGATCGGGCATCGGCACGCAGGCGACGTTCTGCACCGCCGGATGCATGAGAATGAGGTTTTCGATCTCTTCCGCGCTGACCTTTTCGCCGCCGCGGTTGATGAGGTCCTTCTTCCTTCCCTCGACCATGTAATTTCCCGACGGATGGCGCCGCATCAAATCGCCGGAGCGATAAAACCCGTCCGTCGTAAACGCCCTGGTGTTGTATTCCGGGACGCCGTAATAACCGCGCAACGTGTACGGCCCGCGGGCGAGAAACTCGCCGACTTCTCCGGGCGCAACTTCGTTGTCGTCATCGTCCACCAGCCGCACTTCGTCGTCGGGGCTCACGGGCCGCCCGACGGTCTCCATCCGCACCTCCTCGGGATCGTTAAACCGGACGAACATCAGCATTCCTTCGGCCATGCCGAAGTTTTCCTGCACGGTGACGCTCGGGATCAATTCTTTCGTACGCCGGCGCACCTCCGGCTGGAGCCGCTGCCCGCCGCTCTGGATCACCTGCAGCGACGAGAGATCGAACTTTTGAATCGACGGGTCGTTGATCAAGCGGATCAGCAGCGCGGGAACGACGGCGATATGCGTGACCCGGTGGCGCTCGATCAGCGGGAAAACATCTTCGCTGCGCGTGGACTGCGCCAAGACGACCTTGCCGCCGTGGAGGAAAAATCCCTGCAAGCCAGGACAGGCGAGCGGCAAGTTATGCGGCAGCGGCAAAACATTGAGCAGAATCTTGTCCGGTCCCACGCCGCTGACCGCTGCCGCCATTTTGGAATTGTAGATGTAATCGTTATGCGAGCGCGGAATGAGCTTGGGAATGCCGGTGGTGCCGCCCGAAAGCTGAAACAGCGCCGGGTCTTCAGGGTCAATGACTATGCTCTTCAATTCTTGCGCCGAACGCTCGCTGATTCGCCCGACGAGCTCGCTTAGAGAAAGAAAACCCTCCGGCGCGGCTCCTAAAACGATTCCCAAGCGCAAGGTTTTGTTCGAATCGCGGATTCTTCGAACGAGATCGCGGTAGTCGAAGTCTCTGGTGGTATCGGGCGTCGCGCAAGCCACCGCGCCCGACAGCTCGACGAACTGGCTCATTTCGCGGAAGCGGTGCGTCGGCAGCGCCATGATCGGGATGCAGCCGATCTTCTGCAGCGCGAAATAGAGGTAAGCGAACTCGACGACGTTGGGCAATTGCACGACCACACGGTCGAGCGGCCTGATCCCTTCGTCCAGTAAGTTCAAGGCCAATCGCGTCGCGCGCTCGTCGAGCTGTGCGTAAGTGACCTGCCGGTCGCGATCGATGACCGCCACCCGGTCGGCGTGCCGGGCAAAGAGTTCGTCGAAGGTCTCCCGCAGCGAGCGGTCTTCCCAATAACCTTTGGCGCGATAGCGCGTGGCAAACTCGGCTGGGAATCGGACGACGCCGTCAAGCATCCCTTCCTCTCATCCCACGAGGATGGAAGATGGAGGATAGAAGATCGCGATCCTCTATTCTCGATCCTCTATCTTCGACCGTATTCATCTATGTGGTGCTGGAAAAGCCGCCGTCGACGATGATAATCTCACCGGTAACGAAGCGGTTGCTGACGATCAGGCTCATCATGCTCTCGGCGACGTCGTCCTCGGTGCAACAGCGCTTGAGCGGCGTGTACTTGGCGCGCCGCGCCATCAGGCCGTCATAATTTTCCGCCAGCGTTCGCTTCATCCATTCGCCTTCGATCCATCCCGGCGCCACCGCGTTGACGCGGATCTCGGGCCCCAGGGCATTCGCCAGAGTCTTCGTCAGGTTTGCCACCGCAGCTTTGCTCGCGGCATAGGGCAAAGGCTGGGCACTGGGACGCAGGCCGGCGATGCTGCAAGTATTGACGATGCAGCCGTTGGGCGATTTTTTTAAAAGCGGCGCGGCGGCGCGGGTTACCAGGAACAGTCCGAGCACGTTGACGTTGAAAACGCGATTCCAATCCTCGATTTTCATGGCTTCGAGATTTTTCGGCTCGACGTCAACGGTCGTGCCGGCATTGTTGATCAAGACATCAAGGCCGCCGAACTCTTTCTCCGTCGCGGCGAGCATGGCGCGCACGCGCGCGTCGTCGCTCACGTCACAGCGAAAAAGCAAAGTTTTGGCGCCGGCGGCCTGGGCCTGCTGCGCGGTCAGCTTTGCAGCTTCTTCACTGCGGCTGTAGTTGATCACCACGTCGTAGCCATGTTTGGCCAGGGCGACCGCCGCGCTGCGGCCGATTCCCGTGGCGGATCCGGTCACAAGTGCTGCGGGTCTTTCGTTAGCCATCGTTTCGCCTGCTTTCGAGCGAACTCGTTATGCCAGGTTTAGCAGCCGCACGGCGTTCTCGCGCTCGATCTTCGCCCGATCACCGCTTGACAGTCCAACCTTGTCGAGCTGCGGAATCGTGTAGCCGAGACCGACTTCCGGCGGCGAGATCGGATAGTCGCCGCCCAGGACGATGCGGTCGGCGCTCATGCAATCAAGCGCGCAGCGAATCGCGGAGGCATCGGCGGTGTGCGTGTCGACGTAAAACGCCTGGCAGTATTCGGCGACGCGGCGTTGCAAGTATTCGGGCAAGGGTTTGTTCTGCTGCTCGCAAGCGCGCCGTTCGAAGAAATACTGCTGGTCGAAGCGACCCATGGTGAACGGCAGGAAGCCGCCGAGCTGGCACAGGACGAACTTCACGCCCCACCAGCGGTCGAACACGCCCGCGGTGATCATCTTGACCACGCACAGCATATCGTCGAGCAGGAAACCGACGCCGCTGTTGAGATAGCGGTTGTTCAGTCCGAGCGCCTGTTGCCACAATTGCGGCACCTGCCCCGGGTGCACCCACAGCGGCATGTTCAACCTCTTGGCCCGTTCGAAGATCGGCTCGTAGACCGGATCGTCGAGGGTCCGGCCGTCGACATTCGTCGAAAGCGAAATACCGAACAGGCCCAACTTCTCCACCGCCCGGTCCAACTCGCGCAACGCCGCCTCGCCGCCGAAGGGGTCCACCGCCGCCGCCGGCACGAAGCGGGCCGGGGCGATGCGGCAGGCCTCGGCGATATAGTCGTTGACGGTCTTCACCACCTCTTCCATCGGCAATTTTCCCGTTCTTGCCGCCGGCACGAGCAGGTTGCCGTAATTGATGACTTCCTTTTCGACTCCGAATTTGTCCATCAAGACCAGATGGCGCTCCAAGGAATTAAAGCCCTCGTCGGCGTAAAGGCTCCGGCCCAGGTAAGTGCCGGCGGCCCACTCGCGCAAAACGTCCATGATCGTTTTCGGCAAGCAATGCGCATGGCAGTCTATTAAACCCATATTTACTCCCTGCTTTATCTTTTCTTTTCAGTTTCCCGGCGAGGATAGCTAACACCGCGCCCTCTTTTATGTCAACCAATCCGACTCACTCCCAGCTTCAAGCTGGCAGGATCTCTCCGGTCGGCTAGAAGTCCGCTATAACCTACCGCCCCCCAAAGAGCAGTGAGTCACCCTGAACTTCAGTGAAGGGTCTTGTACGCTTATTTAAGATTTCTCGGCTCCGCCTCGAAATGACACCATGCTTCGCTTGAAAGCGGGGGGGGATAACCAATATCCGCGAAGGGGCGCTTAGCGGAGCCGGGACGCCACCAGAATCAACAGCGCGCCGATACCCCAGGCGATGGACGACGGAACGAAGGCGATCCAGATCGGCACCGCGGCTCTCATCCCCTGGCGGAAACGCGTGCCGGAAAGCATCACCCTCGCTTAGCCGACCGAGACAGAAAGATCAATGCTGGGCGGCTCTCAGTTCAATGTTCCAAGTTCAAGGTTCCGGGTCTATCCTTGAACCCGGAACTCGGAACCCGGAACTCGACGCGCCGAGGCTTTCGTCGAAGGGTGGGTAGGGCAAACGGCAAACGGGGCAAGTCTGGAATTGACTAACTCTAATACCGTCTCGACGGCCGACGGGATCAAGTGCGGATACCATAACCAGTGGCAACTATTCAACTTCAGACCCCTCAGTCCAGATTTGACTCCTCAGTCGACCCCTCGGTCAGGTTTTGATGAGCCTGACTCGCAGCTAAAATATCTTCTGACCCCCGGCGACACATTAGACAAAATCGACGAACATCAATTGAAAAAAGTCGCCCAACTCGCAGGCGCCATAACCTATGCAGCCTGTGCATCAGATAAACCTGTTGCCCGCCATCGAAAACGAATTTAGAAATAAGGAGCGCACGCCGGTCTGGCAAAACTCATCGATTCGGTCGCGAACAGTTGTGGCGGGCGTTATCGAGCGGCGGGTTTGGCGCGGCGCGCCTTAACCTACCCTGCGGATCTTTCTTTCCTGACTGGGCAAAGACATCTCTTATCCGGCGCCAAAGAAGCTCCTGAATTCCTGAAGATGGTTCTTGTAGTTGTGCATCAGTTCTTCCATGGGCATAGGCAAGATCTTATCAACGGAAATTTCTGAGTAGGCAGGATCTAAACCTCGCACTCCGCTTCGTGCCGGTATTCGGTCATCTTTAGCCATGATTTGTGCAACCTCATCAGATAACCAGAAGTCAATCAGGAGTTTGGCCGAGTTCGGATGCGGAGCATTTTTTGCGAGCTGGAGAGTTGCCATTTGCACAACCAGAGGATCGGGATCCTTGATCCAATCAATCGGCGCGCCTTTGTTTTTGAATATCTGGGCCGTGTGCCCGCGACCGATGAAAATAGCGAACTCGCCGGCGGAAAGCAGCGCGTTGCCCCGAGAGGACCTTTCAAGCCGAGGTTCCTGTTTGGCCAAATCGCGCATGAATTTCTTGCCTTTTTCTTCTCCGTAACGTTTCAAGATACCCCCATACCACGTGAGGTGATCTGGTTCCATGCCGATTCTGCCTTTCCACTTGGGACCGAGAAGATCTGGCCAGTTCTTGGGTCTCTCGTTCAGGGGAACCAGGTTGGTATTATAGTTGATTGTCAGGGGATAGTAATAAAGCGCCGTCCAGGCCCCATCTTTGCCTTTGAAGATAGGTTTGAAATGCTCGCTTTCGGACGACCCGTAGCGGTCTGCAATGCCTCTGTCCAGTAACACCTGCGTATGGAATCCGGAAAAATCCAGCACGTCGACTAGATACTTCTTGGCCCTATATTCGGTAAGAACGCGCTCCAGCATTTTATTCGTATCCGCCTTGTACTGTTTCACGGTCATAAACGGGTATTTGGCCTGGAACGCATCCCAGATTTTCTTCGTCGTGTCGATTCGCATCGCGGCATAGACCATCACCTCCCCCCCTTCACTCTTCGCAAGCTTCGCCATCTTGATCCTTCGATCATCTGCAAGCCCTGTTGCGGACAGCGCTACGAGCATGTGGAAGGCAAGAAAAAGCGCAAGACTAACTCCGAGTCGCAGAGAATGGCTGAGTAACATGACTGCACCTCCTTTTCTGTGACTGTTCCGAAATCCTGTCTTTAAACCTATCTTCTTAACCTGCAGCACTAACGGAATACCTTGGGCATCCGGGCGGAGTACACTGTTCGCTTGCGAGTGCGCCCGATAATCAACTCCCACCCAAAGAGCTGATACCCACAGGCCGTGCAAAAGCCGTTAACCGGGATTTCTCTCCCCTTCCGTGGCGGGTCGCTTACCACGACACCGAAAAACGCACGACACTTGGGGCAAGGCATATAGGAAATTTAAACACCCTTTTTCGCTGACGGGAGCTATATCGCCGAACCTGCGAGTAGTCAATCGCACGAGTGTTTGGTGAAAATTGCGCTGTTGCGGGGATGGTTCAGACCAGGCATCGGCTCGGCGCGGTTGATTGCGTCACCCTCGGGAGGCTCGCGCGAGTGCCGACCGAGGCGGATCGTCGGCGCTATGGCAGAACCGGTCCTGGCTTGAGGATCAAGCCGCTTGGAATAGATCGAATCGCCGCGCAGGGGAGCGAGGTGGGCGCGGGTGGGTAAGGCTTCTGACAATCACTGGCGGATCTTCGAATGTTCCAAGTTCAAGGTTCCAGGTATAACCTTGAACCCGGAACCCGCCTCGGCGTGTGCGAAGTTGAATTTGCCCCTGGCGTGTGCAAATCTGAATTCCCTTATGGCCGAACAAACCGCACAGCACCTGCGCGCTCTGCCCTCGGTGGATCGCCTGCTCAAGTATTCTCGTTGCGCGGCGCTGTTGGCGCGCTACAACCACGACTACATTACCCAGAAATGCCGCGAAGCGCTGGACCACCTGCGCGCCGAAATCATGGCAAACGGCAAACGGGTCGCAAACGCGCAAACGGGAACGCGCAAACGGGTCAAGTCTGGAGTTGACTAACTCTATACCGTCTCGACGGTTGACGGGCTCAAGTGCGAATACCAAAACCAGTGGCAACTATTCAACTTCAGATTTGACCCCTCAGTCCCCTCAGTTGACCCCTCAGTGACCCCTCAGTCCTCGTTTCTGTAGGTATCATTGGCCGCATTGACTAAGGGGGGAGGCTGAAGCCCACCTAAGCGTATGACATTCACTCACGTTGGTGAACAGTGGCTGGAACGCTGAGTTGTGGTGATCGTGATCGCCGGTCTCCTTGATCATGCTTGCGCGATCACTTTTTTAATTTTTCTTTGTGAGGACAAAGTTATCGTTACTATTTTCGCCGTCTAAACTACCGTCTTCCCGACGAACTAGCTTGTATTGATAAACGCGACCTGCGGCAAAGCCCCTGAGGTAAGTAGCCTTGAAAATGATCTGGTTGCCCTCCACACTTCCTTCAACGTCGCCAGACTGACGAAATCCGCTTCTTTGAAAGACTATGTAGACGGAACCAGCTACCTTATTTTTGTCACCGACCGTAAGATCGAGATCGTATGAATTGCCTGGCGTGGGAGTCTTTGAACTCCACCTACCCTCAACCCAAGTATTCGCGGAATCTGCTGGAACGGTGAATTTGGATGCGCAGGCCGCAATACTAAATATCAAGGCAAATAACGCAGCATATCTAATAACGTTCATTATTCAGTTCCCTAGTTTAATATTGGTTTCTTCAACTAAAGAAGCTCCTAGTTTGATTTCTTGCCTGCGAGCAGCGTGAGTTCGTAGGGTTTACCCTTAATGATAGGAAGTTCCTTTTGAGTTTCAGCCGCCGAGCACTCAAAATTACCGCCGACGGCCTGGTGTCAGCCCGCGTTCGGGAGGGCCAGCGGCCACCAGAGAAAGCAGGCTGGCCCCATCTCCCCGTTTTTGGGGAGAGAGTATCCGATAATGATGCGTTATGTCAACCTGAACCCGATCTGTGGGCTTGAGGGCTTGAGGGTCAGACTTTTACATCATAACAATCTGCAAACAAAGTCGGGAGATAAAAATTGGCACCCTAGTTGTTAGCCTAATTAATCCCCTCTGCCATCTTGGATTCTACCGCACGCAGTCGATCGTTGTCGTCTCTCAAAACAACGTTAATACGCCCTTCGTGGAGTCTGATTCTAAAGCTACAATATCCTCGTAGCGCCGCCGAAGAATTTCCTCAATCGTCGCGGTGGAGCAATTGCCCCGACGAATCCAGACAACCTTCGGTGGAAATCCGCGAAGCACGTTTAACTCGCCGAAATCAGCATCCTTTGTCACTAGCATAAACCCTTCGCGCCGTGCGTACTCGTAGCCCTCATGGTCTTGCGCACGATCGAAATCTAAAGCATAAACATGGTTCGAGTCGGGGAAAAGATCTGCCAGCTTAAGGACAAGCCGCGGTGACAGGTTCTGACCAAAGAGCAGTTTCATGCATCCAGAATGACCTGGCGTTTTTCACGGTCGGCCGCGTACGCTAGGCACGCGAGAATGTCTTTCTCGGTCAGATAGGGAAAGTCTTCGAGAATTTCTTGATGCGACATTCCGGAGGCGAGATATTCTAGAATATCATAGACAGTAATCCTCATCCCCCGAATGCATGGTTTGCCACCGCGCTTCCCAGGTTCGATGGTGATGATGTCTTGGTAGTTCATGAAACAATCGTAAAGCTAAACACGGCAATGAGCAAGTGCGCGTGAATGATCTTCATAGCATGGGGAAGGGGCGGCGTATAGGAAATTTAAACACCCTTTTTCGCTGGCGGGAGCTATATCGCCGAACCTGCGGGTAGTCAATCGCACGAGTGTTTGGTGAAAATTGCGCTCTTGACGAAAGAATAGGAAATATTGAAATTGCCTCTGCCTTGTGCAACGCTCAATTTGCTCATGTCCGATCAAGCGGTAAACCTTCTGCGTGAAATTCCTTCGGTAGACCGGCTGCTCAAGCATCCCCGATGTGAAATACTCTTGACGCGTTATAATCGCGACTACATCACCCAAAAATGCCGCGAAGCGCTGGACCAACTGCGCGCCGAAATAAGACAGGCGCAACCGAGTTCCGGCGAGCTGCAAGAAGACGCAATCCTGGGCCGGGTCGAGGCGCGCATCGCGGCGGAGAGCCGGCCGGGCCATGTTCGCGTCGTCAACGCCACCGGCACGATCTTGCACACCAACCTGGGACGGGCCCTGCTCCCGCAAGCGGCCATCGACGCGATGATTGCGGTGGCCGGCGTTCCGGTCAATTTGGAATATGATCTCGCCGCCGGCAAACGGGGACGGCGGGAAGAAACGCTGCAGAGTCTGCTCGTCGAGCTTACCGGCGCGGAAGCAGCGACGGTCGTCAATAATAACGCCGCCGCCGTGTTGCTGGGACTGAACACGCTGGCGGAAGGCAGAGAGGTGATCGTTTCCCGCGGCGAGCTAATCGAAATCGGCGGCGCCTTTCGCATCCCCGAGATCATGGCCAAGAGCGGCGCGATTCTCCGCGAAGTCGGCAGCACTAACCGAACTCATCCGGCGGACTATGAGATCGCTATCAACGAAAAGACTGCGCTGCTTTTGAAAGTCCACACCAGCAACTATAAGGTCGTCGGCTTCACCGCCGAGGTCGAGCTGGAGCAGCTCGTCGCCATCGGCAAGAAGCACAATCTCCCGGTGATGGAAGATCTGGGCAGCGGCGCGCTGATCGATCTCAGCAAGTATGGCCTGCCCAAGGAGCCGCTCGTCGCTGAACGGATCCAAGCGGGGGCGGACGTCGTCACCTTCAGCGGCGACAAAATTCTCGGCGGCCCGCAGGCCGGGCTGATGGTGGGAAAGAAAAGCTTGATCGCCCGGATGAACAAGAATCATCTGCAGCGCGCATTACGTTGCGGCAAGTTAACGCTGGCAGCGTTGGAAGCAACCCTGCGGCTCTACCGGCAGGCGCCGGAGATAACCCACGTGATTCCGACGCTGCGCGCCTTCACCCGGTCGCTGGAGGAAATTCGCGCGCTGGGCGAATCGGTGTTGCCCACGCTGCAAACCGCCCTGGGCGGCGGCTTTCGCCTCAAGCTGGAAAATTCCACGGCCCAGATCGGCAGCGGCGCGCTGCCGACGGAAGAACTTCCCACGGTCGTGATCGCGGTGGAACACGCGAAACTGAGCGCCGATGCCGTCGCCAAGAAATTTCGCGCCGCAGCCCCGCCGATCCTCGGCCGCGTCAATGAGAACCGCTTCCTGCTCGATCTGAGAACGATATTTGCTGCCGATGACGTGGTCCCAAAATTTCAACCGACAGGGAGTTAAGTCCGGTGGCCGAAACATCCGCAATCCAAAATCGGCAATCCAAAATCTAAAATCGAACAATGCCTTATATCATCGGCACCGCCGGCCATATCGATCACGGCAAGACCAGCTTGATCAAGGCCCTCACTGGCCAGGACACAGACCGGCTGAAGGAAGAAAAAGAGCGCGGGATTTCCATCGACCTCGGTTTCGCTCACTTCGACCTGCCCGATGGAACCTCGGCAGGCGTCGTCGACGTTCCCGGCCACGAGCGCTTCATCAAAAACATGCTTGCCGGCGCCCACGGCATCGATCTCGTGCTGTTCACGGTCGCCGCCGACGACGGCGTGATGCCGCAGACCGAAGAGCACCTGGACATCGTTCACCTGCTCGGTGTGAAGATGGCGATCTTCGTTATTACGAAGGCCGATCTCGTTCCGCCGGCGCGCATCGCCGAAGTCGAGGAGGAAATCGAAATCCTCACCCTCGGCACGACGCTGGAAAACTCGCCGACGATCTCGGTCTCATCGGTCACCGGCCAGGGCATCGAGGCGCTCAAGGAACGCATCTCACAGATCCTCAAGAGCGGCGACAAGCCGGCGCCCAGCGGCTATTTTCGCCTGCCCGTCGACCGCGCCTTCGTGCTCCAGGGACATGGAGTGGTGGTGACGGGAACCGCGCTCGCCGGCGAGATCAAGATCGGCGATCAAGTGCGCTGCTTGCCCGGCGACTTGCTTTTTCGCGTGCGCAGTTTGCAAGTCCACGGCCGCGCCGTGGAGACCGCGGGCTGGGGCCAGCGGGTCGCCCTGAATCTCGCCGGCCCCGATCGGGCCGCCATCGAACGCGGCCATGTGATCTGCCATGAAAAACTCACGCTAACCTCGGAGCGCTTCGACGCCTTTCTCGAAGTGCGGCCGGCGGCGGCCAAAGGCATCAAGAACCACCAGCGCGTGCGGGTTCACATGGGCGCGGCGGAACGGTTGGCCAAGGTTATCCTGCTCGGCGACAAAGAGAAGCTCGAACCCAAGCAGGCCGGCTATTGCCAGATGACGCTCGCCGAACCGCTGCTGGCCTTGCGCGGCGATCATTTCATCGTGCGCGACGAAACCGCCCGGCGCACCCTGGCGGGAGGTGCCGTCATTCATCCCTGGGCGAAGCGGCACAAACGCGGCGAGAAGGATCTCTCCGCCCGGCTCGCGGCGCTCCACAACGGCGATGCCACCAAGCTCAGCGAATCGTTTCTCGATGAGAACGACGCCTTCGCGTCCCCCATCGAGGCGATTCATCAGTTCTTGAACCTGCGCGAAGAAGAGGCGCGCCGGCAAATCGAACAAACACCGAACCTGCGCGCCTTCAGCGCCGAGGGAGAAAAGATTTATACCACCGAGGGCAAATGGCGGCGGCTCACGGAAAGGATTCTCGGCGTGCTCAAGGAATTCCACGGCGCCCACCCGCTCGCCCCCGGCATGGACATGGAAGAGTTGCGCGGCAAGCTCCGCTTCGACCTCCCGCCCAAGATATTCCGCGTGGTAGTGGAGACGCTGATCAACGGCAAAGCCGTCGCCAAGGAGGAAAACCTCCTGCGCCTGGCGTCCCATCGTGTGCAGTTGGGCGGCCAGGAAAAATCCTTGATGGACAAAATCAAAAAGCTCCTGGGCGAACAGCCGCTGGCGCCGCCCGACTTAAAGGAGATCGAAAAGCTTGCCGCCGTGAACCGCGCCAAGCTGAACGAAGTCATTCGCCTTTTAGAGCGAGAAGGCTCGGTGGTGCGAATCACCAGCGACATGTACTTCCTGGCCGGCAGCATCGATCAGCTTAGGACAACCCTAAAGAAGTTTTTAACCGAAAAAGGCGAGATGACCGCGGCGGCATTTCGCGATCTCATCGGCTCCAGCCGCAAGTATACGATCCCGCTCTTGGAGCATTTCGACCGCGAAGGCATGACGATCAGAATCGGCGACATCCGAAAGCTCAAATCCCCGCCGGCCGGGGCCAAACCAGCGGCGCATTGAAAAGGCCGAGAGATACCATTACAGTTCAGATTCTATGATGCTCGGAAAGCACAAGGCCGTGAGACTGACGCAAGAGGTCAAGGCTGCGGGTTGAGCCGCCAAGCTCGGCCCCGCCGACCTCGCGCAAGTCTTGCACGAACTGCCGAAGTTCACTAACCCCGACATGCTGGTCGGAACCGAAACCTCCGACGACGCCGGGGTGTATCGGCTACGGCCCGATCTGGCCATCGTCAATACGGTGGATTTCTTTACGCCCATTGTGGACGACCCCTATGTCTTCGGCCAGATTTCGGCGACCAACGCCTTGAGCGACGTCTACGCCATGGGTGGGGAGCCCAAGACCTGTTTGAACATCGTCTGTTTTCCCAAAGGCAAGATGGCCATCGAAGTCCTCGGCGAGATCCTCAAGGGCGGGGCCGACAAGGTCAAAGAAAGCGGCGCGGTAGTGATCGGCGGCCACAGCATCATCGACGAAGAGATCAAGTACGGCATGGCGGTGACCGGCGTCATCCATCCCGACAAAATTTTTCGCAACGTGGGCGTCCAGGAAGGCGACGCGTTGATTCTCACCAAGCCCCTGGGAACCGGGATCATCACCACCGCCCTTAAAAAGGGCAAAGCATCTAAGGAAAGCGTCGACGAAGCGGTGAAATCGATGACGACGCTCAACGCCGCAGCCTCTGTGGTAATGCGCAACTATCCCGTGCACGCCTGCTCCGACGTCACCGGGTTCGGCATTTTGGGCCACGCCCTCGGAATGGCCAGCGGCAGCGGCGTCACTTTGGTCATCGAATCGGCCAAGCTGCCGCTTTTACGCGGCGCGCCACACCTGGCTAAGAAGGGCTACATCACCGGCGGGTGCAAAAGAAACCGCGAATACTTGGAAAACAAAATCACCATCGAGAAATCCCTGCGCGAAGGTCTCGTCGAAGTCGCTCTCGATCCGCAGACCTCCGGCGGATTGCTGATCGCCGTCGCCAAGCGGCACGCCGCCAAGCTCCTCGACGATCTCCGCGCCGCCGGTGTCAAGGATGCCGTCGAAGTCGGCTACGCTACTTCGTTGCAAAAACCCTGGGTGCGGCTCGTCTAGCACGCTGCTGAAAAAAACCTCCCATGCCTCGACGGGCTCAGCATGAGCGGAACGTTTTTGGTGAATTCAACGTCTCATCCATTAGTTCCTTCGATAAACTCAGGGATCTGAGTGCGTCGAAGGGCGAACGGAGAGTAGCCTTCGAATGGCCTTGAGAGTTGGCGTCCGTAACCCATGACAGAGAAGCAAGACAAGCAGCTGCACGATTTGTCCCGGCTGTACAGGGTGCAGACCGCCCATTACGACGGTTTCGGTCGTTTCGTCGAGCCACCGCGGGAGGCGCTCCTCCGCGTGCTGCGCATGCTCGGCGCGCCGGTGGAAGGGATGGAAGATCTCGCCGACGGGCTGCGCCAGCGCCGCCAGTTTCTCTGGGGCCAGACCATCGAGCCTGTCGTCGTCGCGTGGGACAGCGGGCCATTGTCATTCAACCTGCGGTTGCCCGGACAACTCGCGGAAACGCCGGTGCATCACCGGGTCGTTCTGGAGAGCGGCGAGTCGGTCGACGGCACCTGCCGCGACGATGTTCGGCGCCGGCCGGCGCAACGGTGCATCGAGGGTGTGCCGTTCGTTACCCGGCGCGTAACTCTCGCGCAACCGCTGCCCTTCGGTTATCACCGTTTATACTTGCGTGCTGGCGAGCTCGATCTCGAATCCTATCTGCTTTCCGCGCCATCGCAGATCTTTGCATCCGGCGAATCCGGCGCTCACCACTGGGGTCTTTTTTGTCCGCTCTACGCATTGACGTCGGAGAGGAACTGGGGCGCCGGTGACTTCACCGATCTTGAAGCCTTGGCGGATTTCACCGGCTCTTTGGGTGGATCGTTGGTCGGCACCCTGCCGCTGCTCGCCGCCTTCCTCGACGAACCCTACAATTCGAGTCCCTACGCGCCGGTCAGCCGGCTGTTTTGGAATGAGCTTTTCCTCGATATCGAGCGCATCCCGGAGCTGCCGCGTTGTCCTGCCGCGCGCTCCATCATCTCGACCGGATTCGTTACCGAGCTCAATAGACTGCGCGCCCAACCGTTGGTCAACTACCGCCAATTGATGGCGCTCAAGCGCAGGGTTCTCGAAGCGCTGGCGGGTTGGCTCTTGAGTCAACCGTCCGAACGCAGAGCCTGCTTCGAGCGCTTCGTCGAGAGCCATCCGATGGCGCGGGATTACGCCGAATTTCGTGCCACGGTCGAGCGAACACACAAACCCTGGCACCTTTGGTCCGAGGCTGCCCGCGGCGGCACTCTGCGCTCCGAGGACTATGACGAGAGCGTCAAGCAGTATCACCTTTACGTTCAATGGCTGGCGCATGAACAGCTCGGCGCGCTGGCGGAAAAAGCGCGGGCCGGCGGCACGGCGCTTTATCTCGATTTTCCCCTCGGCGTAAACCGGGACGGCTATGACGTTTGGCGCGAGCGCGCGCTTTTTGCTCTGGAAGCAGACGGGGGAGCCCCGTCGGACGGTCTCTTCATCAAAGGCCAGAACTGGGGCTTTCCGCCGCTTCGCCCCGAAGCGATTCGGCGCCAGGGTTACCGCTACTACATCCAATGTCTGCGCCATCATCTCCGTTATGCCGGCCTGTTGCGCCTCGACCATGTCATGGGGCTGCACCGCTCGTACTGGATTCCCCGGGGATTCGCGGCTTGCGAGGGCGTGTATGTGCATCATCGCCCGGAAGAATTCTACGCCATCGTCAGTCTCGAATCCCATCGGCAGCGAACCCAAATCGCCGGCGAGAATCTCGGCACCGTGCCACCCTATGTAAACGCCGCGATGGCCAGGCACAAGATGTTCGGCCTGTACGTGGGCCAATTCGGTGTCGGCGCCGACCCACAAAACGCGATCAGCCCAATCCCCCCGTCAGCCGTCGCGAGTTTGAACACCCATGACACGGCGACTTTTGCCGGTTTCTGGGCGGCCGGCGATATCCGTGACCGGGTGGATCTCGGCTTGCTCAACGAAGCTCAGGCCGCGGCGGAGCACGCCTACCGCGGAGTGCAAAAGGACGCTTTGGTTCGCTACCTGCGCTCTCAAGGCCGGCTGCCGGATGGGGAGCCCGATGCTTTGGCGGTTCTCAAAGCCTGGCTCTGTCATCTGTCCGCCAGCGGCGCCGCGTGGGTCTTGATCAATCTCGAGGACTCGTGGTTGGAAACGCTGCCGCAAAACGTTCCCGGCACATGGGAGGAGCGCCCGAACTGGCAGCGCAAGGCGCGCCACGGACTGGAAGCGGCGCGCTCGATGCCATCGCTGTTGGACATTTTAGCGGCGGTGGGTCAGAGTAGGCACAGCGGGAGGTAGGGTTTGTTGATGGAATCGCGCAACGTCGAGAGCCATATCACCGACGACGATGTCTATCTCTTCAATGAGGGTAGCCACTTCCGGCTCTACGAGAAGCTCGGCGCCCGCCTGGTGAAGCAAGACGGGAGCGCGGGTACGCACTTTGCAGTGTGGGCGCCGAACGCCGATTCTGTAAGCGTCATCGGCGAATTCAATAAATGGAACAAGGGCGGTCACCGTCTCCATCCCAAAGGACAGTCGGGAATCTGGGAAGGATATTTTCCGGAAGTAGGCAAAGGGACTCTTTACAAGTACCACATCGGCTCGCGCTTCAATGGCTATCGCGTGGATAAAGCCGACCCGTTTTCGATTTTCAATGAGATCCCGCCGAAGTTCGCCTCCATCGTCTGGGACCTCGATTATCAATGGCACGACGAAGATTGGATGGCCACGCGCCGGCAACGCAACGGCCTCGACAAGCCGATGGCGATTTACGAAGTGCATGTCGGCTCCTGGCGGCGCGTGCTCGAACAGGGTAATCGTTCGCTTTCCTATCGCGAGCTGGCCGCGCAATTGGCGGATTACTTAGTATACATGGGCTACACCCATGTGGAATTCTTACCGATCATGGACCATCCGTTTTTTGGCTCCTGGGGCTACCAGACCACGGGCTACTTCGCGCCATCAGGAAATTACGGCACGCCGCAGGATCTGATGTTCCTGATCGACGCCTTGCACCAACGGGGCATCGGCGTGATCCTCGATTGGGTGCCGTCGCACTTTCCCAGCGACGAACATGGCCTGGCTTTCTTCGACGGCACCCATTTGTACGAACACGCGGACCCGCGCCAGGGCTACCATCCCGAGTGGCATAGCTACATCTTCAATTTCGGCCGCAAGGAAGTGCAGAGCTTTCTCATCAGCAACGCGCTATTCTGGCTAGACCGCTATCACGTCGATGGTTTACGGGTCGATGCCGTAGCATCGATGCTTTACCTCGACTACGCGCGCAAAGAGGGCGAGTGGATTCCCAACAAGTATGGCGGCCGTGAAAACATCGAGGCGATTGAGTTTCTGCGCCGCATGAATGAAGAGATCTACAAACATCATCCCGACGTGGAAACCATCGCTGAGGAATCGACCGCATGGCCGATGGTATCGCGTCCCGCCTATGTCGGCGGTCTCGGTTTCGGACTCAAATGGGACATGGGCTGGATGCACGACACGCTGCAGTACATGAGCAAGGAGCCGGTCCACAGGCGCTATCATCATGATCGGCTCACGTTCCGCATGCTTTACGCCTTTCACGAAAACTTCGTCCTGCCGCTTTCCCATGACGAAGTGGTTTACGGCAAGGGATCTTTGATCGGCAAAATGCCCGGCGACGATTGGCAGAAATTCGCCAACCTGCGGGCGCTCTACGGCTACATGTACGCGCAACCTGCCAAGAAACTGCTATTCATGGGCGGAGAAATAGGCCAGTGGCGCGAGTGGGCGCATGATTCAAGTTTGGAGTGGGATCTTTTGGACTATCCGCCCCATGCGGGCTTGCAAAAATGGGTGCGCGATCTCAATCGTTTTTACCGGAACGAACCGGCCATGTACGAGTGGGACTGCGACCCGGCAGGATTCGAATGGATCGACTGCGGCGACGCGGATAGCAGCGTGGTGAGTTTGATCCGCAAAGGCAGAACAACCCGCACCATCATCTTGGCGATTTGCAATTTCACTCCGGTGCCGCGAATTCAATATCGGATCGGCGCGCCGCGGCCGGGGTTCTGGCATGAAGCATTGAACAGCGATGCCGGCGAATATGGCGGCAGCGGGATGGGAAACGGCGGTGGCGTGGTGGCGGTGCCGACTCCGCTCCACGGCCGTCCTTATTCTCTGACGCTGACTCTGCCGCCGCTGTCGGTTTTGTTTTTCAAAAGTGAAAGTTGAGAGTCTTCCGGAATAAGAGTGATGCTCGCGCCAAGACGCCAAGAACGCCAAGTCCGGAATCGTTTTCCCTTTGCGGCTTTGCCGCGCTGCGCGTCTGTGGTGAATAGTCTTTCATAAGTAGTGCCGGAAGAACCAATCTCAAGCGCCATGCGCATCGCGATGATATCGCCGGAAGTAACGCCCTTCGCCAAGACCGGCGGTTTGGCGGACGTGGCGGGCACGCTTGCAGTAGCGCTGGAACGCCTGGGGCATGAAGTGTCGCTCGTCATGCCCGCTTACCGTTGCGTTCTACGAGGCGATTTCGCCTTAAAAGAAACACCGATGCGGTTTTCCGTCCCGCTCACGGACCGTCATGAAGAAGGAGTGGTCCTCAAGGCCGGTCTGGGAAAAAACATTTCCGTCCATCTCATCCGCGCCGACCGCTATTTCGACCGGGATTCTCTATACGGCGCTTCGGCGGGAGATTATCCCGATAATGCCGAGCGCTTTGTTTTTTTCAGCCGTGCCGCGCTGGAAATTCTGCGCCAGGACCCGGTCGATATCGTGCACTGCCACGATTGGCAGTCGGCCCTGGCCATCGTGTTTTTGAAAACCCAAGCCGCCCGGTACCCGGAACTCACATCGTCGCGAACCGTTTTCACGGCTCACAACCTCGGCTTCCAAGGAATCTTTAGGGAGTCCGAATGGCCTTTATTGGATCTGGAGCAGGGCTTTTTCAGCCCCGAATATCTGGAATTCCATAGCCACGTCAATTTTCTCAAGGGCGCATTGGTCTTTGCCGACAAAATTACCACGGTGAGCCCGACCTACGCGCGTGAAATCTTGGCCACGGAACAGGGATTCGGCTTGGAGGGAATGCTGCAAAGACGGGCCGGCGATGTGGTGGGAATTCTAAACGGCGTGGACTACGGCCTATGGAACCCCGCCGTCGATCCCTGGATCGCCGAGCGTTATACCGAGTCCAACCTCACGGCCAAGGGCAGCTGCAAGCGCGACCTCCAACGCGCCCTGGGTCTCCCCGCCCGGGACGAGGTGCCGCTGTTGGGGATGGTCTCCCGCCTGACTTCGCAAAAGGGGGTCGATCTCGTCGAGAAAATTTTCGACCAACTGATGGAGCGCGATCTGCAGATGGTGATTTTGGGGAGCGGCGAGGCACGCTACGAGGATTTTTTTCGCCGCGTTGCCAAGCAATTTCCCAAGAAAGTCGGCGCGCGCGTCAGGTTCGACGAAGCGCTGGCGCACCAGATCGAGGCCGGGGCGGACATCTTCCTGATGCCATCGCTTTATGAGCCCTGCGGGTTGAACCAGATGTTCAGTTTGAAATATGGTACAATTCCAGTCGTGCGAGCTGTGGGTGGACTGAAAGATACGGTCGAAGACTTCGACCCGGAGCAGGAGACCGGCACCGGCTTTGTTTTCGGACCTTATGAGTCCGAAGCCCTGATGGCCGCCGTCGAACGGGCCTTGCAAGCTTACGGCGATAAGAAAGCCTGGACGGCGCTGCGCCGGCGGGCGATGAGCAGGGATTTTTCCTGGGAGCGCTCAGCGGATGCTTACAGCAACTTGTATCAGCAACTTCGAGGTTGAGGAGGCGCGGCAAGAGGAGCGATGATGTATATTCTCGGCATCGTCCTGGCGGGCGGCAGAGGTGAGCGGCTTTACCCGCTGACCGAGCACCGGGCCAAGCCAGCCGTTCCCTTCGGTGGACGCTACCGGATCATCGACTTCGTCCTGTCCAATTTCGTCAATTCGGGGATTCTCTCGATCTATGTCCTGACACAGTTCAAGGCGCAATCTTTACTGGAACACCTCGATCGCGGATGGCGCGCTTCCGACTTTCTGGGGGAGCATTTCATCACCTCGGTGCCCGCGCAAATGCGTATGGGCGAAGATTGGTACCAGGGCACGGCGGATTCGGTTTACCAGAATCTCTACCTCATCGAGCGCCACAATCCCAAACTGGTGGCGGTCTTCGGCGCCGATCACATCTACCGCATGAATATCCGGCAAATGATCGACGAACACCAAAGACAAGGCGCCGACGTTACGGTGGCGGCGCTGCCGGTAAGAATCGAGGAGGTGGCCGGAAAGTTCGGGGTCATGGAAGTCGACACCGATTGGCGCATTATTGGTTTCGAAGAGAAGCCCAGGCAACCCAAGCCAATTCCCAGCGAGCCGGATTTCGCTCTGGTATCCATGGGCAACTATCTTTTCAACACCGAGGTCTTGGTTCAGACCCTCGTCGCCGATGCCCAACAGGAATCCAGCGCTCATGACTTCGGCCGCAATATCCTGCCGGCGCTCATCAACGAACAACGGGCTTACGCCTATGACTTTCGCAAGAACCGAGTGCCCTCCATACAAAAAGGCGAGGAGCCCAGCTACTGGCGCGATCTCGGAACCATCGAAGCCTACTATGAAGCCAACATGGATCTCTGCTCCGTGAACCCCTCTTTCAACCTATACAATCGCAGCTGGCCGCTGAGAACCGTCGGCTACGGCGACCCGCCGGCAAAATTCGTTTTTGACTGGCACGACCGCCAGGGCATGGCGCTCAATTCCATCGTCGCGGAAGGCACGATTATCAGCGGCAGCGTGGTTAAGAACTGCGTCATCGGACCAAACGTCAGGATTCACAGTTACAGCCAGATCGAAGATTCGGTGATTATGGACTGGGTAGAAGTCGGACGGGACTGCAAGATTCGCCATGCGATCATCGACAAGTCCAACGTTTTCCCCGCCGGCACGGTCATCGGTTATGATCCCGTCAAAGATCGGGAACGCTATTTGCTCTCGGATAGTGGCATCGTCGTCGTGCCTCTCGCCGCGCGCAAGACTAACTGGATCTTGACGTAGCTGCAATGATTCGCGGTTTGAAGGAATGTGACGAAGCAGCCGCTGCAAAAACTCGACCGTCCTGGGCAACTGAACGCGCGTCGTGATGCTCGAACTCTAGCAGGTTGCTGAAAAGCCCTCCGTTCATCCTTCGACGGGCTCAGGACGAACGGAGAGTGGCATGAAATGATTAAGAAATTTCCGTTCATGCTGAGCCCTTCGACTCAGCTCAGGACAGGCTTGTCGAAGCATGCAATAGCTTTTTTCGGCAACCTGCTAGCGATGTCCCAGCCCATCGAATCGGGCCATTTTACCTCTTAGCATCCATGGAACGCTACGTTTGCATTCACGGCCATTTCTATCAGCCGCCGCGGGAAAATCCCTGGCTCGAAGCGATTGAGCTTCAGGACGCGGCCTATCCGTATCACGACTGGAACGAGCGCATTAACGCCGAATGCTACGCCCCCAATTCCGTTTCGCGGATCTTGGACGAGTCAAACCGGATCGTAAGGCTCCTCAATAACTACGCCAAGATCAGCTTCAACTTCGGTCCGACCCTCTTGTCTTGGCTCGAAGCGAAATCACCGGACGTGTATCAAGCGATTCTCGACGCGGACAAAGAAAGCCGGAAGAATTTTTCCGGCCACGGTTCGGCCTTGGCCCAAGCCTACGTCCATATTATCTTTCCGCTGGCCAATGCGCGGGACCGCTATACGCAAGCGCTATGGGGAATTCGCGATTTCGAACAGCGCTTCAAGCGAGCGCCTGAAGGGATGTGGCTGCCGGAAACCGCGGTAGATCTCGAAACTCTCGATATTCTTGCAGAGCTGGGCATTAAGTTTACCATTCTCGCGCCCCACCAGGCGGGGCGGGTGCGGCGCATCGGCGGCCGGGCGTGGAAAGATGTCGGCGGCGGCCGGATCGACCCGACGCGCGCCTATGAGCAGCGCCTGCCCTCGGGGCGGAAAATCGCGCTGTTTTTTTACGACGGACCGGTTTCCCGCGCCGTCGCCTTTGAAGGGCTGCTTTCCCGCGGCGAACACTTTGCCGAACGCCTCATGGGAGCGTTCTCGGGGGAGCGAGACGAACCGCAATTGGTGCACATCGCCACCGACGGTGAGAGTTACGGCCATCATCACCGTTTCGGCGACATGGCGCTGGCCTACGCCTTAAACTGCATCGAATCGAACCGGTCAGCACGCCTGACGAACTACGGCGAATTTCTCGAACGCTGTCCGCCGACGCATGAAGTCGACATCGTCGAAAAAACCTCCTGGAGCTGTTTTCACGGCATCGACCGCTGGTGGAGCAACTGCGGCTGCAACTCCGGCGGCCATCCCAAATGGAATCAAGAGTGGCGCGCCCCGTTGCGCGACGCGCTGGACGGGCTGCGCGACGCGCTGGCGAAGCCCTTCGAAGAGCGAGGCCGGGCACTGCTCAAGCATCCCTGGGCCGCGCGCAATGATTATATCCGCGTCATCCACGATCGCGCGGGAGAAAACGTAGAGCGTTTTCTCGCCGACCACGCGGTTCGAACGCTCAGCCAAGACGAGCAAACCGTCGTCCTCAAATTGCTCGAGATGCAGCGCCATGCCATGCTCATGTACACGAGTTGCGGCTGGTTCTTCGACGAGCTTTCCGGCATCGAGACCGTGCAGGTGATCCAATTCGCCGCGCGCGCGGCGCAGTTGGCCCAGGAGATTTTCGGCGACTCGCTGGAGTCACGGTTCGTGGCGCGGCTCGAGCTGGCCAAAAGCAACCTGCCGGAATTCGGGAACGGCCGGCAAATCTATGAGAGACTCGTGCGTTCCGCCATCGTCGATTGGGAACGCGTCGGCGCGCACTACGCGGTGAGCTCGCTTTTTGACGGCTACCCGCACAAAACAAGGATCTACTGTTATTGGGCGGAGCGAGGCAATTTCCAGGTGCACGAAGCAGGAATGGCCAAATTGGCCGTGGGCCAAGTCAAGCTGACCTCGGAAATCACCGCCGAGTCCGCCACGCTCAGCTTCGCGGTGCTGCACATGGGCGATCATAACGTGAGCGGCGGCGTGCGGCCCTTTCTCGGAGACGAAGCCGAGCGATATTTAGCCCACGAAGCCGTGGAACCGTTTACCCGGGGCGACTTCGGCGAGGTGATTCGCCTGATGGACCGGCGCTTCGGCGAATCCAATTACTCGCTTCGCTCGCTCTTTCGCGATGAGCAGCGAAAGGTATTGGAGTCGATTCTTGCCTCGACGCTGAGCGACGCCGAGACATTGTATCACCAGCTCTACGAGCGCCGCGCTCCGATGATGCGCTTCCTGACCCAATTGAATATTCCTCTCCCGAAGGCTTTCTATGCGGCGGCGGAATTCGTGCTCAACGGTTACCTGCGCCGGGCTCTGGAGCAGGAACCCATCGATGGCGAGCGGGTCAAGAGCCTGCTGGAGACCGCCAGACTTGAGGGCGTTGCCCTCGACGCCGCCACCCTGGAATTCATCTACCGGCGCAGCCTCCAACGAATGGTAAAACGATTGGTAATTCATCCCACCGAAGTCGAGCTCGAGCAATTAAACAGCGCTGCCGATCTGATCCAAACACTGCCTTTTACGGTGAACCTGTGGGAAATCCAAAACGTTTTCTATCACTTGTTGGAGAATATAGATCCCGACCTGCGCCGGCAGAAGGATCTGGGCAGCGGCACGGCCGCGGCTTGGGTGGAGTCCTTCGAGGCGCTGGGACGGAAACTTGCGGTCAAGGTCGGATAGTTCGAGGGGCAGGCCGGAGCCTGTCCTGAGTCAGTCGAAGGATGCCTGCCCCTCGGACGGGCAACCACATAGGGTTGCCCCTTGTATATTTTGGCGAAACTGAACACTAATTTCCCGTGCCATTTGTCTCAGCAGCAATCCCCTGATAATTTGTCACCTTCACCCGTGGGGAGAAGGAAGGTGCCCGGTGGTGCCGCTGGTCTTCAAAACCAGTCTGGGGGCCGTAAGGTCCCCGGAGGGTTCGACTCCCTCCCTTCTCCGCCATAAAATGTTTATTAAATCAGGCGGTTACAATTTGCACTTCGGGTCCGTAGCCCATCGGTAGCCCAAAATTTCTACCTCACCATCGCGCTATGACTTACAGCATTTCTCACACCGCTCTGTTTTTCTCTCACTCATGATGGTGCCACGAACTTCTGATTTGAACAGACTCGACAACCAACGTTCACGATTTTCCACAAACATAAGCGTGGAGTTCAAGCGGCGTGGGAAAAGGTGGAAATATTTCCCCCAAGCAAGCCCCCAAAGATTCGAGACACACAGACACCTCTGTGGCCGCCTCTTCCAGCCATCCCGAATCCCACCGGTGCGCGTGATTCGACCGGTCGAGAATTCGGTGCGGGACGACCTCCGCGGCCATGGTTTGGGACCGCGTGACCCTCTCGGCCCCGAGCTCAGTCCCAGCGACACGGACAATGCAGGTGCTGGGCCGAAGATCGACCCGCAGCGCCCGGGTCACGGCGGCTGCTGGTGGCAATCCTTGCGACTCCGGCCATCGGGGCGTAGCTGCCGCGTGAGGTTCGGCACGGTGGTATCGAACAAGACCAGGCCGGCAATCACCTGAGGATGCATGTCCCGTCGGCGTCATGGCTGCGGAAATTCCGCATGGCAGCCTGTTGGTTGCGACTGCCGTAACTGTAACGGCAGCCGTAGATGCAGGTGTGATAGACCCCGATATCGGCTTCTGCACTGCAGGCGCAATCTGGACGCGTCGGTTTCGACTTGAGCTTTCTATGATCGGCCAATTGAGGATAAACACGACAGGCCCAGTCAAAACTGTTGCAAGCGCTTTGGGGACAGCCAGTGGCGATCCGGACCTCGGGATTGCAGCAAACTGTAAGTTCCAAGGCGAAGCCACGGGCAATCTCTTTCAGTTGGTTAAGCAGGTCCACTTTTTCATTCAGATCCGGATGCAAAAGGGAGTCACCAGTCTCCCTTTCATACGCGCGAAGATCAGGCTCCACCCTTCTGCCATACAGCTCGGGAAACGATGTCGCCACCCGATCCACCTTTCCTGCAAGACGCTCCGCCAGCGACTTGAACGTCCTAACGTGGTGTTCAGCATCGTATCTTTGTGACCAGAAGATTGGATCGTACCGCCATTGGATGGCCGCCGGGGATACCAGCCCGGCTAGCTCACTACTAATGGCGGCTAACGCCTTATCGGTTGCCGGGACCTGAGGTTCCACCGGTGTTCCACCCAGACCTGTGATGGTCACGTTCCACAGCACTGGGTAGCCGATCTCCATTACCTTCTGCAAAACTGGCAAGAAAGGACGCGGCCACCGGGACCAGAAAGTGAAGTGAGTTACATCTTCGGGCCTCAGGCTACAGCGCAGTCTCCGCGGCGGTCCGGCCGGGATGTAGTCAGCAAATCCATCCTCTAATCGCCGCTGGAACCAACCCCCGAAGAGGCCGGGAATGTCCGTGCGCCGGCTTGCGCTGATGCTGACTGCATCAGGGTTAAGATTCTCAATCTTCCATTTCGTTGAACGTCCTGGTTGAACACTCATTGCTGCTATATCCTCAGTTTTCAATCTCATTGAAAACTTACTACGTTCCCTTTCACACCTAGCATAGCCCGCCTCATCATGTTCCCCATCTCGTGCCTCAGCAAACACATCTAAACGACATCAATCTTCTCCTCGTTTACCAAAACTCGCTCCGGGCCGGTCAGATCTCTCGCCAAGCTCGCGAAGCCACTCGACGATCCACTTCCCCGCGGTTGCAACAGTGAAATAGAAGACCAGGCTAACGAGCAGGCATGTCTCGCGTATGCCAATCGGCGGGAGGAAGCCCAACGTCGATTTCAAACTGAGGATCGCCAAGAGGAGGGTTGGTTGGAGGACCCCGCGATACGTCAGCGAGTAACCCCACGCCGTGCCGGTCGAGGGAAATCCCCAAGTGGTGGCACTCAGCGCGCCTGGACCTTCCTGGTTTGAGAAGAGCGGCTCGCCGTACCCGGCAATCAAAAACGGCGCCAACTCGGCGGTGATCATGACCGCCCACGACAACCCGTGCACCACGCTGCGCCGCCAGCGCGTCGAGTCCGGTCCCGAGAGTCGGCGCCGAAGTCGCGCAAGGCCGATGCTCCAAAGCGCCCACAGCGAGGCATAGAAACCGATCTCGAACGCTACTTTCCACGGACGCAGACGAAGCTCGCGCGCCATGATCGGCGTGAGCGTGTCGCCGGCAGCGATGGGCTTGAGCCGTCGCCCGTCCGCGGTCAGCCGGGTCTTCACAAAAAACGCGCCGTGATGCGACCTGACATATCCATAGCGCCAGGTCTGCGTGCGCTTGAATTCAACTGCGAATCTTTCGAATTGATGTCTTTCAACGCTCGGCACCCAGGCAACGGCTCCTACTATGTAGAGGACGAGCGCAACGGCTGCACACTTGAGAACACGTCGTTTTGTCAAAAAATTATGCATGGGTTCCTCGGTCAATTTCACGGGGGCCGACGCGGAGTGCAACGATACCGAAGTCGACCAGCGGACCCAATGGTCGACAACCCTGGTGCCGGTTGGTTTTGAACTTTGCAGTCAAACTCGGCCCAGCGGCCAATCCTAGAAACAAATGAAATGCGCTAATGTTCTGTGAGTTGGCGTTACAAAATGGGGCTGTTAGGGTTCTGTTTGCAGCCGTGGTCAATTTCAACTCGGAGAACTCTTGATCCATCAATTACACCGGTGAGCCGGGGTGGCAGATTCCGGCTTTCTGTGTTCAGGGCGAGTAGGCCAGTTTATTTGCTCACTTTCATGTTGCCTGTCGCAAGCGGGGAATCAGCTCTTCGAATGGGTCAAATTTGCCGTTCTCGTTTCTCGGCAAGCTCACCCAACGCTCTTGATATTCAAACGGCTCGGTTAAATCTAGCGCCTGCCTTTTTGTGTCATCCCATAGGATTTGCCAGTCACACGCAGAACGACCGGGCTTGCCTGCAAGCCGGCTTATCCATTCTCCACGCAAGCGGGCTCGGCTCGTCGACGGCGCGCTGGTGACCGCAGTGTAGATATCATCTACACCCGACACGTGGTGATTTAACACTCCGGCGCGATCCAGGGTCGCAAAGATGCCTCGTGCACCGAGTTGTCCATAACGGGTATCGATCTCGAAAAGCTCCTGCCGCAGTGTGAGGAAACGAGTGAGATCTACGGTGCGAAGACCCCGTGCTTTGATCGACGGAGCGAGCTTTTTTACTTGATCGCCGATCCGGCTCTTCCTGACGGCGACCAGTTCCGAGAGTAAGTCCGTATCGTCATCCGCTGTCTTGCCGCGTGGCGCCGCAGTCAGAGCGCCTAACAACTGAGTCCATTGCGCAACGGTTTCCCAGTTCAGGCCACGGCGTACGATGCGATCTTTAAAGAGCGCGAGCTTGATCTGCCAATCCAACATGGTTTCGAGCGCAGGGGAGCCAGCCTCCAGTAAATCGAGAACCCTGCCCCACTCACGGCAGACCTCAGCGGCCCAGGCCGGCATGAAGGAGTCATGAACATGGGCCACAGCGAGATCGAGATAGTGGCGCTGGATAGCGATCGCCGTTAACGGCTGTCCGTCTTTACCCTGCGCTTCGGCTTTGCATTCGGCATCTCTGGCAAAGAGGCGCATGGCCTCGAGGGGCGCCCCCAGTTGCACGGATTCGCCCGGGCGCAGGCCGGCCTCGACCATGGCGACAACTAGAGCGGTCACGCCGATTTTCAGCCAGATCGCCAGTTGCGAACCCAAGCTCTCGCCGCACAGAATATGCATGCGGTTATAGTATCGCCCCGACAGCGATTCATTCTTGGTGTGAAAGATGCCACGGTTGTGGGTCGAGTCGTTGGAAACCACCGTGACTAGCTGGTTAACTCGCGGCGAGAGCGTAAACTCCAGCCCTTGAGAACCTGAGCTACACCCGCCGGCACCGGTATAGATAATGCGCGATACCAGATGAGGCAGGATCTGCCCGGGGAGGAGCGCAGGATCGACATGGTGCAGATACGACTCATGGCAACCCCAGGTCGTATGTCGTTTGGTATAATCGACATTGCACTTGAAGAACAGCGCCTCTGAAATTTTATAATTTCTATATTCCAGTTCCACCGCGAGGCGAGCGAGGATTTTTTCCCCAGCCAAGACGTAGCGAACCGCGTCCCAAGGGGTGGTGCATTCAGGGGTGCAAAACTCCGGGTGAGGCCCTGCGTCAACATAGAAACGTGAACCATTCTGCAAAAACATGCCGCTAGAATGCATGTCTGGCAGGTGCGGCAAGGTGCTCCTTGCCAGATGCATCAATTGGTCCACAGTAGCCTCACGATCGACGCTTTGACCCTGGGCATCCAGGGCAGTGAACGCGTACTCCGTCTCTAAACCGAACAGTTGCTTGGCCATTACTGCCCCCCCGCCTGCCGATTTGCCGCCAAGAAATCTTCGCTATTCGCGGAAAGCGCCCGGTTGATGGCGTCGTCGCCGGCGGCAAGAAAGCGCTCGGCGGCTTCGCGCGTGTTGTTAAGGCTTTGACTGGGCATAGCTGGCGCCGTGGGTTGTTGCGTCTGCTCCGGCTCACGGTCATTGTTTCGTTCGCGCTGTATCATTATCGGTCCCTCCTTTCGTCAGTTTAAATATTTGGTTTGATGGCCTGCGCTTTGGACAATCGCCTTGTCGCAGTCTGGTATCTCCAAGGCATCCAGGATCTCGCTCAAACTTGCGTCTTCCCGGAAGAGCTTTTCAGTTTCTGCCCGCGTGAAAGCGAGGGGATCAGCCAGGTCAACCGTCCGGTTCACGGGCCAACGACTACCACTGTCCATTTCCGAAAGGCGGATCATGTCCCAATCGACATCGTCCACTTTTTCCGGCCCGGCCTTGCGCAAGAGCATCGCGCGCGTGTACGCACGGGTGTCGTCGGGCGGTTCTTGAGTCAAGTGCTCGATCTGTTCATGGCTCACTATCCTTTCCACCAGGTCTGCCTTCTCGTAAGCCCAGTAGAGCCCGTCCGAAAGATCCAGGCTGCTGTAAAGATGGTCCAGGTGCTTGATCTCTGGGGAGTCCCAGGTCAGCGCCGCGCGCTGCTGCATCGCCCGCACCAAGGTGCGTAGCTTCAGCACCCAATCGAGGCGCGGCGCCAGCGCGGTGAAGTCGCGGGCCTTGAGCTTCACGAGCGTATCCTCCCAGAGATCGAGTATCTCTCCGGCCCGCGGAACGAAGCCATCGCAGCCGCCATTGGCGACAAACTTTCGCGCGGATTCCAGAAACAACAGCTGCAGCTCCACGGCCGTCAGTTGCGCACCTGACAACATTCTGCTTCGAGCCTGGAGTGTTGGATCACGGCTCCACAGGATTGTGGCGAGGAGCGGGTCGTCGAGAAGCAGATCGCGACCGACGCATTCGGCTTCGATCATCGAGAGAATAATTTGCATCACACCGACTTTAAGCAGACTGGCGACGTGGCAGAGGGTGTTATCGAAAAAAATCACATGCAGCCGCGCCATGTTTTTAGAAGCAGAGTCGGCGATCGCAGCTCGCCCGCAGAGCGTTTCATCGCGGCTATTCACCACCGGACGGCAAAAGGTGGTCTCGGCACTGACCAGGGTCTCCATGAAGTCGGCGCGTTGGGTCAATTGAAAACTAACCGGCGGCCGGCCGTTTTCCGCGCCAACCTTGCCCTGACCGGTGTAGACGATGCTCGACGCTTGAAAGGCGGCAAGAAACAACAGCGGATGAAGCTTGCGCTGAAAGATCGCATCCCAGGCTTTACGAGTGATGAGAAAATCGAGATGGCTGCCGTAGGAATGATCTTGACCGTCGCTATTGTTGATCAGCACTTGATACTTTTGCCCCGCAGGCAGTTTTCCGTTTGCCGCGGTCTGAGCCCGCCGCGCGATCCGCAGCATCGCATGCCATGCGGCGACGTGATCGTAAGCACTGATCACTTCCGGCAGGCATAGCTCTAAATGGTCCAGATCGATGTAAACACAACTGCCGTTGGTGAGCCACTTTCGGCCCCAATCCTGGGGGTTGTAACCGTAGCCGCCGTACTCGTAATCGTATCCCGCAGTCTTATATTGATAAGCGCTGTAGCCGGTGGCGTAATATCCAGTGCGGCGCGGCAACCCGTCGATTTCGCGGAGCAGCGCCCGCGATGCCTCGCCACCGGTACTTCGGCCAGAACCCTTGCCAACGGTAAAATTTCCCAGCTCGATGTCGGCGCCGCAAAGCTTGGGTAACATCTTTCTCGGTGGTCCACCGATTCGATCTTGTTTGTTTTTCGCTTTCATAGGGTTTTTCATCGGCGCGGCGATTCACGCCACATTTAAATATCGGTGTGGGCGCGCGGCACGGCGCACCACCGGCTCGGCGCTCACCACGTCGACATCCTGCGGCAGATCGTGCAGGTAGGCGCGCGCGTTGTGAATGGTGAGCGTCGAGCCGAGGCGCTGGATGGCATCCGACACCGCGTCTGCAATATCGGCGACGCAGAGTCCCGGCTCACCGCCGCGGATGTCGCGCAGGAATGCCGCCTGGCGCGCCGCCCGGCAGATCTGTTCGAAGAGGCGGCCGCTGGCGAGCTCCCGCGCCGTGACCACGCGGCGCTTGCCGTCGCGGAAATGCAGCACGGAAATTTCGTTGTCGGCGGCGTTGGGGCTATAGAAGCGAGTCACGGCGGACTCGATCATGTCGCTGCGCGTGTGAGCGGCAGCGTTACCGTTGGGACTGTAAGGAAGCATCTCAGGAAGATGGATACCGAAGATCGCCCTTGCACCTTGCAAGTCGGGCCGCTTGACCTCGATCTCGACATCGGAAAGCCGTTCGAGCAAAGCCGGGTCAACCATATCTTTGCGGTTGGTCGCCGCAATGATCGCGACGTTGCCGCGCTGGGCAAAGCCATCGAGCTCGGCGAGAAACGCGGCGAGAAACTTGTCGGAGTGCTGACCGACGGCGCCGCCGCGCACTCGGCCCACGGCTTCGATCTCATCGAGAAACAGCACCGCGAAGCCGTCTGCCGCCGCTTCCTTTAGCGCTTTGAAGCAACTTCTAATGTTTGCCTGCGTTTCGCCGACCCAGGGTGATTCCCACTCAGCCGGCTTGACCACTCCGAAACGGCAGTTGACTCCGCTGAGCGCGGCGAGCTCGGATGCAGCAAAGCGCGCCATCAACGTCTTGCCAACGCCGGACGGACCGACGAGCAAGATCGAACGGCGTCCGCCGAGGCCGTATTTTTTGGCTTTGTCCGGGAAGGAAAGAATCGGGATCAAGGTGGAGATGAGGGTTTCCAAGTTGGCATCCTGTCCGCCGACCTGATTGCGCGGAATGTTAGGCACCTCGTCGAGTAGGAATTTCCGTCCTTCGGCCGAAGGAACTCTTTCCAACGCTATCCATCCCGCCCTGTCCCAGCGCACGCGGTCGCCGTTTCGAATCTCGATATCCTGCAACGGCCCGGCATCGACGACGACTTCATCGTCGCGCTGCTTGAGAATTAGTCGGCGGTCTTCGGTATAGCGCTCGAACACCGCAGTCTCGCCGAAACGCGGCGCGCCCCATTGCGATTTCGCCACAATGAAGTTGAGCTCCTGGTTGAGAAAAACCTCATCGCCCGGTTTGAGATCGCGGCTATCGACCTGGTCGGCGATGGCGACGACACGGCGCGAGCCGTTATAGTTGACCAGCGCGCGCGCGCCCACCGGCATCATCTCAAGGCGGAGAAAAATCGCCGGGTGCCACGGCGTTGCGAAGATTTTGTCGACCAGCTCCTTGAATTCTTTTTGTTGAACCTGGGCCTGGAGCAGTCCCTGGCGTTGCTGAGCAAGCTGCTGAACCATGAAACTATCCAGTTGCAAATCAACCTCGCGCGACTGGGCACGCAGATCGCGCACATAGCGCACTTTGTCCTCCAGGCTCGGCGCATGCTCGCCCGTCGCTAACCCAACTTCCGCACTCTTTAGATCGATTTTGCCCAGATTCGGGAGGAGCGTATCCGTAAGTCCTTGGTTTTGTTCAAGGGGTTTCTCTAGTTGGCAATATAGTGACTAATTATTTTCGATTCG
>Ga0326597_10000324_pt1 | contig 89649 bp, 80 predicted proteins | sample RVTome_12_FD_203789 | JGI IMG/M metagenome (GOLD analysis project Ga0326597, IMG submission 203789) | Soil microbial communities from uranium-contaminated site in the Upper Colorado River Basin, Wyoming, United States - RVT100D185 | ecosystem: Environmental > Terrestrial > Soil > Contaminated >...
GGTTGGGCATCAGTACTCGCACCCTCGTCTTGCTCATCTTCCCGGCCCTCCCCTTACAGTGCCGCTATTTCACCACGCGCAGGTACGGTCCGGTAAGGCGTCGGGGAAATTTTCACAGGCTCTCAGTTGCCGGCGCGCATCCGCGTGCCGAGCTCCTCGGACAAGCGAATCTCCTGGGCAGACAGGTTCTTGGGAAAGAGCGTGCCGCCGATCTTCGCGCCGTGGATACTCGCCCCTTCCAGGTCGGCCTGGGAGAGATCACAGCCGCGCAGGTCGGCACCGTGCAGGTAGGCACCACGCAGGTTGGCGCGGCGCAGGTTGGCCCCTTGCAGCTCCACGTTGCGCAGGTCGGCGTTGGCGAGGTCGACGTCGGCGCCCGCGGCCACCGCCTCATTGAAGCGCTGGATCTTCCCCTCGCGCAGCATCTGGTAGAGGGGATCGCTCTTGATCTCCGGCATCGTCTCTCCTCGATGAGGGACGCGGGCTAAAAGGTCACCTGCACCTGCTGGGACTGGTCGCCGCGGCGGATCGTTACCGTCGCCCTCGCCCCGGCGGAGAGGCGGCCCAGGGCCCATTGGAGATCGAACATGTCGCGGATCGGTTCGTCGCCGATCTCCGCGATGCGATCGTCCGCGATGATGCCGGCGCGGGCCGCGGGGGTGTCGTCGAACACCCGCGTCACCCGGATCCCGTCGCTGGTGTCGACCAGCACACCGAGCTTCACGCCCGGCAGGTCGCCGTACGGCACCGCCCAGGCGAAATCCGCCAGGAGGAGCGGGATGGGCGGCATGTCGACGTCCATCAGCTGGTCCTCCTTCTCTTTCGGGGTCACCGGGTTGTACGGCAGAAGGGTCAGGAAGGGGACCGGCACCCGCCGGAACAGGCGCCGCGGGATGCCGACCGCCTGCTCCACGTGGAAGCCGCCCGCGAGGATCAACAGGTGGGCGCCCGGGTGGCGGGAAAGGTAGCCGGCGGCGGTCTCGGCCATGGTCTCGTCCCACAAGACCTGGGCCGGGTAGAACCGATCGACGTCCATCCCGTGTTCCTTGGCGTGGCCGCCGAAGATCGCCTCGGTCTTGGCCCGGTGGTATGGGTCGTCGTCATCCATCTCCCTGGGGAGATCGGCGCGCATCTCCTCTGGCAGCTTGTCGATCCCCTCTCGGCTGACGGCCTTCACCAGCGCCCGGGGGGCGTTGAGGGCCAGTAACGGGATATGGCGCTCGCGGGCGAAGGTGAGGAGGTCGCGGTAGGGGAGGTAGCCGACTTGCCATAGGTGGGTCCAGCGGCGGGCGAACTCCTTCTCCGGCAGGCCGCCGGCGATCCACTCGTCGAGGAGGGCCTGGTGGTCGCGGGGGATCATCTCCAGCCCGACCGCCAGATCGGGGTGTCGTTCGGCGAGGGCGCGCAGGACCTCTGCCTGAACCCGGTGGGCGGCGGGGTTGTCGTGGACCTCACCCACGTAGACCACCGGCACGCGGGACAGGTGATCGATCAAGGTGGCCCAGTCCACGTCCAGACCGGTGGGCAGGTGGACGATCGTGCCCTCCGGTACCGTGCGCAGATCCCGGTACGGCGAGGCAGCGTCCTGGGTGTGCGCGCAGGCAGGGGCGGCCATCAGGAGGAGTGGCAGGAGCAGCTTCGCGAAGGCGGAGGGCATCGGAGCTTAGCCCCAGTGGATCAGCCCGGTGTAGACCGGGTCTACCAGGTTCGGATGGGCCGGGAAAATGCGCACGGTGTAGCCGTGGGGGCCGCAGGTGGTGCAGGGGATCGAGCCCCGGTAGACGGCGCGGCCGTCGCCGTTGCTGTGGCTGAGGCGCATGGGTGCGGCCTGGCCGCCGGCGAGGCTGCCCTTGCTGTCGATCGTGCCGTGATAGAGTTCGACTCGCAGGTCGGCGGGCTGCAACGAGCCCACCGCGACCTCTGCCTCCACCTGTAGCTGGGTGCCGACCTGGAGGTCACCGGGCTCGCCATGGTCCATGCGGACCACCGTCACCTCTCGCCAGTGCTGGCGCAGGCGGTGCTTCCAGCCGGCCAGCTCCTTCGCCGGCCGGAACTCTTCGGCGCTGAGCCGTTGATACAGGCGGCCCGATGGCGCGTAGAAACGCTCCGTGTACTCGCGCACCATCCGGTCGGTGTTGAAGGTCGGACAGACCGACCGCATCGACGCCTTCATCCGGGCGATCCAGCCGTTCGGCAGGCCACCGGCGCCGCGATCGTAGAATAACGGCACGAGATCCATCTCGATGAGGTTGAGCAACGACTGGGCCTCCACCTCATCGCCGTAGTCGGCGTCTTCGTACTCCTCACCGGAGCCGATCGCCCAGCCATTGTCCACCTGATGGGCCTCGCACCACCAGCCGTCGAGGATCGACAGATTGAGGCCGCCGTTGGGCGGTACCTTCATGCCAGAGGTCCCCGACGCCTCGAGGGGGCGGCGCGGCGTGTTGAGCCACACGTCGACTCCCTGCACAAGATGGCGGGCGATGTTGATGTCGTAGTCCTCGATGAACACCATCCGGTTGCGGAAACGGTATTGATGGGCGATGTGGATGATCTCCCGGATCAGCTCCTTGCCAGCCGTGTCGTGGGGGTGGGCCTTGCCGGCGAAGATGATCTGCACCGGTCGGTCGCGATGGTTCAGGATGGAATCGAGTCGGTCGAGGTCGCGGAACAACAAGGTGGCCCGTTTGTACGTGGCGAAGCGCCGGGCGAAACCGATGGTCAACGCCTCGGGATCGAGGACCTCGTTGGCCCGCGCCACCTCGGCCGGTGGCAGGCCGCGTCGCTGGAGCTGCGCCCGGAGCCGGGTCCGGGCGAAGGCCACCAGCCGCTCGCGCATGCGCGCGTGACCGCGCCATAGCTCGGAGCTGGGCATCTGCTTGACGCGCTCCCACATCGCCGGCTCGCTGAGGTGGTTGCGCCATTGCGGGCCCAGGTAGCGACGGTAGAGGCGCTCGATCTCGTCGGAGAGCCACGACGCGATGTGGATCCCGTTGGTGATCGCCTCGATCGGCGATTCCTCGAAGCCGACCTGCGGCCACAATGCCTGCCACATGCGCTGGGAGACCGTGCGGTGGAGCTTGCTCACCCCGTTGGCATGGCTCGACAGCTTGAGGGCGAGGACGGTCATGCAGAACGGCTCCTCCTCGTCACTCGCATCTTCCCGCCCGAGGGCGAGGAGCTCCTCATCCCGGATACCCATGGGGGCGCAGTACGGGCCGAGGTACTTGAGCACCAACGCGGGGGCGAAGCGATCGTTGCCCGCCGGGACGGGTGTGTGAGTCGTGAAGACGTTGCCGGCGGTGGTCACCTCCCGGGCGTCTGCGAAGGTCAGGTTGTGGCGGCGCATCAGGCAGCGGATCCGCGCCAGGGCGAGGAAGGCCGAGTGGCCCTCGTTCATGTGGCACACCGTGGGCTCGACCCCCAGGGCACGGAGGACGCGGATGCCGCCGATGCCGAGCAAGACCTCCTGCTCGATCCGCATCTCGGCGTCCCCGCCGTAGAGCTGTGCCGTAATCACGCGGTCCGCGTCCGAGTTGCTATCGACGTTGGCGTCCAGTAGGTAGAGGGAGACGCGCCCGATCTGCACCCGCCAGACCCGAACCTGCACCTCGCGGCCGCCGAGTGGCACGGACACGATCAACAGATTGCCGTCCGCGTCCCGCACCCGCTGCAGGGGCAGGGTGTGGAACTCATTCTCCGGGTAGCGTTCTTGCTGCCAGCCGTCGCTGTTGAGGTATTGGCGAAAATAGCCCTGGCGATAGGCGAGGCCGACCCCCACCAGGGGCAGGCCGAGGTCGCTGGCCGACTTCAGGTGGTCTCCGGACAGCACTCCAAGGCCGCCGGAGTAGATTGGCAGGCATTCGTGGAAGCCGTACTCCGCGGAGAAGTAGGCAATGTGCTGCCCGTCGTCGGCGCCGTACGTCTTGTCGTACCACGTCGGTGCCGACAGGTATTCCTCCAGCTTGCGCCGCATGGTGTCCATGTGGCTCGTGAAGCTGTCATCCCGGGCCAGGGCCTCCAGCTTGGGGCGCGAGAGCTGGCCTAGGAGGCTCAGGGGGTTGTGGTCGACCCCTTCCCAGAGGTCGGGGTCCATGCGGTGGAAGAGCTCGACTGCCGCCGGATTCCAGGTCCACCACAGGTTGTTGGCGATCTCCAGCAGTGGAGCCAGGCGCTCCGGCAATGCCGGGATGACGACGAAGGTACGTACGGTTTTCATGACGGTATGGGCACAGGATATGGGTCGCGGGACGCATCAGTGTATGCCACGCTGGGCCAGAGAAAAGGGGCGATCGTGCCCGCTGGCGCGCGAGTCTTCCGCTACGCGAAGGAGTCGTGTGATTTCGTCGTTTGCTTGAGTCTTTCTTTACCCACCCGTGGCGATGCGGTGGCATTGTCGCCGCAGACCTTGCGGTTGACTATCGCGAGACACCGCGCCGAGACTCGCTTCATGGTCTCCATCCACCTCTTCGCCGGTGTGCGCGAGGCCGTGGGTCTTGGGCGGGTCGACGCGGATGTGGCGGCCCCGACGCCGCTCGCCGAACTCCTCGCGCGGGTCGCCAGCGACCTGCCGGCCCTCGGCCCGTGGCTGGCGCGTGACGACCTCCTGCTTGCGGTCAACCAGGAGTTCCGTGGCCGCGACCACCTCATCGCGGACGGCGACGAGGTGGCCTTGATTCCGCCGGTCTCGGGAGGGTGACCGTGGGCGAATGGGTGCGTGTCCAGCGGGAGCCGTTCTCGGTCGGGGAGGAGGTCGAGCGGCTGTGTCGCGTGAGTCGCACGATCGGCGGCGTCGCCACGTTCATCGGGGTGGCGCGGGATCTCTCCGCCGGGCGTCCCGTGGCGGCGCTGCACTTCGAGCACTATGGTGCGATGGCGGAGAAGGAGCTGGCTGCCCTGCGTGAGGCCGCCATTGCGCGTTTCGACCTGATCGGCCTGTCGGTGGTGCACCGGGTCGGCGACATCGCCATCGGCGAGCCGATCGTGGCGATCGTGGCCGCCGCGGCCCACCGGGGTCCGGCCTTCGACGCGTGCCGGTGGATGATCGACGAGCTCAAGAAGACCGTGCCGATCTGGAAGAAGGAGATCGGTCCGGACGGCGCGAGCTGGGTGATGCCGCACCCGTGACGGCCGTGCGCATCTCATTGCGGCCTCGCTTCGACCCCTGCTTCGCAAGTACGAAACGACGGCATTGAATAGCGAGGGATGGGGGATGAGGGGGGTGGGAAAGGTTGGCCGCCAGCGGCCACCGCATCGATTGGGTTCTTCCTTGCCCCCGTCCCCCAGCCCCCACTCCCCACCCCCATCGTCATCCCCGACCGGTACCGCGGCGGGCCATGTGGGGTGGTGAGAAATGCGGGCTCACCTTCGGCGGGGCCCGTCAGCCGCTGCAGAGCGGCTGCCTGGGGACGGCTGGACGATGGCCGTAGCGTGGCACCGTCGGGTCGACGTCCCGTGACCACGCGTCGATCCCGCCGGCCATCGAGACCACCTCTGCAAATCCCTGGTTCTGCAGGTGGGCGGCCGCGAAGACGCTGCGCACCCCGGTGTGGCAGTACACCACCGTGGGTTGGTCGGGATCGAGGTCGGCCATGTATCGCAGGAAACGGCTCATCGGGGCGAACACCGCACCGTCGATCTGGCAGTAGTTCCACTCCTGGAGCTCACGGACGTCGAGGAGCACGAGGTCCTCGCCGCGGTCGAGGCGCATCTTGACCTCGGTGGCGGTGGCTTCAGTCACGCCGTGGATGACGGCGAGATTGGGCATGGTGGTCATGGTCGTCCTTTCACACGATCCGGCTCTTCTCGATGGGCGTGGTCCGCGACTGGTCGGGGACCCTGCGATTAGACCAATAGGAGCCTCGTCGCCACGACCGGTTTCAAGAGAGAGCGATCAATATTAACTCGTTAAGGAAACAGTGAAGAAATTAGTTGAGCGAAAGGCCGCGGTAATAACGGCCGTGGAGAAAGAGGGTGAAGAACCGCTTTACCAGCGGGTGATCGACCTCTTGGCTGTTGTCCGACAAGGTAAGGTTCTCTTCCGCGACGTAGGTCGTGCGGTGGTCGCCGTCGACCAAGACGTGGTACCACGGCTGATCCCGCGCGGGCTGGGTACGGTTGCGCTCGTACCACTCATCGTCCGCCTGGCATGTGGCGTCGACCGCCACGACCACCCCGCGGTAGTCATACAGGCGGTGATCCACGATCTGCCCCGGTTCGAAGGCGCAGGTCGGGATGGGATCGGGTGTGGCCATCGCGACCCTCTCAACCGTCCAGATCCGCGGGGGGGTCCGGCCACGCCTGCTCGCCGCGCAGGTAGGTATCCCAATCATCGGGGGCGCTGGGCATCTTGCGTAGGATCTCCAGGGGGTAGTAACCGGTGTCGTGCCGGTCGGACCACGCGATGCGTACCGCGTAATTGCCCACCGGCTCGGCCACGGTCGGCCGGATGTCCCCGGGAATCTGGCTAGGCTTGAGAAGCTTCCGTCCCGACCATTCGTCGACGCAATGGGCGCAACCACAATTGAACCGGATCCAGCTCGTCGGGTGGGTGGTCACGGCCCCGTCGGCCCACTGGATCTCGATCTTGCCATCGTCGCGCTCGGTAAACGCGGTCAGGATATGAGAAGGCGGACGTTCGGACATGGACGATCCTTGTGGGTGAGTCGCAGGGGGCGGATGAGACCCATTGTGGGAAGCGGTAGGCCACAGGGAAAGGGCGCTCTCGATCCATGGATGAACGATGGGGCACGATTCCACTATCCTCCGGGAGATGATCGCCCTACCGCCCAAGGGGACCTCGTCGCCGGGCCGGCCGCGTCGCACCGGTGGCGACGCACGCTTGGCCCAATTGACGCGCGAGCCTGCCTTCGTCACCCACGACGGCCTCGGCGCCGTGCCCCGTGATGATGTCGACGTGCCGCCCCCGCGACCGCGCCGGCGCATCGGCTGGTTCTATCCCGTGGCGGTCGTGGTCACGGCCCTCCTCGTCTGGGTCTGGTGGCGGGAGCTTCGGCCACCGCCGCCGCCGCTGCCGACCCCTGCCGCGGTCGCGCCGCAGCCGCCGCCACCCGAGGTGGTCGAGGGATTGCGCGCGGCCCAACGCCAGATCGACGGCGACCGGTTGACGACCCCGCCGGGTGACAACGCCCTGGAGAGCTATCAGGCGGTCCTGCGCCAGGCACCGGGCAACGGCGAGGCGCTCGCGGGGATCGACCGCATCGCGGCGATCTACGCCCATTGGGCGCAGATCGCGGAGGAGAAGGGCAGTGCGGCGCGGGCGCGGCGCTACATCGAGAAGGCCCTGATCGCGAAGCCGGACGACCCCGCGCTGCTCGCGGAGCTGCGGCGGTTGGAGACGCGCGAGTAGGCGGCGCGCGCGAGGTTCGGGACCTCCATCTAAGGAGGGCCGGAAGGTGCGGGAGGCAGGAAGGTGAGGAGGGACACACGGCTGAGGCAGACCTTCCTGGCTTCCTGCCCCTGTCCTGTGTTCCTTAGATGGATGGCCGATCGCCGAGCGATGTCGGGCGTCCGGGTTGGCCGCCACGCCTTCGGGGGCACCTGCCGGGTGACGGACGCGGGTCGGTCCCCGGGGCTCATGAGCGGAGTCGCGGTAGCGGCGCTACCGTGAGCAAAGGGGTTTCGACCGGCATTCCTATGGCTAACCCACGCCTCGCCTTTGCGGAGAACGCGCCCGGCGAGTTCTACGTCGACCGGCGCTGTATCGACTGCGACAATTGCCGTTCCCTCGCGCCGGAGGTCTTCGTCCAGAGGCCACCTACCGTCGAGGACGACGGCTATGCGTACGTGGTGCGCCAGCCGGCCAGCGCGGCAGAGCGATGCCAGGCGATCGCGGCCGTCGCCGTGTGCCCGGTGCAATGCATCGGCTCGCGCGTCGGGGTGCCGCGGGCGGAGGCGGCCGAATCGTTCCCGATGTTGCTGGAGGAGCCGGTCTATTTTCTCGGCCAGACCTCGCACAAGAGCTTCGGCGGCAAGTCGTACGTCGCGCTCCTGCCGTTCGCCAACGTCCTGTTCGATGCCCCGCGCTGGGACCGCCACCTGCGCGCGTGGCTGGAGGAGCACGGCGGGGTGTCCTGCATCTTCCTGTCGCACCGTGACGACGTGGCCGACGCGCCGCGTTACGCCGACCACTTCGGGGCGCACGTCTTCATCGGTGCGGCCGATGCCGACGCCTATCGCGGCCCGCGCCGCCACGCCCTCCGGACGAGCACGCCGATCGGGTTCGGCGATCTCCTGGCGAACCAGCGGATCGCCGGCCTCGCGTCCCACCCGGAGCTGAACCGCCTGCAACTCCTTCCCACGCCGGGCCACACCGCGGGCCACTACTGTTTTTGCCTCGACGAGCGATTCCTGTTCGCCGGCGACCACCTCGCCGTGAGCCGCCTCACCGGCCGACCCTACGCGTTCCGCCGCCATTGCTGGTACGACTGGCAGCGGCTGCTGGCGAGCGTGCGCCTCCTCCAGGACTACCCGTTCGAATGGCTCCTCCCCGCCCACGGCCGCTATGGTCGCTTCCCGTGGCCGGAGCTGCGCCCCATGCTCGCCACGGTGGCCGTACACGGCGCGGCGTAGGGCAGGGTGTCGTTGGAACGCGGGAATCCAGGAACCAGGAAGAGAACTCCCGCGGCGTCGTCCTCCCGGGTTCCTGGGTTCCCGCGTGGAACGACCTGCGGTGAGCCGACGATCGTGGCGACTATGCTCGCCGATCCGTGTCGCCAGGGCCTGCGCGCAAGCCGGCCGAAACCGAGCACCGCCGATTAGGAGCCGAGGGCCTCGGGTAGAGCACCGTTGCGGTGGTCGTCGAGGAAGGTGAGCAGGGCGGGGAGCAGGGTGAGGTCGCCGATCAACGCGGTCGCCACCGTGGTCACGGCGAGGATCGAGAAGTAGACGCTGGGGACGAAGTTGGAAAACACCAGGGTACCGAAGCCGACGCCCAGGATGATCGACGTGTAGACCATCGGTCGCGCCACACCACGCATGGTGTTCGGCAGGGCGAGGCGCATGCGCGGCTGGTGCCGACGCTCCTGCTGCAGGTGGTTGAGGAAGTGGATCGTGTCGTCCACGGCCAGCCCGATGGCGATGCTCGCGACCATGGCGGTGGCCGAGTTGAGGGGGATGCGCGCCCACCCCATCAAGCCCATGGTGAGGGCGATGGGGTAGACGTTGGGCACCATGGACAGTAGGCCGAGGCGCCACGAGCCGCTGATCACCATCATCACGAGGGTGATGGTCACGACGGCGATCGACAGGGAGATGACCTGAGAGCGCACGATCAGGTTGCTGATCACCGTGTAGAAGTGGGTATAGCCGGTGAGCTGCGGCTGCAGCTCCGGGAAGTCCTGGTGCAGGCGCGCGCGGATGGTGGTGAGCTGCTCCTTGAGCCGGGAGGTGCGCGACTCGCTCTCCTGCAGCGAGATGTGGGCCACGTCGCGCGCCTCGGTGACGAACCGCGCCATCTCCGCGGTGCCGGTCTCGGAGAGCTCGAAGAACAGGTAGCCCTGGGCGATCGCCTCGGCGGAGTGGTCGGCCACGGGCCGGCCGTCGATGCGGTCGAACAGGGCCTGGAGCAGGTCGACGGTGGAGGTAGTGCCATCGATCCCCTTCAGGGTGGCCACCCACTCCTGAAACGCGGCCATGCGCCCCAGCACCGCCGGGTCGGCGAAGCTCCCGGGCTCACCGGTCAGCACCACATCGAGAGGGCGTACGCCACCAAAGTGGCTCTGCAGGGTGTGGGTGTCCTTGCGGGTTGGGCTGTCCGGCCGGAAGTAGGTGAGGTCGTCGGTCTCCACCTCGATGCGCGGGATGGCGACCAGGGCGGCGACCAGCAGGGCAGATCCCACCAGCAGGAACGGCATCGGGTGGTCCGCGGTCAGCTTGCCGAAGCGTTGCGTCCAGGGGGAGGCGGAGCGGGTCGATTCGCTGCGGATGTGGGCCGGCACCGGCAGGAGGTGGAGGGCCGCGGGGACGGCGGTGAGGCTGATGGCAAAGGAGAAGATCACGCCGAGCGCGCTGAACTGGCCGAAGTCTTGCAACGCCGGGATCGGGCTGAAGGTGAGGGAGGTGAAGCCGATGGCGGTGGTCAGGGAGGTCATGAAGCAGCCGGGACCGATGCGCAACAGCATCGCCTCGATGGCCGGTTTCTTGCCCAGCTCCGGGACCCGCACCAGGTAGTGGGTAAGGAGGTGCACCGAGTCACTCGCCGCGATTACCATGATCAGCGGCGGGATCATGGTGGTGACGCTATTCACCATCCGTCCCGCCAGGATGTAGGCCGCCACCCCCCAGGCCGAGCTGGCCATGATCACCCCCATCGGCACCAGCAGGCCCACCACGTTGCGGAACAGGTAGAGGAGGCAGCCGGCGGCGAGGGTAAGGGTGATCGGGATGAAGACCCGCAGGTCGTCGTGCATGTAGCGGTTCATGTCCGCCTCGATCACCGGCTCGCCGGAAAGGTAGGCGGGGTTGGCCAGGGTGGCGAGGCGGGCGCGCGCGGCGGCGGTGACCCGCTCGTTCAGGCCGCGGTCGTCGCCCGGCGGGTCGAGGGTCACCAGCACGCCGAGCAGCCGCCCATCCGGGGAGAGGAGACGATCGCGCAGGGTGGGGTCGGTGTGCAGGCGCTCCAGGATCGTTGCGCGCTCCGCCGGGCTGGCCGGCGGCGCCGTGACCGGTGGGGCGAAATGCAGCTCATCCTCGCCACCGCGGATCGATGGGGCGCTCACCAGGGAGTAGACCCGCAGCACACCGTCGATCTTCTCCAGGTCGGTCACGAGCGCCTTGAGCTCCGCGATCTGCGCCGGGGCGAACGGATCGTCCGTGGCGATGCCGATCACCAGGGCCTTGTCGTTGCCGAACCGGTCGAGAAACTCGTCGTAGACGTGGATATCGGGGCTGTCCGGGATCAGAAACTGATCGAACGACGAATCGAATTGCACGCCCGTCATCACGACCACCGCGCCCAAGGTGATCGCCAGGTCGACCGCGAGAAACCACCACGGCCGGGCCGCGACCTGCCGGTGGAGCCAGGTGAAGGCACGCTGTTGGATCATCGAGACGGCCTGGTGGGCGAGGGCAAAGAGGTCGGGCACGGAGGGGGGAGCGGGCAGCGCGGCGCGCCGGGGAGGGGAGATCTCGCCCAGTTGCCGGGGCGCTGTCAACCGACACCTCTGCCAAGATCATCGGCGCGCACTGAGCGCCGGTCGTGGCTCATCGCGACGCTGCACAATTTTCCTCTACGGAAGGCAGGAATTTCAGGAAAGCAGGAAGGGGCGGGAGGTGCGCCAGGTCCTCCTGCCTTCCTTTCCTTCCTGCCTTCCTAAGATGGGTTTGTAGTAGGACTCCGTTCTGTGGCACGGCAGTCTTCGCGGCGACCGGGTGTGGAGGTGGCATGGCGATCTATCGCGATGAGGTGGTGGTGCTGCGACTCACTCCCTTCCGGGAGCGCGACCGGATCGTCCACACCCTGAGCCGGGAGCGGGGCCACCTCGGCCTGGTGGCGCGCAGCGCCCGATCCCCCCGCGGCGGCCTCGCCGCCCGTCTGGCGATCGCCAACCGGCTGGAGGTGACGTACCACCGCGGCCCCCACGCCGAGATGGGGACCCTGCGCGAGGCATCGGTGGTGCGCGACCACCAGGGGCTGCACGGCGACCTTGCGGCCTTCGCCAGCCTGGAGCTCATCCTGGAGGTGGCCGACCACCTGGGCCACGAGGACAACCCGGAGCCCGAGCTCTTTGCCGCGGTGTGCCACGCCCTCGATGCCCTGCACGGCGAGGGCGATCGCGCGCGCCACTGCCTGCGCTACCTCCTCGCGGCCCTGGCGACCGCCGGCCTGTGGGGCGGCAGCGAGCGGTGCGAGCATTGTGGCCGGCCCTGGGAGACGGAGATCCGGGAGATCGCCGGCGAGGGACACGCCCTGTGGTGCGGCGACTGCGCGGCTCGGCGCGGCCGACCCTTCCCCCTCGGCCTCCTCAAGTCCCTCGCCCACGTCGCCAGGCGGCCCGACGACCGACTCCGTCTCACTGCCGACGAGGAGCGGCGCGCCGTTGAGTGGCTCGCCGGCCGCATCGAGGCCCACACCCGGCGGCGGCTCAAGAGCCTCCCATTCTGGCTGGACGTGGTGGCGAACAAATCCTCCCCGCAGGGGAGTTCGTTGGCTCCCTCTCCCTCCGGGAGAGGGTTGGGGTGAGGGCGTTGGGATCGCGTAATGAATTTTGGGGGGCCGCCCGACGCGCAGCCGGTCCCGGGCTTTTCCCTTGGCCCCCTCCCCGGGCGGGGCTCCATAGACGCCTCGGCGGGGCAATGGGTTGCTCGGGTCACACCCCAGTATCCCGCTCCGGTTCGGCGCCGACCCTGTGGATGGCGAGATCGGCACCCCGGCGTTCCTCCTCGGGAGAGAGGCGGAAGCCCAGGGTCTTGTGGATCACGGTATCGACGACGAAGCTGCCCACCGGGGCGACGACGATCGCCACGGCGGCGCCCGCCACCTGGGACAGGCGGGTGACGCGGCCTCGCCCACCGAGGGCCTCGCTCCCGAAGATCCCGCGTCCGCCGCCATTCCCCCCGGGGCGCCTGCCGGGTGAGAAGACCCCGTCCAGCGCCTGGGATGCGCTCGGGTGGCGGAACCGCCTGGGACGTACCGCCCTACGTCCCTTACGGAATTCTGGGTGGTGGAGCGTTGAGCCGCGGCCGGAGCATGGCCTACCATGAGCTAAGGTGACCCTGCTTCTCTCGGGGAGTCGTTGGCTGGAGGACGGACGGTGCTGGCGGAGCTGCAAAGATTTCTCGAGTTGCCGGTGGGGCAGATGACCCTCCGTGAGCTCCTCGCTATCGGGGCGCTGGCGGCGATTGGCATCATCGTCGCGGGCAAGTATCGCCGCTACCGGCTACGCAAGGGGCTGGGTTCCCATGTGGTCGAGATGCGCTGCCTCGACTGCCAGTGGCGCGGCCGGGCCGGGCGTTACGCGCGCCGCTGCCCGAAGTGCGGCTCCAGGTCCGTGCAGGTGGAGAGCGTCGCGAGGTGATCGGCCAGCGGCGTCACCGGCCGCGGCGCGGGAGACAAGCCACCAGGTCGATGTGCCGCGCCCATTCGGAAAACCCCATGACCTTCCAGAGGCAACGACCATGTTGGAGATCGGTGCGGCAATGCCCGCCTTCGCGCTGCAGGACGACACGGACCGGACGGTCCACGTCAAGGACTGCATAGGCAAGAAAACGGTGGTCTTCGTCTACCCGAAGGCGTCCACTCCTGGCTGAACCCGCGAGGCGATTGCCTTCGGCGAGGTGGCCAAGGCGTTTGCCGAGAAGGGGACGGTCGTCCTCGGGCTCAGTGGTGATTCGGTGGCCGCCCAGGCCAAGTTCAAGACCCAGTACGGATTGTCGGTGCGGTTGCTCAGTGATCCGGGGCGGAAGCTTTTAGCGGCGTTGGGGGCTCTCAAGGAAACGGGGCTGGGAAAGAACAAGATCATCCGCTCCACATTCGTCTTCGATGAGAAGGGCAAGCTGCAGAAGGTATATCCCAACGTCAAAGTGGACGGCCATGCGGAGCAGGTCCTGGCGGATCTCCCCTAGGCTGCGCCGCACAGCCGAAGTGAAAGGAAGGATGAACTGGATGAAAAAGCTGCTTTCCGGTGTCGCCGTCTCCCTCGTGTTCCTGGCCACGGCCAGCCCGCCGGCGGCGGCCAGCCTTACCGCCGACGACATCATCGACAAGGTGAAGGCCAACGCTCGGGTCGATCAGGTCGAGTTCACCGTGCGCATGTTGCTGGTGAACAAACGGGGGGAGAAACGCGAGCGCTCCGTCACCGCCCTGAAGAAGGGCTTCGACGGCCGCCTGCGCTACGTGATCCGCTTCCTCTACCCCAACGACATCAAGGGCACCTCCCTGCTCACCATCGACCATCCGCCCGGGGAGGAGGACGACCAGTTCATCTACCTGCCGGCCCTGCATCGCACCCGGCGCATCACCAGCACGGAGAAGAGTAACAGCTTTCTCGGCACCGACTTCTCGTACCAGGATTTCGAGGGCCGCGAGACCGGCGAGGACCTCCACGTCCTGGTCGGCGAGGAGGAGGTGGGCGGCGTCCCCTGCTACCACATCGAGTCGCGCTCCAGGCGGCCCGAGAGCGCTAGCTACTCCAAGGTGGTGACCTGGGTGCGCAAGGACATCTTCGTCGTCGTGCGCGGCGAGTACTACGATCGCGACGGCAAGCTCCTCAAGGAGCTGAACATCCGGAAGCTGGAGAAGATTGACGGCATCTGGACCGCCACGCAGTCGGTGATGACCAACGTCCAGACGGACCACAAGACCCTCCTGGAGATCATGAAGGTCGAGTATCACAAGCCGCTGGCGGACGAGCTGTTCACCCGTGAGGCCCTGGAGCGGGGGTAGTCACACTCTCCTCGCGCCCGCGGACCCCCCCCTCCCACCACGGCGACTGCGGCCACCTCCATCTTCCTGCCCCCACCGTAGGAGCGACCTTGGTGGCGAACCGCGTACCCTCGATGATCCACCCCCGAGCCACTCGGTTCGCGGGCAGGCCCGCTCCTACGGGGTGCTTGTTCCGTCTCTGTCCCGTGCCCGATCGGGCCGGCGACGTCACGCGCTCCCCGCACGGACCCTGAGGATCAAGAGGTACGCCATTGCGCTTGCGGGGAGGACAGGGTCTCGGCGGAAGGTCGGCGGTGTTTCTCGCCGTGGTCCTCCTCCTCGCGCCGGGCCGCGCGTGGGGCGGGGCCGAGGAGCAGGACCTGCGTAGCCAGATCGCTCGCGCCGAGGGGGCCGAGCTACACGCCCTGCTGGTGCGCTGGAAAGATCTGCATAAGCGACCGCCCGCCGGTAAGGCGAGGGAGCCGGAGGTCCTCACCATCGACATGGGTGGGGACGACGAGTTCGACGAGTTCGCCGCCTTCGGTGACGCCAGTGCCGGCGCCGGTGCCGGCGTGGGCGGGGGGAAGGATTGGTCGCTGTTCGGCCGCCTCGCCTCCAAGATCGCCATCGACACCAAACGCGAGAACCGCTTCGAGGACTACTTCGACTGGCGCACCGAGCTGCGCTTCGGTGCCGACCTCAAGTGGTCCGACGACACCTCCCTGCGCCTCTCCGGCGAGTCGCTCTACCAGCTCCGCACCGGCGACAAGAGCGAATGGTCGTGGGAGACCGACCTCTTCGAGGCGTACGTCGACCACCGCTCCGGTGACTGGGACCTGCGCATCGGTCAGCAGATCGTCTCCTGGGGACGGGTCGACGCCCTCAACCCCACGGACAACCTCAACCCCCAGGACTTTCGCGAGATCGTCACCATCAACGCCGACGATCGGAAGATCCCCATTCCCATGGTGCGGGCGCGGCGCGCGGTGGCGCACGGCAACTGGGACGTGATCTACATCCCGTTCTTCGAGCCCGACGAGTTCGACATCATCGGCGCCGACTTCGCCGTCCTCGGCCCCGGTGTCTTTCCCGCGGAGTGGGAGGAGGTCTTCACCGAGATCGCCGAGGGCTTCCGCAACTCGCGGGTGACCTTCTCCGGCGATTCCCTGTTCCGCGTCGATGAGCCCGAGGAGAAGGGCTACAACGGCGAGCTGGCGGCGCGCTGGTCATCGCGGGTGGGCCGCATCGACTACTCACTGTCGGCGTTCTACACGTACGATGATATGCCTGCGTTGTCCCTCGATCTCGGGGTGCTGCGCCGCTTCAACCTGCGTGACGAGGACACCCGCCGCTTCCTGGAGGAGGCGGAGGTCTCCGACCTCGCGCGCCTGAGCCACATCTTCCGCATGGAGTTCGAGCGCCAGTGGATCCTCGGCGCCGACTTCGAGACCTTGGTGGGTCGCTCCTCCCTGCGCGGCGAGGCGGCCCTCACCTTCGAGAAGGTGTTCTACCGCCGCGACCTGAGCCGCGCCGATCGGCCGGTGTTCAACTGGGTGGTGGGGATCGACCGCACCCTGCCGGGCAACGTCTACGCCAACCTCCAGGCCTTGCAGGTGATCCTCCTGCGCTACGACTCGGACATCATCGACGAGCGGGTGCGCTCTGGCGTCACGGCGGCCCTGCGCCGCAAGTTCTTCGACGATCAACTCAACCTGAAGATGTCGACGCTGTTCTTCTTTGACGACGGCGACTACTTCCTCAACCTCGAGGCCGACTACCAGCTCAGCGACAATCTGGGGGTCGCCGGCGGGGTCAACATCTTCCAGGGGGGCCGCGATGACGGGCTCCTGAAGAGCCGCACCATCTCCAGCTTCACCAACAACGATCAGGTCTACTCGCGCTTGCTGTACCACTTCTGATGCCGGGGCTATGGCGCGGCTGGCAGGCCGTACGCCGGCGTGACGGAGCGTGGGCGGCGTGAGGAGACAGTAGATAGTAGGTAGTAGACAGGGGGGAGAACGCCTGATAGGAGTCGTCACGATCCCTTCTTCCAGGGGGCGCCGTCACTCTCGATGCCGTGGTGACGCAGAGATAGTCGATAGCCCCCCAGTCTACTGTCTACTCCCTACTGTCGACTAACCGCCATGGACCTCTCCCTCCTCGATCGCCTCTCCTCTGCCCGGGTGCTGGTCGTCGGCGACGTGATGCTCGACGAATTCCTGTGGGGGGAAATCGAACGCATCTCGCCGGAGGCGCCGGTGCCGGTGTTCGATCAGCGGGCGCGCAACACCACCCTCGGCGGTGCCGGCAACGTGGTGGCCAACCTCGCCGCCCTCGGCTGTCAGGTGGGGATCGCCTCGGTGGTGGGGTCGGACGCGGCCGGGCGGGCGATGCGCGCCGACCTCGCCGCCCTGGGTGCCGATACCCGCGCCCTGGTAGAAGAGGCGGGCCGCCCCACCACGGTCAAGACGCGCATCATCGCGCGCCACCAGCAGATCGTCCGGGTCGACCGGGAGCAACGCCGGCCGGTCACGCCGCGGGCCGAGGCCGACCTGCTGGAGGCGGTGGCACGCTGCCTCGGTACCTGTGGCACCGTGATCCTCTCGGACTACGGCAAGGGGGTCCTCACGGACCGCGTCCTTGCCACCCTCATCGGGCCGGCACGCAAGGCCGGAATCCATGTCCTCGCCGATCCCAAGGGCCACGACTACGGCCGCTACCAGGGGGTCACCCTGCTGACCCCCAACCGCAAGGAGGCGGGCCTCGCCGCCGGCCTCGCCATGGCAGACGACGCCGAGATCGACGCCGCGGGGAGGCGGCTCCTGGAGATCACCGGCGCCGACGCCATGCTCATCACCCTGAGCCAGGACGGCATGGCCCTGTTCCGCCGCGGTCTGGCGCCCAAGCGGATCCCCACTCGCGCCCGCGAAGTGTTCGACGTGACCGGCGCCGGCGATACGGTGATCGCCACCCTCGCCGCCGCCATGGCCGCGGGCATCGACGTGGCCGATGCGGCGGAGATCGCCAACATGGCCGCCGGCGTGGTGGTGGGCAAGGTGGGCACTGCCACCGCCACCCGCACCGAGATCCGTGCGTTCGCCGCGGGCGGCGAGGCCGACCCGGCGGGGCGCAAGATCGTCTCCGGCGAGGAGGCGGCCGCGATCGCTGCGCGCCTGCGCGCCATGGGCAAGCGCGTGGTGTTCACCAACGGCTGCTTCGATCTCCTCCACGTGGGCCACATCCGCTACCTGCAGAAGGCCCGCGCCCTCGGCGACTGCCTGATCCTCGGCCTCAACTCCGACGCCTCGGTGCGCCGCCTCAAGGGCGAGCAGCGCCCGCTGATCGGCGAGGCTGACCGCGCGCACGTTCTCGCGGCCCTGGCCTGTGTGGACTACGTCACCGTGTTCGACGCGGATACGCCGCTCGCCCTGATCGAGACGATCCGGCCCCAGGTGCTGGTGAAGGGCGGCGACTACACCCGCGAGGGAGTCGTCGGTCACGAGATCGTCGAGGCCGACGGCGGCCACGTGGAGCTCGTCCCGGTGGTCGAGGGCGCCTCGACTACGGCGATCGTCGAGAAGATCGCCAAGCTCTACGGCAATGCCGGCGGGTAGCCGCCGCCGACAGCATCGACGAGTTTATCCACGAAGGCCCTTCGGGCTTCACGAAGGAACACGCAGGGGATGGTTGAGGGTATGCCTTTCTTCGTGTGGCGCGCAGCGCCCTTCGTGTCCCTTCGTGGACAGAAAGACCAATCGTGACCTCTGGAGGTGTCACCATGGCGAAACAATTTTCCGGGTTCCCCAAGGCGCTGTTCACGTTTCTCGAAGACCTGGCGCGGAACAACAACCGGGAGTGGTTCCAGGCCCACAAGGGGCGCTACGAGGCCGACGTGGTCGAGCCGGTGCTGCGCTTCATCGAGGCGGTGGGGGTGGAGGTGTTGCCGGCCATCTCCAGGTCGTTCGTGGCCGATCCGCGCAAGAGCGGGGGCTCGATGTTTCGCATCGTTCGCGACACCCGCTTCTCCCACGACAAACGGCCGTACAAGGAGAACGTCGCCTGTCAGTTCCGCCACGTCCTGGGCCGGGACGTCCACGCGCCCGGGTTTTACGTCCACCTGGAGCCGGGCCGGGTGTTCATCGGCGCCGGTTCGTGGCAGCCGGCGCGCCCGGCCCTGGAGCAGATCCGTGCGGCCATCGCGGCGCGGCCGGCGGCGTGGTCACGGGCGATCGGCGACCCCGCCCTGTCGCGCTACTTTGGCGGCATCGAGGGCGAGAGTCTGAAGCGTCCCCCGCGGGGAGTCGATCCGGATCACCCGCACATCGCCGACCTCAAGCGCAAGAGCCACTACGTGCTCAAGGACGTGGCGCCGTCCCGCGCCCTGCGCCCCGCCTTTCTCGACGACGTCGAGGAGACCTTCACCCAGGCGAGCCCGCTGATGCGCTTTCTCGCGGAGGCGGTGGGCATCCCGTACTGACGGCGCGGCATCGTCCATCATCGTCGGGTCTTGGAGACCGTGACTGGGGAAGGGGTTGTCGCGACAGGGTAAGCGGTGCCCAGCACGGGCGGTGCCCACGGGCGGTGCCTGGTCACCTGCGGGGTGATCTCGGGGCAGGGCGGCGTCCGCGGCCACCCATGGCCACAGGTGGACCGGCAGCCCTTCTTAGGAAGGCAGGAAGGCGTGGGCATGGCCGAGTAGTCCGCCGCGGACAGGTGGACCGGCAGCCCTTCTTAGGAAGGCAGGAAGGGGACAGGAAGGCAGGAACGGTTGCCCCCAGCCGGTTCGCTCTCGCCCCGCCTTCCTGCCTTCCTGAACTTCCTGCCTTCCTTTAGAGAAAAGGGCGCCCCGTCCCCCCCGTACTTCCGTGTCCGGCAGCCCGAGGGGCCGTGGGAGCCGACAATTATGGGCATCGTCCTCCCCCCTTGGTGTCCTTGGGGCCTTGGTGGTTAGCTTCCCGCCATGACCGTCGGGCCGAACATCTTGCTGGTCTGCGCCGAGGCCTCCGGTGACCTGCACGGCGGCCACCTGGTGGAGGCGGCGCGGGAGACGGTGCCCGGCGCCCGCTGGTTCGGTTGCGGCGGCGACCACCTCGCTGCGGCCGGGATGGAGCTGATTCACCACGTGCGCGAGATGTCGGTCCTCGGCCTGGCCGACGTGATCCGCGCCTACCCGCGCCTGCGGCGCATCTTCTACGACCTGGTCGACGCCGCCCGGGAGCGCCAGCCGGACCTGGCGGTGCTCATCGACTCGCCGGACTTCAACCTGCGGCTGGCCAAGCCCCTGCGGAAGCTCGGCATCCCCATCCTCTACTACGTCTCCCCCCAGGTGTGGGCGTGGAAGCGGGGGCGCATCCCCAAGATCGCGCGGCTCGTGGACCGGCTCATGTGCATCTTCCCCTTCGAGCCCGCCCTCTACGCCGGCACCGGCCTGGCGGTGGACTACATCGGCCACCCCCTGGCCGACGAGGTGCGGGTGACCCGCGCGCGGCCCGAGACCCTCGCCGCCTACGGCCTCGACCCGGCCCGGCCGACCATCGCCCTCCTCCCCGGCAGCCGCCGCCACGAGGTCGCCTACCTGCTGCCGGTGTTCGTCGCGACGGCACGGCGGCTGCAGCGCGAGGCGCCCGATTGCCAGTACCTTCTCTCTCGCGCCCCGACCATCGGCCGGGAGCGGGTGGGCGACGCCCTCGCCCAGCTCCCCGGTCCCGCTGCCCTGGTCGAAGGGCGGGTCCACGATGCGGTGGCCGCCAGCGACCTGGTGTGGGTTGCCTCCGGCACCGCCTCCCTGGAGGTGGCGCTCCTGCGCCGGCCCATGGTGATCCTCTACCAGGCCGGCTGGCTCACCGCCGCCATTGCCAAGCGGGTGGTCACCATCCCGCACCTCGGCATGGTCAACATCCTCGGCGGCCGCGAGGTGGTGCCCGAGCTGATTCAGGAGAACGTCACCCCCGAGCGCCTCCTCGCCGCCAGCCTCCCGCTGCTCACCGACCCGGCCGCCGCCGCCCGCCAGGTCGCCGACATCGATTCGGTAGTCCACGACCTCGACCGCGGCGGCGCCTCGCAGCGCGCGGCGGAGATCGTCGCGGAGATGGTCACGCAAGGGGCGGGTAGACGGTAGACGGGTTGTCCTCTCCTCGTCGGAAGGGAACCGAGGGAGGGCGCGCCGCGGCTATGTGCTACGTGCCCGCGGATCGTCGCAAGTTGATGAGCGGACCGCCTAAAGCTAGGTTCGAGGCATACGTTACACGGGGAAACGCGGAGGCACAGACCCGGGTCAGGATCGTTCGTGGGGGAATGGCGGTGGCCTCAGAGGACCTTGCGGGTCTTTCGGATCGCTCCGGTCACGATCCGGATATTGCATTCGCGGCGGGATCGAACAGAAGGAGGTTGTGATGAAGACACAAATCCTTACCGCGGCTTGTGTGACGGCCTGCCTTGGTGCGACCCAAGCAACCGCGCAACGCTTCGTTGTCGTCAACGGCCAGCGTCTTAATGGCGCACAGATCCAGTACCTGGATCAGGTCAGCTGCACCTATGTCCCGGATGGCCGTTACTGGATCGACATGCGCACCGGCATGTTGGGGGTATGAAGGCGGCGGCCCGCAAGGCCACATCTCGGACAACTGTAATTCCCGCCGGCCCAGCCTTTCCGAGCGGGGACTGCTCTATAGTCCCGGGGAGTTGCTCAGGTAACCCTCGGCCGGCGCGCATCCCCTGTTGCAACCTCGGGGTCACAACCTCGGGGTCAGGTCTTGAAACATCAGATGTCCTTGACCTAGCAGCCTGTCGGACTGGGGATAGCGTGACCGGGTCAGGCATGCAGAGTGGTTACATCCCTACCGCCGCGGTGCGGTGATCTCCTGTTATGGTAGGATGGCGGGTCACGCGCGGGGAGTCGACGTCATGGAACGGGTGGCCAACATCCATATCGAGAAGCTGCCCGAGGGGGGTCTACTTGGCCACCTCGTGAGGGGGGGCGGTCCTAGCTGGATAAGCTCCGTTGGAGGTCGCACGGGAAGGGAGATGAAATGAGCCGTACTCTTGAAGAGCTTCGCGCGGAGGTGCTGCGGCTCTCGCCGGACGGGCGGGCGAAACTGGCCGTGATCCTCCTGGAGAGTCTGGAGGGCGGTCGAGAGCGGGTTGAGCGCGAGATCGAAGAGATGTGGGCGAAGGAGGCCGAGGAACGGCTGAGGCGGCACGAAGCGGGTGCAACAGACGCCGTTCCAGCGGACGAGGTGCTGGCAGATATAAGGCAGCGGCTTCGTGACAAGCGTACGGCTTGACCCGTTGGCCAAGCGTGAGCTTGAGGAGGCGGCTGTTTGGTACGAGGAACAGCTACCCGGCTTGGGTGAGGCCGAGCAGGCGAAGCGGCAATTCTCCCAGGCGTGGGCGCACGCCGGCGTGACCCTGACCAGTTCCCGATTCTGATCCCCGGGGCCGCTGGCGATGGGCCATGCGGGGCGGGGCTGTGGCACTATGGTCGGGAGCGCGGCGTCTCCTGGCCCCGCCGACCACAACTATGCCGCCCCTTGCCGAACGCCCCTGGGTCATCGCCACCGCCGCGGCCATTGCGTCGGCGATCATCAAACTGGTCGGGCTCACCCTGCGCTGGGAGGTGGTGGGGTGGGAGCATGTGGCGGCGCTGGAGCGGGTGGGCCAGCGGGGGATCTTCGCCTTCTGGCACAACCGGCTGCTCTACATCGGCTACTACCTGTCGCGGATCCCCCTGACCATGCTCATCTCCCAGTCCAAGGATGGGGCGTACATCACGGCGGTGTCTCGGTGGTATGGCATCGATGCGGTGCGCGGCTCGTCGACCCGCGGCGGGGCGCGTGCCCTGGCCGAGATGGTCGCCTTGCTGCGCGAGGCGACGGGCCACGGCGGCCTGACGCCGGATGGCCCCAAGGGGCCGCTCTACGAGGTGCAGCCCGGCCTGATCGCCCTCGCCCAGAAGACCGGCCGGCCGATCGTGCCGGTCACCCTCTCCGCCACCCGCGTCCACCGCTTCGCCTCCTGGGACCGGTTCCTCGTGCCCAAGCCGTTCGCCCGGGTGCGTCTCGCCATCGGCGCGCCGATCACGGTCTCCACCGACCGTGACGCCTTCGAGGCCGAGCGCCAGCGGGTGCAGGCGATCCTCCGCGGGATGACCGCCGCCGCCGACCGCGCCTGCGGCATCCCGGTCGACACGCCGGGCATCGGGTAAAACACCATCCGCGCCGCAGCGACCGGCTTTCGGGCCCTCCCTCTAAGAGCTTATCCGTAAAGTAGCTACCCTCTCGATCGGAGGGGCCACCCGCGTGAGATCGGAGACGAGCCTTGGCCAAAGGAGTGGACTCGTGGGGGGTGACGGATGCGTTCTGGCAGCGAGTGGAGCGGCGGATTCCGCGGCGGACACGGTCGGCGGAGCCATGATGAAAGCGCCGCTGGCCCAAGAAGCGGTCGGCCCGAACCCGACGGATCGGGAAAAAAGGGGAGCCAACGTCACCTTCTGGTCGACGGACGTGGCGTCCCGTTGTCGCTCATCGTGACCGAGGCCGACATCGATGACGGCAAGCGAATCGACGCGGTGCTCAGGGCCATCGTGGTCCAGCGCAAGCGCACGCCCCTTCGGCGCAGCCAACACCTGCGCGCCGATGCGGGCTACCGCCGCGCCGACAACCTGCGCATCATCGAAACCCATGGCTACATCCCGCACGTCGTCGGCCGCCACCAAGAGATCGATCGCAAGCGGCGCGATCCGAAGGACAAGGCCAGGCGGTGGGTGGTCGAGGTCGCGCATAGCTGGTTCAACCGCTTCCGCAAGCTGCTCGCGCGTTACGAAAAGCGCGTGCGCCGCTTCCTGGCGCTCAACCACCTGGCGGCGGCCATCATCGCCTTCCGAAAGGTGCCGTTGAAGGTCAACATCATTGACGGAAACGTTCTTACTCTCCACACCCGCTTCGCCTCCGACGAGCGCCGTGCGGCCGCCGTGCAAGGCCGGTTAGGCCACGAGTTGGACCGCCAGCCTGGAGCGGCTGGCCGCATCTCTCGGATAACCCGGCCGCGGCGGGCCCGCAGGGCCTGTTCCGCCGATGGAATCGGCTCCTGCCGGCGCTAGAACAGCACCCGCTCGATGCCGCCGTGGGTGGCGGCGTGGATGAACTCCGCCTGCCAGTTCTCGCCCAGGGTGCGCTCGGCGAGCTCGCAGACGATGTAGTCGGCCTTCACGTCCATCGCCTCCAGGCGGGACAGGCCCTGGAGGCAGGCGGGGCAGGAGGTGAGGATCTTGGTGTCGCCCAGCTCGCCGTCGGCGCGGTGGCCGAGGGCGCGCTCGATCTCCTCTTCCTTGCGCAGGCGGATCATGGCGGAGATGTCCGGGCGGCTGATCGCCAGGGTGCCGGCCTCGCCGCAGCAGCCGTCGGGCATGGGCACGTTCTGGCCAGGCAGGAGGTTGGTGAGCACCCGCTGCGCCCCGTGGGTCTTCATGGGGGTGTGGCAGGGCTCGTGGTAGAGGTACTTGCGGCCCGGCACGCCGTCCATGGACACCCCCTTCTCCATGAGGAACTCGTGGATGTCCAGGAGGCGGGCGTCGGGGAAGGTCTTGCCCAGCTCGTAGCCCAGGAGCTGGTCCATGCAGGTGCCGCACGAGACCACCACCGCCTTGATGTCGAGGTAGGCGAGGGTGTTGGCGATGCGGTGGAAGATGACCCGATTGTCGGTGTTGATGCGGTTGCCGAGGGACTCCTCGCCGGAGCTTGACGCCGGGAAGCCGCAGCACAGATATCCTGGCGGCAGGATGGTCTGCACGCCCTGGTGGTAGAGCAGAGCCTCGGTGGCCAGGGCGACTTGCGAGTACATGCGCTCCGAGCCGCAACCGGGGAAGTAGAACACCGCCTCCTCCGTCGCCTTTTCCGGGTGGCGCAGGATCGGGATGGTCTTGCCGTCCTCGATGCCGAGGGCGGCGCGTGCGGTCTTGCGCTGCACCGCCGGCAGGGGGGTGTCGATGAAGCGCAGCACCTGGGGGACGATGCCCGCGGTGTTCGGCGTGGTGTGGCGGGTGCGGCCGTTGAACAGCCCCATCCGCTTGCCGAGGGTGTGGAGGCGTCGCTGCACGCTGAAGCCGACGCGCATGAAGGCGAACCGCGCTGCCTTCACCGCCCCCGGCTGGGACAGGACGAGGAATAGCATGGCGAGCTTCGTCGCCGGGCGGAAGCGGCTCACGCCCTTGTCCTTGAGGAGCTTGCGCAGGCGCACGCTGACCTCGCCGAAGTCGATGTTCACCGGGCACGGCGCCTCGCACTTGTGACACACGGTGCAGTAGTCGGCGACGTCCTGGAGGTTGCCGAACTCGTCGAGGGAGATGCCCGCGCGGGTCTGGGACTCGTAGAGGAAGGCCTCGATGATCATTCCCGTCGCCAGGATCTTGTTGCGCGGCGAGTAGTGCATGTCGGTGTGGGGCGAGTGGGTGTTGCACACCGGCTTGCACTTGCCGCAGCGGATGCACGGGGCGATGGTCTCGGCGATCTCCTCGATCTCCGCGGCCTTCATCAGGATCGCCTCGGTCTCCAGCAGGTTGAACGACGGGGTGTAGGCCAGGGCGCTGGGCGCGACGTCGGTGAGCTTGCCCGGGTTCATGTGGTCGTCCGGGTCCACGCGGCGCTTGTACTCGGTGAAGGCCGATACCACCTCGGGCCTCAGGTAGGGCAGCTTGGTGATGCCGATGCCGTGCTCGCCGGAAATCACGCCGCCGAGCTCCACCGCCTTGGCCATCACCTTCTCCACCACCCGGTGGGTGGTGCGCATCATCTCGTAGTCGTTGGAGTTGACGGGGATGTTGGTGTGGACGTTGCCGTCGCCGGCGTGCATGTGGGTCGCGATCACCACCCGGGCGCGCAGCTTGCGGCCGTGGATCTCCTTGAGGTCCGAGACGATGTCGACGTAGCTCTCGAAAAGGGCGATGAGCGGCTTCTCCACCTCGCTCCGGTAGGAGATGTGCAGGTCACCGCGCTGGATGACGCGGAACAGGGTCTCGTCGCTGCGGATCACGCCACCCGGCAGCAGCTCCACCAGCTCCACCGCCGGTCGGTCGAGGCCGGTGAGGAAGCGTTGCCAGCGCGCCGCGACCTGCTCGATCAGGTCGACGCCCTCGCGCAGCTTGGCGACCAGGTACTCGCCGACGCGCTCTCCCCGCTCCTCTTTCGCCAGCAGGGCGCGGAGCCGCGCCCCCTGGGCGCGGATGATGGCCAGCTTGTTGGCGGTCGATAGCTCGATGTTGAGGCGCTCGATGAAGTCGGCGTACTCGGTGAGGCGTGGCAGGGGGATGACCACGTCCTCGTTGATCTTGAAGGCATTGGTGTGGCGGGCGATGGCCGACATGCGGCCGCGCACCTTCCAGAACGCGGCGCGCGCATCCTCGTCCACGGCGATGAACCCCTCGCCGTCGCCCTGAGCCGCCATGCGGCAGATCTCCGAGGCCATGCGCGCCACGCGCGGCTCGTCGTGGCTCCCCAGGTCGATCAGCAGGACGACCCGGGCGCGTTCGCCGCGCGGCGACTTGGTGTGGTAGCCGGTCGCCTTGACGTATTTCTCGTCGAAGTGCTCCAGGGAGGTCAGATCGACTTGATCATCGGCGTCCACCCGGTTCTTGATGGTGACGATTGCCTCGGTCGCCTTGGACAGCTCGTCGCCGAAGAACTCCAGGCACAGGGTGCGGGTGTACGTGAAGGGCTTGTGCAGGACGAAGGTCGCGGAGGTGATGATGCCGTCAGTCCCCTCCTTCTGCACTCCTGGCAGCCCGCCGAGGTGCTTGTTGGTGACGTCCTTCACCAGCCCGCGGGCGCGAAACTCGGTGCCCGGGATGCGCAGGATCTCCGGCTCACCGCGGCGGGTGTGGCCGTCCGCCCGGTAACGGGTGATCTGGAAGGTGGCGGTGAGATCCGGGCCGATCTTGCCCATGTTGTGGTCGAGACGCCTGACCTCGAAGGGCAGGCCATCGGGATCGATCATGCGCCACGACAGGAGGTTGTCGACGCAGGTCCCCCACATCACCGCCTTCTGACCGCCGGCGTTGGAGGCGACGTTGCCGCCGATGGTGCATGCCCACAGAGAGGTCGGGTCGGTGGCAAAGACCAGTCCTGCCGCCTTGGCCCGCTCCGTGACCCGGCCGGTGACCGCCCCACATTGGGCGGAGATGGTGGCGATGTAGGCACGGTCCGGGCTGGACGCCTCCTCGTTCTTCAGCTCGACGACGTCGCCGATGCGGTCCAGCTTCTCGGTGTTGATCACCACGCTGCGCGGGAACAGGGGTACCGCGCCGCCGCACAGGCCGGTGCCACCGCCCCGGGCGATGATCGTCAGGCCGAGGTTGTTGCACACGCGCACCACCGCGCCGATCTCCGCCTCGCTGTCCGGGGTGAGCACGGCGAAGGGGATCTCCAGACGCCAGTCGGTGGCGTCCGTCATGTGGCTCACCTTCATGAACGGCGAGAAGTGGATGTTGGCCCGCGCCGTGACCTTGGCCAGGGCGTTCTGAGCCTGGCGGCGGGCGCGCCGCTCGCCGGCGGCGGCCTGGCGAAATTGGTTCACCAGGGCGCGGGCCTTCTGGGCCACGCGCAGGGCGGTCGGGTTGTCCTGGGCGCGGGCTTCGATGTTGCGCAGGCGGTCGTTGTGTTTCTCGTTGAGCAGGCGGCGCCGCTTGCGGCTGCGCAGCAGATCTTCTTGCAGATACGGATTGCGGGTGATCGCCCAGATCTCGCCGAGGATCTCGAACAGCCAGCGCGCCGAGCGACCGGTCTGGCGCTGCCCGCGCAGGGCGTCCAGGTCCTCCCATGCCTCGGCGTCGAGGAGCCGCAGGACGATCTCCCGGTCCGAGTAGGAGGTGTAGTTGAAGGGGATCTCGCGAATCTGCGGCTCAGCTCCGGCGGAGGCGAGGTCCGCACCGTGCATGGTCGGCACGGTCTCCGCGTCTAGGAGTACGGCGGTGGCCGATTCAGTAGTGGTCATGAGGAGTCTCGCGTTCGATTGAATGACATCCTAGGACAACCAAGGGGTGTGTACATCCTCCGCGCGCAGTGGGCGATGACCAACCAGGGCTGCCTGGCGCGACGCGGGCGGCCGGCCCGGGCCCATGGGGCGTGGCACGGTCGGGGGTTGATGGCTTCCCTGATCCTAACGGGTTAGCCGGGTGTAAGGGGGACAGTCCTGACCGGCGCTTCCGCGTCCGGCGCGCGACTCGTCGGTGGGGGCCGCTGGAGCGGCCGTCCGACCGGCGTGGGCGCGGTCGAGGCAATCTGCCAATTTGTCATCATCTTCCGTCACTTTGTCAGCAACGGCATGACACCCGTGACGGAGGCGGCGCGATCCGATCGGGCGGGCGGCCTCGTGGTCCGGGTCGTAATGATGGAAGTGCCCGTAACCCTGCACTTGTGGGGGTCGCCGTGGCGGCGGGCACGACGATTGCAGTTTGCCGATGAGTTTTACGGAGATTTCATCTCGCCATCGACGCGCCCAGGGGCATCGACCGCGCGGGACGGGGGAGTGGCTATGGGAGAGCAAGGTCGCCGCGGGGTCGCGGCCGGCCGCCGATGTCTGGGCAGCGCGAGACGTTCGACCCAGCAAGGCGCGAGCAATTCTTCGCACTGGGTGACCAACAAGGAGAGGCGGCGTGCACCTGCGGGGGACCGCAGGGTTCCGGACGCGGTAGCGCGCGTCAACCTACAGGACTCAACTCGAAAGGGGGGTGTGATGAGAGCAACGGAACGAAACAGTGGTTGGCGATCCTGGGCCGCGTGGGGCCTTCTGGCCATGGCGGCATTGTGGGCGCCGCAGGTCCATGCGGCCACGGCGACGATCATTTCAGACAACATCGAGGACACCACGCTGGCGGAGGATTTCCCGGACAACAGCTCCGGGGGGTGCGACTCAATCTATGCCGGCAACACGGACAACGCCGCGGCTCGTCGCGCGTTGCTGCGATTTGACGTGGCGGCCCAGATCCCACCGGGCTCCACCATCACCAGCGTAACCCTGAGCATGGCCGTGACCCGCGGCAGCAACCACCCCGATTCCACCTTCTCCCTGCACCCCGTCACCTCTTCCTGGATCGAAGGGACGGATGGCTGCGGCGTACGCGGCGGTGGACAAGGTGTGCCTGCAACCAACGGTGCCGCTACCTGGAACACCATGCCCAATTTTGGTGCGGCCAGTGGCAGCACCCTGATCAACAGCACCAGCCCGGTCTGGAACAGCACGGCCGCCATGATCAGCGATGTGCAGGGCTGGCTGGATAGCCCGGCCACCAACGATGGCTGGATACTGATCGGCGACGAAAACAACCCGACCACGTCGCGCCGTTTCGACAGCAGCGAAGGGGGTTCCGTACCGGCACTGCTCGTGGAGTTCGACATTGACCCGAACACTCCGGTCGAGGCGTGCTGTGAGACCAACGGCGACTGCTCGCTGACCATCGTCGGCTCGGGCACCTGTGGCGGCACCACCCTGCCCGGGGTCGACTCCTGCGAGCCGAACCCATGTCCGCAGCCCACGGGGGCGTGTTGCAATGTCGACGAGACCTGCTCGGACACCGTGGACCGGCTGTCGTGCGAGGGCGCGGGCGGCGTCTTCCAGGGCGCCAACAGCAGTTGCGGCCAGGGCAATGTGGACTGTGGCCTGACGCCGTTCGTCGAGCCGTTGCCGATCCCACCGATCCTGCAACCGGACAACCCGGGGCAGATGCCGCTGCACTATACCGTGTCCGTGGAGGAGGCCGCGCAGAGCGTGCATCCGCAGCTGCCGAACACCAATCTGTGGACCTACAACGGCGCCTGGCCGGGCGCGACGATCGTGGCGCGGCAGGGGGTGCCGATCGAGGTGACCTACATCAACAACCTGCCGAGCGGTGGGCGTGGCAACCGGGGCAACAACCTCCTGGAGGTGGACACCTGCGCCCACGGTCCCAACTACTACGGGGACGCCAAGCGCATCGTCACCCACCTGCACGGCGGCCACCTGCCGGCGCGCTTCGACGGCCAGCCGGAGTACACCCTGCTACCCGGGCAGACCGACCTCTATGAGTACGTCAACAATCAGGAAGCGGCGACCCTGTGGTACCACGACCACGCCCTGGGCATCACGCGCCTCAACGTCTATGGAGGTATGGCGGGCTTCTACCTACTCGCCGATGCCGAGGACACCCTGGATGCGACCAACGCCTTCGGCCTGCCCAGCGGTCCCTATGAGATTGGGATGGCGATCCAGGATCGGACGTTCGACCCGGACGGTTCGCTGTTCTACAACGCCCAGCTGGAAGACGCGTTCAAGGGCGACAAGATCGTGGTCAACGGCAAGGTGTGGCCGTACCTGAACGTGGCGCAGGGCAAGTACCGCTTCCGGCTGCTCAACGGATCCCAGTCTCGGGAGTACATCCTGCACCTGGAGAACGTCACCGACCCCGGCAACGACCCCCACTTCATCCTGGTGGGCACTGACACAGGGTTGGTGAGCGCGCCGATCGACCTCACCAACAAGTTCGGGCGGTTTGTTCCGGCGGAGCGCATCGATGTGGTGATCGACTTCGCCGGCTACCCAGCAGGGACCGAGATTGTGCTGCGCAACGACGAGACGACCCCGCCGCTGGTGCCGAACGTCATGAAGTTCATCGTCACCGATCAACCGGGTTACACCGGGCCGATCGCCTCGACCCTGCGGCCCGTGACGCCGATGGCGGAGGCCTCGGCGAATAACACCCGCTACTTCCGGCTCCAGAAGACGACCGCGCCGTGCTCGAACGACCCGAGCCGGACGGTCAACGAGTGGCTGGTCCAGACCCTGGACGGGCCGAACGGCAACCCTACCGGCGACGAGCAATGGGATGACCTCTCGGAGTTCCCGATCCTCGGGCAGCGGGAGGTGTGGGAGTTCGAGAACGCGACCAACGTCATGCACCCGATGCACGTGCACCTGGTGCGTTTCCAGATCCTGAGCAAGGAGACGCTGGGCGGCGCGCCGATGTCGCTCAAGCCATGGGAGGCCAATTCTTGGAAGGACACCGTGCGGGTGCCGGCGCAGTCCCGGGTGAAAGTCATCATGGACTTCACGGACTACCCGGGGCGGTTCCCGCAGCACTGCCACATCCTCGACCACGAGGATCACGAGATGATGCGGCAGTTCCAGACCTCCGGCGGGCAGTGTAACGGCAACGGCACGTGTGAACTCGGTGAGGACTGCGTAAGCTGTGCGTCCGACTGCGCCGAGGTCAGCGGCGCCCTGTGTGGCAACGGCCTGTGCGAGGCCGGCGACGGGGAGAACTGCCTCACCTGTCCCGCCGACTGCGCCGGCAAACAGAAGGGTTCGGCGCAGAACCAGTTCTGCTGCGGCGCCGCCGGGGGCACGAACAACATCGGTTGCGGTACCGACGTCAGCGACACCCGCTGCATCAACTCCAGCGACAACCTGTTCTGCCGTGAGGCGCCGAGGGTTCGTGCCTGCTGCGGCGACGCGCTATGCGAGGGGGCCGAGACGATCGCGAGCTGTGCGCCGGACTGCGATCCCAACGCCTGCTCGCCGAGCGAGCCAGGGACGGAGGTCACCTGCAACGACGGCCAGGATAACGACTGCGACCGTCTTACCGACGCGAGTGACCCCGACTGTCAGGGGGTGGTGGACTGCTCGCAGTACGGTGACAAGACTTCTTGTAACAACGATCCTAACTGCCGCTGGAAGCAGAACCAGTGTCAACCTAGGTAAGAGGTGGTTATCGGTGCCGGACGGGAGGGAGCGAACGGTCGCTCCCTCCCCCGTCCCCGGTTCCGGCCGGTGCAGCTAGAGGCAGTGCGAAAAACTTTGTGGAGGGGTCGGAGACAGCTGGAGAAGCGCCACTCGTAAGAGCGGCGTTGGGGAGGGCAGAGGGAGGAAGGGCGGTCGCCTCGTGCGGCCGTCCTTTTTTCTTGCCCGCGCGACCCTGCCCCTCGGGCAGGCGCCGGGCGAGGCGTTCGCAGGAGTTCTTCGATCGATCAGGGGCGGGTGCTACAACCAGCCCAGGATCATGGCGTCGCTGAGGCGCGCGGGGTGGCCGCGCCAGACGATCTTGCCCCCCTTGACCACCGCGGCGGCGGGGATGCCGCGGACGTTGAACTCGCGGCTGAGCTCACCGTCCTCCTTGGCGACGGGGTAGGTCACATGCTTGTCCGTGAGGAAGGTACGCACCTTGTCATCGGTAGAATCGCGGGTGAGCCGGGTCAGGCCGACCACGTGGAGTCCCTGCGCCTTGTACCGGTCGTAGAGCTCCTCGAGTCGCGGCACCTCCCGGCGGCAATGCGGGCACCACTCCTCCCAGAAGACCAGCAGGGTCGCGCCGTCCGCCTTAAGGGAACCCTTGCCTTCGCCCTCGCCCTGGTACCACTTCTCCACCTCCAGGGTGGCCGGGGCAGGCTTGCCGATCACCGCCACCTCGATGCCGAGGGGCCGCGCCTGGCGGGCGGCCCGCGTCCGACTGTGGTTTTGCACCACGTCGTCGAGCTTTTGCCGGGCGCCGTCGATGTCCCCGGCGGTGATCATGGAGTTCGCCTCCGCGAGCAGTTCCGCCGCGGTCTTCTCCTCCTCGGCCGACGGTGCCCCGCTCTGGGCGGTGAGTGCGGCGATCTGCGCCTCCAGTCGCTCGAGGCGTTGGTTCAGCCGCTGCTCCAGTTGCTGGAGGCGCTGGGAAAAGGTCTGCTCCAGGGCCGTGAGGCGCGCGTCGTCCGGGGACGCGGCCTGTTGCCCGCGGGCATTGGGGACGGCCGCCAGGGCCGCGAACGCGACCGTCAGGGTGGTTGTCAGGAGCCACGGGGTACGGTGGTCAGGCATGGATCGATCTCCGAGGTGATGAATGCTGGATCGCTGGGGCTGGCGGTCGTGGGACGCCCGCATTTCCTATCACGGGTTGTAGCGCCGGCGTAGCCGATTCATGGCGTTGCCGATTCGGGCTGGGTCTTGCGCCGACTTTTCGGTCAATGGCGGCCCGAGATCGCCGCCACCGCCTCCGCGGCGATCTCGCGCACGTCGGCAAACGGGTCGTCGAGTAGGCCACGCAATCCATCCAGGTGGGCGCCCGTGCCGGTCACCCCCACGGCGTAGGCGGCGTCTCCGCGGATCGTGGCGCTGGCGTCGCGCAGCAGGGGGACGACCGCGTCCGCGATCGTCGGCAGGCCTTCCGGGTCGCTCTCGGCGAGGGCCTCGACCAGGGCTACCGCCCCCATCCGGACACGGAGCCGCTCGTCCTGGAGGAGGTCGGCGACCATCGGAAAGAGGGTGCGGTCGTGGTTGAACATGATGACGATGTTTTCCAACAACCCCTGTTCCATGTAGTCCGCAACCATGTCGGTGAGCTCGTGGGGATCCTGGTGGCCTGACATCCGGTTCTCGTTGTCTTTTCCCGAGCCAAACTGCCATATTATTTTCCATGCTACGGCATGAATGGGCGTTCCCCAAGCACGGCTACAGGGAGACTGCGCGATGAAAATCGGTGACATCTTGCTGCGCAAACGGCAGCGAGCCCCGGATATGCAGCGGGTGTTGACCGTGGAGCAGGGCGCGTCGGTGGCGGACGCGATTGACAAGATGGGGGCGAACCGCGTGGGAGCGCTCATGGTCACCGATGCGAGTGGCCACATCGTCGGTATCTTCACCGAGCGCGACATCGTGCGCACGCTCCATCAGCTTGGCTGCAAGGACATCCACGGCACCGCCCTGGCGACGTACATGACTCGCGAGGTCGTCTACGCTCACCCCGAAGAGGACATGTTCAGCGCCCTGGAAAAGATGGAGAGCCGACGGTTTCGCCACCTCCCGGTCCTCGACCCGCAGACCAAGGGGGTCGTCGGCGTGATCTCGATGCGCGATCTCACCGCCGCGGAGCTGGACCAGGTGAAGTTCGAGCGCGATGCCATGGAAGAGATGTTGATGTCGCCCGGGGTGTCGGCCTACGTGCCGCCGGAGAAGTAGCGACGGCGCCGCCGGCGACGGGATGCCGTGCCGGCGCGCAGCGGGGCGTCAGTCGGCTCGGTGACGGGATCGCGAGGCGTGGGGATGGTCGATAACAGCGCGCCGGGCCGGGGTTTCTCGCTGCTGCTGGGTATCGCCGGCTTGGTGGTGATCGTCGCGGGGATCCGGGCGGCGGCGCCGATCGTCGTGCCGTTCCTGCTGGCGGCCTTCATTGCGGTGGTCTGCTCGCCGCCCATGTTCTGGTTGCGGCGCAAGGGCGCGCCCGCGTTCCTGGCCGTTTTCGCGGTGATCATCGGCGTCATGGTGGCGGGTCTCGGTATCGGCGCCCTGATCGGCACGTCGCTACGGGACTTCCCCGCCGCCGTCCCCGACTACCAGGCGCGTCTCCATGGGGAGGTGACGCAGTTACGCACCTGGCTCGCCGGGTTGGGCGTCACCGTGCCCGACGAGCTGGTGACCGACTTCCTCGATCCCGGCCAGGCGATGGAACTGGTCGCCCGCCTCCTAGCGGGCCTCGGTGGGGTGCTGGGCAACGCCTTCTTTATCCTGCTCACGGTCGTCTTCATGTTGTTCGAGGCCGTGCACCTGCCAGACAAGCTTCGCCGGATGTTGCGGGATCCGGAGACATCATTGCGGCGTCTCGCGGCGATCACCGACGGGGTCAAGAGATACCTCGGGATCAAGACCGCGGTCAGCGTCACCACGGGGCTCGTGATCGCCGTTTGGCTGGTGGTGCTCGGCGTCGACTACCCCTTGCTGTGGGGCCTGCTGGCCTTTCTGTTCAACTACGTGCCCAACATCGGCTCGTTCATCGCCGCGGTGCCGGCGGTCCTGCTGGCGGGCATCCAGCTCGGCATCGGCCCGGCGCTGCTCGCCATCGCCGGGTACGTGGTGGTCAACGTGGTGGTGGGCAACGTGGTGGAGCCGCGCTTCATGGGGCGTGGCGTCGGCCTCTCTACCCTGGTGGTGTTTCTCTCCCTGGTGTTCTGGGGCTGGGTTCTGGGACCCGTGGGCATGCTCCTCTCCGTGCCCTTGACCATGGTGGCCAAGATCGTGCTGGAGAGTTGGGAGTCGATGCGGCCGATCGCCGTCTTGCTCGGCGCGGAGCTTCCCGTACCAACGACGCTGGAGGAGGATGCGGAGAAATCCCTTGACGAAATGCCAGGGTGACGGTGGTATTTCATCCGCGCCATTGGAAGGGAGACTGATGCCGCGTCGAATGCCGTGGCCGACGATCGTTCCCGGCACGCGAGCGTCACAGGGCCTGCGGCAGGCGCGGCGGACGGGTGGTAGTGGGTGATAGCGGTACGGTGTCTGGGGGTAGCTATGGCGCGAGCGCATATGGTCACGATCGAGGGCAACGAGGCGGCGGCCTCGGTCGCCCACCGGCTCAACGAGGTGATCGCCATCTACCCGATCACCCCCTCGTCCACGATGGGGGAGCTGGCGGACGAGTGGTCGGTCCAGGGCCGGCGCAACATCTGGGGCACGGTGCCGTCGGTCACCGAGATGCAGTCCGAGGGCGGCGCGGCCGGTGCGGTCCACGGCGCGCTCCAGGCGGGGGCCCTGACGACGACCTTCACGGCCTCCCAGGGGCTGCTGTTGATGATCCCCAATATGTACAAGATCGCCGGCGAGCTCACGTCGTATTGCATGCACGTGTCGGCACGGACGATCGCCACCCACGCCCTGTCGATCTTCGGCGACCACTCGGACGTGATGGCCGTACGCCAGACCGGCTTCGCATTGCTGGCCGCCGGCTCGGTGCAGGAGGCCCACGACATGGCGTGCATCGCCCAGGCCGCCTCCCTCGAGTGCCGCGTCCCGTTCCTGCACTTCTTCGATGGTTTTCGCACCTCCCACGAGGTGGCGAAGATCGAGCCCCTGTCCGACGACGACCTGCGGGCGATGGTCGGTGATGAGCTGATCGCCGCCCACCGGGAGCGGGCATTGACCCCGGACCGGCCCGTGTTGCGCGGCTCGGCGCAGAACCCGGACGTCTTCTTCCAGGCGCGCGAGGCGTGCAACCTGTACTACGAGGCGTGCCCGACGATCGTCCAGGAGGTGATGGAGCGGTTCGCGGAGCGTACCGGCCGCCGCTACCGGTTGGTGGATTACCATGGCGACCCCGAAGCGGAGCGGGTCGTGGTGGTCATGGGCTCCGCGGCGCAGACCGCGGCGGAGACAGTCGACTACCTGGTGGAGCAGGGCGAGCGCGTCGGCGTCGTGACCTTGCGCCTGTTCCGGCCGTTCTCGCCCGCCCACCTCTTCGCCGTGCTGCCGGCGACGGTGCGGGCCATCGCGGTCCTCGACCGGACCAAGGAGCCGGGCAGCCCCGGCGAGCCCCTGTACATGGACGTGGTCACGGCCCTGCACGAGGCGCGGGTCGCGGGACGCCTGCCGTTCCCGCAGGAGCCGCGGGTGATCGGTGGCCGCTACGGCCTGTCCAGCAAGGAGTTCACCCCGGCGATGGTCAAGGCGGTGCTCGACGAGCTGGCCGGTGAGACCCCGAAGAACCACTTCACCGTGGGCATCGTCGACGACGTCAGTCACACCTCGCTGGCCGTGGACGAGACCTTCGACATCGAGCCCGCGGACGTGGTGCGCGCCGTGTTCTACGGCCTCGGCGCCGACGGCACGGTGGGGGCAAACAAGAACTCGATCAAGATCATCGGCGAGGAGACGGACAACTTCGTCCAGGGCTACTTCGTCTACGACTCGAAGAAGTCCGGGGCGATCACCATCTCCCACCTGCGCTTCGGCCCGCGGCCCATCCGCTCCGCCTACCTGATCCGTAGGGCGAGCTTCGTCGCGTCCTCGCAGTTCGTGTTCCTCGACAAGTACGACGTCCTGGAGGCGGCCGCGCCGGGCGCCACTTTCCTCCTCAATGCCCCGTACGGCCCGGACGAGGTGTGGGACCAGTTGCCGCGCGAGGTGCAGGAGGAGATCGTCGACAAGCAGATCCGGTTCTACGTGATCGACGCCCATACTGTGGCGCGCGACCTCGGTCTGGGCGGCCGCACCAATACCCTCATGCAGGCGTGCTTCTTCGCCCTGTCCGGGGTGCTCCCCAAGGACGAGGCGATCGCCAAGATCAAGGAATCGATCAAGAAGACCTACGGCAAGAAGGGCGACGAGGTGGTGCGCCGCAACTTCGCGGCGGTCGACGGGGCCCTGGAGCACCTACACGAGGTGGCGGTGCCGGGCAAGGTGACCGCCGGCCGCACCCGCCCGCCGATCGTCGCCGGGGCCGCACCAGACTTCGTGCAGAAGGTCACTGCCGTGATCCTGGCGGGCAAGGGCGACCTGTTGCCGGTCTCTGCTTTCCCGGTGGACGGCACCTGGCCCATGGGCACCTGCCAGTGGGAGAAACGCTCCATCGCCCTGGAGATCCCGATCTGGGAGCCGGACCTGTGCATCCAGTGCGCCAAGTGCGCGATGGTCTGCCCCCACGCGGCGATCCGCGCCAAGCTCTATCCGGCCGAGGCCCTGGCGTCGGGGCCGGCCGACTTCCTCGCCATGGACTACAAGTCCAAGGGCGCGCTGGGCGGTCACAAGTACACCATCCAGGTCGCGCCGGACGATTGCACCGGCTGCAACCTCTGCGTCCACGTCTGCCCGGCCAAGGACAAGGCGCAACCGCGGCGCAAGGCGATCAACATGGCGCCGCAGCTTCCGGTGCTGGCGCAGGAACGCGGGCGCTACGACTTCTTTCTCAAGTTGCCAGAGATCGATCGCACGGCGATCGAGAAGTTCGACGTCAAGCACGTGCAGCTCCTGCAGCCGTTGTTCGAGTACTCCGGGGCGTGCGCCGGCTGCGGTGAGACGCCGTACGTGAAGCTCCTCACCCAGCTCTTTGGCGACCGCGCCCTGATCGCTAACGCCACAGGCTGCTCCTCGATCTACGGCGGCAACCTGCCCACCACTCCGTACACCACGAACTCGGACGGGCGCGGGCCGGCCTGGTCCAACTCCCTGTTCGAGGACAACGCGGAGTTCGGCCTCGGCTTCCGCGTCGCGATCGATTCGCACCGGGGCCACGCCCTGCTGCTCCTCAAGGGGTTGGCGGCGCAGATCGGTGCGACCCTGGTGGACGAGCTGGTCGGCGCCGACCAGGGGAGCGAGGCGGGGATCCGGGCGCAGCGAGAGCGGGTGGCGGCCCTGCGGCGCAAGCTCGCGGCGATCCAGCGCCCGGAGGCGCGTCGCCTCGCCGCCCTGGCCGACTACCTGGTGGACAAGTCCGTATGGCTGGTGGGCGGTGATGGCTGGGCCTACGACATCGGCTACGGCGGCCTGGACCACGTCCTGTCCATGGATCGCAACGTCAATGTCCTGGTGCTCGACACCGAGGTCTACTCCAACACCGGCGGCCAGGCGTCGAAGGCCACGCCCCTGGGCGCGGCCGCCAAATTCGCCTCCGCGGGCAAGGCGACCTCGAAGAAGGACCTGGGGCTCATGGCGATGAGCTACGGCCACGTCTATGTCGCCTCGGTCGCCTTCGGCGCCAAGGACAACCACACGGTGAAGGCGTTCGTCGAGGCGGAGGCCTACCCCGGTCCGTCGCTGATCATCGCCTACAGCCACTGCATCGCCCACGGCTACGACATGGCCTTCGGCTGTGACCAGCAAGAGCGGGCGGTGAAGAGCGGCATCTGGCCCCTGTACCGCTACGACCCGCGGCGCCTCGCGGCCGGCGAGCCGCCCCTGGTGCTGGACGCCCCGGCGGGCAAGATTCCGGTGGTGGAGTACATGCGCAACGAGACCCGCTTCCGCATGGTGGAGCGGATCGACCCCGAGCGCTTCCACCGCCTGGCGGTGCAGGCCCAGCACGCCGCCGAGCGGCGGATCGCGGTCTACGACCACCTCGCCAAACTCCAGGTGCCGCGCAGCGAGGGCGGCGAGGGATAACAGGGGTTTTCACCACAGAGACACCGAGGGCACAGAGAATCACAGTCAGGCATAGGAGGTTGGTGAGAGGTGGCGCGCGCGTACCCTACGCCAGGGACCCTTTATCTCGCCGAGCACAAAAGCATGAACACCGACCCTCTGTGATCTCTGTGTCTCTGTGGTGAGCCTTTCTTTCGTGATTTCTGATCCCCGTGGAGTAACGCCATGGACCTGTCCACCACCTACCTCGGGTTCGACCTTCCCCACCCGCTGATCTGCGGCGCCGGGCCGATGACCGACAGCCTCGATTCCGCGCGGCGCATGGAGGATGCGGGGGCCGCGGCGATCGTCCTGCGCTCCCTGTTCGAGGAGCAGATCGCCAGCGAGGGATTGAGCACCCACCGTGCCCTCGATGGCCACACCGACAGCTTCGCCGAGGCCCTCACCTACCTCCCCGACCCGGAGGACTTCGTCCTCGGACCCGCCGAGTACCTGGAGCACCTGGCAGCGGTGAAGGCCGCGGTGGGCGTACCGGTGATCGCCTCCCTGAACGGGACCTCCGCCGGGGGCTGGCTCGACTATGGCCGGCAGATGGCACAGGCCGGGGCGGACGCCCTGGAGCTCAATCTCTACGACGTGCCCATGGACGGCGAGCGCAGCGCGGCGGCGATCGAGGACCAGGCGGTGGTGGTGGTGGCGGCGGTCAAGGACCTGGTTGCCCTGCCGGTGGCGGTGAAGCTCTCGCCCTTCTATACGTCGCCGGCGCATTTCGCCCGGCGCTTGGTGGCGGCCGGGGCAGATGGGCTGATCCTGTTCAACCGCTACTTCGAGCCGGACATCGACGTCGAGGCCCTGGAGATCGTGCCGCGGCTGCACCTGTCGAACCCGGCGGAGCTGCTCCTGCGCCTGCGCTGGCTGGCGATCCTCTCCGCGCAGGTGGAGACGTCGTTCGCTGTCACCGGCGGGGTCCACACCGGCGTCGATGCCGTCAAGGCCGTGATGTGCGGGGCGGATGCCGTCCAGCTCGTGTCACTCCTTCTGCTCCGTGGCGCCGAGGCCGTCGGTCACGTGCGCGACGAGATGGCGCATTGGCTGGAGGAGCACGAGTACGATTCCCTGGCCCAGGCCCGTGGCTCGATGAACCTCGACCGCTGCCCCGCTCCCCACCGCCTCGGCCGCGCCAACTACATGCACACCCTTCAGACCTGGGAGCCGGTGTAGACCCGGGAGCGGGACGCTCCCGGGTCTGGGCCACCGGCGCCGGGTTGCCGCGCCCGACGGCGCGGGTCGCCGGTGGAACCGGCTCCTACCTAATCAGGGGCGCGGACGGGGTGGGGCCAGGGGATGCGCTACACCGCCCCGGCGGCGTGGAGCAGGACGACCAGGGCGGGATGGTACTCGTCCAGAAGGCCGGGCAGCCGCGCCACCCCGGCGGCGGTCACCTCGCCGGGGACCCCGCCGTTGATCACCGTGCGGCCAATGAGCTCGGCCAGCACCGCCGGGTAGGCCTCATCGGGGTCGGCGCCGTTGCCGTGGGTGAGGGAGTCACCGAAGCACAGGATGGTGGCGTCCGGTTTAACGACGTGGTCGGGATCTCCGGGGGCAGTATCGTCGCCGCGTTGCTTGCCGCGGTCCGGTTCTGCATGGGGATCCCTCTGCTCGTTACCTTTCAGGAACACCAGGGGCACGTGTTGGTCGAGGGCAGCCTCCTGGCGGAGGATGCGTTGCATCGCGACGGGCGTGGGCATGGCACGCCCGTGGCCTGTTTCCGTTTACGTAGCCGTGGCCAGCAAGGCCGCTACGTCGCCCGCCGCTGGCTCCCGATCGCACAGTTCATGGGCCTGTTGCTCCGCACCTTCATGAACACTCTGTCGCGGGAGTACATCTCGGAGGCCCTCTGTAACGCACCGTGGTGGTGGAGACCGGAGATCTCTCCCCGGCCGAGTTCAAGATGACGTGGGAGGAGAGACGCGGGCTCTACGAATCGGGCTACCGGACGACGGTGGAGTTCCTGCCCATGAGGCTCGCGCGGCAGGCGAGCAGCGCGGACGTGACGATCCGGGTGCGCGGCTACGGCGAGGCGCGCATCATTGCGGCCAGGATTCGCAACGTCTGGCGGGTGTGCCACTAGAATGCGAGCGACCTCCTCGCCGGTGGATGACTGTCTCGACAAACCCTGCGAAGAAACGCCTCGGCGCCGCATTCCGTCAGGGCGGTGACGTCTCTCCCTCGCGCACAAGGGCGGTTCTGCGGGGATACACGAGTTGGGGGACCACAGATGAACACAGATGGACGCAGGTGCGACTCGGGATGACCGCGACGTATCACCACGGCCATCCGTGTTCATCTGTGTCGACCTGTGGTTTCAAGAGGCGTCTCAGAAACCTTTGCGTCGCTTCGGTACTCTTTGATGAAAGGTCGGTTGGATTGTTCACTACCGCCTTCCTGCCTTCCTTAGGGAAGTCGTTTCGCCCCGGCGGGCAGCGGTGATTTCGGGTGGTACACCGTGCGAAAGTCGGATCATGCATGAGATGTCCCTGGCGGAGGGAGTGGTGAGGATCCTCGCGGAGCAGGCGGTGGCGCAACGGTTCACGACCGTCAAGACCGTCTGGCTGGAGCTCGGTGTCCTCTCCCACGTGGAGCCGGAGGCCCTCGCCTTCTGCTTCGAGGTCGTGGCGCGCGACACGGTCGCGGCAGGGGCGCGGTTGGAAATCCTCCGTACCCCCGGCCAGGGGTGGTGCATGGCTTGCTCACAGACGATCCAGGTGACAACTAGGCTCGACCCGTGCCCCCATTGCGGTGGCTATCAGATCCAGGTGACCGCGGGGGAGGAGATGCGGGTGAAAGAGCTGGAGGTGGTGTGATGTGTACGACGTGTGGCTGCGGCAACCCTGACGGCCCGCCCGGAGGCCATTCCCATGGCGACCACGGCTACGATCATGCTCACGACCACGACCACACCCATGGCCACGAGGCCGAGACGCGGCGCATCGCCGTGGAGCAGGCGATCCTGGCGAAGAACGACGGCTACGCGGCGGCGAATCGTGCCCTGCTGGAGGAGCGCGCGATCCTCGCCCTCAACCTCGTGTCCAGCCCCGGCTCCGGCAAGACGACGTTGCTCGTGCGCACCATCGAGGCATTGGGCGACGATCTCGCCATCGCGGTGATCGAGGGCGATCAACAGACCAGCCAGGATGCCGACCGCATCCGTGCCACCGGCGTGCCGGCGGTGCAGATCAACACCGGCAAGGGGTGTCACCTCGACGCCCACATGGTCGGCCATGCCCTGCACGAGCTGGCCCCGGCCGAGAACGGGATCCTCTTCATCGAGAACGTCGGCAACCTCGTCTGTCCCGCGCCGTTCGACCTCGGCGAGGCCCACAAGGTGGTGATCCTGTCGGTCACCGAGGGCGACGACAAACCCCTCAAGTACCCGGACATGTTTGCCGCCGCCGACCTCATGGTGATCAACAAGGTCGACCTCCTGCCGTACGTCGATTTCGATGTGGCGCGCTGCGTCGAGTACGCGCGGCGCTGCAACGACGCGATCGAGGTCTTGCAGCTCTCCGCCACCACCGGCGCGGGCATGGACGGCTGGCTTGCTTGGCTCGACCGGGAGCGCCGCGCCTTGCTGGCCGCACGCAAGGCGGCCCTGCAGGCCAGGCTCTCCGCCCTCGACGCGGAGTTCGGCTGACGAGCGGGTTTTACCACGGAGGCACAGAGGGCGCAGAGCGTCCGGGTGAATACCGCTGATCCGCTGTGTCTCGGTGGCAAATTATGGCTGCGAGAATCAGTTGCGGCTGAACAGGGCCTCCTCCGGGTCCTGCCAGTGGCCGTGGATGTGGATGCGGGTGAGGCTCTTTACCAGGGTGCCGACCGGGTGTAGGAGGGGGAGCTCCCCGAGCTTGGCGCCGGCAGCCAGGACCACGCTGGCATCGATCCGTCCGGTGGCGAGGTCGATGCGGCTGCCCGGCTCGATCGCCATCTCCGGCAGGCCACTGGCCATGCGGGCGCGGGTGACGTTGGCCACCGTGCCGGTCAGGCCGAAGGCGATCTCCGCCTCGGCGGTGGACAGGGAGGCGAGGTCGTCAATGCCGAGGAAGTGACAAAGCTTCCGGGGCAGGCTGACCCCGCGGAGATCGGCGTCCGCCATGAGGAGCCGGCCGTCGACGACCCAGCCGGTTTCGCCATCCCGGTGGAGGGTGAGCTCCACGCTGGCGGTTCCGCGGGTGAGCTCCTCGTCGGCGGGGATTAGCGGCCCGAGGGCCGTGAGTGGAATCGCGGCCACCGACACGATACCGCCGGTGGCTCCGGCCGCGATCGGTCCGTGGGGCGTATCGATCGTGACCGCGATGGGGACGCCTAGGAGCCGGCCGGTCGGGTCGTCGATGGTGAGCCCCCGGGCGCGCCGTTGGAGGTGTGCGCCGATCTCGTCGGCGATCGCCACACCGCGGTAGGCGACGCGCCATCCCTCCAGGTGGAGCGCGTCGCGGCGGGGGGTCGCCACCACGCCCGCCAGGGTGACGGGCATGCGGACATGGCCCGCGCCCGTACCGGCCCGGAGGGTAACCCCCCGGATCGCTAGTCGTGCGGCATCCGGTCCCTGCCAGCCGAGCCCCTGAATCGCGACGGTGACGGACTCGAAACCGGCGAGGATGTCTCCAGCAGGATCCCACAACGTGACGCCGCGCAGCTCGATGGGCTTAACCACGTGAAGGTCGACTTGGTCCACCGTGATCTTCCCCGGCCAGTAGGCCGCCACCTGTCGCGCCACCTGCCACCGCACCAGGGTCGGCGTCAGGCCCCACAGGGCGGCGGCCGCGGCAGCGGCCAGGGACGGCCAGAGCCAGCGGCGCAGAGGCGATCGAGGCGGGTGCGGAGCCATGCCGTTGGTAGCGGGGGGAGCGGACACGGAGGCTTCGACGCCTTGCGAGCCCGTGGCGGTCCGGTTGGGTCGCCTGGCTATAAGAGCCGCGGGAGGGCGAGCCGGCGCGGTATAATGCTGAGGGGCACGGCAGCCGACGGATTATCAAGTAGTTACTTCTCATCGCGGTCGCGTGCCAGGCGGAGGGGTCCACGCATCGCCGACAACGGTGCCCCAGCCATGGCTCCAAACGCCTACGTGGTCCTGGACAAATCGGGGCTGAGCCGCGTCGTGACGGCCCTCCGCGAGGGTGGGCGTTCCGTGGTGGGACCGCGTCTCGGCGACGGTGCCATCGTCTACGACACCATCGAATCGACCGACGACCTGCCAAGCGGCTGGACCGACGAGCAGGGGCCCGGGAACTATCGCCTGCGGCGGCGGAACGATCAGGCGTGGTTCGGGTACGTGGTGGGGCCCCAGTCGTGGAAGCGATTTCTTCACCCGCCGCGGGTGACCCTGTTCCGCCTGGAGCGGACCGACGATGGCTTTACGCCCCGGGTGCCGGCGGCCGAGGGCGGTTACGCGTTCATCGGGGTGCGCCCGTGCGAGCTGGCGGCGATCGCCGTCCAGGACCGGGTGTTCCTGGAGGGCCCGTTCGTCGATGCCGGTTACGCGGCGCGCCGCGCGGACGTGTTCGTGGTGGCGGTCAATTGCGCCCAGGCGGGGGAGACCTGCTTCTGCGCCTCGATGGGGACCGGGCCGCGGGCCCGGGAGGGATTCGATCTGGCCCTCACCGAGGTGATCGAAGGGGAGTCGCACCGCTTCGTGGTGGAGGTGGGGAGCGAGGCCGGTAGGACCATTCTGGCAGGGCTTCCCCACCGCCCGGCGAGCGAGGTGGAGGCGGCGGAGGCCCTGGCGATCTCCGCGGCCACCGCCGCGTCCATGGGCCGGCGGCTCGACACCGACGGCCTCAAGGAAGCCCTCTATGAGAGCACCGATCACCCGCAGTGGGACGACGTGGCGAGACGCTGCCTGGCATGCACCAACTGCACCATGGTGTGTCCCACCTGCTTCTGCACCTCCGTGAAGGAGGTGTCGGACCTCGCCGGGGGCAGCGAGGAGCGGGTGCGGCTGTGGGATTCCTGCTTCACCACCGAGTTCAGCTACATCCATGGGGGGCCGGTTCGCTCGTCCATCAAGGCGCGCTACCGCCAGTGGCTGACTCACAAGCTGGCCACGTGGATCGATCAGTTCGGCACCAGCGGGTGCGTCGGGTGCGGTCGCTGCATTACCTGGTGTCCGGTGGGCATCGACCTCACGGCCGAGGTGCGGGCCCTGCGCACCGCCGCCGCCGTGCCCGCCCATGAAGGGAGTTAGCCATGGAGACCCTGCAACCGATCCTCGCCGAGCACCCCTTCTTCGCCGACCTAGACCCTGCCTACCTGGAGCTCCTCGTGGGGTGCGCGAAGAACGTCCGGTTCGACGCCGACACCTACCTGTTCCACGAGGGCGACGAGGCCAACACCTTCTACCTGATCCGCCATGGCCGCGTGGCGGTGGAGGTGGAGGTCGGGCACAAACCGTCGGTGGTTGCCACGCTGGAGCCGGGCGGGATCCTCGGTCTCATGTGGCTGGTTCCCCCCTACGTGCGCCAGGTAAGCGCCCGGGCCGTGACCCTTACCCGCGCGATCAGCCTCGATGGCACCTGTCTGCGGCGCAAGTGCGAGGCCGACCACGACCTCGGTTACGAGCTGTTGAAGCGGCTGTCCCACGAGATGGAAGAGCGCCTCCACGGTGCCTGGCTGCGGGTGGCGGATGTCTATGGCAAACCCAAGCACTGAGGTCCCGGCCGTGGCCGAGGCGATGGTGCCGGTGGCGTACCGCGTCGTGCAGCGTCGGCGCGAGACCGCAGACGTGGTCACCCTGGAGCTCGAGCGGGTGGACGGCGGCGCGCCCCTCACCTTCGCCCCAGGCCAGTTCACCATGCTTTACCTTCCGGGGGTCGGTGAGATCCCGATCTCGATCAGCGGCGATCCCGAGGGGGTGCGCCTGATCCATACGATCCGGGACGTCGGCGCCGTGAGCCACGCCCTCGCCGAGGTGCGCAAGGGCGACACGGTCGGCGTGCGCGGCCCCTACGGCACCCCATGGCCGGTGGCGGCGGCCGAGGGGTACGACGTGGTGGTGGTCGCTGGTGGGCTCGGGTTGGCGCCGGTGCGCCCCATCCTATACCACGTGCTTCGCCACCGCCGGCGTTACGGCCACGTCAACCTCCTGTGCGGGAGTCGCACCCTGGAGGAGCTGCTCTTCCGCCGCGAGCTGGAAAAATGGCGCGCGCGCCTCGACATGGACGTGCGGGTGACGGTGGACCGCGCCGACCTGACGTGGCGCGGCCCGGTCGGCGTGGTGACCAAGCTGATCGCCAAGGCGACCTTCGCCTCGGACCAGACCGTCGCCTTCGTGTGCGGACCGGAGGTGATGATGCGCTTCACCACCCGCGAGCTGGTCGCCGCGGGCCTGGCCCGGGAGCACATCTACCTCTCGATGGAGCGCAACATGCAGTGCGCCATCGGCCTGTGCGGCCATTGCCAGCTCGGCCCAATCTTCGTCTGCAAGGACGGCCCGGTCTTCTCCCTGGCGGCGATCGAGCCGTGGCTGACGCGGCGGGAGGTGTAGCGGTGATACCAAGGCCCGGATGCGCGCGGGCAATCAGGCGCCCCGCGGAAAAAACCCCTAAGGAATGCAGGAAGGCAGGAAGCCTGACTACTCACCACGGCGGTCGAGACCGCCCTTCCTGCCTTCCTCTATTTCCTGCATTCCTTATGAGAAGTTCATTCTTGCCAGCGCCGCGTTCTCGGGGACTCGGCCAGGGGACCCGGTGACGACACGGAAACCGAAACTGGCGGTGTGGAAGTTTTCCTCCTGCGACGGCTGCCAGCTCTCGCTGTTGGACTGCGAGGACGAGTTGCTCGCCGTGGCCGGGCAGGTGGAGGTGGCGCACTTTCTCGAAGCGTCGCGGGCGACGGTCAAGGGGCCGTACGACCTCTCCCTGGTCGAGGGGTCGATCACCACCCCGGACGAGGCGGAGCGCATCTGTCAGGTGCGCCAGCGCTCCAAGCGGCTGGTGACCATCGGCGCCTGCGCCACCGCCGGCGGCATCCAGGCCCTGCGTAACTTCGCCGACATCCACGACTTCATCGCCGCGGTCTACGCGCGGCCCGAATACGTCGCGACCCTGGCGACCTCCACCGCCATCGCCGAGCACGTGGTCGTCGACTTCGAGCTGCGCGGCTGCCCCATCGACAAGCGCCAGCTCCTGGAGGTGATCGCGGCGTTCCTCCACGGCCGTAACCCGCAGATCGAGCACGGCTCGGTGTGCCTCGAGTGCAAGCGCCGCGGCACGGTGTGCGTGATGGTCGCCCACGGTCAGCCATGCCTCGGCCCGGTCACCCACGCGGGCTGCAACGCCCTCTGCCCCTCGTACGATCGCGCCTGTTTCGGCTGCTTCGGTCCCCAGGAGACCCCCAACGCCGCATCCCTCAATCGCCGTTGCGCCGAGCTGGGGGCCACCGACCTCGACCTGCGCCGCGTCTACGCCACCTTCAACGCGCATGCCCCCGCCTTTGAGAAAGTGAGCCGTCAACGTGAAGACGCGGACGATTAAGGTCGATCAGCTCGCCCGGGTCGAGGGCGAGGGGGCGCTCCACGTCCGCATCCGCAACGAGCGGGTGGAGGAGGTGGAGCTGCGCATCTTCGAGCCGCCGCGCTTCTTCGAGGCCCTGCTGCGCGGTCGCAGGTTCAGCGAGGCGCCGGACATCACCGCGCGCATCTGCGGCATCTGCCCGGTGGCCTACCAGATGAGCGCGGTGCATGCGCTGGAGCGGATCCTCGGCGTGGAACTGGACGGCCCCCTGCGCGACCTGCGCCGGGTGCTGTACTGCGGCGAGTGGATCGAGAGCCACGGCCTGCACATCTACCTGCTCCATGCCCCGGATTTTCTGGGCTACGAGAGCGCCATCCACATGGCCGCGGACCACGGCGAGACCGTACGCACCGCCCTCGCTTTGAAGAAGGTCGGCAACGAGATCGTCGCCCTGTTCGGCGGCCGGGAGATCCACCCCATCAACGTCTGCGTGGGCGGCTTTTACCGCCTGCCGAGCCGGGCGGACGTGGCGCCCCTAGTGGAGCGCCTGCGCTGGGCCCGTCAGGTGGCACGCGACTCGGTGCTCTGGGCCGGCTCCCTGCCCATGCCCGAGCTCCAGGGCGACTACGAGTACGTTGCCCTACGCCACCCCCACGAGTACCCGATGAACGAGGGCCGCATCGTCTCCAGCCGCGGCTTGGACATCGCCGCGGACGAATTCGAGGATCACTTCGAGGAGATCCATGTCCCCCACAGCAACGCCCTGCACTGCGCCCGGAAGGGGCGCGGCGCCTACCTGGTGGGGCCGCTCGCCCGCTATAGCCTGAACTTCGATCGCCTCGCCCCCGAGATCCAGACCCTCGCGCACCAGGCCGGCCTCGGTGCCGTGGTGACCAACCCCTTCCAGTCGATCGTGGTGCGCGCCGTCGAGCTGCTCCACGCGGTGGAGGAGGCCCTGCGCATCCTGGAGGCGTACGCTCCGCCCGCCGCGCCGCGCGTCCCGGTCACGGCCCGGGCCGGCGTGGGCCGAGCGTGCACCGAGGCACCGCGCGGCATCCTCTTCCATCGCTACCAGATCGACGATGAGGGCACCATCGAGAGCGCGCGCATCGTGCCACCCACCTCCCAGAACCAGCGAACCATCGAGAACGACGTGGCTGCCTTCGTCACCCGACACCTGAGCCTGCCGGATGCCGAGCTCCAGTGGCATTGCGAGCAGGCGATCCGCAACTACGATCCGTGCATCTCGTGCGCGACCCACTTCCTCAAGCTGACGGTGGACCGCTCGATCGATGAGCCATCCACCACGGGACCTTGAACAGTTTGTTCACCACAGAGACACAGAGGGCACAGGGGGTGATGCGTGGGTTGTGGGGGTCCGAGCGATGCCATGAAAAGGGTTGGGATCCACAGATGGACACAGATGACCGCAGATGGTCGGGAGAGGCGCTAAGTGCGATCCGTGTTCATCTGTGTCCATCTGTGGTTTCGTCCAACGGCTCGGCGGGCTCTCACGGAGCTCACCGCTGGTTTCGGTCTGCTCCGGTGACCGCTGTGGTCTCTGTGTCTCTGTGGTGAGAAATGGCCCTTAGCCCCCCCCTGGTCATCGGCGTTGGCAACCGTCTGCGGGGCGACGACGCCGCGGGTCTGCTGGTGGCCGAGCTGTTGCAGGGAAGGCTCGGTGAGGGTGCCGTGGTGACCAGCGGTGGCGACGCCACCGACCTGGTGATCCTCTGGGAGGAGGCCGACTCGGTGATCGTCATCGACGCCATGGTCTCGGGCCGGGTGCCCGGGACGGTCGTCCGTCACGACGTCGCGGCCGCGCCCCTGCCGGTGGATGCCTTCGCCACGTCCAGCCATCACTTCGGCCTGGCGGAGGCGCTCGAGATCTCCCGCGCCCTAGGCACCCTGCCGTCCCGCCTCGTGGTCTACGGCATCGAAGTGGAGGCGACCTCTCTCGGGACCCCGCTCTCCCCGCGGGTGGTCGACGCGGTGCACCGCACGGTCGATGAAATCGCGGCCGAGGTTACACGGAGTGCCACAGCGGGCTAGGAGCCCGTCGCGATGAGCGTCGCCTGGCGTGCGTCGTCTGCGCCCGCGAGACGGGTACGGGCCGGTTGCATCGGCGACCCTGCCCCATCGGCGCGGCAGGCCCTGCGGGCCTGGGTCGCCGACCTGCCTGCCGGCAGGCAGGAGGGATTCGGCTCCTACCGCGGGCCGGCCAGGAACGACGCGCGTTTGCACGGTCTCGCGACGATCCGTGGTGAGAATGCCCCCTAGCAGATCCGCGGCAGGGGGTCGTCCTCCAGCTCCTCCAGCAGGCGCTCGCCGCCCAGCTCGGTGGCTAGCACCACGTGGGGCCGGCCGGCGGTGATCTCGCCGATGAGCGCCGCCTGATTGGCGCCTGCGGCATGGATCGCCGCGAGGGCCCGGTCGGCGGCGCCGGGCGCCACCACCGCCACCACCCGGCCCTCACAGGCGAGGTAGTACGGGTCGTAGCCGAGCATCTCGCATACCGAGGCGACCGGGTCGCGCACCGGGATCGCGGCCGCCGCCAGGCGCACCCCGTGGCCGGTGGCGCGGCACACGTCGTGGGCCACGGTGGCCAGGCCGCCGCGGGTGGGGTCGCGCATGAAGCGCAGGCCGGGCACGGCGACCAGGGCCTGGGCGATGGGCAGCACCGAGGCGGAGTCCGAGCGCAGATCGCCGCGCAGGCCGAATTGCTCCCGCGCCAGCAGCACCGCGGTGCCGTGGTCGCCGATCGGGCCGCTCACCAGGATCTGGTCGCCCGGCCGGATCTCCCCGGTGCCGAGGCACAGGGCCGGGTTGCGCACCCCCACGCCGGTGGTGGCGAAGTAGACCCCGCCGCCTTCGCCGCGCCCGACCACCTTGGTGTCGCCTGCCACCACCACCACGCCGGCGGCGCGGGCGGCGGCCGCCATGGAGGCCAGCAGCCGATCGAGCAGCGCGATCTCCAACCCCTCTTCGAGAAAGGCATTCAGGGTGAGGTAGCGCGGGACCGCCCCGGCCACCGCCAGGTCATTCACCGTGCCGTGGACCGCCAGCGAGCCGATGTCCCCGCCGGGAAACTCCAGGGGCTGGACCACGAAGCCGTCCGTGGTCACTACCACCTGCCCCGGGCCGAGGTCGATGGGCGCGGCGTCCACCTCGGTGTCGAGGTGGGGCCCGCCGAGGTGGCGGGCGAAGACCTCGCCGATCAGCTCGCGCATGAACCGGCCGCCGTTGCCGTGGGCGAGGGTGAGGTGTGTGGTGTCCATCACCGCAGTCTTTAACGCAAAGGCGCCAAGACGCAAAGGCGCAAAGACCTCGTGGAGAACGACCGTGTCGCGCATGGAGTCCAACCGAGGGTTGGACGATCGCCGCGGAGTCTGCGGCACGAGACGGAACGCGGGAATCCAGGAAACCAGGAAGAAGACGACGAGGCGTTGTTCTCCTGCGTTCCCGCGTTGATCGCCCTAGGATGAGTCGACGATGCTGACGCTCTCCTCATCCGTGGCCTTTACGCAGGACATCGGGCACTTTGAGTTTCCTTGGCGTCTTTGCGTTGAATTTCTTGGGCTTCCCCATGGAAAACGAGGTTCAGGCGCGGCGGGTGACGATCACCGGGCGGGTGCAGGGGGTCGGGTTCCGGCCCTTCCTGTACCGCCTGGCCCACGCCTGCGCGGTGACCGGCTGGGTGCGGAACGAGGCGGGGCGGGTGGAGGCCCACGTCGAGGGGGCGCCCGAGGCGGTGCAGCGGTTCGTCGCCGGGATCGTGGCCCAGGCGCCGCCCCTGGCCCGCCCGCGGGTCGACGGGGTCGAGGCGGCACCGGCCGATGGGTACGGCGAGTTTCGCATCGTCGCGAGCTGCGCAGGCGATGCGAGCGACGCCCACCTGCCGCCGGACCAGTTCGCCTGCGACGACTGCCTGGCGGAGATGGCCGATCCAGCGGCCCGCCGTCATCGCTACCCGTTCATCAACTGCACCCAGTGCGGCCCGCGCTACACCATAATTGCGCGCCTGCCGTATGACCGGCCGAACACCGCCATGGCCGGCTTTCCCCTCTGCCCCGATTGCCGCCGCGAGTATGAGGACCCCTTGGACCGGCGCTTCGACGCCCAACCCCTGGCGTGTCCGGTGTGCGGCCCGCGCCTCTCCTTGCGCAGCGCCGCGGGTGAGCCGGTGGACGATACCGAGGGCGCCCTGGCCGCCTGCGTGGCGGCGTTGCGCGCGGGACAGATCGTGGCGGTGAAGGGCATCGGCGGCTACCACCTGATGTGCGACGCCACGGATGCCGCCGCGGTTGCCCGGCTGCGCGCTCACAAGCCGCGGCCCGACAAGCCCCTGGCGGTGATGGTGGCGATGGCCGGGGCGGACGGCCTGGAGGCGGTGCGGCGGGTGGCGGAGCCGACGCCGGAGGAGGCCGCCCTGCTGCGCGATCCGATGCGCCCGATCGTGCTGGCGCGGCGGCGCCCGGGCTCGCCCCTGGCGGAGGCCATCGCCCCCGGCCTGGCGGAGGTGGGGTTGATGCTGCCGTACTCGCCGCTGCACCACCTCCTGCTGCGCGAGGTCGGTGGCCCGCTGGTCGCCACCTCGGGCAACGTGAGCGGCGAGCCGGTCCTCACCGAGGCGGGCGAGATCGAGGCGCGCCTCGGCCATGCCGTCGACGCCTTCCTGCACCACGACCGGCCGATCCTGCGGCCGGCGGACGACGCCCTCTTTCGCCGCCTCGCCGGGGCCATGCGCCCCCTCCGCCTCGGGCGTGGCTGCGCCCCCGCCGAGCTGACGCTGCCGTTCGACCTGGGGGTGCCGCTTCTGGCCGTCGGGGCGCAGATGAAGAACACCGTCGCCCTCGCCTGGGGCCGGCGCGTGGTGGTCTCGCCCCACATCGGCGAGCTGGACACCCCGCGCGGCCTGGCGATCTTCGAGCAGGTGGCGGCGGATCTGCAGGCCCTCTACGGGGTGCAGGCCCGGCGGCTGGCGTGCGACGCCCACCCCCACTACACGGTGAGCCGCTGGGCACGGCAGCGCGCGCTGCCGGTGACCGAGGTCTTCCACCACCACGCCCACGCCGCGGCCCTGGCCGGGGAGCACGGCATAGCGGAGCCCCTGCTGGTCTTCACCTGGGACGGCGTCGGCTACGGCGAGGACGCGACCCTGTGGGGGGGCGAGGCCCTCCTCGGCCGGCCGGGCCACTGGCAGCGGGTGGCATCGTTCCGTCCCTTCCGCCTGCCCGGCGGCGATCGCGCCGGGCGCGAGCCGTGGCGCAGCGCCGCGGCCCTGTGCTGGGAGGTGGGCCGGAGCTGGGGTGGCGTGACGGAGGACGTGGGCCTGCTCCGTCAGGCGTGGTGGCGCAGCGTCAACAGCCCGGTCACCACCGCGGCGGGGCGGCTGTTCGACGCCGCGGCCGCCCTCACGGGCCTGTGTCACACGGGGAGCTTCGAGGGGCAGGGGCCGATGTGGCTGGAGGCGGCGGCCAGGGTTGCGGCGGAGGCGATCCCCCTACCCCTGGTCTGCGATCCCCACGACGTGTGGCGCAGCGACTGGGCGCCGCTCCTGCCGATGCTCCTCGACGAGGCCCTACCCGTGGCGGAGCGGGCGGCCATCTTCCACGCCTCCCTGGTGGACGCCCTGGTCGACCAGGCCGTGCGGGTGCGGGAGGGGAGCCGGGTGGTGCGGGTCGGCCTCACCGGCGGCTGCTTCCAGAACCGCATCCTCACGGAGGCGGCCGTGACGCGGCTGGAGGGGGCCGGCTTTCAGGTCCTGTTCCATGCGCAGGTGCCGTGCAACGACGCCGGCATCAGCTACGGCCAGGCGGTGGAGGCGGCGGCGCGGCTGCTATAGCTGGATTCGCCGAAATGCGGTTTAGTACCCCCGATCGCTGCCCGGCGGGCGGGCGGCAGGAGCAGACAGGGGGATGGACATGGTACGAGCGACCATCGCATGGCTGGCGGGAATCATGATGTTTGCGGGTCACGCCGCGGCGGCGATCCACACGGAGGAGGTGGAGTACCGCGCGGGGGAGACCGCCCTGCGCGGCTACCTCGCCTACGACGACGCCTCGCCGGCGAAGCGCCCCGGGGTGCTGGTGGTGCACGAGTGGTGGGGGTTGAACGAGCACGCGCGGCACAAGGCGGAGGCCCTCGCCAAGGCCGGTTACGTGGCCCTGGCCGTCGACATGTACGGCGACGGCAAGACCACCGAGCATCCCCAGGAGGCGGGCGAGTGGTCGGGATACATCAGCCAGCACCAGGAGCTTGGCATGGCGCGCTTCCTCGCGGGGCTGAAGATCCTGAAGAGCCAGCCGCTGGTCGCGGCGGACCAGGTCGCCGCCATCGGTTACTGCTTCGGCGGCCGCGTGGTCCTGTCCATGGCGGTCCAGGGGGCCGACCTGCGCGCGGTGGCGAGCTTCCACGGAGCGATGCCGGCGGAGTCGGTGGCCCCGGGCATTCCGGTGAAAGCGAAGGTATTGATCTGCCACGGTGGCGCCGACTCGATGGTGACCATGGACAAGGTGCAGGGCTTCCAGGAAGTGCTCACCGCCGCCGGGGCGGACTGGCAATTCATCAGTTACGGCGGCGCCCAGCACAGCTTCACCAACCCCACGGCGGATAGCCGCGGCATCCCGGGGCTGGCCTACGACGCGGCAGCCGATCGCCGTTCCTGGCGGGCGATGCTCGATTTCTTCCGGGAGATCTTTGCGGAGTAGCGATAAGCCCCGTACCCGCCGGGTAGCCCTTCGAGTCATTCACCACAGAGACACAGAGGGCACAGAGAACGGGTGGACGCTCCGTGACGACCGGTGGCGGTGGAGAGCTGGCCAGGAGTCGCCGCGAACCGTACGGCGGGCTTCAGCGCGCCGTACGCCACACGTGTTGAGAGCATGGCGTCGGCCGGTTGAAACCGGCCCTATTGAGTCGGCCGGTTGAAACCGGCCCTACTGAGCGGCGCCATGCCAAACGGAAGGAGGAGGACACCTTCCGCTGATCCTCTGTGCCCTCTGTGTCTCTCTGGTGAGAACCCGGTTGGCTGGGGGTCAATACAGGTCGTAATGCAGCAGGCGGCAGTCGATGGGGCCGTTGCGCAGGGGGTAGCGGCGGGTGGCCTTGAGGTGGAGGGCCGCGGTCAGCTCCTTGGAGCCGGCGAGGATGAAGGCGCGCCACCCCTGGCAGCGCTGTTTCAGCAGGGTGCCGAGGGCGGCGTAGAGGGGGGCGAGGTCGGCGGCGTCGCCGAGGCGCTCGCCGTAGGGCGGGTTGGTCAACAGGGTGCCGGCGCCCGGCGGTGGCTGGGCCGCGTCGATCGCACACTGGGCCACGGTGACGATCGCGCCGACGCCGGCGGCCTTGGCATTGGCCCGGGTCGCGGCCACGGCCCGGGGATCGCGGTCGCTGCCGGCGATGGCGGGCAGGTCGTCGCGCCGGATGGCGGCGCGCGCCTCGTCCCGCAGGGCCTGCCACAGGGTGGCGTCGAAGTCGCGCCACCGCTGGCAGGCGAAGGCGCGTTTGCCGGCGATTCCCGGAGCGATGTTGGCCGCGATCAGCGCCCCCTCGATCAGCAGGGTGCCGGAGCCGCACAGGGGATCGAAGAGGGGCGAGCGGCGGTCCCAGGCCGAGAGCAGGACGATCCCGGCGGCGAGGGTCTCGCGCAGGTGGGCCGGGTGGTCGGCAACGCGCCAGCCGCGCTTGTGCAGGGGGGCGCCGGCGGCGTCGAGGTAGATGGCGGCGCGGTTGTAGTCGATGCGGGCGTGGACCCGCACGTCGGGCCGCTCCTTGTCGATGTCCGGCCGCCGGCCCGTGGCCTCGCGCAGCCGGTCGCACAGGGCGTCCTTCACCCGTAGGACGGTGAAGCCGGAGTGGTCGATCCACTGGTTGTGGCTGCCCAGGCGGCAGTCGACCGCGAGGGTGCGGTCGGGGTCGAGCCACTCCTCCCACGGGATGCGCCGCACCCCGGCGTAGAGGCGGTCGTGGGTGTGGCTGTTGAACGCGGCCAGCTCGACCATCACGCGGGTGGCGGTGCGCAGCCAGAGACAGGCGCGGTACAGGTCGCGGCGCTCACCAAGGAAGGCGATCCCACCCGGGCGGCGCTCGATCTCCCGCACGCCGAGGGCGATCAGCTCCGCAGCCAGGACCTCTTCCAGGCCGGTGGCGACCGTGGCGAAGCAGCGCATCAATTTGATGGGGGAGGAACCCCAGATGAACACAGATGAACGCAGATGATCGGAGGACGCACCGGCCGTGATCCGTGTCTATCCGTGTACCTCTGTGGTTCCAACCGTTGCGGCGGTGACATCACGACGTCGAGGCTACTCTGCCCACACGAACGGCTCGGCCCGGTCGAAGTCCGGCAGGCCGGTGGTGGGGGCGGTGGCGATGTCCTGGGTGAAGAGGCGGGTGAGGCCGGCGCGGCGGACGGCGTCGAGGGCGTCGTCGTACTCCGCGGCGGTGATGGTCCGGCGCAGCTCCGGGAACCGCGCCGCGGCCGTGGCACCTCCGCCAGTGTGGGCCAGGGGTTCGGGGTGGTACTGGCCCATCAGGGAGAGCCACAGCCCCTCGCCCACGTCGGCGGCGAGCATACGCGCGACCTGGCCGGTCCCGGCGAGGCCGCCGGGGAGGACCAGGTGGCGCACGATCAGGCCGCGACGGGCGCGGGTCGTTGCCTGGCCATCCGGCAGGTGGCCAACCTGACGGTGCATCTCGCGCACCGCGCGGCGGGCGCGGTCCACGTACCCCTTCACCCGGGAGAGCTCCCAGGCGACGGCATCCGAGCCGTACTTGAAGTCCGGCAGGTAGAGGTCGACCAGCCCGTCGAAGTGGGCGAGGACCCGCGGCCCATCGGTGCCGTTGGAGTTGTACACCACCGGCAGGGTGAGGCCGGCGCGGCGGGCCAGCTCCACGGCCCGGGCGATGCTGCGCGCCTGATGGGTGGGGGAGACCAGGCCGATCGCCCCGGCGCCCTGTGCCGCCAGGGCGAGGATGCGCGCGGCGCAGGCTTCCGGCGAGAGGGCCGCGCCGCGGCGCGGGTGGTGGCTGGTCTGGTGGTTCTGGCAGAACGAGCAGCGCAGGTTGCAGCCGCTGAAGAACAGGTTGCCGACCCCGCCGGCGCCGCCGATCGGTGGCTCCTCCCCCAGGTGGATGACGGCGGCGGAGACATAGATAGGAGGCAGATTCATGGCCGGTGGCAGTTGATCAGTGTTGGGCTCAAACGTAAATTGCGCTGCTGTCCCCGTGGACCCGTCTACTAAAGTTAAGGCGACTACTTATCTTTAAAAATAGAGCGTTACGGCAACCCTCAAAGGAGATCGTCATGACGACCCAGACCGAGCAGAAAGTGGACTTCGAGATTCGTGATGGCCTGCAGGGGAAGGTCGTGGGCAAGGGAGCCGGGACGACTCACTACGAGGGCAATCCCAGCCAGAACTTCCCGCCGTCGTGGGTGACCTACGAGGGCAAGGAGTACCTCATCCACAATGACGTCGCGGGCGCCAAGTCGTACATCATCGTCAAGAAGTAAGGACCGACCGCGCGCGGCGCAGTCGCTCTCGTTCTCGGGGCCGACGGGCTTTGCCTGTCGGCCTTTTCTTTTGATCGCCGCGGGCGGGACGGGTGCTCCCGATCTCCGCACGGGCGTCGGTGTCGGGGCATGGCGTGCCGTGCCTCTGGGTGCGCTGGCACCGTGTGTGTCGCTGCGGTGAATCGCGCCGTGCCCCTATGGGTGCCGCCTCCGCCGGAATCACCGCAACAGGCTCGCCTCCCGGTGGTCGGCGAAGCTGTAGTAGTCGCCCTCGCCGCACACCAGGTGGTCCAGGAGGCGCACGTCGATGGCGCGCAGGGCGTCGGCGATGCGGCGCGTGAGGGCTCGGTCGGCCTCCGACGGGTGGGTGCGGCCGGACGGGTGGTTGTGGGCGAGGATCACGCCGGTGGCATCCGCCGCCAGCACCCGGCGCACCACCTCCCGCGGGTAGACGGCGGAGCCATCCACCGTCCCCTCCGCCACGTCGGCCAGCTCGATCAGGGCGTTGGCGCTGTCCAGCAGGAGCAGGCTGACCGCCTCGTTGCGCCGCCCGGCGTAGTGCGGGGCGAGGAGGGCATAGGCGGCCGGGGCGCCGTCCACTGCCGGTCGCCGATTGCGCACCACCGCCTGGTAGCGGCGGCCTAGCTCCAGGGCGGCGATGAGCTGGGCGGCCTTGGCCGGCCCGAGTCCGCGGAAGCGGAGGAGGGTGTCGAACGGCGCGTCGTACAGGCCGTGGAGACCGCCGAGCTCGTCCAGCAGGAAGCGGGCGAGGTCGACGGCCGTGCAGCCGCGCACCCCGACGCGCAGGAAGATGGCGAGGAGCTCGGCGTCGGTGAGGGCCGCCGGCCCGCGGGCGAGCAGCCGCTCCCGGGGCCGCATCTCCTCCGGCCAGGCCGAGATGGGCTGAGCCACGCGCGGGGATGGTGTAGGGTGGGCGGTGCCGGCGGTGCCGGCGGTGGTGCGGCGGTCCATGGTGGCCTCCTGGCTTTGAGCTGTCAGCGATCAGCCGTCCGCGGTTAGCTTTCAGCGGTTCGCTACTGGACGGCAGCCGGCACCTCCTGTGCCGGCGTGCCGCTCGATTCTTCCCCAACGACGAGACGAACGCTATGCCTCACATGATTCGCCTGGGCCACTCGCCCGATCCCGATGACGCCTTCATGTGGTTCCCCCTCCTGGGGGAGGGGCTGGTCGACACCGGAGACTACCGCTTCGAGCACGTGATCCAGGACATCGAGACCCTCAACCGCCGCGCCGCCACCGGCGACCTGGAGGTGACCGCCCTGTCCATCCACGCCTACGCCCACGTGGCGGACCGCTACGCGCTGCTCAACGCCGGCGCCAGCATGGGCGAGGGGTATGGGCCGCTGGTGGTGAGCCGCGAGCCCCTGGCCGCGAACGACCTGGCGGGCCGGCGCATCGCCATCCCGGGCGAGCTGACCTCCGCCACCCTCGCCCTGCGCATGCACACCCCGGAGTTTCTGCCGGACATCGCCTTTTTCGACGCCATCCCGGCGATGGTCGCGTCCGGCGAAGTGGAGGCCGGGCTCCTCATCCACGAGGGGCAGATCACCTACCCGACTCTCGGCCTGCACAAGGTGGTGGACCTCGGCGAGTGGTGGGCCGGCCGCACGGGTGGCCTGCCCATCCCCCTCGGCGGCAACGCGCTCCGCCGCGACCTCGGGGAGCCGGCGATCGCCGAGCTGGCGGCGATCCTCGAGTCCTCCATCCGCTACGCCCTCGCCCACCGCCCCGCGGCCCTCGCCCACGCGATGCGCTACGGCCGTGACCTGGACGAGGCGCTCACCGACCGCTTCGTGGCCATGTACGTCAACGACCGGACGCTGGACTACGGCGACGACGGCCGCCGCTCCGTGGGCCAGTTCCTCGACGAGGCCTACGAGCTCGGCCTGATCCCGTGGCGCGTCGTGCCCGAGTTCATCGGCGCCCCGCGATGACCCCCACCGATCTGGCCGCACCGCAGGTCTTCGAAAACCATCGCAGCGGCGCGGTCTCCGAGCCCGCCGTGTACGTCGCCCTCAATACGGGCCTCCACTGACACTTCCCCGGCCATCACGCGACTGGACGTCACGGAGCCGGCGGTCGACGGTCATCTCGTCGGAACTTGGTAACTTGTCCTAATGCAGAAGGCGGTAGAACAACGCTAACAAGGCCCTGTCGCTCTCCGCTGCGGAGTGCGCCGAGGTCGCGGCAATGTTCCTTGCCAGCCGCGATGGGGAGTCGGACGAGGAGGTCGGGGCGGCACGGGCCGCCGAGATCGAACATCGGGCGGATCGCGTACGGGCGGGGCAAGCGGTCGGTCGGCCGTGGTCCGAGATCCGAGCCGACCTCGAACGCCGCCGAGCATGAGTCGCGCGCGCATCGTTCTCGCCAAGGCAGAGCAGGAGCTCGTCGAGGCGGAGCGTCTTGAGACTCTCTACGATCACCTGTCCGCGTCGATGACCGGCGTGAAGGAACCTGGGTGGGATAGCGCCTATTTCTGTTTCAGCCGTTCCCGCCAGTAGCCGGGCCGACGATGGAGATGTGCCACGGCGAGGATTAGGATGCCGTCGTCATCCCCACGGTAGATGAGCCCGTAGGGGAATCGTCGAAGTTGGCATCGGCGGAACTGGGCGCTCAGCGGGTGCTACCCGTTGGGATAGCGGCAGATCCGATCGATGGCCGACAGCGCTTCGACAACGAACAGATCCCCAAGTCCTGTGGACTCGCCGTTGTAGTATTCCACCGCCTCGTCCAGTTCCTGCTGAGCGACTTCGAGGAAACGAACGGTCACAACGCCCGGTACTTGGCGAGCACCTCGTTGAGAGGGATCGCCTTGATTTCCCCTCGGCGGTACGCGGCGAGCCGGTCCTCGGCCTCGCTGGCCCAGAGCCGATCCATCGCCTCATCCGACTCGTCGAGGCCCGCCAGCAGTCCCTCGATGATCTCGATCCGGGCGGCGGGCGATAGCCCACGGGCTTGCTCGATGAGGCTCTTCGCTTCTCGATTCACGGCGACGTTCCCTGCGGAGAATAGCCTACTTATAGGTGACGGGACGGTGCAGTATCGAACGGCTGCACGACGCCGGTCGACCTACAATACCGGTGCATCGCCGCCGGCCACCACACTATGGAGCGATGCGGCGCTCGGCCGCCGCGGTACGGGTCCGGTCGGCCTCGATCACCGCGACGCTTCGAGGATCTCGAGGATCGCCGGTGCGCGGTAGACGCGGTTGCGCCGGGTCTCGGAGACCAGCTCGACGATCCCCTCCGCCGCCAGCCGGTCGATGGTGCGCTGGGCGGTGGTGAAGGCGACGCCGAGCCGCTCGGCCAGCTTGGTCACGGTCCAGTACGGGTTCTCGGTGAGGAGTTCCAGCGCCTGCTCGGGCAACCTGGAGGGTGCCTTAGCGAGGGGCTCGCGCCAGCGTGCGAGGAGGTCGTCGATCCGCCGAATCCGATCGAGGGCGTCCATGGCCTGTTGTGCCACCCCGGTGAGGAAATAGGCGAGCCACTCCTCCCACTCGCCCTTCTCCATCACGGCGAGGAGGCGCTCATAATACACCTGCCGTGTCGCCTCGAAGAAGGCGCTCAGGAAGAGCAGGGGCGTGGGAAGGACACCCCTCTCGACGAGCAGGAGGGTGATGAGCAGGCGGCCGACGCGGCCGTTGCCGTCGAGGAACGGGTGGATCGCCTCGAACTGGGAGTGGACGAGGGCGGCGTGAACGAGTGGCGGCAACGAGTCGTCGTGCAGGAAGGTCTCCCAGGGGCCAAGGCACTCCAACAATCGGTCGGCTGGAGGGGGGACGTAGGTCGCATCGGCCGGCGTGCCGCCGGGGGATCCGATCCAGTTCTGGCTGCGCCGGAACTCTCCCGGTGTCGCCGCGTCGCCCCGCACCCCGCGCATGAGCACCTCGTGCAGTTCGCGCACCAGGCGCAGGGAGAGGGGCAGATCGTGGAGACGCTGGACCCCGTGCTCCAGCGCGACCACGTAGTTGCCAACCTCCCTCAGGTCCTCGGGACTGCGCTCCACCGCGGCCCCAGCCTCGGCGGCCAGCAGCTCACCAAGGGTCGCCTGGGTGCCCTCGATGCGGCTGGACAGCACCGCCTCCCGGCGCACGAACGGCCGGATGAGCAGGTGCGGATTTAGCAGCCTGCGCCCCTCCCCGGCGAGCCGCCCAATCGCGCGGTCCGCTTCGGAGAGCCGCGCCGCCAGCTCCGCGCTCCACAGGATCGGCGGTGGCAGCGGATCGGGCACATACGCCCGATACCCCCCGGCACGCCGCACCCGCCGCCCGTGCAGCGGTCGTCTCTTCGGAGAGGCCATGGGATTCCCTGTTTGCGCCCACGATATTTACCGCGATTTTTATTTTCGTATTTACCCGAGAATGAAAGGATAGCCGGGCCGTTGCGCGCCCTCCGATTCGCCCGCCACCACTTCCCCCCGGCGTTTCACTACATTAACGATTAACGAATAGCGCAAGCCGGCCTCGCTCAAATCGACTCACCGCAGACAAGACGAGTAACGGGGGATCGTGCGGGAGCTGGGGTCGCTACCATTGGTAGGCAGTGTTTTGGCAGCGTTCGTAGCTTGGATCGGAAACGTTGGCTGTCAGAAGTACCTATGTAATACAGCCCACAGCCCGACGCGAGAAGAAGGGCTATGGAGAGCAGGCGACGGAGACGATGATAAGCTGCGTGAAATGCGGGATAGAACCCAGGAATCATGGGACCCCATTTGGGCATCTGATCGAGGTGAGCCGATGAGGGCAACACGCAGGCGGCGTCAGCGGAAGCGGGAGATCGCTCTTCCTCCAGCGGGTACAGATCTCGTTGAGTTGGCGGGTGGTGTGTCCTACGAGGGGAGTCCGGAACACAAGGATGTCCGATCATTCCTGGGGCAGCCGAGGCCCCGGGCAGATGCATCGATCTGCGAGCGACAGCTAGCGGATGACCTGAACCGGGTCACGGAGTGGCTGAGGGAGGCCATCCGGCGGGGAGCTGTTGGCTCCCCATGGGAAGGAAGGTATCCCAGGTATGTTTGGTACAAAGACGCGGAGGTGGTGTACGAGGGCAGGTTGATAAATCATGAACAGGGAACTTACAAAGGTTACCCGTTGAATCGGGATGAGTGGCCGCTTCGCCTGACGGAGTGTTATGAGTGAGATCACTTTCGAGTTCGACTGGCTTGACCCAGCCGGGGCTCGTGGCGAGGAATTGCGAGCTACATGGGCCCGCTTGTCGATCTTCGTCGGCAATGAGCCGGTGACTCGTCTCTTGGACGAGCGGTCGAGAACGGTACGGGACAGCGTGTATGTTCCCCTCTACCCGCTGGCTGAGTGGTTCGCGACGCATTGGTGGGCACTTCGCAACGAAGTTGACACGCCTGAAAGAACTTCCGATCCGTCGTACGAAACACGTCACTTGTTGCGCGAGGCGCGGGAAGGATACGCACTTCCATCTCTCAGGATTCAATCCGTGGGCAACGCGATCCGCTGTGCTTGGGGAGCAGAAAAATTGCCTCGGCACAAAATCCAGTTTGTTTCGACGGGAGTCGACTATGTCGACGTTGTGTCGTTTGAGCATACGGTCTCGGAGTTCGTGGCGGCAGTTGTGACACGGCTGTCTGAATCCTCGGTCCGTGGGACACTTCTCGAAGAAGAATGGTCTGCGATCAATCGAGCAGACGAAGAAGAACGGGCATTTTGTAACGTTGTGGGCGCACTTGGCTTGGACCCCTACGACCTTGCAGAGCCGCAGGCCCAGGAAATCGTGGAAGCGGCCTCCCGCATCCCCAATGAGGTCCACGAAGAGTTTTTCGTTGTAGCCGACCCTCGGACCTTGGCTGAGGAGAGCAAGCGCCTTAGTGAGGCGATTCAGGTATGCAAAGAAAATACCGTTGATCTCACCTTTGCAAAGCAGCTCAGAAGTCAGACGCCGTCGTTGATTTCAGACGGCGTTGGTCCCCCTTGGCGTCAGGGCTACGAAGCCGCAAAGGCGTTGCGCAAGTTACTAAGCCTCGATGGTAGGCCAATTCCAACGGATGGCGAGCTGGCGGATGCTCTGCACCTTGGCGCAGGGCAGTTCGAGGAGGCCATTTATCGCTTGCCAAGCCGGCCACACGCCAACGCCGTAGTGGATGCCGTTGTGGGGTTGAATTCGAATGGTAGTCCAGGATTTGCGATAGCCGAGGCGAGATCGGAATCGATTCGGTTTCATTTTTGCAGAGGGCTCTTTGAGTACTTATCGTCGCGAGGTGAGGGGGTTATTGCCATCACGCGTGCTGCCTCCAACAGGCAGAAGAGAAACAGGGCGTTTGCCGCGGAGTTCCTGGCGCCGTCCTCCACTCTTCACCAGCAGGTTGCGGGAGCATTTCTAACTACCGACGACATCGAAGAGCTCGCTTCAGAATTCGGAGTGTCGTCGTACGTGATAAGCCATCAGATCCAGAACCATCGGATTGCTGCTCTCCCGAGCACCTAAGTCTAACTAAATTCAAGAAATCATGCTCAAGGCGGGAACTTAGGTTGACGTTCCGGGACACAGCGAGTTCGGGGTAAGGTCCATCCTCTCCGTCGGGATGGGCGTCGAACACAATCTGCGCCCATCTGTGGTTCACCAATGACCGGGTGACCCTGCGTACCCCCCGGATGCAGGAAATCCGCACGTCCGGTTTGACGAGGGGGGAGCGGATGGCCGCACGGCATGCGGACATTGAGCCACGACCGGGGAAACCCTGACACGGAGGTAGGCCGACGCCGAACCGGTCGCATCCGCTCCTCTAGTCTACCGGTCTTCTGTTTTCGGGCGGGGCGTAGCGCGCTTGGCCGGCATTTCTCCGGGGGCGCGGACTCGCGGTGACGGTGAAGAGGGGTGACCCTGTGCCTCATGATTCCCTGGGAGCGCCTTGATAGCGCGCCGGTGCCCGGAAACGGGGGCGAGCTCTGTCTGTATCGGCGGGGCAAGGAGTTCTCCATCCGGGCGGACGGGCGGGAGCTGATGAACAGCCTGGTCCACGGCTCGGAGGAGGCGCTGGCCGAGCTGGCGTGTGAGCGGATCGCCGACTGTGCCCGGCCCCGGGTCCTGGTCGGCGGGCTGGGAATGGGCTTCACCCTGGCCGCGGCCCTGCAACGGCTCGGCGCCCGGGCCCGGGTGGTGGTGGCGGAGCTGGTGCCGGCGGTGGTGACCTGGAACCGTGGGCTGCTCGGGGAGCTGGCCGGCTACCCCCTGCAAGACCGGCGGGTGACGGTCCGGGTGAACGACGTCGCCGAGGTTCTGCGGGGGGAGAGCCAGGGGTTTGATGCCATCTTGCTGGACGTGGACAACGGTCCCGAGGGGCTGACGCGGCAGGGCAACGACTGGCTCTACGGCCGGCCGGGTCTGGCGGCGGCGTCCGCAGCCCTGCGGCCACGGGGCGTACTGGCCGTGTGGTCGGCCGGACCCGATCAGGACTTCCTCGCCCGTCTACGCCAGATGGAGTTCGCGGTGGAGGAGATCCGTGTGCGGGGGCGGAGTCCCCATGGCCGGGGGCGGTACACGATCTGGATCGCCCGCCGCTAGCCGGGCATCGGCGGGGGTAAACCCTGCCCCTACGGTCCGGCAGAGAGTCTCCCTACGGCCCGTTATGGGAGACGTTTGTTTGGACTCGCTGGGACCGGCCCGATTGCATCTGTGTCCATCCGTGTTCATTTGTGGATCCCGTTAAGCCCGGTGGCCGCACATCCCCACGGGGACGGCACGACCCGGTTTCCCACCATCGTCCGCCTACGCTCGGAGACGGTTGCTGGCGGATGGCCGCGTTACCACTATGCTGTTGGTGAGGCGATCGGGCTTGCGGGCGACAGAGCCAGGTGATGACCGATGGCGCAGAAGACGGTGTCGCTGGTGCTGGGCAGTGGCGGTGCGCGCGGGTTGGCGCACATCGGGGTGATCGATTGTCTGAACGCCCGGGGCTATGAAATCCGGGCGATCGCCGGGACCTCGATGGGGGCGGTGATCGGGGGGATCTACGCCGCCGGCGAGCTGGCGACCTACACGCGCTGGGTGTCGGCCCTGAGCAAGGCCGACGTGGTGCGGCTGCTGGACTTCTCGTTCAGCAGCAGCGGGCTGGTCAAGGGCGACCGGATCATCGGCGTGCTCAAGGAGCTGATCGGCGATCGCAAGATCGAGGACCTGCCGATCGCCTTCACGGCGGTGGCCACGGACGTACGTGAGCAGAAGGAGGTGTGGCTCAAACAGGGGTCGCTGTTCGATGCGTTCCGGGCATCGATGGCCATCCCCACCTTCTTCACGCCGTTTCCGCATCACGGGCGGCTCCTTCTGGACGGCGGGCTGGTGAACCCGGTGCCGATCGCGCCGACCCTCGAGGTTCAGACGGACTTGACGGTCGCGGTCATGACCGGGGCGCGGGCGCGCCCGGAGCTGGATGCCGCACCGAAGCCGGAGGTGCGGTCGAACCACCTGACGGGGTATAGCCGGCGCATCGCCGAGGTCATCGATCGCCTGCCCTGGCGGCCGGAGGAGGCGGCGCCAGCGGAGGCGGCAACCGACGAGATGGGGTTGTTCGACATCATCGTGCGGTCGATGGAGACCATGCAGAACACCATCGCGCGGCTGAAGATGGCCGCCTACTCGCCGGACGTGGTGGTGAAGATCCCGCGCAATGCGTGCGGATTCCTGGAGTTTTACCGTGCCCAGGAGATGATCGCTCTGGGCCGCCGGGAGGCGGAGCGGTTGCTGCAGGATCTAACCCGCTGACGGCCGCGGCGCGGCGTTCGTAGGGGCGGGGTTTATGCGTGTTCGTGGCGGGCACGGATGGGCGGTGGCACGCGGAAGGAGGTAAACCCTTCCCCTACGTTCTCTTCTCGATGTAACGGATGCGGCCTTCGCCGCGAACGGTTGCACCGGCGGCCGGCCGTGGCGGTGGTGTTCGCGAGCAAGCCCGCTCCTGCGGGTGGTAGCGGTAGGTGGACGTCGCTACGCGGCGGCGGCGCGGCCGTCGGTGCGGATGATCTCGTTGCCGTCGAAGGACAGGAGGCAGTCGTCCTTCTCGATGTGGGTCTCGACATGCACCGGGCGTGACCATAGCCGGTAGAGGTTGCGCAGGGTATCGGCGGCGTAGTCGAGCTGCAGGTCGGTCGCCTCGTGGGTGTGGTGGAGGAGGAGCTCGCCGCGATTCTTGTAGTTGGCGTGGACCACGGAGATGATCGGCTGGCCGAAGTTGGTGAGGGAGGCCAGCAGGCGCCGCTTGATCTCGCGGAAGTCGCGGTCGGAGATCTCGTAGCGCTTGGTGAACTTGTTGTAGTCGTAGACGAACAACTTCTGCTCGATGCAGAACTCGCGGGTCAGGTAGTTGTCGATGAAGCTGATGTCGTTGTGGACGCGGCGCACCTCGAAGATCTTCGCACGCCCCAGCCCCTCCTTCGTGTCCCACTCGGCGCGCTCGCGCATGTCGGTGCACTCCTCCCATTCCTTGCCGAACTGCCCTTTGTTCCAGCGCCGCTCGATGTCGCGATAGAGCTCGATGCCGAGCTTGTACGGATTGAGATGGCCCGGTGAGGTGGCGAGGGTGCCGGAGTGGTGGTCGGCGAAGTCGATGATCTCGGAAGTGTCGAGCACCGGCGGCTGGCCGCGGTGGGACTGGTAGTCGTCGGTGAGGTCGGAGCCGGTCATCATCTTGGCGTGCCAGTACGAGGCCCATCCCTCGTTCATGATCTTGGTCTGGGCCTGGGGCGCGAAGTAGTACGCCTCCTCCCGGAGGATCGCGAGGACCTGGCGCTGCCACGGCTTGAGGGGCGCGTTTTCCAGCACGAAGCCCATCACGTCGCGGGTCGGCGAGGCGAGGGGCTCGGGCACGGCCTCCGTGCCGTCGTCCTCCGTGTCCTCGTCGGCGGGTTCCGCAACCGCGCGGTGCGGGTTGATGAACTCCTGCATGTACGGCTTGGCCGGGAACGAGACCGGCGGGCGATGACGGTCGTGCTCTTCGTCGTCCGTGACCGGGCCCCGGCAGATGAACGGGGCGTGATAGTCGATCAGGTTCTCGATGGAGAGGCAGGTGTCGATGAAGCTCTCGACCCGCTCGACGCCGTGGCGCGCCATGAGGTCGCGGATCTGCACCGCGTGGTTGGCGGTGACGTCCATCATCTTGCGGTTGGTCTTGGCGAACCAGGCGTTGTTTTTGAAGAAGTCGCAGTGGCCGTAGACGTGGGCCATGACCAGCTTGTGGTCCGTGACGCTATTGCAGTCCAGGAGGTAGGCGTAGCACGGGTCGTTGTTGATCACCATCTCGTAGATCTTCTGCAACCCGTAGGCGTACCCCTTGGAGAGCTGCTCGTACTCCATGCCGAAGCGCCAGTAGGGGTAGCGGGTGGGGAAGCCGCCCTGACTGGCGATCTCGTTGATCTTCTCGTAGGAGACCATCTCGAAGATGGTCTGGAAGAAGTCGAGGCCGTAGGCGCGCGCCATCCGCTCGATGCGGTACTTCCACTCCTTGAGCTTGGTGGGGAACTTGGTCTGGGTGTCCATGTCAGGGGCCGGGGGCCGGGGGCCAGGGGTCAGGGGCCAGAGTCGTAGGTCGGATCAAGCCGCGAGGCGGCGGATCCGACACTCGCTGGCGTCGGCTCCGCTTCGCTTGAGCCGACCTACAGGTTGAGTGGCCAGACGACGCCATCGCTACTTCCCGGTGCCGAGGAACTCCTTCAGGCAGTCGTAGACCATGTCCTTGGTCTTGATGCGGGTGGTGATGGTGCGCTCTGCGGACTCGCCATCGATGTGCTGGGTGACCTCGTTGATGAACTTGCCGCTGCCGTACGGGGAGTGGACCTGGCCGTAGCAGTACAGGTTGAGGTGGGGGAGGAGCTCGTTCTGCAAGATCTCGATGGCGCGCTTGTTGTCGGCGTCCCAGTTGTCGCCGTCGCTGAAGTGGAAGAGGTAGAGGTTGTACTCGGCCGGGGAGAGATCAGTGGCGATCAGCGCGGCCGCCTGCTCGAAGCCGCTGGAGATGATGGTGCCGCCGCTCTCGCGGGTGTGGAAAAAGGTGTCACGGTCGACGACCCGCCCCTTGGCGTCGTGGATGACGTAGCGCAGCTCCAGGCCGTCGTACTGGCTGGCGAGCCAGGTATCGAGCCAGAAGGCCGCCGTGCGGACGATCTCCTTTTGCTCCGCGCCCATGGAGCCGGAGACGTCCATGATGTAGATCACCGCGGCGGTGGTCTCGGGTTTGTCGACCGTGGTATAGGCGCGATAACGACGGTCGCGCGGCTCGGGGATGATGCGCGGCCGGCGTGGATCATAGGTGCCGGTCATGATCTGGCGCCGCAGGGCCTGGCGGTAGGTGCGTTTGACGTGGCGCAGGGACTCGGGGCCGACCGTGCGGATGCCGGTGTAGCGGTCGCGCTTGGTGGTGATCTGCTTGCGTCCCTTGGGCTCGATGTTGGGCAGCGCCAGCTCCTCGCCGAGGATCTGGGCAAGCTCCTCCAGGGTGAGGTCGACCTCCAGGATGTGCTGGCCCTCGGCGTCGCCGGCCTGGCTCGGACCCTCGCCGACGGCCTCGCCGTTGTCACCCTCGCCCTGTCCCACGCCGTGGTCGTTGCGGCCGAACCGGAAGCGCGGTAGGTCGATCTGCGGCAGGGGGATGGAGATGAACTCGTCCCCCTTCTTACCGATCATCTCGCCGTGAGTGATGTACTTGCGCAGGTCCTTCTTGATCCGCCCTTTGACGATCTCTTTGAAGCGCGTGATGTTTTGCTGGGCCTTGACGGGCATGACGGGCGGCTCGCTATCGCTCGCAGGGATTAGGAGTCAGGGGCTAGGGGTAAGGGGGTGGTGCCGGCCCTGTGGGCCGGCGATGTTTCTTGGGAGCGTTGTCTTCGGCATTCCAGTGCGCCGCCGTAGGCGGCCATCCAATCCCTCAACCCGCACCCTCCATCCCCCAATCCGATTCTTCATCCCTTCACTCCATTCGGCTCCCGGACATCGGTGCTGCACCCGACCTACTCCTCCTTCTTCACGTCGCCGCGGGCGAAGATCGAGGAGACGTAGTTGAGGACGTCGGTGGCGCACACATCGCAGTAGCCATAGTTCTTCTTCAACCGGCCCTTGACCACGTCGATCTTCTCCTGGGTCTTCTCGTCGACGGTGCCCGACACCAGGCTGGAGAGCTTGATGGTGTCCTTCTGGTCTTCGAAGAGCTTCAGCTCCAGGGCCTTCTGCAGCCTCGCGTTGGTGGTGTAGTCGAGCTTCTTGCCCTCGATGGCGAGTGCCCCGATGTAGTTCATGATCTCGGTGCGGAAGTCGTCCTTGCGCGAGTCGGGGATGTCGATCTTCTCCTCGATGGAGCGCATCAACCGTTCGTCGGGCTCGTCGTCCTGGCCGGTGTAGCGGTTCTTCACCTTCTCCTTCTGAGTGTATGCCTTGACGTTGTCGATGTAGTTGACGCAGAGCTGGGCGATGAGGTCGGTGTCGGCCGAGATCGCGCGCTGCACGTCGGACTTCACCAGGTCTTCGTACTCCTCCTTCACCACGGCCATCAGCTCGACGTAGCGCTTGCGCTGCTCATCGCTGCTAATCAGGGAGTGGTGGGAGAGGCCATGCTCCAACTCGTTGAGGACCATGAAGGGGTTGATGCACCCCTGGTGATCCTCCTTCACCAAGGCGTTGGAGATCTTGTCCTGGATGTAGCGCGGGCTGATGCCTTCCATGCCCTCGCGCGGGGCCTCCTTGCGCAGCTCGCGCACGTTCTCCTCGGTGTAGCCCGGCAGACTCTTGCCGGTGTACAGCTTGAGCTTCTGCACGAGGGAGAGCTTGGCCTTCTTCGGCTCGGCCAGGCGGGTGAGGATCGCCCACATCGCGGCCACCTCCAGGGTGTGCGGGGCAAGGTGCTTGCCGTGGACCTTGGTGGCGCCGTAGTCCTTCTCGTAGATGTGAATCTCGTCGCTCAGCTTGGTGATGTATGGGACGTCGATCTTCACCGTGCGGTCGCGCAGGGCCTCCATGAACTCGTTGGATTGGAGACGCTTGTACTCCGGCTCGTTGGTGTGGCCGATGATCACCTCGTCGATGTCGGTCTGGGGGAACTTCTTCGGCTTGATGCGGTGCTCCTGGCTGGCGCCGAGCAGGTCGTAGAGGAACGCCACGTCGAGCTTGAGCACCTCGATGAACTCGATGATGCCGCGGTTGGCGATGTTGAACTCGCCGTCGAAATTGAAGGCGCGCGGGTCGGAGTCGGAGCCGTACTCGGCGATCTTGCGGAAGTTGATGTCGCCCGTGAGCTCGGTGGAGTCCTGGTTCTTCTCGTCCTTCGGCTGGAAGGTGCCGATGCCGATGCGGTCCTGTTCGGAGAGGATCAGGCGACGCACCTTCACGTGCTCCAGGGTCTTTGCCAGATCACCCTCGTAGCGGGTCATCAGCTCACGGAAGACGTAGCGGCACGCGGGGCAGAGATCGCCTTCGCTGGCGATTCGGTCGGTCTCGGCCAGATCGCGGTTGATCTCCTCGAGGAGAGACGCACGGCTAGCGAGGGGCACCAAGTGGATGGGATCCTCGTGCATCGGGCACGGCATCTCCTTGGTGAGGGGGTCGTGCGCCATGTCCTCCGGCAGGTGCCAGGTGTAGGTGTAGACGGCTCCATCGGGGGTGGCGGAGTAGTTCTCCATGCCCTTCTTCAACATGCGCACGATGGTCGACTTGGCGCTGCCCACCGGGCCGTGCAGGAGCAGCACGCGGCGCTCCGTGCCATAACGGCGGGCCGCCGCCTTGAAGATGTCCACCAGGTGCGTGAGGGAGTCATCGAGGCCGAAGACGGCGTCTTTGCCGTTGTCGATCGGGTCATCGAAGAAGTGGTAGTGGACCCGGTCGATCTTGTTCTCCCGGTAGCGGGTACTCCCGAAGGAGACGATCATGTCGAAGACCCGCTGGAATGCGGAGCGGCCGATCCGCGGATCATTGCGCAGGAGGTCCAGGTAGTCGGCGAACGAGCCGCGCCAGTTCAGGTCGCGGAAACGCTCTTGGTCGTTGCTGGCGACGATCAAGTCCAGCAAGGATTGCGCGGTCTGGTTGGTCATGGTGCTGCCTCCGTGGGGTAAGTCCAGATCTCTCTCCGTGATCCTGTGACGACCGGCGGTCCCTGGGTGTGCGAGACGATGGCGATGAGGCGGGTTGTGCACCGGCCCTGTCCCGGGTGCGGCGCGCGTGGGCAGTGGTGGTAGGCGGGGGCGGTGTGGCGGGGTCGCTTGGCTGCAAGTTGCACGGGTTCGGGGGGCTGGGTGACGCGTGGGCTATCGTCTGGTGGTCGCATAGCCGGTCAGCAATAATTCTGCCAGTTTAACTAAATAGACCGGATTGAGTTTTACGAATGGATAACTTGTTGATAAAAGGGGCTAATGGGCCTCATCGGTCGAAGGCCGCAGGAGCTGGGCAACGCCGCGCGAGGTGTCAGCGTGTTGGCGAGCGAGCCGCGCGCCTGTCATCGCACCCGGCTGCCGATGGCGCCGCGCGTGGCCTGTCCGCCGCGCAGCACCGGCGCTGGCTGCAGTGGACCGCCACGGTCGTCTTTGTGCTCTGCGGCACGGTGGCCTCCGCGCCGGCGGCGGATGCGGTCGTTGGCATCCGGCTGACCTATCAGGTCTCATTCGGTCGGATCCCGGTCGGCGAGTCGTACTACTCGTGGGTCGCGGATCCGGCGGGCGCGCTGTGGGTGAGCAAGGAGATTGTGCCGGCCGGCCCGATGGCGCGGCTTTACCAGGTGCGAGATCGGTTCGTCGCGCGTCTCCGCGGCCAGGATGGGCGGGCCGAGGCGCTCTACGAGTACATCGATGAGCCGAAGGACCGGCGCCAGGAGCGCTGGGCGACGATTGACTGGCACGCGCGTGAGGTCACCCTCGTGCGAGTCAACCACACCGCGGGGAACACTGACCGCAAGGTGTTGAGCGTGGTCGACGGCGTGCAGTGGCCGCTGACCCTGCCTTACTGGCTGAGTCTCCAGCCGCTCACCGCCGTCGACGGGCTGGTCGTGCCGTTGCTCGATGGCAGTAAGCTGAAGGAGGTGCGGCTGGCGGTGCGCGGGCAGGAGAAGGTAAAGACCGAGTTGGGCCGTCTGCGCTGCGATCGGATCGATGGCGAGGCGTGGTATCGCGGCGAGGCGCAGCGCGCCGGCTCGTTCCAGGCGTGGCGGCGCAGCGCAGAGCCGCGCATCCCGGTACGCGTCATCAGCAGGCTGAAGTTCGGCACCCTCCACGAGACCGTGGTCGCGGAGGAACCCTATGGCGCGCCACCGGTGGTACCCGCCGTGCCCGTTGACACAACACCATCCGAAAACTAATCTAAAAAGGTCACGAAACTGCCGTGCGGGGTTCCGGAATGCGTTGACGGCTTGACGCTCCGTGGTGTGTCGCAATGGTCGCCATCCCAAGATCCTTCGCAGGATCTTCGTCGGGCCACTATTCCGGAATCCCGCCTTTTTTTGTCCATGGTCGGGAACATCCTGCCACGGATTCAGTGTCAAGCTCCCTCCCCCCTGGTGGGGGAGGGCCGGGGAGAGGGGGCGGTGACGCGACGCGGTTCGGAGCACACTCCTGCCGCCCCCTCCCCCAGTCCCCCTCCCACGAGGGGAGGGGGTCTCGAAGGACTCCCCTTCGGGGAGCATCGGTTGAGCCGCTACCCGAGCCGCCCGGTGGCGGCGAACAACAGGGTATTTGCCAGGGCGTGGCACAGGATCGGAACCGCCACGGTGCAGGTCCGGCAACGTAGCCAGGCGAGGTAGAGACCCGGGAGCCAGGTAGCGAGGGCCCAGCCACCCGGATGGATCAGGTAGTGGGTGGCGGCAAACAGGGTGGCGTTGGCGAGGATGAGACGGGCACGGGTGGGTGCGGGGTCTATTTCCTGCTGTAAACGTCGCCACAGGTAGCCACGGAAGAAGACCTCCTCCGGGACCGCGACCCACAGGAGCTGGTGCAGGAGTGCGTGCGAGATCGCGGCCGCGTCGAGCTGCCACACGAAATCGATGGCGCCGATCTGGCGTAAGACCAGGAGACTCCCCGGTACGATCACCAGCACAAAGACGGCGACGTGGCGTGCGGCCCTGGCGGGCTCCGGACACACCAGGCCCCAGTCTCGCAGGGGCTCGCGGCGTAGCACCAGGCTGATCAGCGGCAGATTGATCCAGAGGCTGGGGAGGACGGGCGTGACCCAGGGGGGCCATCCTTCGTAGCGGAGCGCGAGGGTGATGGTACCCCAGAGGAGAAGGGCTTCGATCTTGAAGGGACGGTCCATGCGGGTTGGCGCGCGACCGCACGGTCTTACCCACAGCCGGGCTTCGTCGTGCCCTTGCGGGCCGGGGCGCTCAGTCGAGGTAGCTCAGGGGATCGAAGCCGCGGAGGCGCGCGTCCATCGACTTGAGAATGGTCAGCGGGGTGTTCTCGAAGGCCCTTTCATACAGGTCGATGTCGCGTGGCGCCGCCAGCCGTTGCCGATCTGCATCCTGGATGACCAGCACGCGCGGCGTGAGAGGGTGGCCCGGACGCATCTCCTTGACCAGAGCGAGGGTGCCGTCGGAGAGCAGGACGAGGGTGCCCCTGGGATAGAGACCGAGGTGGTTGACGAACCGTTTCAGGAGGGTTGGCTCGAAGGCGCGGCCCACCTCCTTCGCCATGAAGCGCAGGGCGCGCTCGCAGGTCATTTCGTCGATCCGCCCACGGCGGCCGCGAAGGTCATCGTAGACGTTGGCGATCGCCACCACCTGGCTCGCGAGGTGAAGAGACTGGCGGGCGGTGCGCCTTGGATAGCCGCTGCCGTCCAAGCCCATGTGGTGCTCGAGAGCGACCCGCGCGCTGATGTTGCCCACGCCGCTGAGTTTGCGCAGCAGGTTAGCACCGAGGATGGGGTGACGTTCCATGAGCTCCTGTTCCTCGGGGGTGAGCTCCGCGTCCTTGTGGATGATCTCCTCGGGTAGAGCACTCTTGCCGATGTCGTGCAGCAGGGCCGCGGTCCCCAGGTCGTGAAGCTGGCGTTCGGTGAGGCCCAGAGAGCGGCCGAGAGAGACCGACAAGATGCAGGTGTTGAGGGCATGGGAGAAGCTTTCCTCGTCCTGCTGCGGCAGGTTGGTCAAATCGAGGAGGCGATCGTCGCTGTGCCACGCGTTCTGGACCACCTGCTCGACTGCCTCCTGGGCGGCGCCGATGCCGACCGTGCCGGTCTCTCGGCACAGACCAACGAGGTCGCGAACCGCCATCACCGCGTTGCGGTACAGCTCGTTGTACAGCTCTGTCAGGGAGCGCCTTCCCCGCTCGCCCTCGGCGCCACTGGAGAGCCTCCCGACCCGGATCGAACGGACGCCGGCGGTGGCGAGCTGCTCCGCGGGCGGCAGGTCGCGTTGTTGGTCCGCCAGCACGTCGAGGAGTATTGTCACCTCGTCAGGCGTGGTCTCGGCGGAGAAGGTGATCCGCTCGATGTCTCGCTCGCGCAACGGCGCGAGCTGCGCCGGAGTGGGTGCAAGCCCCTGGGAAAGCGGGTATTCACCGAGGATCACCCGGTCATTGATCACGCCGATGTTTAGCTCCGTCTGACCGGCCAGGGCGCCGGGCAACGCGGTGACCAGCCGCTCGGCGCTGGCTACGAGGAGCTTGTGGCCCGGCGGGTAGAGCTGACGGTTGCGCAGGGCGCCGAACAAGAGCTGCACGAACTCCACCGCCGGTGGCCAGTGCTTGGTGCTCGAGATTCCCGCGTCTTGCAAGGACGGGTCGTTCACCATCGCTCCTCCCGGCCCGCCCCGCGCGCCACTGCCCGACTGGATTGGTCACGCAGGATCTCCTCGCAAGTATGGGCGATGACCGGGCGACGTACGTGGCTCCCCTTGCGCAGGGATTCCATGGCGCGTGCATCGCCGAGGACGCCGAGGGTGCGCGCGGCCGCGATGCGGATCTCGTCGTTCTTCTTGGTCGGGAGAGGAGGCTCGGTGAGCAGCAGGCGGCCGACGAACGGCGTCGCGTTGCGCGAGCCGATCCGGCCGAGGACGACCAGCGCCTCCTTCACGACACGGTGATCGTTGTGGTGGAGCAGAGGGATGAGCAGCCGCGCGCTCTCTTCCTGGCGCAGGTCGCCCAACAGGTGAATGAGGTTTCGGACGAAGTACCAGACCGGATCCTCCAGTCGCGTCTGCACCTGCGGCAGAATCGCGATCCCCTGGTTGCGCAACAAGGTGAGGATCGTACGCCGCTCGGATCGATCGCCGCTCTCCTTCAGCATGTCGAGGAGATCGTCTATCGCCACTTTACCGAGGGTGGCAACCAGCTGATTCACGTCGCGTTCCGCGGCGGTGGCGCCGTAGTCGGCGTAGTCCGCCACCAGTATCGTGAGTAGTGGAAGGCGCGGTAGCGTGTCGACCATCGCGGCGGTCTGGCTGCGGAAGGCCTCTTCGAGAGGGCTTTCCGGCGTACCGAGGTGGATCAGCCCCTCGACAATCGCTAGGGCAACGTCGTAGTTCTTCCCATCGACGGCATCGACCAACAGCCCCTCCAGGGTCGACAACTGGTCGGTAAACTGCTCGGGATCGTCCTCGCACTCAAGCAGTGCCAGGTGAAGGCTCGCCTGTTCCCGCTCCGCTACCTCCAGTAACAATCCCTGGAGTAGCTCTGCGGCCAGGCCCCGGTCTTCGTCGAGGAAGCGGAGTTGTTCGATGTAGTCGCTGGGCGAGGAAGAGGTCGGCTCTTGGAAAATCGCCAGGTAGTCGGAGTCGGCAAACCGACGGCACAGGATCTGGAGCGCCTCGGCCTGAGCGATGTTGCCATCCTTGAGCTGACGGACCGTCTCGGTCTGGCGCTCGAGGAGGTCGAGGATGCGCTTCTTCTCCGGGTGCACGGTGAGCAGGCGTTCGACGAGGCGCGTCAGCTCCGCGTCGTCCGCCATGCCAGCGGCCTCCGTCAGAAGCTCAGTCGCTCGGTCGGGCCGGAAGGCGGCGATCAGCTCGTCGACGATCTCACTGCCGGGCTCGTCCGCCGTGCCGTCGGTCTCGGTAAGCAGCTGGATGAGCTGTAAGGGGTGCAGCCCTTCGGTCCCCCGAGCCACCTGGTTCACCAATGCCTGTCGCTGACCGCCTTGGCTGCCCTGCAGAAGGGTGCCAAGGCTACGGTAAAAATTGGCCAGCAGCGATCCCTTCACCTTGCCGATCTCGATCCACTCCTCGTTCAACTCCAGGGTCGCCAGCTCATCGGCCAGGTGCCGGAGCTTGCTGGGGTCGGCCGCAAACGCGGAGATGAAGTTGCGCGCCTCCTCGTTGAGCTCCTCGGGCCGGCGCACTACGTAGCCCGTAATCATGGCGTACCAAAGGCCGTCCGCGTCGAGCAGCTCATTAGGCGACGGCAAACCGTTCGCCGCGACGCGGAACACGCGGCTGTAGTCGAGGGCTAGGACGCGCAATGCGCCGAGGCGTGCCGGATCGATGAACGCCTCGATACTGCCTACTTCGAGCACCTGTTGGCGTCGGGTCGCGAGCACCTCGATGAGATGGTATAGCGCACCATCGGTGGCCCCGGGGGCGAAGCCCACGGTCGCGATCCCGATCTCGTGCAGATGACGCGACAGCCGGAGATGTTGACTCTCCAGCATCGGCAGCATGTTATCATTCACCGCGATCGTCTCGCCGGTGAAGGTGAGGTTGACCAAGAGGTGGTCGGCCATCGCCGCCTGATAGCGATCACGAAGCTGCGCGATCGCGCTCACGACGGCGGGGTGATCCACCGTATAGAGCTGGGTGACCTTGAGCGCGGCGTTCAAGCTACGCAGGAGACCGGATGCAAGCTCCTGCAACTCGCCACTGGCGATCGGTAGGTTTGGTGTCGATCGGCCGGTCATGGCTAGAGGTAGTCATCCGCCCCGACGGACACTTTGTTGGGATCCACCGCATGAGCAATCTCCAGCGGCGAATCGTGCTGGGTTGCGCGCAGGTCGATGGTCAATGGCTCGGCAAGTGGAGTGCCGTCGCGATCGAGGACCGTGCGTACTGTCGGGCGGGTCGGAAAACCGGCGTGCGTGGTTACAACCACGCCCAGACAGCCATCGGATAGCTCGACCAGGCATCCTCGGGGATAGGGGCCGACCATGTTGACGAAGTGCTTGAACAGGATCGGGTCGAGAATCGTACCGGCGCCTTGGGACATAATGCGCAGCGCTTCATCTGGAGTGATCTCGTCCTTGTAGCTGCGGATGGTGCGCAGGGCATCGTAATAGTCGGCGATGGTGCACATGCGCGAGATGAGATTGAGGGGCCGACGATGTGCCTGACGTGGGTAGCCACCGCCGTCGAACCGAACGTGGTGCTCGTACGACACCAGGACGGTGAGATCGTCGATATTGGGGATGGTGCGCAGGAGCTTGGCGCCAAGCACCGGGTGAGCCTTGACGATCTCGAACTCCGTGGGCGTCAGCTTCCCGGGCTTGCGGAGCAGCTCGGGCGGGACGAAGCACTTCCCCGTGTCATGAAGCAGGGACGCCACGCCGACGGCGTGAAGTTGGCTTTCCGGCACCCCAAACGTGCGCGCCTGCGCGACCGTGAGGATGCATACGTTGAGTACGTGCGTGTAGGTGTAGTCGTCGTGGCTCTTGAGCCAGGTCAGGGCCTGGAGCTGGCTGCCGCGACGATGGTCCTGGACCACGGCGTCCACGATCTCGCGTGCACGATCGACCGGGACGGTGCGATCCTCCGTGATGATACGGTGAAGCTCTTCGATGGAATGGAGGGCCTTTTGGTAGAGCTGCTTGGCGATCTGACCATCGCCTTGCGCTGGGGTGTCGCCGGTCGCAATCCGTCCGACGCGGATGTTACGGACGCCGGCATCCTGCAGGGCGCGCTGGGCATCGGTGGGACCGGGGGTGGTAACGAGGAGGAGGTCAAACAGGGCCTCCAATTCGGGAGGTTCGATCCCCCGGGAAAAGGTCAGGTGCTCGATTCCATGGCGGTGAAACTCCTTCAACCCTCCTTCCAGGCGGAGCTCTTGACCGTCTCCCGGGTAGGTAGGGAGCAACACGCGATCCCCGATGATCGCGAGCTGAAGGACCTCGTTCTGTGTGAGAATCTCGCCTAGGCGCGCCTCGACCTCCGCCGCGCTGCCGACCATGGCCGGATGGCCTGGAGGATAGAGGGCACGGTTATGCAGGGCCGTCAGGAAGGTCGTGATCCAACGCCGAATCTGGTCGATCGGCGCCATGGGTCTCCCGTCGGGGAAATTCGATGGGGCGGCGAGCTGGGCGCTCATCAATGTCTCTCGTTGAGGAAGCGACGGCACGCGTTGGCGACCGTAGGGCGTTTGCTCAGCACGCCTTTCCGCAGGGCCGCGGTAGCCGCCTCTACGGGGAAGCGGGCCAGACAGCGTGCGGCTTCGACACGGACCTGATCGTTGTCCTGGGACGCGGGCGGTGCATCATCGGCGAGCAGCCGGGCGACAAACGGGATGCAGCGCTGGGAGCCGAGGCTCCGCAGGGCGACCAGCGCCTCCCGCCGCACGCGCGCGTCCTTGTGCTGCAGCTGCATGGTGAGCGGGCGGACCGCCTCCTCCGAGCCGGACTGGCCTAGAAGATGGACGATGTTCCGGACGTAGTACCAGTGCGAGCTATCGAGGCGGGTAAGGAGCTCGGGGATGAGATCGTCGGCGAACGAGCCGAGGATGCGGAGGATCGAGCGCCGCACCGCGCGGTCTTCCTCATCGTCCAGACGATCCAGGAGGTGCGGGGCGATGGCGCCCTGAAAGATCTTCAGAAAGGTGTTGAACCCGTCGAAGCACCGCGTCTTGATCGACTCAATCTCCGTGAAGGCACGGTCGGTGATGGCGGCGAGATCGAGGCGGCCGAGGTGCGTCCAGATGACCTGTTTGAAGTCCCGGGGGCGTTCACTGAGGTGGCTACATTGCTTGCGTAGGTCGCCCGCGATGAGGGTCGCGAGCTCGTAATCCGACTGGTCGATGGCGTCCGTAAGGCGCGTAAACAGGGCTTCCACGACCAGTTCGAAATCACCGTAGGAGCCCTCGTCCGCGAGCAGATCAAGCAGCAATTGTGTGTGGCCGTGAGAGAGAGAGGTCGTATCCAGGCTCGCCAGGTCCTCCGGTAGAACCGAATGCACGGTTTTGTAATGGCCCAGCGTCGGAAATCGCGCGCTGGCGAAGTCGTCCAGCTGGTCCTCGTACGCCGTCGACATGTACCGTTGACCAAGCGAGTCCAGGGCGAGCTCTTCGATTCGCCGCCACACCGTCAATGCCTCGCCGTCGCTGAGCTCGGTGCTTTCGTGAAGGCGCTGCTGCACCCCGGGAAGCAGCCGGGTGGCGGCCCCTTCCGGTTTCATGAAGGCACCGATGCAGTGGGCGAGACGCTCGGAGTCGGCGCCTTCAACACGCAGCAGGGCGGCCATGATGTCCAGAATCTGCTCCTCGGAGGTGGTCTGGAGACTCTGGGCCAAAAGGTCTACCCGGGTCTCGCTATCCGAGAGGAGTTCGACCATGTCCGTCGGATCGAGCTCCAAGGCTCTCGTTCCTAGATCCCTTAAAAAGGCGCCGCGCTCCTCGGCGGGCAATATGGTGGCGTTGTTTCCCAGCCGTTTGAAGAGCTTCGCCAAGAGCCTGCCGGAAACGACTGCCGCTGTGCCTCGGCTCTTGGCATCTCCTGAGCGGGACTCATGCACGAGTTGTGCGACGCTACCCTCGCGGTGCAGCAACTCTTGAAAGAAGGCCAGCGCCTCGCGGGTCAACGGCTCGTCCGAGCCGCCGCCCCGCCCGGTGGCAAGGGCATACCAGAGTTGGCGCTCGCGATCGCTTAGATCAAGGTCGGCTGTGAAGGATGCGTCGTCGTTGGCGACGGTTACCGCGGAGTCGAGCCCGGCGAGACGAAAGTGTGGAAATGGGTCGTCCTGGAAGAGGGGCGCCGCACTGCCGTCAGCGGCAGCGGTGGGAAGGGTCGCTAGCCGCACGGCCAGTCCCACGATCTCCTCCTCACAGGCACCCGCTCGCAAGATCAGGCGCGCGATACCTAGGCGCTGCATGTGCTCGCACAGGGAACGCAGGGGTGGGGAAAGATCGTCGACGATCTCGTCGTCGATGATGAGCTGGCTGGGGCCAAAGGCCAGGAGAATCTCGTCGCGTTCCTCGGTGATCTGCTGGTAGAGGCCGAGCAGCTCATCGTGGATGGCGACGGTCGCCGGATGCTCGACGCCGTAAAGCCCGAGCGTCTTCACGGTTCGTTGGAGCTGCCGGCAAAAGGCGAGGATCTCCTCTTGGCCGAGCGCGTCGCGGCGGCTCTCTTCTAAAGGTTGCTGAGGAATCATCGTGACGGGTAGGAATGCCGGGCCTTCGGTTGGGCCGGCTAAGCGGATTCTATCTCGCTGACCCTCTCCCTACGGCAATCTGCCACGGATCGCGGCGGTCGTGCACCCGGCGGTGGGTTGAGGCCGCGGCGATCCGGAATGGCGGCGGTGCCCCGTTTGCTTCGCCGGAGTCTTTGGCGCGATCACGTGACAGCTCATCTTGACCTGTATCGGCCATCCGCGATGACGGCGCAACTGCCATGCAGGTCGCAGGACGACGTTGGGCTACGAAAGCCGCTGCAATAGGTTACGTCGCGCCGCGAGGATACCGAAAAAAGCGGGAAGCCTCCCGTCTGTGCGTCACGCTGCGTCGTGCGTGCAGAGGGGTTTTTGAACGGATTGCCGCCGTGAACCCGTTGACCCATGCTGCGCCAACCAAGGTGAATGCGCCGGCTTGCGGCTTATCAAACGCAGACCTGTCGCTCCTCGGCGATGTGTGCGCCGCGGCCGCCGCCGCGGCCGCGTGGTTCGATGCGAATCTCAGCTGCCGCTGGTTTAACCAGCGGTTCTCCGAGTGGTTTCCGCATGGATTGCCCTCCCCGCGGTCCGAACAGTCGTGTTTCAAGTCAGGCAAGCGTTGGGAGGAGCTGTTACAGCAGACCTTGGCGCAGGAGACCGCGCAGGTAGACGTCGTCTGCCAAGAAGCGCCGACCGGGGGAAAACGGTGGTTCCGGATGGCCACCGCCCTCTGCCAGGACGGCGTGTTGTTCGTGGTGACCGACATTACTTCCGAGCGGCGTATCAAAGAGGTTGTCTTGCAGAGCCAGAAGCTCGATCACCTCGGCGGGGTCGCTGCTGGCGTTGCCCACGATTTCAATAATGTCCTGGCGGGGATCCTGGGGGTTGCGGCGTTATTAAAGGATGGCTTCGCCCCGGGTGATCCGCAACGCGCGCTGGTTGACGAGATCGAACGGGTGGGTTCCTCCGCCACCAGCCTCACGCGCCAAATCCTCGACTTTGTCCGTCAGGGCGAGGATGCGGGAGAAGTCGTCGATCTGCGGGAGTGCGCGCGCGAAGTCGTCGGTCTGTTGCGGCGCAGCGTCGATCCCAAGGTGTGCATCAAGTTCCTGTCGGATTCTCGACCGGCGCTGGTCCGCATCGACAAGGGGCGCGTTCAGCAGGTGATCATGAACCTGTGTTGCAATGCCCGGGACGCAATGCCCGCCGGCGGCGACCTTACGGTTGGCGTGAGCGTACACGGTGACACCGCCACGCTGCGGGTACGAGATACCGGCATGGGGATGTCTCGCGAGACGTTGGAGCACATCTTCGATCCGTTTTTCACCACCAAAGGGCCCGGCAAAGGGACCGGGCTGGGTCTCCCCGTATGTCGCGAGATCGTCCTGGGAGCGGGGGGCAATCTTCGGGTCGAGAGTACGCCCGCGCAGGGCACCTTGTTCGAGGTCCATCTGCCGGTGGTCGGCGACTGGGCCGGTCCATCGTCGGATGACGGACGAGACGACCTGATCAACACGCCGTGCGGCAAACGGATCCTCGTCGTGGACGACGAGCCGTTGGTGCGCATGGTAGCGGAGCGGTTTCTACGCCGGGAGGGATACGAGGTGGTCTCCGTTCAGAATGGTGATGAGGCACTGGCAATCCTGCGTATGGCGACACCTCGGATCGACCTGGCGATCGTCGACCTGACGATGCCGGGCAAGAGCGGTGCCGAGGTGGTGATCGCGGCACGGGAGGTTCGGCCCACCCTGCCGATCCTCATCTCCAGCGGCTACAGCGAGGCCGCGATCGAAGATCGGAGCTGGGCTGAACAGGTCCAGGGCTTTCTACAGAAGCCGTATCAGCGTGCCGCGCTGTTGACGACGGTGGCGCGGCTGTTGGCGGCGCCCCACTCATAGCGGACGAACGGCCGTGACCTGGTGGCGCGTCGCCGCAGTATCGGGCGGGGACTATCCCCCCTGTGCGGCTTCGGCGATGGCCTCCCGGACGACCCTCTCGAAGTTGCTCAGGGGTTGGGCTCCCCGGATGTAACGACCGTTCACGAAGGTGGCCGGTGTACCGCTGGCGCCGACGCTGACCGCCTCGTTGCTCTCCGCGTCGATCTGGGCGTCGAAGCGGTCGGAGTCGATCGCTGCGGTGAAACGGGCCACATCGAGACCTACCTCGCCGGCGTTGGCGATCAACCCGTCCCGATCGAGACGCGCCCCTGCGACGAGCAGACGGTCCTGGTATTCCCAGAACTTGCCTTGCTCATGGGCCGCGAGAGCGGCGCGGGCAGCGAGCTTGGCCTGCTTATGAAACGGCAGGGGATGTTGCTTGACCACCACCCGGAGCTGGTCGGGGAACTTCTCACGTAGGGCTTTCAGGGTCGGACCGACCCTCACGCAGTACGGTCACTGGTAGTCGAGGAAGGTGATGGCCGTCACCTGCGCATTCGATGGCCCGATGACTGGGGCCTTGCCGACCGGTATGGGATAGCGCTTGTCGGGATCTGGACCGCTCGGCTTGGGGGGCGCCGGCTGTGTCGGGCGTGGTGGATTCTCGCCGAGGGCGACGCGGACTTCGTACTCGAAGCTCGCGTAGGGCTGGGCACCATTGACCTTTTTGCCATTGATGAAGGTGGCAGGAGTGCCGCTGGCGCCGATAGCCATCGCCTCCGCGGTCTCCGCCTCGATTTGCTTGTCTAGCCGGTCGGAGTCGATCGCCGCGGTAAAGCGCGGCACGTCGAGACCCAACTCACCGGCCAGCGTGATGAGGTGGTCGCGGCCAAGATCCGCCTTGGGTTGCAACAGCCGGTCCTGGTACTCCCAGAACTTGCCCTGTTCGTGGGCGGCCAGGGCCGCACGGGCCGCGAGCTTGGCGTTCTTATGAAACGGTAGCGGGTGCTGCTTGACCGCGAGTCGGAGCTGGTCGGGGAACTTCTCGCGCAGGGCTTTCAGGGTCGGACCGACCCTCACGCAGTACGGTCACTGGTAGTCGAGGAAGGCGATGGCGGTCACCTGGGCGTTCACTGGCCCGATCACTGGAGCGTCACCCACCGTGACGTCGTAGACCTGGTTGGGATCCTCAGCCGGGCGGGCAGCCGGGGCTGGCCGTTTGTAATCGGCCACGGCCTTGCGCGTGGCCACGATCTGGTCCCCCAATCGCAACTCACCGATGGCCTGCCGGGCAAAGCCGCGGCTCACCCCACAGGCATGATCCGTCTCGATACAGTTTTTCAAGGTGCCCTTGCCGCAGCCGCACGGACAGGTCACTCCGTCCAGGAACTGGGCCAGGGCCTCCTGCTTCACCGGGCTGAGGTCGGTTGCCTGGAGCTCGATCTCCATCGGCAGGCCAGCGCCTTGGACCGGCATTGCCGCCACCAAGAGCGTTAGGAGGGCGAGAAGGATGTGCATCGGTGGTCAGGCGTTGAGCAGGCGCGCCGCGTCCTTGGCGAAGTAGCTAAGGATGAGGTCTGCGCCGCCGCGACGCAAGGCGATGAGGCTCTCCATCACCACTCGATCCTCTTCCAACCAGCCATTCGCACTGGCGGCCTTGATCATGCTGTACTCGCCACTTACTTGGTAAGCCGCGATCGGGTGGTCGAACTGGTCGCGCAGGGCGCTGATGACGTCGAGGTACGGCAGGCCTGGCTTGACCATCAGGATATCCGCCCCCTCTTCCACATCCATGGCCGCCTCGCGGATGGCCTCGCGGATGTTGGCCGGGTCCATCTGGTAGCCCCGTCGGTCGCCGAACGACGGGGTCGACTCGGCGGCTTCCCGGAAAGGGCCGTAGAAGGCGGATGCGTACTTCACGGCATACGACATGACGGGAACCTGGGGGTGACCCTCTTCGTCCAGCGCCTCGCGGATGGCACCGACCCGGCCGTCCATCATGTCGGACGGTGCCACCATGTCGGCGCCCGCCTCGACATGGCTCAGGGCCTCCTCCACCAGCACCGAGAGGGTGGCGTCGTTGTCGACTTCCTCGCCGTCGAGGATGCCGCAGTGGCCGTGGGAGGTGTACTCGCAGAGACAGACGTCGGTGATGACCGTGAGCTCCGGCACAGCATCCTTTAGGGCGCGAATGGTGTTCTGGATGATGCCATCGTCCTGGGTAGCGCCGGAGCCGCTGGGGTCCTTGTGGTCGGGGATGCCGAACAGGATCACCGCCGGAATCCCCAGGGAGTGCACCTCACGCGCCTCCGCGACGATATTTCCCACCGATTGCTGGAAGATGCCCGGCATGGAGGAGATCGGCTCCTTCACGTCTCTGCCGACGATGGAGAACATTGGGTAGATGAGGTTGTCGACGGACATGGAGGTCTCGCGCACCATGCGCCGCAGGTTCGCGGTACGGCGCAGGCGGCGGCCGCGGGTGATCGGGAAGTACATGGATGGCTACTCGTTAGGGGAAGACGACGGCATCAGCCATTGAAGCGCATGGCGTGTTTGTGCAGATAGGCACGAATCAGCTCCAGCTCCTCCGGCGTCGGCGCGGTGCGGCCAGATTTCTGGATCAACCCTAACATTGTCGACAGCTTGGCGTCCCAATACCCCTTGCCCGCCTGCTTCGGGGGAATGGCGCCGTGACATCCGTCCACCGCGCAGTGCTTGACGTAGGCACGGGCACCGGGGCTATTGGCCTCCGGCAGCTTCGACCCGCACGCGGCCCCACCGACGGCGAACAGGGCGAGGAGAAGGGGAATGCGGATGGACACGCGGCGCAAGATACGGGCTTTCCCGCCACTTCTCATCTCTTACCTTCTGGTCCTCTTTCTTGGCCGTGCTGGCGCGGGCCGATGGCTGGGCAAGATAGGCTGCGTCCTGGCAGAGTCCACGCTCCGTCTCCATGATGGGATTTTCCACGACGTGCGGAGCGCCCATGGCGGCCGAGTTCACCCCTACCGACTTCCTGCATCGCAAGACGGAGAACCGGGTGGAGATGGCGTGGGCGGACGGCCACCAGTCGATCTTCCCGGTGGCCTATCTACGCGACGAATGCCCGTGTGCGCGGTGTGCCAAGGAGCGGCGCGAGAGGGGGCGATCCCTTCCGATGGCCACGGTGGATCCAGTACGGCTGGATGAGATGGAGTTGGTGGGCGGATACGCGATCCGCTTCCGCTTCAGTGACGGTCACAACGCCGGGATCTACTCCTTCGACCACCTACGGGAGATTTGCCCGTGTCCGACGTGTGTTGCGGCGCGGCGCGCGGACGGCGGCGAGCCCGGTGGATCGATCGAGATGCTCACGCCGTTGTAGGCGGCAATCCCCCCCGGTGACGCTGCCCGGGTATCGATCGAAGGGCCGATGAAGATCCTGAGCTGGAACGTCAACGGCATCCGTGCTTGCGCGACCAAGGGGTTGCTGGACTGGATGGCCGGGAGCGATGCCGACATCATCTGCCTCCAAGAGACCAAGGCGAAACCGGAGCAACTGGATCGGTCGCTGCTCGAATTTTCCGGTTACCATGCCTTCTGGCATAGCGCGGAGCGGCCTGGCTACAGCGGTGTCGTTACCTATGCCCGCGTCGGTCCACGGCAGGTGGAATACGGGCTCGGGGACGGCTGGGACGATCGGGAGGGGCGTGCCATACGGACGGATTTCGCCGACTTCAGCCTGTTCAACATTTACTTCCCCAACGGCCAGCGCGACCAGGAACGGCTCGACTACAAGCTGGCCTTCTGTGACCACGTCCTGGAGACCGCCGAGACCCTCCGGCGGAACGGCCACCGCCTGGTCATCTGCGGCGATTACAACACCGCGCACAAGGAGATCGACCTCGCCAATCCGAAAGAGAACAGCGAGCGCTCAGGCTTCCTCCCGGTCGAGCGGGCGTGGCTGGACAAGCTCGTGAGCCACGGTTACATCGATACGTTTCGGGTATTCAACGCGGCGCCGGACCAATATACATGGTGGACCTATCGTTTCGGCGCACGGCGCCGGAACATCGGCTGGCGTATCGATTACCACTTCGTGAGCGAAGACCTGCGTCCGTATTTGCGCGGTGCGACCATTCACGCGGAGGTCATGGGCTCGGACCACTGTCCGGTGGGCCTGGAGTTGGCGTTCTAACACGCCGGGCGCAGGCCTTGCTGCGGCGGTCGAGAGCTAGCTCGCCGGCACGCCTGGAAGCCACGACTGGTCGTAGTACTCCTGGAGGGTCATCATGGTGAAACACCATGGTGGCTGATGGCAGAAGGCCATGACCGCGGGCGCAGCGGTGTGGACTGAGATCTTGGTGTGTACCGGTGTGACGTCGTCAATCTGCCGGACCGCGTCCTCTTCGCCGATCCACTGGTCCTGACTAGGCAGGGTGAGGAAGGCGTGGGTACGGGCACAAACGTGGGGAGCTCTCTGGCACATGGGGTCTCCTTGCCTCTACCCGCGTCAAAGCAAGGATGGTGCCACGGCGTCGCTGCGGGGCCCGCTGAATGAAGGTCCTCCGATTCGGCAATGGATTACGCAGCTCAGCGGAGCGCCGCTGCCGGGTGGGTCTGCGGCTGGCAGGCGTCCAGATTCCGGTCCTGCGTCTCAATATGAGATGCGCGACGGGCCGTGACGGTGGTTATTCACCGTCGCGCCGGGCCTCGGCGCGCGCCTCGGCCGGGGGCGACGCCCGACGGCACCAGGACTCGCCCCGATCCCTCATCACGGGCCTGCCGTGTACCGCCGCCTGTATCCCTCGGCCGTGCCCCTCGTGAGTTCTCGGAGCCAGGCGGCTAGCCGCCGCTCAGGATGGCGCGGATGCCGTCGATCGCGGCGGCGGCGTCGCGTCCGGTGGCACGAACGAGGAGCGGGGCCTCACCCTCGGCTGCCATGCAGAGCAGGTCGAGCAGACTCGTGCCGTCGGCCCGCTGCCCAGCCCCAACGAACTCCACCGTTGCCTCCAGGGAGGCGAGGTGGTCGACGATCGCAGAGCACGGTCGCATGTGCAGGCGTTCCGGGTGTTCGACTTGGGTGGTGCACGTACCGATGGCATCGGTGGTGAGGGGGAGGGTCGCGTGCATCCGGTGCTCCTGGGGGCGGGAGGTCGCCGTACCGCTTCGCAGCCCTGTCGGTCAATACGGCCGACGACCTGAGCCGGATTACGTGTCACCTCTCCGCTGTGGGATTGGCGACACGCATCTCCGACCGCCGCTGTCCTGTGGACGCATCACGCCCGGGGCGCGAAGGCGGTTCGTGCGTCCGATCTTGACGGGATCGGACGCAGTGCTACCTCGTGAGCTGGCCGCAGCGGGTGAGGCGCGGAAGGTGGTTGTCCGGGTTGCACGACACGTAGATCACCATCGCCTTGCCGACCAGCTTGCCCCGCGTGACCGATCCCCAGAAGCGCGAGTCGTGGGAGTTGTCCCGGTTATCGCCCATGAAAAAGTATTGTCCCTGGGGCACCGTGTACGGGCCGAAGTTATCGCGCGGGCCGAATTGCCGATTGTCGTGCGGATAGATCACACGGTCGGTCGATTGCGCGTATGGCTCCTCCTGAAGGACATCGTTCACGTAGAGTCGTTTGTCGCGAATCTCGATCTTGTCGCCTGGCAGGCCGATCAACCGCTTGATGAAATCGCGTGTCTCATCCTTCGGGTACTTGAAGACCACGATGTCGCGGCGTTGTGGCTCGCGGATGGTGAAAAGCGGCTTGCTCATCCCGGGCAGGCGGATGCCGTAGAGCATCTTGTTGACGAGCAAGTGGTCGCCGATCAGCAGGGTCGACTCCATCGAGCCGGAGGGGATTTTGAACGCCTGGACGCAGAAGGTCCGCAGGAAGAGAGCAAGCACCACCGCCAAGGACAGGGCGTCGTGATACTCCACGAGCTTGCTCGGCAGGCGTTGGCCGAAGATGGTGCGCGCCGATCCCAGCGCGATGAGGCTGATCCCCAGAGCAAAGCGCGGAAAGAGCCAACCGATCGGCGCGTTGGCATCCAGATGATAGGCGACGATCATCGCCCCGCAGATGGCGAGGGGTACGCCGTACAGGTACCTGGCGTGGCGTTCAGGGATTTCCATAGGCGGGGGGAGCGGACGGCGGGGCAGGGCCGCCGAGCGAGTGGCGGGTTGGTGGGCAGCGTAACGGCCGAAAATAATTATTGCGACGGTGCGCGCGCGTTACTCACCGTGAATCCCTATTCGCCGAGCTTGAGGACCGCGAGGAAGGCGGACTGGGGGACCTCGACGTTGCCCACCTGCTTCATGCGTTTCTTACCGGCCTTCTGTTTCTCCAAGAGCTTGCGTTTGCGGCTGATGTCTCCGCCGTAACACTTCGCTGTGACGTTCTTGCGCAGCGCCTTAATCGTCTCGCGCGCGATCACCCGTGATCCGACAGTCGCCTGTATGGCCACGTCGAATTGTTGACGCGGGATCAGCTCCTTGAGCTTCTCTGCAAGTGCCCGTCCTCGGGCGTAAGCGTTGTCACGGTGCACAATCGAGGAGAGGGCGTCGACCGGCTCACCGTTGAGCAGGATATCGAGCTTCACCAGGTCGGCCGTTCGGTAGTCGGCGAGGACGTAGTCCATCGAAGCGTAACCGCGGGAGACCGACTTCAGCCGATCGTAGAAGTCGAGCACGATCTCGCTCAGGGGGAGGTGGTAGCGCAGCATCACGCGGCTGCCGGGCATGTACTCCATCCCCTGCTGCATGCCGCGGCGTTCTTGACACAGGGCCATCACCCCGCCGACCAGGTCCTGGGGGACGATTAGGGTCGTATCGATGATCGGCTCGTAGATCGCCTGAATGTGCTGCGCCTCGGGGAGGTTGACCGGGTTGTCGATGGTGATCGTCGTGCCGTTGGTCAGCGCTACCCGGTAGATCACGGTCGGGGCCGTGGCGAGGAGTCCGACGTCGAACTCCCGCTCGAGGCGACTCTGGATGATCTCCAGGTGCAGCAGCCCGAGGAATCCACAGCGAAAGCCGAAGCCGAGGGCCAGCGAGTTCTCCGGCTCCCAGGTGAACGCCGCATCGTTGAGCGAGAGCTTCTCCAGGGCGTCGCGCAGGTCCTCGTAGTCCGTCGAATCGAGGGGGTAGAGGCCGGCGAAGACCATCGGCTGGGTCTTGCGGAAGCCGGGGAACGGCGAGCTGGTGCGCCGCGCGGCGTGGGTGATGGTATCGCCGACCGTGATCTCGCGGACATCCTTGATCGACGCCGTGACGAAGCCCACCTCGCCCGCGCCGAGCTGCCCCAGCTCGACCATCTTCGGGGTGAAGATGCCGACCTGGTCGGCCTCCGCCCGCCGGCCCGTGGCCATGAACAGGATCGCGTCGCCGGTGCGCAGGGTGCCGTCGATCATCCGCACCAGCGCCACCGCGCCGAGGTACGGGTCGAACCACGAGTCGAAGATCATCGCCTTCAAGGGCGCCTGCGGATCGCCCTTGGGGGCCGGGATCTTGGCGACGATCTGTTCGAGGACCTCGCGGATACCGGTCCCGACCTTGGCGCTGGTCATGCACGCGTCGCTGGTGTCGAGGCCGACCACCTCCTCGATCTGTTCCTTCACCCGCTCCGGGTCCGCGGCCGCCATATCGATCTTGTTGATGACCGGCAGAATTTCGAGATCGTGCTCCAGGGCGAGGTAGACATTGGCCAGGGTCTGGGCCTGGACGCCCTGGGTGGCGTCGACCACCAGAAGTGCGCCGTCGCAGGCGGCGAGGGAGCGGGAGACCTCATAGGTGAAGTCGACGTGGCCCGGGGTGTCGATGAGGTTGAGCTGATAGGTCTCGCCATCTTCCGCCTGGTAGGCGAGGCGCACCGTTTGGGCCTTGATGGTGATGCCGCGCTCCCGCTCGATGTCCATCGAGTCGAGGATCTGCTCGGACATGTCCCGTTCCGATACCGCACCGGTGAGCTGCAAGAAACGGTCGGCCAGCGTCGACTTGCCGTGGTCGATGTGGGCGATAATCGAGAAGTTACGAATATGGGCCGGATCCATACGGGCAGGAACCTCGCCGCGCGGCGGCGCGATGCAACCCGGCAGTATGGCGCGCCGTCGGTAATCCGCACCAGACCGGTGGGCGGCGCCATAATCGTCGGTTCCTCCCCGGTCAGAGTGTGCGGAGCGGGAAGCCGACGGCGTGCAGGGGGTCGTTTGGGGCAGGGTGGGTCGAGATGGGGGGTGGGTGGCGGGGCAGGTGGGCTGATTGCG